>Ga0224508_10000475_pt1 | contig 39727 bp, 42 predicted proteins | sample SF_Jan12_sed_USG_4_FD_170157 | JGI IMG/M metagenome (GOLD analysis project Ga0224508, IMG submission 170157) | Sediment microbial communities from San Francisco Bay, California, United States - SF_Jan12_sed_USGS_21 | ecosystem: Environmental > Aquatic > Marine > Sediment | place: USA... | reverse complement strand
CCGCAACGCATTCTACGACGGGGAAATCCTGTTTTCGGACGCCTGGCCCCTCCTCGCTACAGAGGCCCGAACCTACTACTTGACCGCTGATGGTCGATTGGACAGGGAAAGCTCGCCCGACGCCGCGGCGCTCAGCTACAGGCCGCTCGATAGCGGCGAGCAGCTCGTGTTCCGTCATACATTCGAGGCAGAGACGGAGATCACGGGCACGGCCAAGCTGAAGCTGTGGGTCGAGGCCGTCATGGCGGACGATATGGATCTGTATGTAGGCATGAGCAAGCTCGATCGCAACGGCGACGAAGTGTTCATGCCCGGTTATAACGACGTGGAGTATGGACACCTGGCGAGCGGTTGGTTGCGTGTCTCCCACCGCGAGCTCGACGTTGAGCGGAGCACGCCGCTGCGCCCGTTCCTCCGGCACGAGAGGCAGCTCACATTATCTCCTGGTGAGCTTGTCCCGGTGGAAATCGAGATCCTGCCATCGAGCACTCTCTTTCGCGCAGGCGAGTCGTTGGTCGTGAGAGTTCAGGGCACGGAGCTGACGGGTGCGGGCGACATCACGCATATAGACGGCGTCAATTCGGGTGAGCACATCGTCCATGTAGGCGGCGAAACCGATAGTCATCTTACGATCCCGATCATTCCAAGATAGCCACGCCGAAGGCCTCTCATGGCTGAACTTCAACCCGGCGGACTCATGTGCTGTACCATCATGAAACCAAGAAGGAGAACAAGATGGCCAGGATAGTAATCACAGCACAGGTTGAAGACTCAGCGAATTGGGAGAAGGGCTTTCGGACTCATGGGGCGTTATTCAAGGACTACAGCGCGACAGCCATTCATTTCACCGCCACGGATGATAACGAGGTGGCGATCCACTGGGAGGTTGACGACGCAAACAAGTACCTCGAGCTTCTGGAGTCTCCGGCGACCGCGGAGGCGATGGAGTTCGACGGTGTGAAGAAGGAAACCGTGAAAGTGTTCGTGCTGGACAAGGAATTCATTCCATAGCGTTCGCGAGCACAGTGGGAGCTTGAACGCGGTTGTCCTCGCCTCGACGGGCTTCGGTGAATGGTCGCGACCTTTGAGCCTAGCGCTGAAACCGCAGGGTGAGATCGTGTTGCTCTTCTTCCCGTTCGACGGTCACGGCCACCTCATCGCCCCATTGGATCGTAGCTAATATCCGATTCAAGTCCGGTCTGCTCTCGATGGTCACGCCCTTGAAGCTGGTCAGAATGTCGCCCGTTTCCAACCCGCCAGCCTCTGCCGGTGAGTCTGGTTCCACGTGAATGATGTGTAACCCGGCTTCGACGCCCACGGACAGCGCGCCGAGCTCAGGGAAGGCGGGCGCCGGCATATCAGGGATGCCCCATACGAAGTCCCCGATGCTCGACTGGACCCGCGTATCCGCGTCCGCGACCGCCACGGGTACGATCGTAGTGACCGAGCCCGCATACCGGTCCTTTATCTGCCGGGCAATGCCCAGTTCATAGATGACGTGACCGGTACCTGCCAGCGCCACTAACGCGGTGTCGGGATATGAGTCGAGGGCAAGTGCAGCGTTGGCGGCCATCACGGCGTCCATGCTGCACTGCGCCGCGAAGAGCGCCTCCCACTGATCCTCTGGCAGCCCTCCGTGGATGGGATCATCGGTGTCGAAAAACGCTCTGAAGAGCGCGCGGTGGTCCGGGGAGGACAGGTCCACCTTCAGGGGGAGCGCGGCCCCGTGTGCCTCGCCGTCTGCGGTGGCGTCATCAGCCCCCATCCCGGTTACGGCGTTCCGCGGTGCGTTGAGCGCCACCAATGGGATGGCATGTGCTCGTGCAAACAACAGGATGTCCCGGTAATAGCCCCAGTGGTAACCCCAGTTGCCATACCAATCGGACTCGTCCAGAAACTCCGCTTCGGTAAACCGTCCCGCAACCCAGGCGTCTAGAAGCGGTTGATCCTCGACTTCGAACATCTCCAGTCCGATCACCATTGCCCGACCAGTCTGCTGAAGCAGTTCCAGGACCCGCAGCTGGACCCGGTGATACTCGAGGTCCGTGTGCTGCTCGGCGATAAGAATGAGGCGCCCGTCGGTCAGGCGCTGGGCCAGTGCTTGGGGCGAGAGGGTGTCGCCGCTCAGCGTGTCCACCACCTCGTCCACCTGGACCGACACCTGCTGATCCTTGCGCACTGGATCACCCACGGGCAGCGTCAGGATCTCGGCTTGGCCCGAAATGACCCCCACGCAGCCGGTACAGAGCAGGATTCCCGTCCCAGACAGGAAAGCGGCAACGATTTTCTCGATCATCTGGCTCTTGTCAGCGATCTGGCCTCGGATTGTAACGAATTCCCGGCATGAAGAGTTCTCACCGGCGGGTGAGAACTGTGGATGGGCTCAGCGCGCAGAACTCCGGCGCTCGAGCGCGAGCTCCTCGCCAATCGCTGCAGCATTCACGTTTGTCTGTACGGCCGATAGGGTCGTTTGAAGTGAACAACGAGGCCAATGGCGAACAGCATTAGAGAAAGGTACATTGATATCCGCCAATAGCTCAATGCCGACTCAACGATCTCGAATTGCTCCACATAGATCGTCTCGCAGGCGCCATCACCAGCGTCCAGGCGAGTTGTACTTGTCCCCCGCACTCCGCCCCCTTCGCTGCCATAGCTCGCCAGGTAACCGCGGACCCTTATCTGATCGCCGACCTGGATATCTCTCACACGTTCTCGGATCAACTCATCGTCGGATATCAGATGATTGTTGGAAACCTGAAATATGTCGAACGAATCCCACGCCTCCTGATCTCTGGTTTGAAAGTTGCAGGTAAAGATGCCGTTCCAGAAGCTGATCTTGTGAAGCCGGCGATTGGCTGTGTTATCGCCCCAGACGACACACACGTCCAACATATTCAGATGATCGTTCGCCGCCCGATGCATGCGACTCTCGCCGTCATGATGTCGATAGGAAACGATCATGCCGTAGATATCGTACTCGTACTCAGGTTCAATCAGATACTCGACGTCGGCGTAGCTTGCCTTGAATGGCCGCTTTCTCGTGGCTGTCTGCAGAGGCTCTTTGAGAATCTCCGGCACGTAAACGATGCTTCGCGGCAGGTCGTTTCTGTTCCAGAAAGACATGAGCAACCAGACAAAGCTCGTGGCGATAACGACGCTGTTTATTCGCATTGGCTCATCGAGTTGGCACTCCCCGATGAGTATAGGGTGCAGCGTTTGCGGAGGCTTTGATGCGCCCCGCACTTTTGGCGCTCAAGGGGACCCGGGAGGCCGGGTCGATCCAGGCTCGGACCGCTGGCACTGTCGGCCCGTCAGATCGTCTCGCGCAGGAACCGCTGAGCCGACCCAATGCTATTGCCGCGGCCTGTCAGATTAATCCGAGTAGTTCGGTCAAGCTGATGACCATCTGGCCATACCCTTCGTGAACGTAGATTCCAAACTGGGCGAGCAAAGCGTACGCGAAGGCGAACTGAGCCAGGGCGTAGCCGGCAATGGTGAATTGGCTGATGCTCACAACGCCCGCCCCGAACTGTGACAGGGTAAAGATGCCGCAGGCAAACTGGCCGACGGCAAAGATGCCTACGGCCGGCACAGGTACGCGGTTTGGACGAAACTTGAAGGAGATATGAAGCAGAGGAAGTCCGAGCAGCGTCGTTTCGGATTTGTACTCAAAGCCCCATCCGTCCCATTTCGCCTTTGCAGGGAACGGCGCGCCACAGCCCGGACACGCGGTGGCTTGCTCAGAGACTTCGCGCTGGCATTCTCGACAAGGCCTCATGTTTTGCCGGCGCTCGTTCCAGGAATTTGCCCGAGCCAGGAAAGGGGCTCGGCCGATCCGCGACCCACTCGCCGAAACCGCGGTCTCCTCGATCCGCCTGGTGGAGCGCCGGGCCGCAGATCCCGTGCCCGCTGCAGCAGCGGCTTAGCCTCGCTCCCGGGTCACCATGTGCGCTGAGTCGAAATCGAGACAGGGTGGATCCTCCAGGTAGGGCGCCGTGCTCCGATTGAGCTGCAGCACTTGGGGATCCATGTCCCACGGTTGAAGCAGCACTGCGGGATCGTACACGGTGACGTCGTAGCGAAGCGTGTCTCCGACGCGCGTGAAACGTTCCTCCAGCCGCATCTCGTTTGTGTGGAACCATCCGGGCCAGCCGAGCCAGGTGAGGTCGTTGAAGCCGACCACGTCGACGACCAGCGTGTCCCCTTCCCAGCGGCCGATGGCATCCCCCGTGAAGGTTTGATCCTCGGCATTCAATGGATCATGGGGTCGTCCATCGGTCGGCACGACGCGCCAGGTGTTTCTGTGCTGGTAGAGCAAGACCACGTCCGTCTCCGACTGAATGATTCGGATGGGCGGTCCCATCCGTGGAACACCCTGGGGCATGCAAATGAAAGTCATGTCCTCCGCGTTCCCGTTGACATCCAGGTACTCCACACGCTCCCAGAACTCGGGCTTGTAGAGCGGCGGGTTCGCGGTGTATCGCTGGGCCATCCCGGCGTCCCGTTCAGCGTACACATTGTTGCTGTGGCGGTAGTTCAGCTGGCGCCCAATAATCCTTGCCGATGGGCTGACGTCACCCGCGTCCAGCGCCGCTTGATAGGCGGCGTAATTGTCGAAGTCGACCTCGGTGCCATCCGGCTCAATCGCTTTGACGCCGCCACCGCGGCGGCCACCGCCCCACCGCCCGTTCAAGTCGGGTTTGCCATCCGCCGTTCGGGGCGTGGGCACTGAGGCGGGGTTTCCTCGTGCGGCGCCATCCTGGCCCGCGGCCGGGGCCGATAGGATCGTCGCAGTGGCAACTCCGAGGATGCACAGCATCGCCATGTTGTGGCACAGGGCAGGCACTTTCATCGTCCGATTCTCCTTAACTGCTCCGGCCTTCTTCGGCCGACCGGTTCTAGGACCCACTTTCTTCCTGGTACTGGTTCCAGAGATCGATCTCGCGTCCGTCCGGCAGGACAAACGAGACGATGTACCCGAAGTCCGAGCCGTCCCTCGCCAGGGCGATCGTTGCCGTATAGGTTTCTCCCGTCTTGAACACGTCGCGGCCACTGACGCCCACACGACGGAACGCGCCGGGTCCTGCCCCGGAAATATTCCAGGTCGTGATCTCGCCGTTCTCATCCTCGACATCCATGAACCAGCGGACGTGCGGATTGATCCACATCACCCTCGTCATGACGCCGGTGATCGTGGTCAGGTTGTTCTGATCGAACTGGGCCTGGACGGCATGGTGTGCCGATGCTGGCCCCACCGTCCACGGCAAACCGAGCATGGCCAATGCCGCGACCATTACGTAAAAGTTATGACGCATCGTGTACCCTCTCTAGGATCGGGATTAAAACCACAGAATTGAGAATCATATCATGAGGCTACGTGTCACCGGCCTGGGCCGCTGGGCTGCGAGGCGATACTCTCGGGCACCGGCATGACGACGTAGGGATTGTAGGTGTTGCTCTGGATCAGTGTCAGGTCCAGGATCGTCGTTCCATCGCGGGTCTGAACGATACGACCCGGCAACATCACGTCGCTCTTGTAGTCAGATTCATTCCAGTCCTGGTAGTCCGAATACGTCACTTCCATCGTGGCGCCGTCGAACTGCGTCTCGACCTGCGTAATCCGGTGGCCGAACTCGCGCTTGGAACCGTTTGGCATGGTGTGATAGTGGAACACCTCCGGATCCAGGGTGATTTTGACGACCGTATCGTCCAGCGGGGCAGGGAGAGGGAACGTCAGCGTCGGGTTTCCCGCTTCGCTCGACGCTGTGGTCCGCGGACCGGCTGCTACGGCAGCCTTGACCAGTCCCTGCGGAAGGATCCATGTTTGCAGCAGGCGTTCTCGGACGGCCTCGGGGGCCGGCGTCGCGTTGACTCCGGGCTCTGTCTCGTTCCAGGCGTACTCGCCCGCGACGACCAGAACATGCTGCTCCGGCTCTGCGTTGTTCCTCGTGCAGCTGACCTCGACGCGCATACCGGGAACGGGGAAAGTGTGCTGCTCGTCTGGGATGGGATACCGGACACTGGCCCGATAAGCCTCCATCGTGCAGGCCTGGCCGTCGAGCACCATCGTCCCCGTACCGGAGAAGATCATCGTCACGACTCTGTCCACTTCGCTCGGCGTACGGAGCATGCCGAGCGTGTCCGCCGCCTTGTATAACAGGGTCTCGACATCTGGCGTGCTCTGGGCGAGCACGAACGGGGAGGGTGCCAACGCACCGAATACCACCACGGTGGCAAGGACTCTCGAGTGCATACACAACTCCTGCATGTCGTAACCAAGCTGCATCAGCTCGCAATTATCGCCCTAGAATGACCGAACGGCCAACTTTCGTTCCCCTTCCCCGCCGAGCGAGCCGCTCCAAAACGGGCTGAACCCCCTGGTTTCGTGCCGCTGGCCCATGGCGGTAACGGGCAGGTGCCCCTGTGGCGCCGCCAATTCGTTCAAGCGGCATCCGAACGCCGGTTTTCGACGAATAGACATAAGGGGGCAGAGATCACGGAGCGTGAGCGTGGCCCCGAGTGGCATACTTGAGCCCTGGGAGGAGAGAAATGCAGCTGAATCCGCCGCGCCGAGCGAGCGTCATTAGCCTGTTGATAGCGATACCGTTGTTGTCGTTCGGCGCTTTCGCGCAAGAGGCGACCCTTGCCGAGGACGGTGATCGCTACAAGTACAGACGAGCGAACAGTGATGGTATCGGTAAGACCTATATGGGCCGACAGATTTCCCACGTCATGGGCCATCGCGGAGCTGCATGGCTGGAAAGGTCGGATCGGGAGCGCGAGGAGCGTACCGACCTGCTCATCGAGAACCTGCCGATTAACCCCGGCGACAAGGTGGCCGATATCGGGGCTGGCACCGGGTACTTCAGCCTGCCCATGGCTCGCATGGTCGGTGAAGCGGGCACGGTGTACGCTGTCGATATACAACTGGAGATGCTGTCGATAATCGCTGAGCGGGCTACCGGAGAGGGTCTTTTCCAGATCGAGCCCATACTGGCGACGGAAAAGAACCCTGGGTTGAGTCCCGAATCAATCAGCATGGCACTGTTCGTCGATGCCTATCACGAGTTCGAATGGCCATGGGAAGTGATGTCGGCTGTCTACGAGAGCCTGATCCCGGGCGGTAAAGTTGTACTGATCGAGTACAGGGCCGAGGACCGACAAGTGCCCATCAAGCGACTGCACAAAATGACCGAGCGGCAAGCGCGCGCGGAAATGGCGGCAGTCGGCCTGGAGTTTTTAGAGAACGGTGATTTCCTGCCGCAGCAGCACTTCCTGGTCTTTGAAAAGCCGCTGAGGGGGGCAAACGAAACCGTGGAAGCGGGCCAAGGCCACTGAAGAAGAGGACTGGATTGAAGAAGTCACTGAGCACCCGGCTCTGGCCTCATTAACCCTGGGGGAGTTGAACGAAGAACGAGCACCCAGTGACCGGGACGTAGTCTACGTACCTGTTTGCTGTCCGCGATAGGTACATGTCCGGATTGCGGATGTCGAGCGCGAGCAGAGGATCGCACTGCTACTGAAAATCTACCGGATGGGTGGTGATCCGGATCCGAGTCTCCATATACGTGATGGACTCTCCGTCGATTGAGCTGAACCAGTGTGGCGTACCCGGCTGCAGCACCAATACATCACCCGGGCTCACCTCTCTAGCTAACCCACCCTCGATTCCTTTCTCGCTTCTGACAACGTCAGGGTTATTGGACTCGGCCAGAGGCAGCTCAAGACGCCCCCCTGTTACCAGCGTTCCGGTCCCCTCCAGGATTCGGTAGACCTCGATGCTGAAGGGATGATAGATGGCGTATTGCGCTACAGCGCTGCTGCGGCGCCGCACCGTTATCCCCGGTGAGACTCTGGCCCCCCAACCTCCTGCAGAAGCTGACGTTGCCTCGGCCCGATCCAGCTCCGACGTGATGTCGGCACCGGGCTTGTAAATAGCAGGGGGAGCGCCCGAATCCTGCGCTGCGACTGTAAGGCTCAATGTTGACACAGCAAACAGTGTGATAAGCAGAGTCTTCATGATCTATCTCCGTATCTCCGCGTTGGGGCATTCATAAGAAATTCGTAGTGCCGTCAGGGAGACCAATACGGGTCTCGAGTTTCCTGTCGTGCCAGTCTCGTCTTATTCTGTTGGCCGGCCGACCATCGGGCGTATGAGCTTCGCCGGGTCGGCGTCCGGCTTGGGACGGAACATCTGCGACCGGTCATTTGCGACCTCGGTGACGTACAGATTCCCCTCCTGGTCTACGTCAATCTGGTGTACGCCATTGAACTGACCGGGCAGGGCGCCGGGTTCGCCGATGTCCAGGATGTAACGCCCCTCGAGGTCGTACTTGACCAGCCTGCCTGTCGTCCAGTCCGCTACCCAGATGAAATCATCGACGGTGACGATATGGGCGAGGATCTGTGAGTTATTACCCGTGGGCCACATCTCCAGGAAGTTGCCGTTTTCGTCGAAGACCTGCATCCGGCTGTGCTCGCGATCGACGACGAAGAGTCGGCGGTCCCGGCTGATTCCGATGCTGTGGACGGACCAGAACTCGTAGGGGCCGGGATTAGCGGGGTCGATCGGCGGCCGGCCCCAGTCCATGATGAAGCTTCCGTCGGCGTCGAACTTGGCCACTCGTGTGCCGGCATAGCCGTCCGCGACGAAGAACGTGCCGTCGGGTAGCCAGGCAATGTCCGTCGGGCGGTTGAAGTTATTCGGGCCGCGACCGGGCACGCCCCGTTCTCCCATCGTCTTCACCAACTCACCGTCGTTCGTGAAGACGTTGATCTCATGCATGTCGTCATCCACGATCCAGAGGTGCCTCTCCGGATCGTAGGGATTCATCAATATCTTGTGCGGACCACGACCCACCTCTCCGAGCCCGGAACCTCGCGGCGGGGCAAGGTACTCGTCGTGCTGGAGCCACTCTTCGATGGCGTAACCCTCCCGGTCCACGGCGAACACGATATGATGCCGCCGCATGTCATAGCCGTACTCATTTCCGGAGTAGGGGCGCCTCCCGGTATTGGTTCGGCGCGGGTCGAGTAGACAGCCGCAGGTCCAAGGTTCGGCGCCGGGAGGCAGTTCGATTTCCCCGCGCTGCGCCACCCAGACCCTGTCGGGACTTTCGGCCCAGACTCCCGAGCCCGACCCCCAAGTCCACCCGTCGTGCGAGAGGTCATCATCGGGCAAAGGCTTCGGCCAGTCCTCGACGACCTCGTAATCGCCCATGTCCACGCTCTGGACCGTCTGTGTCGGAGCCGAGTCGGTCTCCGGGGCGCCGTTGCAGCCGCTCACGGCCAGCAAGGACGGGACGCCCAGCGCTATGAAAACCATGCCCTTCAAATTTCTCACGTGCACTGCCCCGGTCGATGACGCGAACCAGATTGCTACTTCCATGTTCGGCTGTCAACGAGACACCAGCGTTCGCATATACGCTGGCGGCGTGGAACGGCTTGACAGGCCAGATCATCCGTTATTCACTGTCCCTCATGCGAGTCGATGATCCCATCGGAACCGTTCAAGCCGTGACCAGACGTTTACTGGCGGTGTCGGGAGCGCTCGTCGCGGCAGCTGCCCTTGTGCTTCTGGCCTCGGCAGCGTTCAGCCAGGCGCCGGCCCCTACGGAACAAGCCCGGGTCCCGACAAGCTACGCCAACGTGCACGCGGGCCCGAGCTCCAACGCCGCGCCCCTGGTGCTGGTCCCGCGGGGGACCGTACTGCCCATCATCGGACGACGTGGAGAGTGGGTTGAGGTGCAGCTTTCACCCGAGCTCAGGCAGACCGGTATGGTGATGCGGTGGTATGAGGGAAGGCACGAGTTCATGAATGACGGCCAACTCATTACCATCGGTGACGAGGAAAGCGGCTGGATGCATGACTCCACTGTGGAGATCACCGAGCTAGAGGCCGGGTAGCCTTTCCGTCTCATTCGGGAGTCGACAGGCTCAATACGCGCTCGGTCTGCGGCGCTCGGCCGCGTCCAGCGGCGCACACATCGTGTCCGCGATGCCGGAGAAGATTTCGTACCAACCAAAATAGGTGATGCCCTCCGGGGGCTGATGCCTGTCGAATCCGGTCTCCTGGCTCAGGCCCGCCCGCGACGGAAACACGAATGTCACGACGATGACTGGTGCGAACCGACTCATCGCACGGGCGCCCGCCTCTCGCTAGAGTTTGTCCAGGCCCTCGGTCAACTCGATGTAGGTACCGAAGGGATCAGTAAAGTACGCAATCGCAATGCCCCGGGCCTCAATTTCTCTGTACGGACGATCAAATGTGATCCCCTGCGCCTCCAGATTCCTGCAGAACGCCTCCAGACCATCGACCTCAAATCCGATGTGGTCGAGACTACGACCCTGTGTGCCCGCCAGCGCTTCTTCAGACGTCGAGTAAGTCAGGTTCACACCGGGTAGGTCGGCGGCCTGAAATGAACCCCGCATCCCCGGTGCCGCATTGAGGGTCTTCACATACCAGGCCTTCATCTCTTCCACCTGCTGTGTCGCAAAGTGGATGTGGTGCAATGTGATCGGAATCGTCTGCGTCCGGTTCTCGACCAATTCCACCTTCACGTTGTCAGGCGCCATGACGAACGCCAGGTATGTGTCCTGTGCCGCGCTGTACGCAACACCGTCGGTAACTTCCAGTGTTGGCGGGAACTCTTCCCTGCTGACGATGGGATAGCCAGCCGCCCGAAGTTCTTCCACTATCGCCCGAACGTTTGGTACCGAGAAGCCGATATGGTTCACCGTAGTACCCTTGGTTCCGCCGGATGGCGCCTGCTCACGCATGAAAACCAACACGTTCGAGAACTTGACGATCTCCGAGTCACCCCACGGCACCGCTGTGCCACCGAGCGTGTCCACCCAGAACCTCCTGTGCTCCGCGACGTTGGTCACGTTTAGGTGGTGATGTCCGTAAACAATGGGGCCTTCGCTCGCCGCGGTTAGCTGTGCCGAGACGGTGTTGGCGCTGACGAGCGCAGTCAGTACAGTCACGATTTTAATTAGTCTCACCGGTCTTTTCCTTTTTGATGATATGGGTTCTCTTGGTAGTAGAGTTTACGTGCTTACAAATGCTTTAGTGCCCGCTCACTCCAATGATCTCGGCTATGTGGGCGTATTGTTTGAGCGTCATGGCCCCCCTTCTTTGTGGCAGATCAGGGCATATTATGCGCCTCGCGCCTCGCGCCTCGCGCCTCGAGATTTCGCCTATCGTGGGTCGGTTTTCGGTGAAGAGCGGTCATTTGAGATCGGTAGTAGTTGAGGGGTCAATCGATGCGGCTCATTTCGGACCGCGCACCGCCTCGTCGGCGAGCCACCGCATACAGAGCCGATCCGACGAGTATCAACAACGCCGTCAACATGAGAGAGTCGCGGCTGACCTGCAGCGTCAACCAGCCACTGGCGGCGATACCAAGCACAGGCATAAGGTACCCGGCCGGCAGAACAAATGCCCGCCTGCTGGCATACCGTTTCCTGAGTGGCGGCACCGCCGCACAGGTCAGGATGTAAACGAGCAGCCGCGAGAATATCGCCGTTGCAGCCAGCCATATAAAGGAACCGAATACCGCGAGCGAGAAGGAAAGCAGGCCGAAGAATATGATCGAGTTTGCGGGCGTCAGAAGCTTCTGGTGTACCGCACCAAACCAGCGCGGCAGGCTTCCGTCCAGCGACAGCATATAAGTAATGCGGGGCGCAGAGAACATGCCAGCGACGAGGTTTCCGCCTACTGACGCGATAACGCCCAGCATAAGCATGATTGATCCTACCGGACCCATCAGGGCGTTCGCGGCGTCGAGTAGCGGCGTACTCGACGCCGCTATATCTGGCACGGCCGCCATGCTGACGATCTGGATCGATACATAAAGCAGTGCTACTACGCCGAGAGCGAGTAACAATGCCAGCGGCATGTCGCGGGCTGGATTGCGTGATTCTCCCGCCGGAATCACGGCGAACTCGAAGCCACCATACGCGTAGGTCAGCAGTAACGCTGCAAGGCCAATGTCGCTAGCGGTTGGAATCGCTCCGTCGAAGCGCGGCAGGAGATCGGCACCGAGATAGCCGATGCCGGCACTTACCAGCAGGAGTAGCGCAGTCAGCTTAACTGCGGTCAGCGTGGCGAGTGAGCGAATCGCTTTCACTGAGCCGATTACATTGATGCATATCAACCCGCCGCAGATCAGTGCGAGCGATGCTATTCGCCCCGCACCACCTGTCACGTCTGGCCAGAAATAACCGATGCTATCTATCAGCAGCGCGCTGTTCGCAGCGAAGGCCCCGACCCGGGACATGTAGTACAACCAACCTGCCTGAAAACCGACGAGAGGTCCGAACGCCTCTGTACTATAGCGAATCGGTCCTCCGGTGCTGCGAAAGTAACTCGCCAATTCGGCGCAGCACAACACGATCGGCAAAATCAACAGTGCGCAGAGCACATAAATCAGCGGGCTGTATTCGCCAGCCAGTCTTGCGGCGCTACTAGGGAGCCCAAAGATACCGGCACCGATCAGACCATTGACCGCCAGCAGCCATACACCCCAAACGCCAAGGCTGCGCGGAAGTTTCTCCCGCGGCTCGCTATGCATGCCAATGAATATCCATTCTCAGTTCACGTCCGCTTTCGCCAAAAGCTGTAATCTGGGATCTTTCTCTACGAGTAAGGATCTGATTCTGGAGCCGGTGACACGCTTCGATTCGCCAGAACCAGATACAGTGCCGCCGAAATGCCAGAGGCGCCAAATAGCATAGTCATGACGACTATCTGGTATTTGGCCGCGACGAGCGGCGAAACGCCAGATAGAATCTGACCGGTCATCATCCCAGGCAGCGATACTAGGCCGACCGCGAACAACGAATTGATGATCGGAATCAACGATGTTTGAAACGCAGTCCGCCGCGCCTCTATATACGGCGTCCCCTGATCGCGTTCAGCCTGAAGCCTCTCGGCTGCAAGGCTGACGGTATTCATTGCTCCGGCAAAGATCATTCCAGCCAGCGGAACCACGTAGCGTGGACTGAACCACGGCTGAACGCCGATAACCGCCTGGCTGACGAGCGCGAGGGTCAGAATGCCGCCGACGGATATTGCGCCGAGTGCATTCAGATACAAACGCGGCTGCTTCTTCTCTAAAGGCCGAAGCGCAATCCAGCTCGCTACAGTAAGCATTATCGCCAGGACGGCAATAATTATTCCTGGATGATCGGCTTCGAATATATAGACCAGGACATAGCCAACGAGCAGCAGCTGAATCAGCATGCGCAGTGTCGCATATACGACGGTTTGAGCACCTGCGGCCCAGCGAAACATGATGCCGAAGACGATCGCTGCGGGCAGAAAAGCCAGAATTAGCCCCTGCAATGAAATCGCTTGTATCGAGGTATTCATGCGCCACCATCCCGACGGAAACCACTTAAAGTATCAGAGTAAACGAGCGACCGAGCCATCGGCCGGGCTAGGTGGCAGGCTTGACCAATCAAAGAACGGAATCCGCTGGACGTCCGAGTTCAGCGGCCGAAAGCGGACATTCAGAAATGCTCTGCAGATTGATGCCGCATGGCGGCTAATGCCTAGAAGCGGTCGTTCACTTTGCTCACTCAGCGACCTTAACGCTGACTATCGTGTCACCCTGTTGAATAGCATCGACAGTGTCCTCACCGCTTGTAACCTTGCCGAACACCGTATGCTTGCCGTCCAGATGTGGGGTTGCAAGATGGGTAATAAAGAACTGACTGCCATTCGTATTCGGGCCGGCGTTAGCCATCGAAATGACGCACCGCTCGTGCTTCAGGGGATTTCCGTCGCACTCATCGACAAATCTATACCCGGGACCACCGCTGCCGGAACCTGTCGGGTCGCCACTCTGGATCATAAAGTCTGCAATCACACGATGAAATGTGACGTCATCGTAAAAGCCCTGACCCGCCAGAAACACAAAGTTATTCACTGTCTTCGGAGCGTGCTGCGGATACAACTCGAGCTCGATCGTCCCACGGCTCGTTGCAATTGACACCGAATAGTTCTTCGACACGTCAATCTGCATTTCCGGTGGTGCATTCCATTTCTGTTCAGCCATCTGAAGTCTCCTAGGGATTACATGAAACTTTGGCCGCGGACTCTGCGCACAGGCCGATTCGAGAATTATTCGACCGTCATAATCCGCCTCCATTCTTATTGATTGATTGGCGACTAACCCTCAAGCAGAGCCTGAAAAGACTCCATATCAGTCCGCCAGCCATAGTTCAATCATCGCAAAGCTCTGGGCGCCCATGGGAAGCTTACGCCGGCACCTCTCCCATGACGGTTGTACGGTACATCTCCCTGCGAAAGCCGTCATAGTCATTAAAAGCCCGGTGGATGCAGACACGGTTGTCCCACACAGCGAAGGTTTTCGGCTCCCAGCGCAACCGGCAGCTGAAGGCGGGCTGAGCCACGTGTTCTTTCAGGAAGTGTAGAAGCCCGCCCGCCTCCTCGTCGGTCATGCCTGCAATGCCATGTGAATAGGTATGATCGACATAGAGCGCCTTTTCTCTCGTTTTCGGATGCGTGCGGACGATGGGATGGAAGCTGCCGTCGATCATTTTCTGGGCGTCTATGTCTAGATCCATGTTTCCAAGCGTTGTCAGCCGTGGCTCTCGGTCTGCAGACTGAGCTCCCAGGTCCTGTTCCCGTAGATAAGCGACCACCTCGACGGCTGACATGTGGACCTTGAGGGGCGCCAGAACCTCCTGCATCGTATCGCTCAGATAACGATAGGCGAGCGCCGTATTGCACCAGATCGTATCTCCGCCATAGGGTGGAACAGCGGCACCGAACAGCATACTGATAGCCGGCGGTGTGTCCAGGAACGGCGAGTCGGTATGCCAACCGCTCCCGAAGATCAATTTAGTGCGCGTGTCTGCCTCTTTAATGACCGGCTGCACGTTCTCATGACCATGAGTGCCTGTGGTGTATGCATCTATGCCGAACTTCCCGAAACGCAGGGTGAACGATTCCTGGTCCTCATGAGACATCGTCTGGTCGCGAAAGAATATCATCTTGTGGCGATACAGCGCGTCCTCGATCTCGAGGAATTGCTCGTCTGTCAGGCCTTTGATCTGAACACCACGAACCTCCGCACCCATTGCAGCCGCGAGCGGAACAGCCTTAATGTGAGTGTAGTCTCTGGCGCTGTTGTCGAAGCCGCCAGTCGGGTGAAGTCTCATTCGTTTCTCTCGTCCGTCTGGCTCCGCCAGACGCTTTGTTGCATGCGAGCTCTAGCCACAGGGATTCGTGAACGCACCAACTTTCATATTAACAGTTAACCGATGTCTGCTTCGGCCCAGGAGCGGACATTCAGCCGAGCCCAACTCCTGCTCCTTTTCAACGCTGTCGCGATATTGCCGGCTTTCGCGCCAGAATCAGATCTGGTTGTCTGAGCGGGTCCCGATATTTTCGGAAGACTGGGAAGCAATAAGGTTCTGCGGGTAACGCAGTGCTCCTGGCAGGGTTGCGGCCGCAATTTAAATACGTTGCTGCATGGTTAGCCGGCGCAGCAAAGGCTATTGAACATAAACATAAGACCAGGCTCTGTTGCAGGGGCCGGGTGATACACTCTTTTCAAAAGAACAACGGTAAAGCCAAACCCGCCTAAAGATTGGGACGGCAAACCAAGAAACTTCCCTGCGTGATCCTGATAACACGAGATCACCACGAGAGAAAAGTTCGTAGAAAAGAACTTCTCATGCAAAGACTGCTCACAATAACCATCGCGTTGCTGCTCTCGGGGTGCGCGGTCAACGGAGACTGGTCCTCGCGTGACACCGCGCTGGAGATCAGCTATCAAGTCGTTAACGCTATGGACGCAGCGAGCACCGCTCGCATCGCAGACACGCCCGACTGGACTCCAGTCGATGGCACCAACTACATCCGGCGCATCGAGGAGGCAGTGCCCCTCACCCGAGCGGTGCTGGGACCAAGACCATCGAAGTCGGATACCTACATATACTTCGCCACGATGGGAGTGTCGCACTGGCTCATCGCTCGTTCGCTTCCCCCGAAGTGGCGACCGTGGTTCCAGGGTGGCACCACTCTACTGTCTGCTGATGCTGTCATCGGCAACTGTGACAACGGACTCTGCTAGGAGGAGAACAAGAATGAGGGTTCGCGGCTTCCCCTTACTCGGGTCAGCCCCTGACTGGTTGCGTTCAGCCGAGAGCGAACCCTTTACATCCAACTGAGGGATCTGCCAATGATTGCGGTCGCCTCAGCCGTTGCGCACTTGCCATGGGCGATCAGCAGTCGTTCAGGCTTCCAAGCAAGCACTTTCTCGCGTGCGAGCCGGGCTTTTCCGCGCCGAATGAAGCTGGCGCGCCACTCGCGGGGCGTGCTGCCGTGGTCACCGACCAGGCTATCAAGTCTCATCAACGTACCTTTCCAGCCCGTCATCGTTGCTTCGGGATGGCGTTGAATGAGGTCGCAGATGATCGCAGTATGCGAAGCGCGGTGAAAAAACACTACTTCTTCCATGAATAGGGAACCACGAAAGATTACCTGGTCGATATCATCTGCCCATGCTGAGTCGGGCTCATCGTCGAGTTCAGCGTCAAAGCGAAGGTCAAGTCGCCTTTGCGCCAGGCCCGGCGGCGCAAACACGCGCGCTTCTGGCCAACGCTCGCACCACTCCGCCAGGAAAAGGTGGTGTATTTTGTTCGGAGAAACGATGTAGCGCACCGGTCCGATGGCGTTTACCGCGTCGAAAAGCTCGTCCGTCAGCGCGACAGGCGACCACACCCAGGCGCTGCCATCGGATAGTCGCGCAATGGCCATGCGGGTTGGATACGGAAATCCATAAAACGACACTGTCGGCCCGTCGGCTACGTATAAAGAAGGCCCGAACTCCTTAAGCATAACGACGACTCTGCACGATCGTACATATCGCGGGCGATTCGGAAAAACACCTACAAGTGCTGCCAGTAAATCTGCTGGCTTGCAGCACCAACTCTGGCCACGATTGCCGCTCCGGGTGGAGCTGTTCCTCCTCCAGGGATAGAATCAGGCCAATACACCTGACGATCTATGGCGATCGCAGTCGGTTCCCGGAGAGTGGAGGGGATGTATGAAGCTGTTTGTCGCGACGCTCATGCTGTTCGCGGGCACGGTGCCCGCCGCGGCCCAATGGCTGGATCGCCCCTGGCCGGACATCCCGCGCACGGCTGACGGGGAGCCGGACCTCACCGCACCGGCGCCGCGTGGACCCGATGGCAAGCCGGATTTGACCGGCGTGTGGAGCGGGCCGCGTCCCGTGGCCCGTCTCGATTCCGCCAGTTTGCAGCCGTGGGTTGCCGACCTCGCCCGTCAGCGTCAGCAGGAGTACTACAAGACGCGCCCCTTTTTCCAATGTCAGCCGAGCGGGCCCGAGACCGAGCGGTTTGGCGGCTGGAAACGCTTCCTCCAGACGCCGACTGCCGTCGCGATCCTGGACGACGACCTTACCTATCGCGTGATCCACATGGACGGCCGCGAGCTGGAAGCCGACCCTGCGCCAAGCTGGATGGGGTATTCGGTGGGCCGCTGGGACGGCGACACGCTGGTCGTCGACAGTGCCGGATTCAACGACAAGACGTGGGTGAGTCGCTATGGGGTCTCGCATACAGAGGCGCTGCGGATCACAGAGCGGTACCGGCGTCCCGACTTCGGCCACCTGCAGGTGGAGGTTACCTTCACCGATCCCGGTGCGTTCGCGAAGCCGTGGGGCTTTACGGCGAACATGGAGCTGGCGGCCGACACGGACATGATCGAGACGGTTTGCGAACGCAGCAGCGAAAGCTGGGCAGGCAGTCTGTCGGACGCCGCCGATCGGGCGGTATCCGTGCCACTCGAGGTGCTGGCACGGTACGTCGGCGTCTACACCGGGATATACGGGGGAGGCGAGCGGTCGTATGAGGTGTCGATCTCCGGCGGCCAGTTGTTCGCCACCATCGTCGGCGGCTACAACGCGGTGGGCCTCGGCGCGGCCGGCCTCGACGAGGGCGTGCCGCGACAGCTGGTGCCGCTATCCGAGACGGTGTTCGAAGGCCTGGGACTCGGTTATCGGTTCATTGTCAACGACGAGGGCGTGGCGACAGACCTCATGGTGACTCATGTATCTGGCGACTATCAATACTCGCGGCAGCAGTGACCCCCTGCAGACCGTGCCGCCACAGCACCGCCGGAGGTGAATGCCACTTGGCCGATAGCGGACATCGAGACTGAGGCGCGATGGCTTCTCGTGAATGTCCGGTTTCGGTCAAAAAGCGGACGCTCAGAACTCTGCTATTGATATTGCGCTAAAAACGGGATGTCTGTCTCGACCTGATCGATTAGTGGCGCTGCGGTATTGTGTTCTCCATCTCCAATCTCGGCCCAATCTAGGTAGGATCAGACTTCGAGAAACGCCAGAGAAAGCCTAGTCCCATTTGTTCTGGGAACTTCGCCGCCATAGCGGCGCTGTCACTTTGGCACTGTCGCCGCCACGCTACGTAGATTTACGAATTGCGTTTTCTCATGCCCGGCTATCTGATGATACGTGTCCTGATATGAGGGCGATTGGCTGTGTTGATTACGTCGCGGTGTGATGTGAGTCAATAAGCGATGTGTGGGTGAGAGACTAAGATAAGGGTTCTGCTTGATCGGCTAGGCGTAATGGAAGGTGCTTATGAGTAATGATGAATTGAAATCGGTTGGATCCGGACCTGTATTGGTGTCCAGGCAGGCTGTTTCCGGAGAAGGCAATGCGCTGACGCAGGAAGAGAAGCTGGTCGGCAAGACGCTGAAGAAGAGCGTTCGGCTCAGCGAGGAAGAGTTGGCCGAAATCAACAGCAAGAAGGGACTTCTTCAGTTGTTGTCCACGAAGAACGTTGACGTCGAGAAGGCGCTGGTAAAGCTACGATACGAGCAGGAGCTGGAACGGCTCCAAATAGAGCTGGTGAAGCTGCAACGCTCGGTGCAGCAGGAGGGGCGCCGAGTGGCCATCATTGTCGAGGGTCGAGATGCAGCTGGGAAGGGGGGCACCATCCGTCGTTTTATAGAGCATCTGAACCCTCGCAGCGCTCGCGTGGTTGCTCTGCCGAAGCCGACCGAAATACAACAGGGGCAGTGGTACTTTCAACGCTACACAGATCAGTTACCCAATCCTGGCGAAATCGTATTCTTCGACCGTAGCTGGTACAACCGCGCTGTGGTTGAGCCGGTCATGAACTTCTGTACCAAGAGGCAGCATCGTACCTTCATGCAGCAGGTACCGGAGTTTGAGCACATGCTCTATGAGGACGGCCTGGAGCTCGTGAAGTTCTGGTTCTCTATCTCCAAAGAAGTTCAACAAGAGAGGTTCGAATCGCGACGGGTGGACCCGCTCAAGCAGTGGAAGATCAGCCCTGTGGACGATCAGGCACAAGAGCATTGGGATTTGTACACGAAGTACAAGGAGGAGATGTTTAGTAAGACACATACGTCTTACAGCCCGTGGATAATTGTGAAGGCTAACGACAAGAAGAAGGCGCGCCTAGAAGGTATGCGTTATGCGTTGTCGGCGCTAGACTTTGAGGGTAAGAAAAATGCAGGCACGAGTTTGTATCCCGACCCGGACATAGTGATCCGCTATCACCGCTCCAGTCACAGCCTCGACTGAGCGCATTCGTCACGGAAACTCTATACACGTTACTTCTTCGCCCCAACGAAAATAGCTATCTGCAACGTCAGGCTGGCATGTTGTCGGATGAAGTCAGGGCGACGCGGGCACCATTCCTGGTGCGCTTCTTTGCAAACGCCTGGGTTTGATCGCTTGTTTTGGGCTCGAATAGGCAAACTATGGTGGCCGTTCTCCCGAATGTGGCCATTTAGGCAGCCGTCAATCAGAAGACCGTGATGGATTTCGGCAGATTGAGTTTGAGCTGCTTGCGGTCAGCGCCAACGGCTTTGTGATATACGTGTTGGCCACCTCCTATTCCAGAGCCCATGTCGATACCCCGAGAATCTAGCAGTATCCCACGCTCCGTCCTGACCGCCACGCGAGATCAAGCTCGGAAAGTACTAATACCAACCAGCGCTTTCGCGCCCTTAACCTCGTATGAACCCCGACCAGGTATAACTAATGAATCAGAAGACCACGCGTTTCGAGAAACTGTTCGTAGTGATCGATCCAACCCGAATGGTGCAACCCGCCCTGATAAAGAGCGAGAGGATCGCCACAAAACACGACGCATCGCTGTTCCTCTATTGTTGTGTTTTCGATGAACGAGTCGTCGGTCACGAAGCAGAGCAGCAGATCGAACTCGAACTCGCCCACGAGTGCCTGGAGCGCTTGGCAGCAGCGGCGCGAGAGAAAGGTCTCGACGTAGAAGTTCAGGTTGAATGGAACTCTGACTGGCGCAGCGCGGCCGTGGCGGCTGCCAACGCATCGGGAAGCAGTCTCGTGGTCAAGACGGTGTCTCAGCATTCTGCACTGGGGCGGCGATTCATGAAGACGTCTGACTTGCTGCTCCTCAGAGAGTGCACTGATCCGGTTCTACTCGTGAGCGGCCGTCAACGATGGACTAACAACAAGCTCTTGGCTGCCATCAAGTTAAAACCTGAAGATGAGCCGCATGAGCGCTTGAATGAGCGACTCGTAGGTTTGTCACACAGCATCGCAGAACGGGCTGGATTCGACGTATACGCCGTAACGGCACATAAGGGGGGAGAGGACATGTTTTTCGATCGACAGCAGTTTGCAGACTTCTGTCAGGTGCCTCGAAACCGTGTCTTCTCGGCGGAAGGCGCACCGGAGCAAGCCATCGCCGCTGTCGCCGACGATATCAAGCCGGATGTGATCGTAGTTGGGAACCCTGGTGGTGCGGCGAGCAATACGGCACGTTTGTTAATCGATCAAGTCGAGACAGACATTCTGGTTCTGCCACAGTTGTAAGAAGAAGCCCGAGCGTTCGCTATTGAAAGCAGACTCCGGAGTGGAATCGTAGGGGATGCGATGAACGACGAGGCTGTTGGTGGTGTGCCCTGGAGTTTCTGGGTGATCGGCATTGTCGCATTGGTTTGGAATGCTTTGGGCAGCATGAATTACATCATGCAGATGAATCCAGGCACACTCGCTGACTATCCCGAGGTAACCCGCGCCCTGGTCGAAGGTCGACCCTCATGGGCTACCGGAGCTTTTGCGATCGCCGTTCTCGGTGGCGCGCCTGGAAGTCGGCTGCCTCCTACGCATTTGTCGCGTCCCTAGTTGACGTGATCGTGACAAATATTCATACAGTTAGCGTGACCGGCTCGGCAGCGATCTGGGTGGGTAATCTGATGTCGTTGGTGGTGGCAGCGTTCTTGATCTGGTATTCAAAGATGACTGAGCGCAAGGGATGGATCAGCTAGGCGGATATTCGAATAGCGCCGAGATCAGATCGAGGGGTCCGTACCATCAGAGGTGGGCTGGTTTAATATTCGCTCATGCCAATTGATAGCGGGCCGAAATCAGAAGATCGGCAGGCTTACATCGTCGGCGGTGGTATCGGCGGGCTAGCTGCCGCTACCCTGCTGGTTCGCGACGGCGGCATGCCTGGCGAATGCATACACGTTCTGGAGCAATCTGGTCAGTTTGGGGGTAGCCTGGATGGTGCTGGTGACGCAGAAGTAGGGTACGTCATTCGCGGTGGACGGATGTTCGAGGAGCACTTTGCCTGCACCTACGATCTGTTTTCTACTATCCCATTGCCTTCGGACCCTGAGACATCGATCACCGAAGACATCCACGCATTCACGCGCCGCGTTAGGACCTCGTCGAAAGCTCGTCTAGTTATTGGTGGACGGATGTTAGAAGCGCCACCGCTCGGCCTCAGCTTTCGCGACAAGTGGGACTTGGCAAGGCTGATGCTACGTCCAGAATTTTCCATCGGAACCAGGACGATTGAGGATTGCTTCTCACCTGGATTCTTCGGGACGAATTTCTGGTTTATGTGGTGCACGATGTTCGCGTTCCAGCCGTGGCATAGCCTAATGGAGTTTCGTCGCTACATGCGGCGGTTCATGCACTTGATGCCAGGTTTCAACCGGCTAGAGGGGATCCATCGAACACCATTCAATCAGTATGATTCGCTGGTGCTGCCGTTGATCGGCTGGCTGCAGAAGCAGGGCGTCAACTTGTATACGAACACTTTCGTCCGTGATATTGACTTCGCCGACACGGGCACGCCGACGACAATCACAGGCATCGCACTCGAAGGTCAGACCGAGCCCCGCCGAATCAATGTCGGAGGAGACGACCTCGTGCTGGTGACCCTCGGTTCAATGACCGAGGCTTCGGCGATTGGCTCAATGGAAGTCCCCGCGCGCTGGCAAACGGATCCGAAACGGGGTGCTTGGGCTCTTTGGCGAAATATCGCCCAGCGTTCCTCAGACTTTGGGCGCCCCGACGTCTTCTGCGGTCAGGTGGAAAAATCCAAGTGGGAATCATTCACCGTGACCCTGCGAGATTCACCGTTCTTCGAGCTCATGGCACAACTGACCGGGAATGCGGCAGGAACTGGTGGGCTGGTGACATTCAGGGATTCCAACTGGCTGATGTCGGTGGTTCTGGCTTATCAACCCCACTTTCTGAACCAGCCCCCGAACGTCCAGGTATTTTGGGGATACGCGCTATTTCCCGAACGCTTGGGCAATAGGGTCGGCAAACCCATGTCGGAATGCAGTGGAAAGGAGATTCTGGAAGAGCTCTTCTTCCACCTGCCAATTGGGGACCTAGAAGATCAGATATTAGCTTCGGCTAACTGCATCCCATGCGCTATGCCGTATATCACCAGCCAGTTCATGCCAAGATCTGCCAAAGACCGGCCACGGGTAATTCCCCCCGGAGCCCGCAACTTTGCTTTTCTGGGGCAGTTCTGCGAGGTGCCAGGAGATACTGTCTTCACTGTTGAGTATTCTGTTCGAACTGCGCAGATGGCAGTTTATAAGCTGCTGGGCTTAGAGCGAGAGGTGGCACCCATCTACCGCGGCTATCTCCATCCCGGCGTCGTGTTCCGAGCGCTGCGGGCGCTAGCGTGAATGGCGCAACAGATAGATGTTCTCTAGGAAAGATACAATTAACAGTTAGGTCCTGCGACGACCCCTGTCCTTTGGCGTATCTCAGTGGCCAGGATAGCAATACCCGTGCCAGCCAATGATAATGCCTCCCATGAAGTCGACAGCATTTTCCATGACATGCCGATCCATGGTGTCATCGGTAGCCGGTGTCATGTTGCTGGCGGGTTGGCCGAGTCCTCACCCAGCCGCTGCCCAATCGCCTTGCGTTGACGGTTTCGCAGACGGCTTCCCGTGCAACCAGATCGGGCTGCTCTCCCACATGCCTCTGGACACATTCGATCTGGGCTTCGCCCTGAAGGTCTGGGGGTTCTACGACCTGAATACGGAACGGGAGTACGCCTTAGTCGCGTTTCGCGAGGGGGTTTCTGTCGTCGACGTGACCGATCCCGCCTCGCCGCGCGCGATCGGAACTGTCTTGGGTGATACGGCGGCTTTCCGTGACATCAGGGCGTATCACTGATTATTTGGCTGATATCGCGAACCTGTTCAGCATCAGAGTTTTGACGTCTTACTGGTTATGAAAACACTGGCACTTTGCATTTCCGAGCTAAGCCGACGCGCGTTGTCTGGTCTTACGATTGCTCTTCTGATCGCCGCTTGCGGTCGCGGTACGACCGTTGACCCGATTGACGCGGCCGGCAGTGAATCGGCTTCTTCTGACCAGACCTTTTCTAAGCTCGCCTCGACCAACAGTGCAAACGCCGCAATCATTGCTGACTTGGAAAATCGAGTTGGCGCAATCTATAACGTAGATTGGGTTGAGGGGATTTCCCAGGATGCGGGCGTTGACATGTACTACCGCTGGCCAGGCATCGATGGACTCGTCGACTTATACCAAGCAACCGGTAAATCAACACATATCGACCGTGCTGTCGCAATGGCATTGCGCTACCTCAGCTTGGGCCAAGACCTGAACGAGGACGGTTATCTAGATTGGTTTAGTAGGTTTATCGATGACCATAGTCACGCTCATGTCGAAATTCGTGCCGCCGATGGCATTGCCCGGATCACTGAAATACTGCACACGGACAACGCACTCACCGCGCGATACGAAACCGAGGCGCAAGTGTTTCTCGACTATCTTGAGAAAGACGTGTGGGAAAAAGCTGAAGTCGGTGCATTTAACGCCCAGAATATGCTCGAAACTAACGTGACCCACTTCATCGGTCGATCTGGACTGATAGCCGTTTCGCTTTATAGGATCACGGGCAAGGAGAAATACTTGAACTGGATTGAGAGCAAAGGATCCAACTTGAAGGAAGCTCTGGTGCTTGGTGCAAACGGTGCCTACACGTTTAACTGCTATTTGGACGGTTCTTCGTGCACAGGGGGAGAGATTATTGACACCAGCCATGCCGGAGATACGATTAACTTCATTGTTGAAGCGCATAGGGCGGGTTTGGTTTTCGACGCCGTCGACATAGAGCGCTTGATAGGGACGGTAAGAAAACACTTGTGGAATGGATCACTGTCCAGCCCTAAGTTTAACGATCTTGTTGACGGCAGCGGCATCTTCGGCGGCATGGGTCGTAACCAGGGCGGTTGGGTGAAGCTAGCAGCTTTTGATGACGAACTCAGAAGTCTTTATCACGCTTGGATTCAATCTCCTGATCTTGTGCCATTATCACCAACCTTTTCCGTGACTAGGGGTACTCGGGTGCATATTCTTGGCAACCTGGCCAAAGCCTATTTGGAGTGATCCGGCTGCACCCGGAAAGCCGGAAGCGGACGTTGATTATCGGTTAATATTCAAACTGCGCGCATTGAATAACCCCCGCCGGGAGGAGCCGGTAGTGAACACCCGAATAAGCTGGCGATTGATCTCGCAGAACCTCCTTCGAGCTATGAGGTGCTTCGGCATCGTCCAGTGCCTGGTCATCGTCTCCGTCGTCTCGCTTGAAGGTTGTGCGCAAAGTGATGAAGATGTCGTCCGCCGGTATCAGGCCGCAGCGGAGCGGGGGGACGCGGAGGCGCAGTACGACTTGGGCGTTCTGTACGCCAATGGTGAAGGCGTCGAGCAGGACAATGAGGAAGCCGCTCGTTGGTTTCGAGCCGCCGCAGAACAAGGGCGTGCGGTGGCGCAGTACGACCTGGGCGTTCTGTACGCCAATGGTGAAGGCGTCGAGCAGGACAATGAGGAAGCCGTCCGATGGTATCGGGCCGCGGCGGAACAGGGGAATGCAGGCGCACAGTACAACCTGGGCTGGATGTACCTCAATGGTCTGGGCGTCGCGAAGGACGATGAAGAAGCTGTTCGGTGGTTTCACGCTGCCGCAGAGAACGGAAATGAGGGTGCGCAGTTCAACCTTGGGGTGATGTACGCCAACGGTGAAGGCGTCGCGGAGGACGATGCAGAGGCGGTCCGGTGGTATCGCGCTGCCGCAGAGCTGGGGGCGGCCGACGCCCAAACCAGCCTTGGGGTGATGTACGCCAATGGTGAAGGCGTCGCAGAGGACGATGCAGAGGCGGTCCGGTGGTATCGAATGGCTGCGGAACAGGGATATGCGAGCGCGCAGTACATCCTGGGTACGATGTACGCCAATGGTGAAGGCGTCGTGCGGGATGATGCGGAAGCATACGCCTGGATAGGTACTGCCGCGGCTCAGGGGTACGGCGGCACAGTAGAAATTCTCCAAGCACTGCGGGGAGAAATGACGCCGGCTCAGGTAGAAAGCGCAGTGGCGCTTGCCCGAGAGTATCGGGAGAAATACGTTACGCGCTGATTTCCGGGAATGTCCGCTTTTCGGCCGAGCGGTCATTCGAACAGAGTCTAGATCGGCGTTTTTGAGCGACGTCGCGTGGCCGGGGCTCAGAGCCGCCCTGACGAGGCCCTGGGGTTTTTCTTTTTCGGAATAATTCCGCACAATCCAGCATATGGCGATGTTGTTGCGACCCCGCGTCGGGCTCAGAATGTACTGGGCCGAGTGTGTCATCTTGCTGGTGTCCGCGACTATCCCACCGGTGCTGGCATGGATCGGCTATCTGACCCTCGACCGCGCAGGTGGCCTGATGGTCCTGGGGACGATCCTCGCTCAGTTCATCGGGCTCAACAGGGCCAACGTAAAGCACATCAATAATGCGATCCGCGTCAAGCAGGGGAAACAGCCGCGGGATTTTTCAGCCGCCAGCCAATGGTTTGCCCGGGGATCGCTTGCTCTCGCGCTCGTCGGCGCGTCTTTGGCGCTATTCTGAAAGGCAGACGTGTTTCCGTTTCAATATGCGAACGGCTGCTTTTGGCCGTTTCCGCTCGTTTCCTTAAACGAGGTTGCGGGGGAGCCGGTAGATTGCGAGGTTAGAGAGCGGAGAGCAGGCCGATGCACAAGAGCAAGAAAGATGGTTTAAGCCGACGAGATTTCCTGACTAAGACCGCCGCGGCGGGCATAGGCGCCGCTGCGCTGGCTCCCGAACAGGCGGGCGCGCAAGCCGACCGGCGATGGGATTACACGGCCGACTTCATCTCGATCGGCGCAGGCGTGTCCGGGCTCGCGGGGGCCGTCTCGGCGCTGGAGCATGGTGCCTCGGTCATTCTCGTTGACGAGAACATCGATATCGGCGGCCACGGCATGATCAGCGGCGGCCTCGTGCATCTCGGCGGCGGGCACAGCGTGCAGCGTAAGAACGGGGTAGAGGAAGAGAGTCTACGAAGACTGGATCCGCCCCGATCATCCGCTGGCGCGCTACAACGACCGCGAACTCGTTCGCGCCTTCGCTGAAGAGAACGTTTCGACCTTCGAGTGGCTCGTCGAGAACGGCGTTGAGTTCCGTGACGACGAAGTGGTGGGTCCACAGATGGCATCGACCGTGCCGCGGCAGGTGCGGGTGCGGCCGTGGCCGAAGAGGGACGAGCTATACATCTACGTGCCGATCCGGGGCGGTTCCGGACTCGTACGGGCGCTGGAGAAGAAGGCTCGAGACGATGGTGCCGAGATACTGCTGCGGCACCGCATGACGAGCATCATCCGCGAGGCACCGGCTTCCGGACGCGTGCTCGGGATTACCGTGGACGTCGAGGGCCAGCCACTCAACATCCGGGCGAGGAAGGGCGTGCTGGTCGCCACGGGCGGGCACTCCAATAATCTGAACCTGCGGCGTGTGTTCGATCCGAGACTGACGGAGGAATACGCAGTTTCGGGTGATCCCTACTCGCGCAAGAGCGGTGATGGCGAGATCGCGGCCATGGCGCTCGGGGCGTCACTGTGGGGAACCGCGGCGCAGACCAACGAAGCCGAGCGCTGCCTGCGAAAAGCCGGGAACATCGGCGGCAAGTACTGCGAGTCGAGCCTACACTGGCATCCGGACACTCCCATCTTCGATAAGGTGCGCGCGTCGGGCCTGACGAGTATCGACTGGTCCAACCTGATCCTGGTGACGCAGGACGGCGTGAGGTTCTACGACGAGACGGCGGAGGATTACAGCTTCATGGCTGCGGCGTTGGCCTCGAGAGGCGATCCGGGCAAGCTCAACGGAGGCGGGCCGCTCTGGGCAATCTTCGATAGTCAGGCCGTGGAACGACAGGGCTGGGACCCGACACCGCCGAATGTGGATTTCGACGGCTATTTCTTCAGCGCGGACACAATCGGGGAGCTGGCTCGTCGCATCGAGAACGAGTTCCAGCCGTATCCGATGTCCGCCGATGCGCTAGAGGAGACGGTCGCACGGTACAACGGGTTTGCTGACGCTGGCGTGGATGACGATTTCGGCAAGCCACAGCCGCTGCACAAGATTCAGACGCCGCCGTTTTACGCCGCGTGGTCGACGCCGATGATCCACGATTCCTACGCCGGTTTAAGAACCAACCCATCCGCTCAGGTCATGGATCTTAAGGGCGAGGTGATTGAAGGGCTCTACTGCGCCGGCGAGTGCCAGGGTGGATTCAATCAGCACGGCCTGGGCCGAAGTCTCGTGTTCGGCCGGATCGCCGGGAGACATGCTGCGCTGAGCTAGCGGCTACAGCTTCAGTCGGCAAATGCGCAAGACTGATCATGTTGTTTTCTGCGCCCGCGGGCCTCAAATCAGAGTGGTGCATGTCCGTTTCCGGCTGAAAACGGAAATTCAGGACTCGGCCTGAATCATGATTTCAATGACCGCTTCTGGGAGAAACGGACGTTTGGCCCGTCTATGGGCCTCCTGGAGCAGAAGTCCCTCGCCAGTTCTGGGCGATCCGAACCCGTCTCGGGCAGGCAAGACCGTCGCAATTCAGCGACATATTGCCGAAATCTCAGGTATGAGGCTAGATGGCACCCATAACTCACTAAACATAATAAAAGAAGAAGAGGAGGGAGCACCCATGGCCCAGTTCAACGCCGACGAGCTTAGACCGATATGGCAGCCCAGAGCAGGCGCAGTCATCCACAGCTTTGTAGTCATTATTGCCGGTCTTTTGAGTTTTTCTTCCACCGCCTCCGCCCAGGGGCAGACGCTGCGTGAGCAGTTGTTTGCGAGGGCTGACCAGGCGATGGCGGCAGCCAATGAGCAGCGCGCCAACATTCTCGCACCGGTGAGCTATGAGGAGGCGGCGCACCATTACCGTACGGCGGACACCAAGCTGACGCGGGGGCGAAGCCTCGCGAGTATTCGCTCTGATCTGGCCGAGGCGGTCAGGTACTTCAACCAATCGATTGAAGCTTCGAACTTTACGCGCGTCAGTCTGCGGGATGCGGTCGCGGCACGGGAGGATGCTGAGGGAGCCCAGGCCGCGATGTACGCCCAGGGTCAGTGGCGAGATGCTGAGATCAGGTTTGCGACAGCGGCGCGGCGGCTGGAGAACGGCAATCTGAATCGCGCCCGGCGCGCTGCAGAAGACGCCGAAGAAGAGTATCGGGAGGCCGAGCTTCTGGCTCTGGAGATTGACTATCTGAGTGAAGCAAGAGCGCGGATTGCAGAAGCAAAGGATAGGCGTGTCGAGCGCTATGCTCCAAAAACACTCGCGCGAGCCGAGAGCCTGCTCGCCGAGGCCGAGACGAGCCTGCGCCGCGACCGCTATGACACAGACTATCCACGATCACTTGCTCGGGAGGCGGACTATCAGGCCCAGCATGCGATGGATCTGGCCGAGCAGATCAGTGCGGTGTCCGATCGCGATGTCAGCAATGAAGACTTGCTGCTCGAGGCGGAAGCGCCAGTCGTTCAACGAGACGAGCGAATCGCCGCTCTAGAAAACGAGATGGCCAACCTGGAGGCGCGGCTTGGAGATGAGTCTGAACAACGCAAGCTGCAGGAACAAATACAGCAACGATTCGAGCAGATCGCATCGGTTTTTTCTGCGGCTGAGGCTCAGGTGCTCAGACGCGGCGACGACGTCATCGTGAGGATGAGCCTGAATTTCGACAGCGGCAGTTCTGTTATCCACCCGGAGTACTTCGTGTTGCTGCGAAAGATACAGACCGCCATAGATGTCTTTCCTGGGAGTCAGGTTGAAGTGCAGGGTCATACGGATTCTTTGGGTCCAGATGAGTTCAATATGAGCCTATCGCTGGAGCGCGCGCGTGCGGTGGAGCGGTACTTACTCGCCAACATGAACTTCGGAGCAAGCACTATCGAAGCCGTCGGTCATGGGGAAACAGTACCACTGGCAAATAACGAAACAGCGGAAGGTCGGATGCGAAATCGCCGAATTGATCTGCTGATCGAACCCAACCTCGATAAGTTGGTTGCCGTGCTTGCGATGAATTGAGTCGAACCCCAGCAGAGGGTCCAACAATCTGAACGGCCGCTTCGGTCTCCGAAAGCGGTCGTTCAGATGACCGATAACTGCGAGCCGTATTTCGGCAGCGCCTGACAAGGATCTGTGACACCGATTGGATCGGTCATTCGCACCATGCGGGTTCAAGGCTTCGCCACTGCCTGGTCCCACCCGGGCAAGTGAATAGCCGCATACGGTCATGTGCTAGGCTTGTTTCGCTATGACGACAGAACAATCCATTCGGCTCACGCAATACGCGAGTGGCGGCGGCTGAGCGGCCAAGCTTCGGCTAGGAGACCTGGTTCAGGTCCTCGGAGATGAGGCGCTCACCGGCCGCGCCGCGGACGACGACGCGGGGGACGCGGATGCGGAAAGCATCGTAGTCGGCACCGAGTTCTCGGACGACGCCGCCGTCGTGCGTCTTCCCGGTGACGCCGAGCGTGCGCTGGTCCTGACGGCGGACGTGATCGGGCCGCTGGTCGACGATGCCGAGACTTTTGGTGCGATCGCCGCCGCCAACTCTCTCTCCGATGTTTACGCGATGGGTGGGCGACCGCTCTACGCCTTGAACCTCGCATTTTTCCCGGAAGAGCAGCTGTCGCTCAGCATTCTCCAAGCCATCATGCGCGGAGCGGCGCGTGCATGCGCGAGCGTGGGCGTATCCATCGTGGGCGGTCACACGGTCCGCGACGACGATGTCAAATTCGGTCTGGCCGTGACCGGCGAGGTCGCGTTGGGGGCCGAGCTCTCGAACCGATGCGCCTCCAGGGGACAGCACCTGGTTTTGACCAAGGCGTTGGGCACGGGCATCGTGGCCGGTGCAATAAAGGCGGGGACGGCCGAGCACTCTGTCGCCGAGACCGCTACCGCGTCTATGCTCCGGTTGAACGACAGTGCGCTCAGCGTTGGGCTTCGCTATGGCGCCTCGGCCTGCACTGACGTAACGGGCTTCGGGCTGCTCGGCCATCTGCGCAACATTCTGCGTGGGTCCGAGCTTGCGGCGACCCTTCACGCCGATGCGTTTCCCGTCCTGCCAGGCGCCTGGGAGTTGGCGCGCGCAGGAAAGGTCCCGGGTGGTACGCGCGCCAATCTCAAGTTCGTGGAGTCCGATCTCGATGCGGCCGACACCGTCGATCCGGTTCAGACGCTGATCGCCGCCGATGCGCAGACGAGTGGCGGGCTGTTGTTTTGTCTCGATGCCGACGTAGCAGCCAAGGCGGTGGCAGACCTCGAGGCGGACGGGCACCACGCGGCCGACGTGGGAGTGCTGGAGGCTGCGACCGCCGATAGACCGATAGGCCGCATCGCGATCCGCCCATGACCGAGGCGCTGTACGCGGCTTGCGGGGGCGGTCGGAGTGAGCCGCTGATGGATTGGGTTGCCGATGCGCGTGCGCGGACGATCGAGCTCGTCTCCGACCTGACCGATCGTCAGCTGCGCACGAAGAAGCTCAAGATCGTGAACCCGCTCGACTGGGAGATCGGTCACGCCGCGTATTTCGCCGAGCTGTTCGTGCTGCGTGCGATGCATGGGCGTCCGTCTCGACTTCCAGATGCGGATGCGCTCTTCGACTCGACCGCCATCGAGCACGCCGTGCGCTGGGATCTTGCGTTGCCGGACCGCAGCCGCCTTCACGCGTACCTCCACGAAGTCCGGGACGATCTGCTCGAGTTCGTCGCGAGCGCGAGGACCTCTGGACTCGATCCTGAAGGCTGCTACCGGTGTCTTCTGGCCGTGTTCCACGAGGACATGCACACCGAAGCCTTCACCTACACGCGCCAGACCATGGGATACCCACCGCCCGAGCTTGACGACGTGGCCGGTATGCGAACGCACGCTGCAGGTCCTGTTCGAGGGGATGCGGCTGTGCCCGGTGGCCGGTTCCGTCTCGGCGCGGAGCACGATGCAGGCTTCGTATTGGACAACGAGGCTTGGGCGCATGAGAGGGTGGTCGAGCCGTTCCAGATTGCGCTCGCCGCAGTAACTGAGGAGGAGTTCGCACGATTCGTCGAGGACGGCGGCTATGAGAACCGGCACTACTGGAGCGAGGACGGTTGGTCGTGGCGGGAGTCCACCGGCGCCACGGCGCCGCTGTACTGGCGTCTGGACGCGGGGGGCGAGTGGGAGCGGCGCGACTTCGATCGCTGGGTGCCACTCGAGCCGCGGCGCGCGGTGATTCACGTGTGCTGGTATGAGGCTGATGCGTTCGCACGCTACCAGGGCCGCCGCCTGCCGACCGAGCTCGAGTGGGAGGTCGCCGCAGCCGCGGAGCCGACTGCGGATGGCCGCGGACTGGCACCGACGAAACGCACCTACCCCTGGGGGTCCGACCCGCCGACCCCGGAACACGCCAACCTGGACTGGGCGGCGATGGGAACCCTGGATGTCGACGCGCTCCCCGACGGGGCGAGCGCCTTCGGCTGCCGGCAGATGATCGGGAATGTCTGGGAGTGGACCGCGGATACGTTCGCGCCGTACCCTGGTTTCGAGCCCGGGCCCTATCGAGAGTATTCTCTTCCGCTCTTCGGCTCGACCAAGGTTCTCCGCGGCGGCGCGTGGCCCACTCGCTCGCGCCTGATCCGAAACACCTGGCGCAATTACTACGAACCCCATCGTCGAGACGTATGGGCCGGCTTTCGAACCTGCGCCCTCTGATCCGGATCGCGGTCCCCCCGGGCGCCGCCGCGCGTTCTGGCAACCGGGTCTCGGCGTCGCGTTGGGCTCGCCTGCTAAAGGACCTCGGCTACCGCGTGCGGGTTCAGGAGGGCTGGGCCGGTGAGCCGACCGATTGCCTGGTGGCGCTCCATGCCCGGCGCAACGCCCGGGCTGTTCGCGCGTTCCGCCGCGCGTACCCCACCCGCCCGCTCGTAGTCGTGTTAACCGGTACGGACCTCTATCGCGACCTTCGGACGCACGCGAGCGCCCGACGCTCGCTGGACCTGGCTGATCGCCTGGTTGTCCTCCAGTCCGAGGCAGTCGAGCAGCTGCCAGCCGTTTTCAGGGAGTGCACGCACGTCATCTACCAGTCGGCGCGGCCGCTCCAGGCCGTGCCGACTCTGCGACGCCGCAGCTTCGACGTCGCGTGCGTCGGGCACCTCCGCGCGGTCAAAGATCCCATGCGAACGGCAATGGCATCTCGGGCGCTTCCCCCGGCGTCCCGAATCCAGGTCATACACGCGGGCGCTGCGATGACCCCGGCAATAGAAGCGCGCGCCAGGCGGGAGGCTGAGCGGAACCCACGTTACACCTGGGTCGGTAATCTCACGCACGGAGATGCACGCCGACTGATCGCCCGAAGTCGCATCCTGGTCGTGAGCTCGCGCATGGAGGGGGGCGCCAACGTGATCGCTGACGCCGTCATCGATCGGACCCCGGTCCTCGCTTCCCGCGTGTCCGGGAACCTCGGCATGCTCGGTCACGGCTACCCGGGCTACTTCGAGCTCGGTGACACTGCCGCGCTGACCGAGCTACTGCAGAGATGTGAGCTCGATTCGAGATTTCTGCAGACCCTTCAGGCTCGCTGCGACGCGCGCCGTCATCACTTCATGGAATCGAGCGAGCGCGCGGGTTTCGCCGAACTGATGGAGTCGCTCCTGTCGCGCTCGCGCGGATAGGGCTCCTCGAAACGGCGAATCTGGCGCTCCATGACAGCCTGGCGGAAGGGTGCGATAGCAGAGAAGCACGCTAACCCGGCCACGCTCCGCCGCTCAGACTTGACTGTCCGGGCGGGCTGCTTGAGGATTTCGCGTGGGTCCCACAATCGAGTCTGTGTAGATGCACGTATTCCGCCCTCAGCCGGCTTGGATCTTTACCTCGGTCGCGTGGCTCGTTGCGGGCGCCGCGCAGGCACAGGTGGACGCGGTATTCATTGCGTCCACCGCGGTGGATGAGTATGACGCGAAGGTCTACCGGGCTATCTGGGATGAGCACGGCGAGCGCATTGTGAGCGCTCTGGAGACCTGGACCTGTATGCCGTTTCCAGAATCCAGTGTGGCGGCCATGGTGGCCGAGGCCGTTAGCCATTCCGGCGGACCGGAGCACCCGATGCGCCTTCGCGCCAGCTACCTGCGCCAGGTCAAACAATCCACGCTGGTCCACGAGCTCGGCCACCGACATCTGTGGCAGCTGGTCGAGCGGCTGGACGACGTCGATGGGCACATGACCCTGTACCTGGTCCTCGACCGAGTGTGGGCGGACGTGTGGGGGGAGGAGTTCGCCGAGGATCGGGTGCGGGGCGAATCCGGCTGGGACTCGGATTATGCGGCCGCCTGGGCTTGGGTCCGCTCCCTGACGGCGGAAGAGCGCGCGAGGCTTTGGAACCAGCTCCTGTCGATGAACGGGTTTGACAACTGCGCGAGTCTGCTTGATCGTGCGGAGCGAAGCTGAGGAGTCGTTCGAGTACGGGGTCGCGCCTTTCGGGTCTCGGGATAAGTTCTTACTCACGGGCGCCGCAAAGCGATCCATTGGAGATGGCCCGGACCGAGCCCTGCTAAGATGCGCTCTACCATCCGTGTCGTGCGCAGTACCCACGCATCGATCACCGACCCGGCGGCGAGGGTGTGGTGCAGTTGCGGCTATTTACCTGGAACCGACTGTCTGCCAGCGCCTGTTAATGGTTAAAATGCAGGAAAACTAACGCCAGGAGCCGGCCGTTAGCAGACATCCAGATTCTATAGGATTGAATTCGGGCCGTAATGAGACGGCAGGACTAGGGGAAATCATGAAGAACCGTGTTTCGAGCCTATCAGGCATATTGAGGGCGGCTATCGGTACGCTGGGGCTTGTCGCTGCACCGCCCGGTTTCGTCCAGGAAGTGGTCACGACGGCAGATGTGTTTGTCCCGCATGTTTCTACTGTCCCGGCTAACGCGGGCGAGAAGGTCGGTATTTTCGTTCGGGAAAAGATCTCTGAGAGTCTGAAACAGGACATTGAAGACAGCGGGTTACCGCCTGGTCGGGCCGTCTTGTTCGTGCATGGCTCTCTGGCGTCCTCAGTACCGGTATTTGATCTGCCCTACAAAGACTACAGTTGGATGACCTATTTCGCCGAAGCCGGGTTCGACGCATTCGCCATGGATCAAAGTGGATCTGGCCGATCCCCGCGGCCAAAGATGGATGATCCCTGCAATTTCGACCGGGAAGATCAGGCGATCGTGATGCCGAACCCGTTATCCAGTCACTGCGAACCAACGTATGGCTATTCGTTGACGAACAGCCAGTCCGACTGGGATGAGATCGATACGGTCGTGGATTACATCAGGAATCTTCGGGGCGTCGAGCGCGTCAATCTGGTGGGTTGGTCTCGAGGTGGTCCCCGGACCGCGGGATACGCTGCCAGGTATCCGGAGAAGGTAGACAAACTGGTTCTACTCGCGCCTGCGTATTCGCCACTCGACCCGGCAGAGGCACCGAGAGATGTTCCGGAGCCTGGTGTTCCGATGACGCTGATGACCCGAGAAATGTATACGCAAGAGCGATGGCATGGCGGTGTGGCTTGCGACGGACAGGTCGACCCAGACATCGAACCCATCGTTTGGCAGACTCTCATGAGTGTTGATTCGCTCGGCTCGGTTTGGGGTCCGTCCGACGGGATCATGCGAGTCAGCAACGCTCCTGCGTGGGGCTGGAATAGAGAGTATGCTGCGCGCGTGGTCGCGCCAACGCTAATCCTGGTGGGCGAGCAAGACTTTTTGTTTGAGGCCGCAGAGCCCTTGTATTTGGATCTGACCGGCACGGAGAGCAAGATGCTGATCAACCTGGAGTGCGCGACGCATTACGCATTTTGGGAGACTTTCCATCACGAACTCATGCAGAATGCCGCAAGCGAGTGGTTGATGACGGGCAAGTATCAGAATCAAACTCAGGGAATCCGCACGGTCAAAGCGACTCGTGACTAGCGCCTCGTGTCCAGGCCAGTGACGATTCGCCGCACAATACACATCCGCTTCTGGCGGAAAATGGAAGCTCGCTGAAGGTTCACTGCAATGCATTGTTCTGTCGGCCGAATTCAAAACAACCGCTGGAGACGGTAAGTCATGCCTGTTCGTGTCCTGGATCATTGTTCTATTCGTACCATAAGACTGAAGGAGACTCGGGATTTCTATGTCGAAGTGCTGGGCATGGATGAAGGCGACCGGCCGGATTTCCCTTTTCCAGGTAACTGGCTGTGCGTGAACGGCCGCACGGTCGTTCATCTCGTCGGCGTTGACCCCGAAGATCCCAGTGGCCTTGTGGAGTACCTGGGCGGAGACATCGATCCGGAGTCTCTGGCCGGAAGCGGGTCTTTCGATCACATCGCGTTCCGTGCGACGGATGCGCCGGCAATGATCGAGCACCTGGAGAAGAAGAACGTCCCCTATCGTGCACGTCAGGTGCCGAACATGGACCTCTATCAAATTTTCGTGGAAGATCCCAACGGGATCACCGTCGAGCTTAACTATTTCGGTTCAGAACAAAGCGGGGGAGAGGGTGCTTGACCGCGATGGCAACTTGACTCCGTTGCCGAGCGGTAGCAACCTGGTGTTCGCGTAGCAGCGTGGCACTTCGAACCCCACGGAGCACCAAGCCAATACGCTCATGATAAAAGGAGCCAGTTTTGGATCCAATTAGACGCAACCTACTGGCAACGGGCGCCGCTGCGGCGGCGGCGGCCGCTGCGCCGCGCGCGTTCGCGCAACAACCCTCTGGGCAAGGAGAAACCGCCATGCCGTTCTATGAAAGAGGCGATGTCCGAATCCACTACGAAGAGGCCGGCTCCGGTTTCCCGTTATTACTCATCGCCGGTGGGGGGTTGAACTCGGTCATGTCCTATTTTAGCGATCGGGCGCCGTTCAACCCGGTGGAGGAGTTCAGGAGCGAGTACCGCTGCATCACCATGGACCTGCGCAACGCTAACGCCGGTCAGTCCTCCGGCCCGCTGGAGATCGACCGGCCTTGGGACGCTCACACCGATGACCAGCTCGGCCTGATGGATCATCTGGGTATCAGCGAGTTCATGGTGATGGGCTTTTGCATCGGTGGCCCCTTCATCTGGAACCTGTTGCGGCGCGCGCCCGAGCGTATTCCCGCTGCCGTGCTGGCGCAGCCCAGCGGATTCCGTCCGGAGATGCCGGACCTGTTCTATCAAAACAACATGACCGGCTGGGGCCCGGAGCTGGCCGCCCGCCGGCCCGACATCACGATGGAGATGGTCGACGCTTTTTTGAAGAACATGTACCTTTCCAACGCGGATTTCGTCTTCACCGTGACGCGCGATTTCGTGCGTACATGCCAAACGCCCATACTCGTCCTGCCGGACGACATTCCGGCGCATCCGTACGAGGTCGCCATGGAGTCCGCGCTTCTCGCGCCAAACTCCGAAGTGAGCCTTTTCCCCTGGAAGGAGCCTGCGGAACGGGTTCCCCTGGCGGTGCGCCAGATACGCTCCTTCCTGCGGGCGCATCGACCTGTGACAGCCGCTTGAGACGCGGTTTCGGTGTGGCCTGAAGGGCACGCACACGCTTGTCGGGGGCGAGCTTTTCAGGCGCCAGCGGTCCGGAGTTTCATCGTTCGCAGCCTTAGCGGGCTGGTCGCAGGTACCTGACCTCGGCATTGCCGGTATAGAACGCCCAGGTACCGGCGAGCGGGACCTGGCTGACGCCCGGCTGCCTCCAGTCGCAGACGCCCTCCGGGAAGATCCGGCTCAGGCTGACGAGCTGCTCATCAGTCAATGACTGCTTGTAATCGCTCCTATCGACCGGCTTCAGCGAGCACTTCAGGACGTCGTTGGCCCACGGGGCCCCCGCCACCATCCGGGCGTCCGTGCCGGTTGGGAAGAGTAGGGCGCAACGCTCCATATCGGTGATCTTGTTGGTCGTCGACGTGTAGCACGCGTCGACGAAATCGGTCGGCCGATGAGCCGCCACCTTTCGTGCCTGCGGCATGTTCGACGTATCAGCAAGAATGTCGGTCACCCACCGATCCAGAATGGCAACGGCCTGCGGCGAAAAAGTGCCGATGATCGAATCGGGGTCTCGGTGTCCGACTTCGTGCATGACGAGCCGGATATGGTTGTCGGCGTTTCCGTTCGCCTTCATCAGACGGGCGCGGGTAACAAGGGTATGGTAGCCGTCATGAACGTCGACATCCTGGGGATCGCCCGGAGGACATGGCGCGACTGTGCAGATGCCGTCCGTGTAGCCGCGGATATCGAGAATAGGGATCGTTCTCAGACCACCGTCACCGGTGTTGAGTCGCCCGGTCTCGTAAGCGATCCGCACCGCATCCGGGTTGGCGTGGGACCGCTGCCCCGCCACGATGACGCCGTTGATGTCGTGACCGCCAATGCGCGCGTTCAGATCCGCGAATTGGTCGAAGCTGATAATATCGTCGTTGAACGCCTCCAGCCCGTACTGTATGCCGACGTTGTCCCAGGGGCTGCGCGCGAAGCCAGTCGCCGGATCGATACCATACACGTTGACCAGATTGTCCTGATATGTGCAGCGCACGTCCGACCACTCTTCAGGCTCGAGCGCTTTTGCGTCGGCCACCGAACTGTGGCAGTTGTCAGGCGATAGATTGAGGAAGCGCGCGGAGGGTCCCGTGCAGTAAGCGAAGCTGAGCTTACCGGACACCTCCTGCATCTGGATACCGGTCCATGGCAGTTCGGTGCTGTTGAAGTAACTGACCAGCAGGTTGCAATCGTTGATGGGCGTATTGAAGGTCAGCACGTCCGAATAGCTACGCCCGGGCACGATCGCATCGTAAAGACCTGGATAGTCCTGGGCGATGAGGTGTTGCGACATCGAACCGCCAGAGGAACCCATGCTGATCGTCAGTGTCGGCGGACCAAACAGTTCGATGAACCGCTCCTTGATTTTCGCCGCAGTCTCGGCTTGGACAACATGATTGGCATTAGTGCCTGTGACCATCAGCGATCCGCCCGCGAAGGCATATCCTGCGCGGATCAGTGATTCGTGCAGGTTGTTGTTCTCGCCGCCCACGTAGCCCTTAGCGGGGTCGAGCGTGCCAATGGTGGTTCCCATATGGTAAGCCGCCCCGACGCCACCGCGGTGGGACATGATCAGTCTACCGTTCCAGCCGGTGTCGTTGCTGACCGGCGTCGGACGAGGCCCTGCGGCCGGATCATGCAACAGACTGATGACGTAAGCCGATCGGTTGATGATGCCCTTCTCGTACCAGGTAATGAGCGGCACGATCCTGCCGTCCATCGTGCTCGTCTTCTCGATATCGTTGGGCCGTCGGCCAGCGGGATCAAACTCCTTCCAGTCGCCCTCGGTGCTGCGGTAAAAGTACCCGGTGATGGTCGGAGCCGCGCAGCTTTCATCCGTCGCGGGAGCCAGCCCATGGGCTTCGTTCTCGCAGACGAAAGGCGTTTGCTGTGGTCCTGCGAATAAGGTGCCGTTGATCGGGTGATTGGTCAGAGTCAGTGCCGCGTGGGCATCGTCTGCCGATATCGACAGTTCATTGTCGCCGTCGCTGAGTCCGTCGACCAGTCCGACCCATCCGCCATCTCCGTCAGCGACAAAAGTTGTCGCGACGTCCGTACCACCGACCTTGACTATTGGGGTGGCATTCGTTCCCGTAACCCTCACGAGCGCGTCACCGCCGGTCACCAGTTCCGGAAACGACGATAGGACCTCGACGCTCAGCTCCTGGCACAAAGCCTGACCGCCCGCGGCTGCTCCGCACAGAAGCGTGAACGCTGAAATGTGTAGTGTTCTCATGACCTCCCCCTCACCTGATACGCACCAGCGTGCATATTGGCGACTACTCGACGTCCGCTTTCGGAAGGGCGGACACCCCGGCCTCAGGCGTCACTATGCGTCCGCAGACGCGTGACGGCTCGATGGATGAGGAGTCCGCGACACGCGGACTCCGATCAACAAACCATTACCTGTTCGAGCTATAAAGGCCTATTTGCAGGCTGCCGCTCCCGCTGCAACCATTCTCCCCATAGCGAGAGAATTTCTGGAT
>Ga0224508_10000474_pt1 | contig 39857 bp, 31 predicted proteins | sample SF_Jan12_sed_USG_4_FD_170157 | JGI IMG/M metagenome (GOLD analysis project Ga0224508, IMG submission 170157) | Sediment microbial communities from San Francisco Bay, California, United States - SF_Jan12_sed_USGS_21 | ecosystem: Environmental > Aquatic > Marine > Sediment | place: USA... | reverse complement strand
CAAGACAATCTTTTCGTCACTGAAATGATCGTCAAGCAGCCCGCGCATCAGTCCCGACATGTTCAGTCCTGCTGACATCACCCGCTGGTGCTGGTCGGGACGTACCAGGATGTTCACTCGCTTGAAATGTTCTGAGCCTTCTTGTGGCATGCTGCCCGCTCCTCCGGTACATACTCGTGTGTGTAGATGGGCCGATAGTACACATACATACACCTTATTGTCAATAGTTCTGTATGAGTGTGTATTACATAATCCGGCGACAATGCCTGCCCGCGCGGCTGGAACTCGTGTCCGGAACACCTGATACTTATTACGGGCGCCGTACAGGCGGAGACAGATCAGATTCCATGAGTGCTATCAGGATCAGACGGGAGCATGAGCTGGGCGTCGAAGAAGCCCGGCGCCGCATCGACATGGTCGCCGAGGACATCGGCGGCAGGTTCAACCTGCGGTCCCGTTGGGAAGGTGACTACCTGCGCGTCACCGGTACAGGCGTCAACGGACGGGTGATCGTCGCCGAGCAATCCGTCGAAGTACACGTCGAAACGGGCTTCGCGATGATAATGTTTCGCGAATCCATAAGATCCGCGATCGAAGAGTCGATCGACGACTACATCGACTAGCTGGTCACCCTTTTAAGCTGCTTTCTTGCGGCTGACTTTCTTTGCAGCTTTCTTTTTCGCAACCTTTTTCTTCGCGGTTTTCTTCCTGGCTACCTTTTTCTTCGTAGCTTTCTTCCTGGTCTTTTTCTTGGCCTTTTTCTTGGTTTTTTTCTTGGCTTTCTTTTTCGCTTTGGGCTTTATTGACAGCTCACGCTGGACTCTGGCAAACGCCCGGTCGAGGCTCAGCGCATGAGCAAGATGGTCACGGGCATTTCCGAGGTCGTTGAGGACCGGTGCCAGATCGTTGCGCAATTGATTCGCGTCCAGTTTCGCGGCATCGAGGACTTTCTCGAGGCTGCGAATCTGCTTCTTGAGTTCGCGCTTTGCCTGCTTGGCCGTTGTGTTGGCAAGACGCTCCGTCTTGCGTTGTAACTGCAGGCGGGTCCGCTTGGCGCGAGCGTTCGCCCGGTTGATTTCGGTACGCATGCGCTTGCGTTGCCGGTCCAACTCGCGGGTAGCGCGCCTGGCGTTGGTCAAGAATGTCTTTTTTGCGAGCTGAAGGTTTTTCTCTAGATCTGTGAGTTCTGAAGTCACGGCGATTTTCCTCGTAACAGGGACCGATACTGGTTTGACGGTAGCAGGATTTGGGCAGCATGTGTGTAAGGAATAGCCGCAGCGGTGCGAGAAAAGCAGGCAGTCCCGGCTGGCCGGAGACGCTGCTTTTTGCCGATATGTGGTAGTCTCGCCGAAAATAATAAGAGGGGGAGCGCGTTGGATTCAGCAACGAAAACCTATCCTGAGCTGACCTGGGTCGCCGTCATTGTCGGCTGGATACTCGGCGTCATTATTGCGGTGTCGATCGGGTACGCGGCACTGATTCTCGGCTTCTCGATCGAAGGCTCCGAACTCGCGGCCATACTTGGCTTCGGTATCCTGCGCGGCCTGCTGCGGCGCAAAAGCATCATTGAGAACAACATCGTGCAAACGATCGCGAGCGGCGTGAACGGGGCGTCGTCCGGCATGATGTTCTCGGTACCGGCCATTTTTCTGCTCGGCTACGGCGACCAGTTTGATCCCGTAATCTTGACATTCGGTTGTATCGCGGGCGCATTCCTTGGCATTGCTTTCATCATTCCGCTCAGGAAGCACATGATCGACTATGAGCGCCTGACTTACCCGGGCGGCGTGGCCGTCGCGACGATCCTCAAATCTCCCGGGGCAGGCGTGCGCAAAGCGCTGATCCTGGTTGCGGCCGCTTTGATTAGCGCCGGCGTACACTACGCGACGATCTACTTCGGCAATGACAATTGGAACCTGGGCGCCCAGATCGGCATGCCTGAATTTATGAATGGCATCTGGTACCTGTCACTTATGACCATCGGTGTTGGTTTCATCGCCGGCCGTGGTGGCGTCGCATTCATAATCGGCGGCTTCGTCGCTTACTGGTTCATCTCCCCGATGCTCGCCGCAACCGATAGCTTCCCGATTGATGCCGCGGGACAGGCGGTAAGCGCGCCCGACACACTGCGCGTCATGCTTTACAGACCTTTCGGTATCGGCATGCTGATCGGCGGCGCAATCATGGGCGTCATTCTCGCGGCGCCACTGATTCTCAGCGCCATCCGCTCGATGCAGAAAGCGGCTAAAGTTGCGAGTGGCAGCGGCAACGAGGAGATGCCGATCAAGCTCTTGTACTTTGCCGTCTTTGGCGCCTTGATCCTGCTCTGCATCATGGCGGTCGGTTCGGTCGATTCGATGGGCATCGGCGGGGGCATTGCGATGGCTTTGCTCGGTACGCTGTGGATCTGGATGGCGGGGATCATCCTGTCAGAAGCGATCGGGCGTACTAACTGGTCGCCCCTGTCGGGCATGACACTCGTTGGCATCACGTTGCTTATCGTCGTTACACAGGCACTCGGCCTTGATCGTGCCGACTCGATCGTCGCCGCAATCATGGTCGGGGCAGCTATGTGCGTCGCCATGTCACAGGCGACCGACCTGATGCTCGATCTCAAGACCGGCTACCTGGTCGGTGCGACGCCGCGCATGCAGCAAATGGGGCAGTTCATCGGCGCCTGGCTGGGGCCGATTGTTGTGATCTTCGTGATCTTTGCGTTGCATGAAGCCTATGAACTTGGCAGCGCGCGCTTACCTGCACCACAGGCACAGGCGTTGGCGAGTACGATCGACGGCATTATGGGTGGTGACGTACCGACGCAGAAATACGCCGCCGGCGCCGTGCTCGGCGGCGTCCTCTCGGCGATGATTGGTGGCCTCGGAATTACGGTCGGTCTCGGCTTTTACCTGCCATTCAACATCGTTCTTACCTACTCGCTCGGCACGCTGGGCCGTGAACTTACAGATCGTTTCAAGGGCCAGGACTGGAGTGACAGCGTCGGCATTCCGATAGCCGCCGGGTTCATTGTTGGTGAAGCATTGGTCGGCGTCGGCAACGCCATCAATGCGGTGCTATCGGCTGCCTAGGGGACTGACATGAAAAAACTGGCTTACTTGTTACTGGTTGCGGGTTTCCTGCTTGGCGCATACGCTGCGGCGCTCGATATACAGGACGTGAACTGGAACTTCTTTGCCATCGCCGCAGTCGCTGCGATCGCCGGGGTCATAATCGCCAAGCGCGAGGACAGTGCGATGGCCCGGTCCGGCAGTGTCCTGGAAAGCAACCGCAACGAGCTTAATGACTCGATCAATAACATCGTTCGGGACCTCGGCCAGATGACCGATGGCGAGAGCGCCCGGGGTAGCGAGCTCCGGGACTGGATCGATGCGACACTGCGTCCGGACCTGCGGCGATTCGCTGACGCGCGTGCGAGCATGGTGCATCTTTACGGCTTGCAGAAATACGCTGACATCATGAGTGAGTTCGCGGCAGGCGAGCGGTACATCAACCGGGTCTGGACGTCGTCGGCAGACGGCTATGACGCAGAAGCGAGCACCTACCTCGGTCGTGCTGCGGCGCAGTTCAAGGACGCACAGAAAGAGCTTACGACAGCAGCTAATAGTTGACTCGGGTGCTCGGAGCACTCGACACCGGCATTATCTTCGCCTACCTGGCGCTGATGATCGTTATCGGCATCTACGCCAGCCGCAAGCAGGACAGTATTGAAGACTTCTTTGTCGCGAGCGGTCGCGTCGGCACGTTTTCAATCGCCTGTTTATGGCTCGCATCATGGGTAGGCGGTGCCGCGATCGTCGGTGGCGCGGCCAAGTCTTACGAGTTTGGGATATCGGGCGGCTGGTACATCATCTGCATTGCATTCGGCTGCATCCTGTTCGGCCTGTTTTTTTCGGCGCGCATCAACCGTATCGGCAGGGAAAAGCAGCTGTTGACCTACCCGGAGTTCATTGAGCTCCGTTACGACAGCCGCACCCGCATCGTCGCAACAATCACAACCATCGCCGCTTTTGTCGCGTTCGCGGCGGGTCAACTTGCTGCTGCAGGGGCGGTCTTGAGCACCCTGCTTCTGTGGGACTACACGTCATCGCTGTTGCTCGCGAGTGCGATCATTGTCGTTTACACAGCGGCCGGTGGCTTTCTCGCCGTAACCTACACGGACTGGGTGCAGTTCACGCTCCTGTTCATCGGCATTGTCATCATTGGAATTCCCATTGCCATCGAAAATGGTGGAACCTGGGCAATATTGACGACTGAGTTACCGCCGAGTCACCTCAGCCCGACCGGATGGGGCCTGCCGACGATGCTCGCGCTGGCAGTGTCGATCCCGTTGAGTTTTTTCGTGGGCATGGACAGTTACACCCGGATGTTCGCGGCGAGGAGCGCAAAAGCAGCAAAACATGGCACCTTGTGGGCGACGGTTTTCCTCGTACCGCTCGCGATTGGCACTATCTGGCTGGGCATGACGGCGGCCCATCTCCTACCCGGCATAGACAATACCAACAACGCATTATCCCAGTTTGTACTTGAGACGTTTCCGGTCGGCTTCAAGGGGCTGATGCTGGTCGGCATTCTTGCTGCCCTGATGTCGACTGCGGACATTTGTATTCTTACCGCTTCGGCAAATGGCACCCGTGACATTTATCAGCGTTATATCAACCCTGATGCGCCACCGGCAAAGCTGTTGCGACTGAGTATCCTGCTGGCAGCTGTCGTCGGCATTGCGGCAACGCTGATGGCCTGGCAGATGCAGGACATCGTGAGCATCCTGCTCGTCGCGTTCACGATCCTCAGTGCAGCGCTGTTCATTCCGACCATTGCGATGGTGGTGCAAAAAGACGTGAACAAGTCCGCAGCGTTCTTCAGCATTACGGCGTCGCTTATTACGGTTATTGGCTGGTATGTCTGCTCGTTGCTGGACCTTGCGCCAGCGTTTGACCTTGACCCGCTCTGGCCGGGCCTCGCCGTGTCGGCCGCAGTATTTGCCGGCTTAAGTGCACTTAGCAAATGATGGCTCGGTACCTGGCCTTAATGCTGCTGACGGTATTCGCGCCACCGGTCAGTACTGCCGAAAACACGTTTACGAATCCGATACTGCCGGGCGCGCATCCGGATCCGTCGATATGCCGCGATGGCAGCGATTACTACATTGTCAATTCGACGTTCGAGTACTTTCCGGGACTGCCGATCCACCACAGCAAGGACCTGGTGAACTGGGAGCTCGTTGGGTATGGCCTGAATCGCGAAGAACAGGTGTCAGGTGCCGTCAACCTTCTGGACGTGCAATCCGACGGTGGCATACATGCGCCGACGATTCGCTGCCGGAACGGGAAGTACTACATCATCACGACGAACGTGTATCTACCGCCGGGCGAAGGGGCAGACACACAATTCGTCAACTTCGTCATCACGGCCGACGATGTGCGCGGACCGTGGTCTGAACCACATGTGCTGGAGGGCGCCCCAGGCATCGACCCCGATATCTTCTTCGATGACGACGGTCGTGTCTGGTACGTCGGCACACATTCGCCTGAGAAACCCAACTTTCCGGGTGAAGGCGAGATCTGGCTACAGGAAATCGACGCCGAGAGATGGCGCCTGGTTGGCGAGCGCCATTTTCTATGGCGAGGTGCGTGCGGCGGCGTCTGGGCCGAAGGCCCGCACATGTACAAGAAGAACGGCCGTTACTACCTGATGGTGGCCGAAGGCGGCACGAGTTTTAACCATGCCGTAACTATCGCCGTTAGTGACGTCATCACGGGTCCCTACCACTCCAATCCGCGCAATCCTATCCTGAGCTCGCGGCATTTGTCTTACGACAACTGGATCAACAGTACGGGGCACGCAGACCTCGTCGAGCTTCCTGACGGCCGCTGGTACATGGTGGCGCTCGGGATTCGCGGCGACGAACAACGCCGCTCGAACATGGGCCGGGAGTCGCACCTCATCCCGGTGACCTGGGAAACCGAGCCATTCTGGTGGCAGGAGGTCAAAACCGAGTGGCCGGTTCCCGCGCCGGCCACCGGTCGTATTGAACGTGTTAATCCTGTGCCGTTTGACAGCACCCAGCAACATCGCAAAACAACTTTCGCCGACGAATTCGACGCTGCAACCCTGAATCTCGCGTGGAACTTCAGGCGCTATCCAATGCCCGGCACTTTTTCCCTCTCTGCTAATAAGGGCCACCTCAGGCTTGCAGCGAAACCCAATATCATCGAAGAGCGGGCACGCGCGAGCCTGATCGGTTTTCGCCAGACCGAAAGCGATTTCAGCTACAGCGCGGCGATGCGGTTTGAGCCAGACAACAACGATGTTGAAGCGGGCCTCAACCTCTTTCAGAAAGACAACAATTACCTGAGCTTTGTGATCAGCCGGCAGGGTGAAGGGCACATTCTGAAATCCGTGCTGTCGGTCCCGGAACAGGATGCGAAGATCACAAAGGAAGTCAGGACGCTCAGGGAACTGATACTCGATGGGTACCAGGGCGAGATTGTCCTGCGCGTTGATTCGGCAGAAAACCGCTACTCGCTGCAGTACTCCCTGGACCGTGGCGAGAACTTCACGGAATTCCTGAGCACGGATGGCGATCACTTGCTAAGCCGCGGTTACACCGGCGCCTACCTTGGCCTTTACAGTACGAGCAACGGCCGCGTGTCATCTGACTACGCTGACTTTGACTGGGTCAGATACCAGGCATACGAGCGTTAGAGCGGAGCGCTCACCATCAAAGCGTTTGTCTACAATAAATACGGCGGCCCGGAGGTTCTGGAGGAAACTGAACTGCCAATCCCGGTGCCGCAGGACGACGAAGTCCTGATCAAACTCGAGGCGGTATCGCTGAATGGCTCGGACTGGGAGCTGCTTCGAGCCAAGCCCTCTTATTCGCGTCTCTTCGGCCTGTTCAGGCCATCGATCGGTATTCTCGGATCGGACATCGCGGGTCGGGTCGAAGCCGTTGGCGCCAGTGTCACGGAGTTTCAAATCGGCGACGAAGTTTACGGCGACCTGTTCGGCAGCTGGGGCGGATTCGCCGAGTACGTCTGCGGCAAGGCCGGGAAGCTGCTGCACAAACCGAAAGAACTCACATTCGATGAAGCCGCGACTTTGCCACAGGGTGGCGTCATCGCACTGCAGGGTCTGCGCGACCTGGGTAAGGTGCGGGCGGGACAGCACGTATTGATCAATGGCGCCGGTGGCAGCTGTGGCGTCTTTGCCGTGCAGATGGCGAAGCTGTATGGCGCGACAGTTACCGCGGTCGATAACACGCACAAGCAGGACTGCCTGCGATCGATGGGTGCCGATCATGTCATCGATTACACGACCGAAGATTTCTCAAGAAGAGCAGCTCGCTACGACCTGATTTTCGACCTTGTCGCGTATCGGTCGCTCTTTATCCAGAAACGTGTGCTCAAGCCCAGTGGTCGCTACATCCTCGTAGGTGGCTCGATGGCACGCCTGCTGCAGACATTGGTCATTGGTTCGCTGATCTCGCTTTTCGGCAACAAGAAAATGAGCGTCCTGGGGCATATGCAGAACAACACGGATATCGCCCACGTGGCCGAGCTTTGCACCAGCGGCGAGATCAAACCGGTCATCGCCCGACGCTTTCCGCTCGCCGAACTGCGTGAAGCGCTGCTCTGTGCCGGCCAGGGACGCGCGTGCGGAAAAGTGGTGATTACGTTCTAACGGACGGGTTTCTGCTACATTCGCGGTCAATAAGAAGATTGGAGCGACCATGGAACCAACTCTCAAGTTTTTCGGCGGACGACTTGGCGCGGCTGTCCCGCTCGTCTTCTTCGTGCTCTGGGCGATCTCGATATCGGTGGCGGGGGCGCCGAGCGAGCACGGACTTATCCTCGGCATGGTCGGCGGCCTGACACTGGGCATGCTGCTGTGCCGTGGCCGCTGGGCCGACTACGCGAACGAAATCTTTACAGGCATGGCCAACCCGGTTGCTACGGTCACAATCGTCGCCTGGTTCTGGGCCGGCATGTTCGCGCAGGTCCTGCGCGTCGGTGGGCTGGTTGACGGATTGGTGTGGCTCGGCGGGCAGTCGGGCGCGACGGGCGGCATGTTTGTCGGTGCGACGTTCCTGCTTGCAGCGACCTTCGGCACCGCCGTCGGCACAGGTTACGGCACGGTGGTGGCCTTTTGCACGCTTATGTACCCGGCAGGACTGATTCTCGGCGCGGATCCCGTGTGGTTGTTCGCCGCCATCCTGTCCGGTGCCGCATTCGGCGACAATCTCGCGCCGGTTTCCGACACGACGGTCGTCTCGGCGACAACACAGGAGACCGACATACCGGGCGTCGTACGCTCGCGAGTGAAGTACGCCATGGTTGCCGCCATACCGGCGCTGCTACTGTTTGTCTTGCTCGGCGGTGACGGCATGGGCGCGGACCAGGTTCGCGCCGCCCAACTGCTCACCGAATCGTCCTCGCCAAATGGCCTGGTGCTACTCCTGCCCTTCGCACTGGTGATCTACCTGGCACTGAGCGGTAATCATATTCTCGTCTCGCTGACCTGGGGCATTGGCACAGCGATCGCACTAGAGCTTGGCCTTGGCCTTGCACCGCCCGAGGCAATCCTGTTCTTCGATCCGGACACTGACACCGTCGGTGGCGCATTAGTAGACGGTATCGCCGGCTACCTCGGCCTTGCGATCCTGATCTTGCTGATCGTTGCAGGCGGTCACCTGATGCGCCTGGGCGGTGCACTGGAGGCGCTCATTGAGGGCCTGAAACGATTCGCGCAAAACTCGGTCGCGCGTGCGGAGACTGCGATCTGGAGCCTGGTCTTCTCACTGAACGCGTTCATCACCATTAATACCGCTGCAGAAATCGCTGCTGCACCGGTCGTCTCGCAGCTCGGCAAGCGCTTCAATATTCACCCCTATCGGCGCGCCAATATGCTCGACGCCGTAACCTCGGCGATCGGCTATATCTTTCCCTGGGGCGGTGGTGTGCTCATCGGCTACCAGACGATTCGTACACTCGAATCCCAGTATGATTTCGTCCAGGCCGTACCACCGACCGAGGTCTGGACCTACGTTTTGCACGGCTGGTTTCTCGCAGCGGTTATGCTGATTGCCGCAATAACCGGCTTCGGCCGCACCTACGAGGCAGAAGATGGATCGCAAACGAAGACACCACCGGGTGACTGAGGGAATCGTACGGCTGGTCGGGTTGGTTGGTATCTTCCTGGCTGCATGTACGCCGCACGAGCCCAGAACACCCAAGGCTGTATTCATTATTGTCGACGGCATTCCTGCCGACGTCATCGAGGCAACCGACACGCCGGCAATTGACGCCGTCAGCGCGATTGGCGGCTATACACGCGCCTACATTGGCGGTGCCATTGGCGATATATCCGAAAGCCCTACCGTCTCGTCTGTTGGTTACGCGAGTCTTGTTACGGGCACCTGGGCCAACAAGCACAACGTCTGGGACAACAACATCAGTGCTCCCAATTACGCCTACTGGGACATATTCCGCATCGCGAAAGAGCACGACCCAACACTGAAAACGGCAGTCTTCTCGACCTGGACCGACAACCGGACCAAGCTCCTCGGCAACGGGCTTGCGGAGGCCGGCGGCGATAAACTCGATTACTACTTCGACCTCCTCGAAGCCGGCTTTGAGCGTTTATCCCATGAAGAACAGAGTCAGCAAATCAGGCAAATCGATACACTGTCGGCAATCAATGCGTCCGATTACATCGCGGCGCAGGGCCCCGAACTTTCCTGGGTCTACCTGCAATACACCGACGACGTGGCGCACCTGTATGGCGACAGTCCCGAATTTACCAACGCGGTTCGATTCATGGATCGACAAATTGGCCGGGTCTGGGACTCGATAAGGGAACGCCAGGCCCGATTCAACGAAGACTGGCTGCTAATTGTGACGACCGATCATGGCAGGGATGCGGAGACTGGAATGGACCACGGCGGCCAATCGGAGCGCGAGCGAACGATCTGGATTGCGACCAACAGCGACCACCTGAATGACCGGTTCGGGCAACTACCAGGCATCGTCGACATCCTGCCGTCGATCGCCACACACCTCGATCTGGACATTCCCACAGCGATCGAGCGGCAGCTCGATGGCGAGTCATTTATCGACCAGGGCCCCTAGCTCAAGGTTTGTGCTTGTAGACGGTACCACCCTTCATGACGAAGTCGACGTCTTCGAGCTCGGTGATATCCGCCAATGGATCGCCGTTGACCGCAATGATATCCGCATACATGCCGGGCGCGATTTCGCCAACGCGATCTTCCCAGCCCAGCAGATCGGCGGTAACCGAGGTCGCAGACTGGATCGCCTGCGCCGGCGTCATGCCGAAGCGAACAGCCCGGGCGAACTGCCTGCCGTTGTCGCCGTGAGGATAAACCCCTGAGTCGGTTGCGAAAACGACCTTTGCGCCCATTTTTACAGCCAGCGAAAAACTCTCGCGCTGCCGGGTACCCACCTCGCGTTCCTTGTTGATGTTCTCTTCAGGCACGCCATTGGCGGCGCCTTGCTCCAGGGTGTACTCGGTGTTGTAAATATCGAGAGCGAAGTAGGTGCCGCGGTCGATGCCCATCTGCACGGCTTCGCGGTCGAGAAAGCTGGCGTGTTCGATCGAGTCGACCCCGGCGAGTATGGCCCGCTTGATGCCCTCCGTGCCGTGCGCGTGCGCTGCCACCTTGCGATCATGCGTATGGGATTCGTCGACGATGGCCTGCATTTCCTCGAGCGTGTACTGGGTCATACCGACCTTCGTGCCCTTCGAGAAAACGCCACCGGTCGCGCAGAACTTTGTCAGGTCGGCACCGTACTTGACGTTCCTGCGAACCTGCTCGCGCACCTCCCAGGGGCCATCGGCAACCCCGTCACTGCGTTCCTGGAATGCATGATTAAGCTGGTTCTCGTCGCAATGCCCACCGGTGATGCCGAGCCCGGGGCCCGATACGGCCATCCGCGGGCCCGGTATCTCGCCTGCATCAATGGCGTTGCGTAACGCCACGTCCGCATAGTCTCGTGCACCGACGTTGCGGATGGTCGTGAACCCGGCGAGCAGTGTCTTTTCGGCATTAACCACGCCACCGATCGTGGCGCGGTGCGGTGACTGGAAGTAACCGGCAAAGAAATAGGTGTCCAGGTTACCTATGACATGCGTGTGCATATCCATCACCCCGGGCAGCACGAACGAATCCGAGAGGTCGATAACTTCGGCATCCGTCGGTATGGCCATCCCCGAACCCCCAACCGCGGTAATCTTCTCGCCGTCGACGACAATGACCGCGCCGCCGCTCACTTTGCCGCTTCGCGAATCGAATAACTCACCGGCTTTGATGTAAATGGGGCCAGCAGCCAGGGCGATACCACTCGCGAGTGTAAAGATGAATGTAGAGAGAATGGCTATCGAGCTGCGAATACGCATCATTTGCTCCCGATCGGGGTATCGATGTGCCCGATCTGATGTTGTCTCGCCCACGCGTTGATTGGATCGATGGAACTCCTGGTGATCTCGCGCAGCTCGGCCTGGCGCGCACCCCACTCCGCCATCAGGTCGGCCAGCCGCGTACGCATGCCGTCCGTCACGGGCGCGCCCGAGCTGTCGATGACATCCATCAGGAAGCCCAGCTGGCCGTCGAGCATCGTCGCCCACGCATCCTCGTCCTCGTAGGTTTCGTGCTGAAGCTGGTTGATCCGCGGCTCCCAGGCATCGATGCCCTCGATGACTGCTCTGCCAAGCTCGTGCAGTGCCGGATCGCTGTTGGCGGCCAGCAACTCCCTGGTCCCGGCACGGGCTGCGCGCGCTTTATCGCGCGTTGCCTGGACTGCGTTCAGCGTTGCCTTTACCTGTTGCAGCGTTGTGGCCCATTCTTCTACCTGCGTGTCGCTGGCCGATGAGCGCGGGTCCTTCGCGACGGTAAAGGTAACGGAATCGGTCGCGTTACCTACCGATATACGGGCAGAGTACTGGCCGGGCGCGACGCTGGGCCCGGTGTATCCCCGCTGCAGCAGCGAGTCGTCGATGCACACGACGTCACTCGAGCTCATGTCCCAGTCCCATCGATTCAGGCCCTCCTCCATTGGCGGATATTCGAGCTCGAACGGCCGGCGCGGGTCCATGTTGCCAATCTTGCAACGATCGTGTTCCGACTCCTCGCTCGAGTACCTGCGAACGACGTTGCCTGACGCATCGCTGATTTCGATCTCGAGCACGGCTTCTTCGGCCACGGCGTCGCGGACGTGATAGTAAAGCGGCACATCGGCGGACGGATTGGCGCCTTCGAAGTCATCGGCGCTGCCGCCGCTGCGCCCAATCTCGATCGTCGGGGGCGTATACAGGTGGATCGGCTTATTCGCGAGACTGTTATTAGCCTCGCGAATCACAAAAATGTCATCGAGCACCCAGAACGCACGGCCCTGTGTTGCGACAACCAGGCCGTCCTCCCGGGCCCGCAGGTCAGTAATCGGTACCGCGGGCAGGTTCAGGTCCAGCGACTGCCAGTCGGCACCATCGTTATACGAAATGAACATGCCCTTTTCCGTGCCCGCATAAAGCAATCCCTTCTTCACGGGGTCTTCGCGCACGACACGGACGAATGCACTGGCCGGGATGCCTTTATCGATGCGTTTCCAGCTGCGACCGTAGTTATCGGTCTTATAGATGTATGGCTTGAAGTCGTTGAGTTTGTATGCGGTGACCGCGAGGTAGGCCGTGCCATCTGCGTGCGGACTCAGTTCGATCGCGTTGATCATTGCCTCGCCACGATGCGGCGGAGAGATGTCCTGCCAGTTTTCGCCACCATCGCGTGTCAGGTGTAACAGGCCATCATCGATGCCGACCCATATCGTGCCTTGCTCGTTCGGCGATTCCACGAGATAGAGAATCGTGTGATAGAACTCCGCGCCGACATTCTCGGGCGTCAGAGGCCCGCCGTTACGGCCCAGGTGTGCCGGGTTGTTGCGCGTAAGGTCCGGACTCACCTCGTCCCACGTCAGGCCACGATCCGTGCTCTTTAACAACATCTGCGCACCGAAATAAATCGTCTCGTGATCATGCGGTGACGAAATGACAGGCGGGTTCCAGTTGAAGCGATACTTGAGATCCCTGGAGTCCATTCCGTACACCAGCTCCGGGTAAGGAATGATGTAGCGCTCTTTCTTCGTGGCGTGGTCGTACTCGGTCAGGGTGCCGTTGATGTTGGTGGCATAAACAATCGTGGGATCGTCCGGATCGAATGCAATATGTGCGCTTTCGCCGCCGCCTACCGGGTAATAATCCTCGCGCCCGATGCCACCATCCCAGGTCCACGCAGCGATTGAGACCGTCGAGTTATCCTGCTGGCCGGCATACATTCGATACGGTTTCTGGTTGTCCGTGATCACGCGATAGAACTGCGCGGTGGGCTGATTCATGATGCTCGACCAGGTTGCGGCGCCATCAAAGGTCACGGTCGCGCCACCATCATTGCCGTTAATCATGATGTTGTTGTCGTCGGGATTGATCCAGTGATCGTGGTGATCGCCATGCGGGGTGTCGATCTTCTCCCAGTTCTCGCCGCCGTCGATGGACTTCATCAGCGGCACATTCAGCACCCAGACCGTGTCCGGGTCGACCGGGTCGGCCGTAATGTGAATGTAGTACCAGGCCCGCGAGTGCAGCACGCGGTGGCCATTGATCAGTTCCCAGGTCTCGCCGTAATCGTCGCTGCGCCACAGGCCGCCTTTTTCGGGCTCCGCCTCGATGATCGCGTAAATGCGCGACGGTTTTGCGGCCGACACGTCGACTCCGATCTTGCCGACAAGCCCGGGTAACCCGCCTTCGAGTTTTTCCCAGGTGTCGCCGGCATCGCTGGACTTGTAGATACCGCCGCCCGCGCCGCCGGACTTGATGAACCACGGCGTCCTGCCGTGGTGCCACATCGCCGCATAGAGGATGCGTGGATTGGTCGGATCCATCGACAGGTCCGACGCGCCGGTGTCCGCGTTGACCTTGAGCACGTGCTCCCAGGTCTTGCCGCCGTCCTGGGTCCGGTAGACGCCCCGTTCCTCGTTCGGCGCCCAGATCTGGCCCTGCACGGCGACATACGCGATGTCGGGATCTTCCGGGTGGATCTCGATGCGCGACACCTGCCCCGCATTCGGCAAGCCGATGAATTCGAATGTCTGGCCGGCATCCGTGGATTTCCAGATACCTTCACCCTGCGAGGTCGTTACACCCCTGATCGGGGATTCCCCGGTGCCGACGTAAATCACGTTGTGGTCAGACTCGGCAACGGCGACCGCACCAATCGTGCCGACTGGAATCTGGCCATCGGAAATATTCACCCAGGTAACGCCGGCGTTCCCGGTCTTCCAGACGCCGCCGCCGGTCACACCCATATAATAGAGTTGCGGGTTGCCCGGCACTCCGGTCACCGTCGTAACACGACCGCCGCGCCACGGTCCAACCAGGCGATACTCCACCCCGTCAAGCAGGGACTCCTCGACGGCATAGACAGAATCAGTGCTGGCGATACAAGTTGCGATCGCCGACACGGCCACTGCGGCCCGGCGCAAGAACGTATTCATGATCAATCCCCGCATTCGATATTTTTATTAGATCCTGATCAAGGTACCTTTGCTCCATCGGCGAGACAAGTCGAACCCGGAACTCCCGAATTGAGAGCCTTTTTGACCACAATCTGCCTTGTGGCGGCGCAAGCTGCGTTTGCCGCGATGCCGGCCAGCATCGATCCAATCGACGAGATATCCGTCACGGCCAAGCGGCGCCCGGCGAGCCTTTTTGAGATTTCGTCTGCGGTAAGCATTATCGATCGTGACGCAGTTCAATCGGGAAAGCTTGTAACCGACGCGCTTGCCTCCAACGTTGGCGTATTCCTGCAACAGACGACCCCGGGCCAGGGCGCAGCCATTGTGCGCGGCCTGAAAGGGTCGGCCATTCTCCATCTCGTCGATGGTATGCGACTCAACAACGCGATCGTCCGCAGCGCACCGACGCAGTACCTCGCGCTCGTACCGCCTGCCGCGATCGAGCGCATTGAAGTCCTTCGCGGTACTCCGGCGTCGCTGTACGGTAGCGATGCCGTGGGCGGCGTCGTACAGCTTGTTTCCCGTATTCCCGAATTCGAAACGGCCGAGACCCGCTATCGGGGCGAGTTGCAGCTTGGTTTCGATACAGCCGAGCTCGGCAAAATGGCCCGCGCGACGCTCGATGCAGGCAATCGGGACATTGCGATCTCGTTGAGCGCCGGCTACCAGGCGACCGGTAATCGGCGCACAGGCGACGGTGAACGCATCGGCCCGAGCGGATACGAGTCGCGTTCGGCACGCTTTCTCGTTACCACCTCAAATGGCGAAACCGCGTCCTGGCTTTTCGATTTCCACTATCTCGAGCAACCCGAAACGCCGCGCATCGATGAGCTGGTTCCGGGATTCGGCCAGGCAGAGCCCTCCTCCTCCGAGTTTTTTTACGCGCCGAACCAACGCCTGTTTGCTCACGCACGTCGGCGTAATGATGCGGGACTGCTGGATCTTGACTGGAACCTGGACCTGGCGTGGCAACGCATCGTAGATGACCGCGTGACGCGGGACCTTGATGCGCCGGTGCGGCGACTGGAGTCGAACCAGAGCGACCTTTATGCGCTTAGCCTGACCGCGGCGCATGATAATGGTCCGGCAAGCTGGATCGTTGGCGCCGAGTTCGACTACGACCATGTGCAAAGTGCGCGTATCGAGGAATCCATTGCCGACGGCTCACGGCAACGGGTCGCCTCGCGGTTTCCGGACGGCTCGTCCATGCATCAGGCAGGCGTCTACGGCAATACGGACTACCGGCTCAATGACCGCCAGCGTTTCAGCGCCGGCCTGCGCTACAGCAATATCGAGGTCGACCTTCCGGCAACGGCCGTCTCCCAGGCGGCAACGGTTAGCGCCAACGATCTCAGTGGCGATCTCGGCTGGACCTACGACATCAGTGCGTCGTTGCAGCTGACCGCGAATGCCGGCTTTGGCTTTCGCGCTCCCAACGTGTTCGACATTGGAACGCTCGGCAATCGGCCCGGCAACCGTTTCAACATCCCGAATGCCGGTCTCGATTCCGAACATGTCACTCAGCTCGACTTCGGCCTGCGCCACCAAAGCGTGAGCCGGCGGGCCGAGTTCGTCGTTTACGCGCTCGATTATGACGATCGCATAACGTCGGTACTTACCGGCGATGTAACCGCCGATGGTCGCGATGTCGTGCAGAGTGTCAATGCGGCCAAATCCACAATCCACGGCGTCGAGGCCAGTTACGACACGCGGATCAACGACGCGGTAAGCGCAAGCCTGGTACTCAATTACACGCACGGCGAACAGCGTGTACGCGGCAGCGGCGCCGAGCCGGCAGACCGGATCCCGCCGCTGAATGGCCGGCTTCGGATTGACTACGATACCGGTACTTACTGGCGCTACGCTGCGTGGGTCAATTTCGCCGATCACCAGGATCGCCTTAGCGCGCGCGATGTTCGCGACGTTCGTATTGACCCGGCGGGCACCGTGGGCTGGACGAACCTGGGCGCAAGACTGAGCCGCGACACCGGTGCATGGGACATTGCGATCGAATTCAACAACCTGCTGGACAAGACTTACCGCAACCATGCGTCCGGGCTCGACGCGCCCGGCCGTAATTTGTCCGTCATCATGCGGCGCTACTGGCGGTAAACTGTCACCGTGCACCTGGCGATGGAGGGGCTGCCGATGGGTCAGATAACAATTCGAACAGCGTTCGTGATGCTGCTGTTGTGCAACGCATTGCCAGCACAGGCGGACAGCAAGCAGTACGCGTTGATAAACGGACACATCTTCGACGGCATAGCGGAACGAATCATTGAGGATGTCACTGTGCTCGTCGCAGAAGGCAAGATCGAACGACTTGCCGATGCGAGTTCCTCCGTTCCCGCCGATTACGAAGTCATAGACCTCGAGGGTTTTTATCTCATGCCCGGCATGTTCGACGTGCATACGCATCTCACGACGATTGAGCAGGCGAGACGGGCCCTCGATTCCGGGGTCACAACGGTGCGCTCTGCCAGCGTGGATGCCTACCAGGACGTGGCTTTGCAAAGCCTGGTGGAATCTGGCGGGCTTGCCGGGCCCGAGGTCGTCGCGGCTGGTGTCTACATCACCCCGGATCTCGGCGACACTATCCTGGCCGACCCCCGGCTCGCCAAATTACACGGTGGCGTACACACCGACGATGCGTTGCGGCTGCTCGTTCGCGTCAACGCCGACCGCGGTGTCAAGGTGATCAAAACGCGAGGTACGCAAAGAGCCGGACTAGCCGATACGGATCCTCGCCAACAGGTGTACACGGAGCGCCAGCTGCGGGTCATTGTTGACGAGGCAGCCCGTCATGATCTTCCGGTTATCGTCCACGCCCACGGCGACGAAGGCGCCCGCGCGGCGGTGCTCGCCGGGGCCCGCAGTATCGAACACGGCACCTACCTGTCGGACGAAACGCTGCAGTTAATGAAAGAGCGCGGCGCCTGGATGGTCCCGACTTATGTGACGATGGATGAAATGAACGAGGAGCAGTACGACCACGTACTGCGTCTGCGCGGCAAGCACATGTTGCCGCCGCTGGAGAGAGCGATTCGTTCTGCGCACAGGCTGGGCGTAAATATTGCGACCGGCGCCGATAATTACTACACCGACGATTCAATCAATCGCATATCTATCGAAGCCGAACACTTCGTGCGTCTCGGTATGAGCAATTTCGATGCGCTACAGGCTGCCACGACGAGCTCCGCTAAATTGCTGCAGATCGGTGATCGAACCGGACAAATTTCAGCAGGATTCGAGGCCGACCTGATCCTGCTGCCTGCTAATCCGCTCAAAGACATCAGGGCGTTGCAGGACGTGCTTCTGGTGATGAGCAACGGGGTAATCGCCGTGAAACGAATCCCCTTCGCCGTTTTGGAAAAATAGAACCGCGGCCGCACGGAGGTCCTTACGGCGTCGGACCGCCCCCCGTGCGAACGTGGCAATCGGCACACGCCCCCAGCAACTCGCCGAACAGGGTAGCCCGTGCATGGGGTAACCGGGCCGTCGCGGCCTGGCGCCCAAGCTCGTGGACCCGGCGCGCGAGCTCGTCGCCGCCAGCCGCAGCATAGTCCCAAGTGGCTTCGGTGCCGTGCAGGGGTGCCTCGGCAAGCATCCGGGCGCCGAGACTCCACAACGCATCCGACGGCCCGATCAGTCCCTCCCACAACCGGTCTATCGCCCATTGATGGCGTTGCATGTGCGAGTTCATGTCCGCCCATGAGGACGGCTCATCGTAGGCGCCGAATGTCACATCTACTTCGGACGCTATGTGGCAGTTTGCACAATCCGTGGCAATGCCGCCGAGGTCCGCCGCCGCCGTCAGGATATCGTCCGCCTCGAGAATCTCGCTCGCGTGACCCCGCATCGACAGGATAAATGGCACATAGAGAATCGAAGCTTCCGGCGATGGTTCGTGCTGAACGAGCCATGTCGCGGGCTGGCGCACCCCGTCCAGGTTGCCTCTGATTATTTCGGACTTGATTCTCGTGAGCTCTTGCAAATGCTCCTGCATGTGCGCGGCCAGATTCGTTTCCTGCGCATCGTTTTCATGCAGCGGCAGGATCACGAAGCATAGGCAAAGCGCAGCACCGAGCTGTTTAGTAAATCGCAACGATCGCACCCCGCTTAAATGCCACCCGGGTTGGCCGAGATGTACTTCTTGTTGATTTTGAACGCCATGGCACTCATGCCGATAAGCAACAGCCCGAACAGAACCAGCGCAATTGGCCAGCCGATCGACTGGACGAAATGCTCGGCCGAGAAATAACCGATGTACGAGAGCATTGCCACGGTGCTGACGAACAGTAACGTCCGGCTTCGTACCACGGTGCTCATGTAGACGAGGCCGCTTGCGACGGCGATGAAAAGAACTTCTATTGGCGTTCGTTCGATCAGGTCGAAAACGCCGAACAGGAAGCAGCCCGAACCAACCAGGTACCAGAATGGCGTGATCACATCGTGCTTTGTCCCGTTCAGCCCGACGGACAGTGACAGCAATGAGGCGCCCAGCACCATTGCCGAGACCTCGTAATCGATATCGAGCTTTTCGAAGAGAATCATCAGGAAGGCGCTGGCAAAGACGAGACCGGTGAACAGCAGCGTCGATCGCTGTGTCTTCAGCATGGTCATTATCTGTTGAGCCGCCATAACTCCGGAAACGATGAGCCCGATCGTCTCCCATTCGTTACCGCGGTAGTACTCCTCAAATATGACGAGCAGGCCGGTCGGCTGTAGCAGCGCCGCGATAAGAAACAGTGGGGTCGCTGCCTTCTCGTAACGCTCGTCGTTGACTGCGATCAGCGCCAGTATGAAAGCAGCGATTCCCGAACCCAACGTGATAATGACCCTGGCAGCAAAGTTCATGTCCTCCCAGTTCATGGCAATGAACACGCCGAGTCCCGCAAATACGAATATTCCACCCAGGTAGGCGAGCACCCGGGTCAGGATGGCGCTCTTTTCGTCCCTGGTTTCGGCGGTTTCAGCTTGCGGCGGTTCATCAAACGCGGCGGCAAGCTCTTCGAGGCTAATATCATTCGCCCTCGCGGTTGCGACTAGTTCCTCGAGAATCCGGTTTTTGTCAGCCATTGCAATCAGTCTGTCAGCCAGCCGATAAAAGTCACATTGTAGTAATAAGCGTTGGGCCCCGGATGCGGAATATCAGTTACAGCCCCGTCTTTCTCGATCGAAAACTGGCCTCGTCGACGGCCACCAAACAGCGCTGTGATCAGGTTCTCGCTGCGGTATCCCGGATAGCGAACCTCGTAACCGTCGGGCGCCGCTCGAGCCGTGGACAACGGCCGGTTATCGAACTCGGATACCATGATCTCGTCACCATCCTCGAAGCTGTCTTTGTCCGCCGGTAAATCCAGCATGATTTCCCGGACAACTGATGTTTGATGTTCGAACAGATACAGCCTGGGGCTGTTCCGGTAGGCGATGTCTGTCTTGAATGCCCTGACGCGCAATCGATCATCATTGACGTCGAAGCGAATGTCGATTTCCGGTTTGGCATAGGAATGGTCAGGCACAGTGAAAAGGAAATCATGTGCCGGAGGGTCAACCAGCCACTTTGGAATTGCGGTCGCGAGTAAGAAGAATAAGACGATGACCAGCGGCAACAGGATGCTGGCGACGATCATCGGATTCTGGCGCATAGCCTTGAGCATGACTATTTCACCGCATACAGAGACACAGGCCATTGTACATGGTCGATTATCGCATTATCGGCTAAGGTGTTGCCTGATTCATGTGAGGGGCACAAAGTGAAACGATTTATGTTGCTGCATTTCGGGTTCGAGAAACCCACCCCGGAGGTTATGGGGGCCTGGGGAAAATGGTTTCAGTCAATAGCTGACAAAACCGAAGAGAACGGTGGGTTCCATGGCGGCGCGCGGGAAATCTCGCACGACGGGATAAGAGACCTGCCCATGGCGGCCGACTCCATTACAGGCTACTCGATTATCAACGCCGAGACTCTTGAGGAGGCGGAAGAGATGGCCCGGGATAACCCGTTTATCGCGAGTATCCGAATCTACGAAATCATATCAATGTAGTTACGGTCATCCGGTGAACGAAACGACAATACGCAAGCGAACCGCCGAGCTGCTCGAGCAGGGACTCCGCGCCGACCGGCCGAGTCGCCTGGTCAACCTGTTGCTGATCCTGCTGATTTCGCTGAATGTCATTGCGATCTTTCTCGAAACAGTCGACTCAATCTACGCACAATTCGCGCAGGCCTTCTGGTACTTCGAAGTATTCTCGGTCGTGGTGTTCACGATCGAATATCTCGCCAGGGTCTGGAGCTCTATCGATCGCCAGGAATCATCCAATTCCTCACCGATCGCTGGTCGCATCCGGTACATGTTGAGTCCGATCGCGCTCGTCGACCTGATCGCGATTCTGCCGTTTTACCTGAGCCTCTACATAGCGATCGACCTTCGCTTTTTGCGCGTGTTACGGCTGCTCCGCCTGTTCAAGCTGACCCGCTATTCTCCGGCATTGGGCGCCCTGCTGGACGTTATCCAGAAGGAGTCGGAAGCATTGCTGGCAGCTTTCGTCGTATTGCTGATGATGCTCGTTATCTCTACCGGCGGCATCTACCTCCTCGAGAACGAACTGCAACCCGAAACTTTCGGCAGCATGCCCAGCTCCATGTGGTGGGCTATCGTAACCCTGACGACAGTCGGCTATGGCGACGTTGTGCCTGTTACTTCATTGGGCAAGATTTTCGGCGGGGTTATCGGCTTGCTGGGCATCGGTATGATCGCATTACCGGCTGCAATCATGGCTTCCGGTTTTGCCGAAAATATTCGTGGCAGAAAACAACAATACAATCACTATCTGCAACAGTTTCTGAAAGACGGCATTATTGACGAGACGGAACGCTGGAAACTCGAAGAGCTGCGCAAGGAACTGGGGCTGGACAGTGACGAAGCACTGCAATTACTCCATGACATGATACAACAGGCCCGGCATATGGCTCCGAAGACATGTCCGCATTGCGGCGAGACCATGGATTAATGAACCGGATGCCAAGCCAATGAACAAGATGCTCTTAATCGTCATCCTGGCCCTGCTTTGCGTCGCAGGCTGGTGGTTGCTGCGTGACGATCCCGAAGCGGAGGTCCGCGATGCGCACCAGGCGCTGGTGCAGTTGCTCAGCAAAGCGGAGGGCGAGGCGACCGGCACGACCATTGTCAATGCGCGGATACTGCAGAGCATGTTCGCCAATAACTGTGACGTCACCGGCGCTGCCGAGATGTTCGCGGGAAGTTATACGCCCGAGGAAATGGTCAGCACAACAATCCGGGTGCAGGGGATGTTTCTCATAGTCGACCTGGCTTTTCATGAAATGGTCGTTGAGTTTCCGGCGGATGACGACGCAATCAGTCGCTTTACCGCGGTCTTGGTGGTCAAGAGCCAGGTAGAGGGAGAACTTGCTGAAACGCGTAATGTCATCAGCCGAATGCGTAATGTCGACGGCAAGTGGCTGTTTTCGGAGTTCAGGTTGGCAAAAGTCCCTGAAGCAGCGTAACGGACGAGAGGGGAATCGAAACGACCGAACGTAAAAAAGCGTGGAAAGGCCTGGGTTGCATGACCTTCGGCATAATTTACGTGCTTGGGTTTCTCGGTTTCCACTTCGCCTCGACACCCAAGGAAACCGAAAACTTTATCGGCCGAACGGCCCATGAATTCATGGTCGCCCGAGTTTCATTGACTAGTCCGGACGACGAGGTCAGCTATGGAGCGTGGAACCTCGAGCGCCTGAACTCCGGAGCGTTCGATACCACTGATTTCACCTTCTTATTGCCACGGCAGTCGATAACCATTTACACGGGAGACATTCATCGCGCTGAGATCCTGGAAGACCACGGCGAATGGCAATTGGTCGCGTTCTACTATTCAAACACCAGGACATCGACGTCCATATATCGTGCTTATCAGGACCGGATCGAACCTGTCAGTTACCGGGTAACTTCCTCGGTTGCGGACGTATTCCTCGCTGTATTTATGCTTTTTCCTGCAATAGTGCTCGCATGGATCGTTACTGGAATTACTAACTGGCGCGCAAATCGGCGAGCCAAAACGACGGCCACGTGAATCTGCGGCAATAGACGCCTTGATCTATGCGCCAAACTTCCGACAGCGGTTCCCAGCCCGGATAGCCCTGTAACGGGGTGTGTCAGCCGGACGGCCTCAAGCTCCCCGGAGTCCGGCCGATAACCCGGTACGAATCCGGATGTTTGCCGTATCAACGCAGGGAGCGCCGACACGTGACGCTGACCAAGAAAACGGTCTCTTTGGTGGCTTTGACGATTTTCGTCTTCTCACTATTGAATCTGCTGGTCGTGCAGTACTTCTTTGTAACCACGTTCGAAAACTACGAGGACGAAGATGTAGCAAGAAACTCAGCGAGAGTCCTGCAGTCCATCGATCGGACGTACAGTTTGCTGAATTCGCGTGACTGGTCGGTCTGGACCGAGACTTATGACTTCCTCCACGGCGACAACAACGACTTCCTGAAGGAAAGCCTCGAAGAAGACACGCTGACAAATATCGGCATCGATCTCATGATTCTCGCCAATGCGCGCGGTGAAATCATGTGGTCGGATTTTGTCCCCGTCGACGTTGACATCGAACCGGTGTTTGATGAATCCCTCATGCCGCCACACCTCCTGGAGGGAGCCGTAACCGGCACCGACCTATCCGGTTTCGGCTATACGGGAATTCTGTCGACGTTTGCAGGGCCGATGCTGATTGCGGCTCAGCCGGTTCTCCGCAGCGACAGCTCAGGTCCACCATCGGGCACTCTCGTCATGGGACGACTTCTGGACCGGATTTGGCGAGACGAGGTAGTGACGTCGACCAAAGTGGATTTTCACCTGAGCGATTTGGCTGGACCCACGGTCCCCTATTACGTGGAGCGCCTGCTTACAGAGATAGATGCAAAGGGCGCTGCAGCAATGGTTATCAAATCGAATGACCTGGTTCGGGACTACCGGGTATTGAACAACCTCGATGGCGAACGAGCACTGCTCGTCGAAACCGGGACCCGGCGCGACATTTGGAACCAGGGACAGAACGTCCGGCTAACCGTGATGGGATCAGCACTGGTCGCCGGTTTGGCAATATTGCTTGTCATCTCATTTGTATTGCGCACGATCGTTTCAGGACCCCTGCGGCGGCTCACGGAACATATTCGACTTATCAAGAAGACAGGGGAAATTCCACATATCGCGGAGACCGAATCCGGCGATGAGATCGGTTTGCTTGCACGACAATTCGAGTCCCTGATGAAAAGCCGGATGGCAGCTGAGGAAAAAACACGGCTGTTGTCGTCATTAATCGAACGCGCCGATAAATCGATCGCATTTACTGATTCGGAGCAGCGGATCCAGTACGCAAACTCCAGCTTTGACGCTCACATCGCAAGACTCTCTTGCCAACGTGAAGGCCTTGATTTGAAGGCACTTTTCGCCGCCCAGGGCCACGCCGAGGTTGACTACGATGAGATGTTGGTGGCAGTCGGCGCCGGACAGAACTGGTCCGGCGAAGTCGTCATCAATAACGATGACGGCTCCAGCATTGAGGAACTCGTACTTGTGTCACCAATATTCCAGCCGGACGGTACGCTGACGAATATCTCGATTTTCTATCAGGACATCACCGAGAAAAACAGCATGGAGCGCCAGCTCAACCAGGCACAGCGATTGGAGTCCGTCGGCCAGCTTGCTGCCGGCGTGGCGCATGAAGTCAATACACCCATTCAATTCGTTGGTGACAATACGAAATTCATCAAGGACGCATTCGCCGACATTGACGAAATGCTCGGTAAACTGACCGAACTCGCCGGTGATGCGCAGGAATCTGTTTCAGGCGATGCTATCCGCGCGGCGTTGAACAAGATGGATGCGGATTACCTGCGCGAGGAGGTCCCCGTGGCGATCGACCAGTCTTTGGAAGGAATATCCCGCGTTTCGAACATCGTTCGTGCGATGAAAGAGTTTGCACATCCTTCTACGGAGCAATCGCGAATCAACATCAACAAGGCGATTGAAAGCACCGTCACGGTCGCATCGAATGAGTGGAAATACGTTGCCGAAATGCAACTTGATCTTGCCGAAGACATGCCGTTTGTGGTGTGTAACGTGGGCCAGCTGAATCAGGTAATCCTGAATATGATCGTCAATGCGGCACACGCTCTCACTGATTCGAAGGAAGATGCAGCTAATGATCGTGGCACGATCGCGATAGCGACGAGCCACACGGATGAGTGGGCGGAAATTCAAATATCCGACAACGGCATCGGTATGCCGGAGGATATCAAGGCCCGTATATTCGACCCGTTTTTTACGACCAAGGAGGTTGGAAAGGGAACCGGACAGGGCCTGAGCATTGCCTACGACGTGGTGGTAAACCGACACAAAGGCACTATCGAGGTAGCCAGCGAACCAGGGAGTGGTACAACGTTCACGATCCGGATCCCGCTTGAAGCAGAAAATGATGAGCTTCAGCCGATGGCCGACGCCGGTTGAATAGCGCTAACCAGGGTCTGACTCCGCTCCCGCCGAACTCCGGAGCAGGCCGCGAAACGCTTTCTTCGCGTCACGTTCGTTCTGCACAACTTCGTAGACCTCGGCGGCAATGGGCATCTCCACGCCATACTCTTCTGCCAGTGCCATCACGGTAGGTGCACTTTTGACGCCCTCCGCGACCATGAACATGCCGTCGATTATCTCTGTTATCGACCTGCCTTTGCCCAACTCGAAGCCCACCGTGCGATTCCGGCTCTGGGCGCTCGTACATGTTGCTACCAGGTCACCCATACCTGCCAGTCCTGCGAAAGTCTGTGGCTCGCCCCCCATCGCCGTGCCGAGGCGCGTAATCTCGGCAAGGCCACGCGTGATCACAGCTGAGCGCGTATTTTCGCCGGCGCCCTGACCATCCCCCATGCCGGCCGCGATCGCAATGATGTTCTTGAGGACGCCTCCCAGCTCACAACCAATGACATCGTGGTTCGTATAAACACGAAACAGGCCGCTATGGAATACCTTCTGCAGTTCCTTCACGATCGTCTCATCCGCCATCGCAACGACACTTGCCGCCGCGTAGCCTGCCATGATTTCCCGCGCCAGGTTCGGCCCGGTCAAAACACCGGCGGGGTGCCCGGGCAGCACGTCTTCGATGATCTCCGTCATGCGCATATGCGAATCGGGCTCCAGCCCCTTTGACAGACTGACTACTGGAACCCAGGGACGAATGTGGCCCCTGACAAGTTCAAGCACACTGCGAAACCCATGCGATGGAATGCCAACGACCACCACATCGGCGCCGGCGACCGCTTGCGCCAAATCGGTGGTTGCAATGAGTTTTTCGGGTAGCTTCGCATCCGGCAGGAACTTGTTGTTCGTATGCTGCCCGTTGATCTCATCGACAGTGGCGCCATCGCGCGCCCAAAGCGTCACGGTCGTATTGCGCGCAACCAGGGCTGCAACGGTAGTCCCCCAGGACCCGCCTCCCAATAATCCGACTCGTAGATCCACTGCTTTGTCCCCCGCCTGCGATTCTTGTGATTGTACTAACAGTGTAGTGACTGTCCGCCCGGAAATCTGCCCGATATTTCGGGCGCTGCATCTACCGATTTGTGTAATTATGGACCTGCCGAATTGCAAAGAAGACAAGTGGCAGCAGTGATCGAATCGACCCGCAGCAACGAGAGCCGTCGCGATAGCTCATCGCCATGGCCGGATGTCGACGATGCCAGGATCGTATTTCTGCTGGATGCGCGTGACGGCTTCGAGGTCGAGTTGCTGCGCGACTGGATTGAGCATCACAAACAGCCGCCCGATTCGCATCCGCGATACTTGACTGTCACGCTCTCGAAGGGCAAGGCGAACGGTTCGCTGGCCGAAGTGCTGGAGAACCAGGATCGTAGCTGGTTGCAGCCTCTGCGCATTGCCTGGCTGCCGGCATCGAACGCCACTGGCAATCGCTCCCTGCATGACCTTTTCTACGGGCGAATCACAAAACCCGGGCCCATACGGCGGCGCTGGCTCGCGAAACGCCGCCCGGAACGAATTGCCTGTATCGCGGGCGACGGCGCGTACCTGGGCGAACTGCGAGACCGGTATGCCGACAGTGACGCTGCCACAGACACTGAGAACAAGTTGTCGGATTTCATTGCCGGCCAGGCGTTGATCACGCTGGAGCGATCAGAGCGAACAGTCCGCGGCGCGCGTTACAAGGTGCCCCGTATTCTGCACAGCGACGTTTTCGCAAACGAAGGATTCCGGCAATTGCTTGCCAACGTCGCCCAGCAGCGCGATCGCTCCGTACCAGCGGTACGACAGGATGCCGCAAGGTACCTGGAAGAGATGGCGGCCAGGCAAACGCCGTTCACCCTGGACATCATGACGGCCTTCTACCGCACCGCATGCAGGAGCCACCATGACGCGGAAATCAGCATTGACGAGGCGCAACTTGCGGAGGTTGCGGAAACGCTGGCGACCCGGCCGGTTGTTTTTCTTATCAGTCACAAGTCGATGCTGGATACCGCGGCCCTGTCGCTCGTGCTGTTCGATGAAAATCTGCCCTTGCCCCTCACCTTTGGCGGCATCAATCTGCGGACTCCGGGCGTCGGTGCGCTCGCCCGCCGTAGCGGGATAATATTTCTGCGGCGCTCGTTTCAGGATAATGAGATATATAAAGCGACGTTTCGCCGGTATATCGATTACCTGATCGAAAAACGCTTTTCGCTGCTGTGGGCGCTCGAGGGGACACGCTCGCGCACCGGGAAACTGCTGCCACCTCGTTTCGGCCTGTTCAATTACGTTGTCGAGTCAATCCTGAGAACGAAGTTGTACGACGTTACATTTGTCCCGGTCAGCGTTGCCTACGACCAGATCACGGAAGTCCAGGACTATTCAATCGAGCAGAGCGGCAAATCCAAGAAGCCGGAAGGCATGGGTTGGGCCCTGCGTTTCCTGAGGCAAGGCAAGTCACGGGGCCAGATCCACCTGCGTTTCGGCAAATCGCTGACTATTACGGACATCGTTGACACCGCTGAGCTCGATGCCGGCATCGACGACAGCAAGAAGCAGATCATTGTGCCAACCCTGGCATTTGAAGTCGCTGTACGCATGAATGCGGCAACGCCCATTACTGCCACGGCAATAATTACCCTGATTCTGCTTGCCAGTGGTAATCGCGCATTGAGTTTGCGCGAACTCCAGACACTTGCCCGATCCGGTGCCGCCCTGATCCGGAATCGCAAGCTGGAAATCGTCGGGCGGTCCAACTTTCGCGATACGGACGCCATGCGCGCAACGCTTGACGAGCTTCACGGCACGGGCATCGTGAACTATCTCGACGAGGGTACCGAAAGGCTTTATGCCATCGGCGCCGACCAGCACCTGAACGCCGCTTATTATCGCAACACGGCGATTCATTATTTCATTCTCGATGCATTCGTCGAGATCGCATTGCTTGACGCCGCGTCCGTCTCTAACGATCCGCACGAGACATTTTTTACGCGTGCGATGACCCTGCGGGAACTTTTCAAATTCGAATTCTATTTTCCGCGCCGGGCGGAATACCGGTCCGAAATCGAAAGGCGCACACTTGAACGCTTCGGCGACTGGGAAGACGCCGTTCAACAAGACGAAACTGGTATGACCGCCAGACTCCAAAAGGTTCGCCCGCTTGTCGCTCACGGCGTTTTACGCTCGTTCGTAGACGCCTATCGCATCGTCGCCGAGGTGCTGGCAACAAAGGGTGCGGACGCCCTCGATGATGAGGCAGGATTTATGACGCAGTGCCTCAAAACCGGCAAGCAACAGTTGCTGCAGGGCCGTATTTTTTCGGCAGAGTCGATTTCGAAGTCACTGTATGGAACCGGCCTGAAGCTGGCGAACTACAGGGGGCTGCTCGCGGCGGGCCAGGCAGACGCCCGGCACGAATTTCACCAGGAGTTTCGCCGCATCAACGGCCGCCTGGACCAGATTCTCGCGATCATATTAACGACGGCAGAAGATCAGTAATGAAAATGATCAGATTAAAGAACATTTTGCTCTTTATTGCTGTAGGCATAATCGGTGCAGCCTGCGGTTCCGACCGGGGCCCTGCGCAAATCGCAGCCGGCGAACGGCAAGCCGAAGTTACGGCCGCGCGGCTGCTGCATGCAGCCGACGAACCCGCCAACTGGTTGTCACACGGGCGGACGTATGACGAGCAGCGCTTCAGTTCGCTCGATGAAATCGACACCTCCAACGTCGGGGATCTTGGGCTGGCCTGGTATTTCGACGTCCCGACCAGGCGCGGCATGGAAGCGACGCCTATCGTTGCCGACGGCACGATGTTTGTGACCGGCTCGTGGAGCATTGTCTACGCGCTCGATGCAGCAACGGGCCGGGAACTCTGGCGCTACGATCCGCAGGTTCCAAAGCAATGGGCCCAATACGCCTGTTGCGACGCCGTCAATCGCGGTGCCGCGATCTGGGAGAACAGCGTGCTGGTGGCCACGCTGGATGGCTATCTTGTGTCGCTTGATGCCGCAACGGGCGAGGAAAACTGGCGTGTCGACACGATTGATCGCAAACCGCCCTACACCATCACCGGCGCGCCCCGGGTGATCAACGGGCTCGTAATCATCGGTAACGGCGGCGCCGAATACGGCGTCCGCGGCTATGTCAGTGCCTTTGATGCAAAAACCGGCGAGCTTGCGTGGCGCTTTTATACGGTACCCGGAAACCCGGAGGATGGCTTCGAGAACGAGGCCATGAAGATGGCCGCCCGCTCCTGGACCGGCGAATGGTGGAAAATGGGCGGGGGCGGCACCGTCTGGGACTCGATGGCGTATGACCCGGATCTAGACCTGCTGTACATAGGGACTGGCAACGGCTCGCCGTGGAACCGAAAAATCCGCAGCCCGGGAGGCGGCGACAACCTGTTCCTGTCATCAATCGTCGCACTGCGGCCCACGACCGGTGAGTACGTTTGGCATTACCAGACTACGCCTGGCGAATCCTGGGACTACACGGCAGCGCAACACATCGTACTTGCCGACATCGACATCGCCGGCGCAACACGAAAAGTACTTATGCAGGCGCCCAAGAACGGCTTCTTTTATGTGCTGGACCGAACCGACGGCGAGCTGATCAGTGCCAATGCGTATGTCAACGTGAACTGGGCGACCGGCATCGACACCGAGACTGGCCGCCCGGTCGAAGCAGCAAATGCGCGTTACGAGGATGGCCCGTTCCTGATCATGCCGTCACCGCTTGGGGGCCATAACTGGCACCCGATGTCCTACAACCCGACCCGTGGTCTCGTGTACGTACCAACCCAGGACATACCGCACGTGCATTGGGATGCTACGGATTTCGAGTTCCAGGAGGGCTTCTGGAATACCGGCACCGACATGGAAATTGCTGCCGCGCCCGACGACCCGGCAGCATTTCAACAGCTGACGAGTATGATTTCCGGGCAACTCATTGCCTGGGATCCTGAAGAGCAACGGGAAGTCTGGCGTTACCAGCACGCCGGCCCGTGGAACGGCGGCACACTTGCGACCGCTGGCGACCTTGTGTTCCAGGGCAGCCTGATCGGTGAGATGGCAGCGTACGCTGCCGGCAGCGGTGAACGCCTGTGGCAATTTGATGCCCAGACCGGTATCGCGGCAGCCCCGGTTTCCTTCGCGGCAAACGGACAACAGCACATCGCGGTCGCCGCCGGATGGGGCACGATATTCGCGGTGACCGGTGGTGAAGCCAAGGCATTACTCAAACTCAAGAACCGCAGCCGCATTCTCGCGTTCAAACTCGGGGGCGACGAATCGCTGCCGGTTCCGCCGGTCGCTCCACTGGCGCAGATAGCCGAACCGCCGCCCTTCGAATCATCGGCAGAACAACTGGCACTCGGCCGGCATCTGTACTTCGAACGATGCTGGCAATGTCATGGCGATGGCGCGGTTAGCGGCGGCGTTACTCCGGACCTGCGACGAGCCACGGCCCAAACTCACCAGGCATGGGACGCGATTGTAATCGACGGGGCCTATGCGGCCCTGGGTATGCCATCTTTCGCCAGCGTGCTCGACCGAAGTGAGAGTAAAGCGATCCAGCATTACGTGCTCGAGCGCACGAGATTGGCCTGGCAAAAACAGCAGGAAGCATCACAGTAATCGTAGCGCCCCCGCCGGGTTTTTCTCTCAACAGGAACCATCATGATCCATCGAATAATCCGTTGTGCCGCCACAATCCTGGCTTTGTCTGCCGTCGCCTGCGTTCCGGACACGCCCTTGCACAGCGGCGCGGATGTCAAAGCACCCACCCAACACACGGTCACGCAACAGGAATTGCTGCGTACAAGCCTGCCTTTCGAAGATAAACGTGATTTTGACGAACACCAGCGTGGCTTTATTGCGGCCCCTTCCTATCGCCGCATTACCGGCGAGTCGGGCGCAATCGTCTGGGACATCGGCCAATACGAATTTCTGCTCACGGACGAGGATTTCGACAGTATCCATCCATCGCTGCAGCGGCAGGCGACGCTGAACATGAACTACGGCTTGTATGAGGTCGTCCCGGACAGGATCTACCAGGTACGCGGCTACGACCTGTCAAACATGACGCTGATCAAGGGCGATACAGGCTGGATCATCTTCGATGTCCTGCTCGTCAAAGAAACGGCTGCCGCTGCCCTGGCACTCGCCAACGAGCACCTCGACGAGCGCCCCGTCGTTGCAGTCATCTACTCACATTCGCATGCTGACCACTTCGGCGGCATTCGCGGTGTCGTCGACGAGGCGGACGTAGTTTCCGGCAAGATCAAAATTATTGCGCCACGTGGTTTCATGGAGCATGCGATAGCCGAAAACATATACGCCGGAAACGCAATGACGCGGCGAGCTTCCTACCAATACGGTCGGGTCCTGCCCGTCAGCCCGTTCGGCCAGATTGACTCTGCGATCGGCAAAGCGACTTCAAGCGGCACGCTGGGCCTGATCGCGCCGACACAAACCATCGAACTGGACTTTGAAGAACACACGATCGACGGCGTGCGCATGGTATTTCAGAACACGCCGGGAACCGAAGCACCCGCAGAGATGAACACCTGGTTCCCCGACTTCAAAGCATTCTGGGCGGCGGAAAATATTACCGCGACGATACACAACATTTATACGCTGCGAGGCGCACTGGTTCGCGACGCACTCGCCTGGTCGAAAGGAATAAACGCGGCGCTTTATCGATTCGGCATGGACGCCGAGGTGATGTTTGCGTCACACAGCTGGCCACGCTGGGGCAATGGCCGTATTCAGGAGGTCATGCGCGCGCAGCGCGACGCCTACGCCAATCTCAACAACCAGGTGCTGCATCTCGCCAATCAGGGCGTCACGATCAATGAAATCCACAATGAGTATGTCGTGCCGGAGACCCTGCAAAACCAGTGGTCGGCGCGCCAGTACCATGGTTCTGAGTTTCACAATTCCCGCGCTGTCCTGAATCGCTACCTCGGCTACTGGGACGGCAATCCGGCAACGCTGGCGCCGTTGTCCCCGGCCGATTCGGCGCCGCTATACGTCGAGATGATGGGTGGCACCCACCGTATCCTGAAAAAGGGCCGCACACTGCATAACGCTGGCCAATATCGGCATGCGATGGAGATTGTGAACAAGCTGGTTTATGCACAACCGGAAAATACGGACGCGAAATTCCTGCTTGCCGATATTTTCGAGCAACTGGGCTACCAGTACGAAAGCACCAGCATGCGTAATGCCTTCCTGGCGGCCGCGGCGGAGCTCAGGCACGGCGTGCAGGCGGTATCCGGCCTGGAGAGTGGCGGCCCGGACACCGTCAGGGCGCTCACAACATCGCAGTGGTGGGACGCGGTGGCCACCAGAGTCGATACCGCGAAGGCGAACGGTATCAACTTCAAGCTGAATTTCGTCACTCCGGACACCGGAGAAAAGCTGGTTATCGAGATGAGCAATGGCACATTGACCAGTATTGGCGGTTACACGGCGCCCGATGCGGATGCGACGCTGACCATCGATCGGGCTGATCTCCTACCGGTGATGATGCAGCAGGTGTCGTTCGGTGCGCAGATCCTGGCGGGCAAGGCGACCCTGAGTGGTAACGGTATGGTATTGGCACAGTTCGGGTCGACCCTGGTCGCTTTCGACCCGTTATTCGAGATAATGCCAGGCACGAAAGCAGGCCCATAGGCGCTAATTCCTGCAGAAATGTGACGCAAGTCACAGTTTGCCGTTTGTCAGGCATACGTTCCTGCCCGCACAACAGCCTGAACAGGCCTTTAACTAACTGTTTTTAATATTTTTTCTTGGATCCCGGCAACCTGAGGCCCGCGCCACTCCGCCTGATCCGCTAAAGAAGAGGCGTGCCCCGGCCGATTAACGTTATGTATCGAGGTCAATGAGCTTGCGGGTACTGCTGTCATACGGCATGCCGCGAGCATCTGCAGGCACCGGCCTGCCGGGGATTAATATGACGGCTCTAAATGTGTCCATGCGTTCGTTGTTATTCATACTGGCCTGGCTCCTGTTGTTCGGGTCCGCATTCGCTGACGAGGGCGGCATGAGCGCCGCCCCGGCGACCGAATTCCGCCTTAAAGGCGTGCTGATCTCGCCGTTCAGTCGTTCAGCCCTGGTCAACAACAAGATCGTCCGGGAAGGCGATCGGGTAGCCGGCGCAGAGATACTCTCCATCAGCGAAGGGGAGGTTCAAATACTCACGGGATCACAGGAGTTGACAGTGAGTGTGGGATCCACGGCTGCACACACGCGATCATCCGGCACACAGTATGTCCCGCTGGCTCGTTCTACCGCACGATATGGCCCCGTAATGAGTGGCGAAACGCTTTCCGAAATTGCGGAACGCCACCTGGTCGGCGATATCACCCGGCACCAGATGATGATTGCACTGTTCGAGGCGAATCCCCAGGCTTTTGGCAACAATATCAATGTCTTGCGTGAGGGCACTATGCTGCGAATTCCCGCTTCGGATACGCTGTACGGCCGGGCGCCGGCAACAGCCACAGCCGAGGTCGTGCGGCAGGTGGACGCGTGGCGATCCGGCCCTGAGCAGCCAGTCCAACTTGTGGAGGCGATAGATCCACTGAGTTACGGCCCGGTTACCCGTGGCGAAACGCTGTCCGGTATCGCTGCGCACTTATCCCGTGACGGCGCCACCGTTAACCAGATGATGACCGCGTTGTTCCATGCGAATCCGCAAGCCTTCAGCGGCAACATCAATGTCCTTTACGAGGGCGCCGTGTTACGCATTCCGGACCCAGATGCGCTGCACCGGCAGACGCCCGAGATGGCTGCGGCCGAGGTCCTGCGCCACGCGGACACGTGGCGTCCTGACGTCGGGCGGTCGCTGCAATCGGCAGCTGCAGGTGATCCTGTGAATCTCCCGGGCCACGACCCAGGTCCGCCTTCAGGTGATACCTTGCTTTCGATGAACAGCAGCGAATGACGGACGCGTCGCAGCAAACCATCGGCCGGTACGAAGTCATTCGCGCAGTCGGCAAGGGTGCACAGGGAGCCGTATACCTTGGCCGCGACCCGACGCTGGATCGCTTGGTGGCCATAAAGGTGCTGACCAGCAAGGATGCCGAACTAAACACGTTGAGCGACGATGGCGTGCCACTCGAAGGCCGCATATCAAGCAAACTGAAACACCCCAACATCATTCCAATCTTCGACGCAGGCAAGTTCGAGGTCGGTCCCTACCTGGTGTTCGAGTTCGTCGAGGGAAAAACCCTGGCGCAGACGCTGAGAAAGACCGGCCCCATGTCGATCGAAGCCTCGGTGCCGCTGATTGCGGCGATACTGCAGGCAGTCGCCACTGCCCATAGCTCAGAGATTTTGCATCTCGACCTGAGTCCCAGGAATATCTTGATCGATGCCGACGGTGTGCCTCGAGTCATGGATTTTGGCCTGGCGCAGTATGTCAGTAATGCACGTGAACCCACGGATTCTGCGACCGGTACCTTGCGCTATATGGCCCCGGAGCATTTCCTGGGCCGGTCGCTCGGACCCTGGACCGATGTGTTTGCCCTTGGGTCGACGTTCTACGAGATAGTCGCGGGTAAACACGCGATGGCGGGCGCCACTCTTGAACAAATACAGCACAGGATCATATTGGGGGAAGTAAATTTTTCCCTACTGACGGACGACCCGCACGGCGAGGCCTTTGCCCGGTTCCTGGCGGGCGCGCTGGAGAAAAGCGAGCCAGGCCGCTATGCAGATTGCTCGGTAATGACCGAAGCGTTCGAATTGTTCCTGACGGAAACGGATCTCGCGGACAAGGCGCAGGCACAAGTGTCGAGTCACAGCACGATCGAGTTCCTGTTGCGGCGCATGGAACGCACGGGCGACTTTCCGACGATATCCCGGACCTTGTCGGACATTAACCGGCTGACCGGTGACGACGCTGACGCTAGCGCCGATAAGCTTGCAAATGTCATTCTCAGGGACTTCGCCCTGACCGGCAAGCTCCTGAAGCTTGTCAACTCGGCGTTTTACGGCACGCGCAGCGTCGAGGTTACGAGCATCTCCGAGGCAGTGGTCTTCCTCGGCGTTGAAAAGGTTCGAATGACTGCCAACAGCCTGACATTTTTCGGCCACATGAAAGGCGACTCGGCCATCCTCAAGGACTCGATGACGAAGTCATTCCTGAGCGGCCTGATTGCCCGCCACCTTGCCCAGCGCGAGCGTTTGCCGGGCAAGGAAGAGGCATTCATCTGCGGCATGTGTCAGAACCTTGGCGAAAACCTCGTCATTTTCTACTTCGCCGACGAGTTTGAAGACATCAATGAGTTGGTCCGCACGAAGAATCTGAGCAAGTCTGCCGCGGCTCGTGGGGTGCTCGGCGTCGGTTATTCCGAACTCGGCGCCGCCGTGGCCAAGACCTGGAACCTACCGGGCTCCATCATCGAATCCATTCGCGGTGTACCGCCCGGCCCCATGCACAAGCCGGAATACCCGGCTGAACAATTGCGTGATCTCGCGGTGTTCGCCAATGAGCTTTGCGATCTCTTTGAGCACCAGGATCGGGACGGTATCGAAATGGCGATACAGGAGTTGCTGGCGAGATTCGCACCGAGTTTCGAACTCGAGACTGAGTACTGCGTGAAACTGGTCAACGCAGGTTTCGAGAAACTGAAGCAATACGCACCGATCTTCGAAATCAACGTCGGTTCGAGCGGCTACTGTAAGGCTGTGCAGGCCTGGCTGGACCAACACCTCGATTCGCCTGACGAGGCCGTGGAACAGACGGCGTAGCCAGCCTGTTCACGCCCAACGTCCGGGTTTACGGAATCGGCTCCGCTGACTCGAGATTGCAGAAATTCCCAAGCTGAAAACGGCGGCGCGCTTTCTCGGATAGTTTCAGTTTGCCCAGCGTAACGGCGCCCAGGAAGTCCTGATCATAGGCCAGCCCTGCCCTGTGTTCATCGAAGTTGACAGTGCACGGATCCACGTAGGTGCCGAACACCCGATCCCACAGCGTAATGAAATTGCCGTAATTGCACTCGATGTCGGCCGTATGGTGCAGCCAGTGTTCCTGCGGTGTCGTGATTCCAAAGCGACGCAGCGCTTCGTGTACCCACCAGCAACGCCTGAGAAAAGCGGAATGCGTGATGCCGATAATGCTGACCTGGACCAGCACAACCCAGTAAAGCAGGGGCATCATGTCCCAGTTGCTGTATCCCGACGCTCCCACGGCAAGCTGTACGGAAAAGACTGTGACTGCGGTTGTCGGGAATACGATAATCACAGCAAACGGCCGAACACACAGGCCAGGCATGTAGACCGATACATCTGTTGTCAGGTGATGATTCTCGTGAGAAAACCACATTGGCCGGCTGTGACTGACATGGCGGTGAAACAGATAGTCGCAGAGACCCCCAAAATAGAAACTCGCGATTCCGACGAACACGATTGCCCATCCATTAAGGCCAGGCAAAGCATCACCTGGTCCGAGCAACCCGGCGACAAACAGCTGCGACGAGACAAGCAACTCCTCCGCGCTCGGCACCAGCGCCATGCCCCCGAACTGCAAACCGCCGTAAATGACGATCGTGACGCCGAGGAACAGCACCGAAGCGGGCCGCAAACGGTCGGACCGTGTATGCCGGGTCAGGTAGCGCTCCCTGAGATCCAGCAGGAGTAGCGCCAGCTGCCCGGTCAGGATAACGAGCAGATAGGTTTGTTTATCCAATCTCAGTCAGAAGGACCCGGCGATTTGCCGGCAGCGCGAAACAACCACACGAGCGCGGCCGCCATCAGCAGGAAAAAGACCGCATTTACAGTATTGCGACCGCTATCGATGCCGAGGGCGCTCACGATTTCTCCCTGGAACACCAGCCGCTGCAAGCCGCGTAATGTGAACAGCACGACGAAACCATAAACGATCGAGCGATGACTCAACGGACTGCGTGCGGCTGCTCCGGCCATTACACCGAGGGCGAGCATGAACGCTCCGATGGGCTTGACGAGATACAGCAGCTCCGGCGTCCAGTTCACCTCTGCACCGTAATAATCTGCCATGACCTGAGGAAATGCCGACGAGACGTTCAGGCCAAGCCCGACGATGACGTGAAAAGCACATATGAACCACAGAAACGCCTGCAGCACGCTCACTAGTTTGGATTGCATAATATTTCTCCCCAAAGGCAAATTATGCGCCTTTATCAGGCTCGATTACATCTACATAGGACTTCAGGCCGGACTCGCCATGGCGAAGCCGATGGACCACCAGGTAAAGCCCGACCGGCACGACGATCATCGTGACACCACCCATCAGGCCAATCGACCAGTAAAGGGCCAGGCTGTACTCAGCCAGCAACAGGTTCTCCGCGGTCTTCATGAACGCCCCGTAGCATCCTCCCAGGCTGCCGAAAAACAGTGGGGCATAATCCGTAACGGTCTCCTCTGCCGTTGCGCCCTCGGCTGCGCGTTTTGTATAGATCGATATGAAACCGGACTTGACCGCGTAAGTCTCATACCACCAGTTCCAGAAACCGAACACCGAGAAGCCCAGGAATGCCGCCGTCAGCACGCTTTGAATACCCGTGTGGTCGACCGGCACCATGCGCACGCAAAGATAGAAGAAAAGCGCCGATGCTGTAGCAATGACAAAACCGTGGTGTGGCCGCACGCCGCGAATTGTCGGCGACGTGTTCATTCGCCAGAGCCTGAACCTGAGGACGCCGAACAGGACAAAAACGTAGTAGGACACTACGGGAACAAACATTACAAGCAGGGTCACGTCGTGCCGGTGATCGAAGCGCTCCCACCAAAGCCAGTACGCGAGCGGAAAAAACAGCAGCGGTATCACGAACTGGTATATGTTGTAGAAAGCCTTCATTGCCTGTTCTCCGTGGACCCGGGACGCTGACTCCATAGCTGACGCCAGTCGCCGCAGCGGAATTCAGCTCGGCTGACGCTCCGGAATAATGCTGTCGTGCTGATTGCCGAAAAACATGCCGTGCTTGGTCAGTGTTTCATACGCGTACAGCTTGTTGTAGACCAGGTACGTGCCAAGCCGGTACGGCGAGCGCAGATGCGTCTGTAAGTCCCACAAGCGCTTCAGCATGGATTTCGGTGAGTTCCAGCGTGCGCGGCATTGCCATACGGCCTCGGTCAATTCGTCGGGCGTCATGTTTTTGGGAACGAACGCAGCGTGGTTGAAGCGATAATCGGGTTGCAGCCACCATTTGCCACCCCACAACAGCCTGCCTTCTGCCTCCAGTCGACTATAAAGTGGTGTACTCGGGTACGGCATCAGGATATTGAAGGCCGCGAAGCAGAATTTGTTCGCCTCCGCAAATTGAAACGTTTCGTCGATTGAATCGACCGTGTCATTGTCGTGACCCAGCGTAAACGCCGCCCACGTCTGTAAATGGTGTTTTCGTAAAATCTCGATCTGCCTCGCGTAGCGGTCCCAGCCCCCGAATTTCTTACTCAGGTTACAGGCCTTGCGCATACCCTTGACGCTCTGAGGTTGAACGGACTCGAAACCGATTACGAATCCCTGGCAACCACTGGCTTCCACGAGGTCCATCAGTTCATCATCCTCGGTCATGTCGATCGAACCCTGCGACACCCAGCGAATCTTCAGCGGTATTAGCGCGCGCATGAGATCTTTGGCAGCTTCATGGTCCGAAACCAGGTTATCGTCGATAAAGAAAATCAGCTTCCTGTGCTGGTCCCTGATTTCAGCGACCACATCCTCGACAGGCCTTACAACCTGGGTGCGATTGAAAAACGTGCTTATGGAACAGAACTCGCAGGCAAAGCGGCAACCGCGCCCGAATTGGACCAGGCTGATGGGTAGATAGCCCTTGCCCTTGAAAAGGTCGCGGCGCGGCAACACACCACCTGGCTGCGGGTAATCTGTTTGTCCAGCGTACGTTCGCTGCAATTTGCCAACGCGCGCATCGTTGACGACCGCGGGCCAGATCGTCTCGGCATCGCCGGTAACGATTGCGTCGGCGTGCTCGAGACACTCGTCCGGTATGAGTGTTGGCTGGAAGCCACCCATGACGACGGGCACGCCACGCTTCCGGTACTCCGCCGCAATCTCGTAAGAACGGCGCGCGTTGTAAAGCTCGACCGTGATCGCCGCAAGATCCGTCGGTTCATCAAACGGAATATCTTCCATGCGATCGTCGTAAAGCACGCATTCGACGTCGTCGGGCGTGTACGCAGCCACCACGCCGACGGTGAGCGGCTCCATGCGGCCTTCATCTATATAGGGCCCGGTCGGCAGCCGGCCAATGTTAGGGCGCAGAAACGTAACCTTCATGCGATCCGCTCCGCGAGGCGCTCCGTCTGCGTGCGTGCACCCAATGGCCGGCTTTGCTTGCTGTAGATCTCGCGTCGTGAAATGAGGTTCGCTATCAGGAAAACGCCCGCACGGTAAAGAGAGCGGAAGTTCGAATGCCGGTCAAATAGCCTGCACATTATTGAATTCACGGTGTTAAATTCCCTGCGCGCAGCGAAGCAACCGTCTGTGAGCTGCCGGGCAGTCATGTTCTTTGGCAGCATCGTGGCATCGCCGTAGCTGAACTCGGGATCAAGCCACCAGCGATCGTGCAGCAAACGACCTTCCTTTTGCATGCGGTCGTACAGGGGAGCGCCGGGCATCGGCGTCAGCGGGTTGAAATTAGCGAGCATGAACTTGTTGCGAGTCGCAAATTCGACCGATTTCCCGAACGATTCGACCGAATCACTATCAC
>Ga0224508_10000473_pt1 | contig 39866 bp, 62 predicted proteins | sample SF_Jan12_sed_USG_4_FD_170157 | JGI IMG/M metagenome (GOLD analysis project Ga0224508, IMG submission 170157) | Sediment microbial communities from San Francisco Bay, California, United States - SF_Jan12_sed_USGS_21 | ecosystem: Environmental > Aquatic > Marine > Sediment | place: USA... | reverse complement strand
AAGCTGTTTGTTTGGCGATCTTCTCTGGTACGCCGGCACTAATTAACTCTTGCAGTCTTTTATCTCTAATGGCGGACAGTTCCGGGTTTTGATTGACAAGATCCTCTGGCCCTCTTATTTCCTTTTGCTCTACTTGTTGTTGAGTTGCTTCCTGCTGTTGTGGAACCTGTTGCTCAGGTTGAGGATTCTTAGCCAAAAACCCTTGCATTAATTGTTGCGCGCGCTCAGGCGTAGTTCCATCTGGAACCTCAAACCTTGCTACTCGCCCATCTGGCATTTGAAACTTAGCTATAGGCATTATTCAAATCCCAAAAATTTAAGTTCGGTTGGTTGTGCTGCGCCTTGTGTTTGGTCTGGCGCGCTTTGTGCTCCTTGATTATTGGCCTCTCTATCTGATCTTCTCTTTTTAACCAAGTCTGCAACGGTGTTGCCTTCCATTAGGAAAACAGCAGCCTCCTCAAGTCCAGCTCTAAGCTTTTCCTGTGCGTCTTTCTTCCTTACAAGAAAATCTCTAAGGTCTTTAGGTTGAAGATTTGTTGGCAAGGCGGTATCCAGCGCAAATGCCAGCTCGCTTTCAGATAAAGCGCCAAAAGTGGTTGCACCAACAACATCAAGGCCCATTTGATTTCTTACCTGATCCAGCTTGATAGACGCCGCTTTTATGCTTGGAAGTTTGGATCTTATGACGCCAGTTGAAGCGCCCTCGTCAATAGCTGCAATGGCCTCATCAATATTGCTTATTGCTCTGGTTACGCTTGGTATTTTATCGAAAGCCTCTCCAGCTTTTTTGATAGATATTTTTACAGATTCCGCGCCTGCCCTTGCTTTTGCTTTTGCGCCAACCTCCTCGACGCTTTCTCTCCTAGAGATTGCCCCAATAAGACGCCCAAACGCTTCCTTGTCCTTACCTTCTGGCATTGACAAGAATTGTTCGAATTCTTTTTGGCGGGCGGTGACGTCTTTAACTTGATCAATAGAGCCACTAAACGCCTGTAGTTGTTGCAAGGCCTCTTGTGATTGCCCTGCTGCAACTAAGTCTCGTATGTTGTCGGTTTGAGTGGTATCACGTCCTTGCTGTCTTAAAATATTTGATCGTTGATCGGCAAAAGACAAAAACCCTTGTGTATTGCCTTGTAGTAATAAGTTTTGTCCTATCTTGGCATCACGAATAAATTCATTGATGTCAGCACCGCTTTGCGCTCTTATGGCCTCTCCCAAACTTAAGGCAACCTCTGGGTTCAATGCCTTTAGCTCATCTAAAGCGCGGCCACCACCCTCTTGTAGCGCTTGTCCGGCTAGGGTTCTGGTTTGCTTTTGACGTGTGACCTCTTGACCCTGCTCAAACTGGCCAATAAGATCAGGGACGCGTTGATTAATAATTGCTTGTGCTAAAGTTTCACTAACCATTATGCAAGTCCTATAGTTCCTGCCTCTGGGATAAAGCCGCCCGTTTGTAAGTTAGTCGTCGGTGGGCTTCCAAAAGAGCTGATAAGTGATCCGATCTGAGGCGCAACACGGCCCGCTAAGCCAGCCACCTGGCCCAATGTTTGACCGCGTCGATTGGCACTTGAAATTCTCTGTAATCCCGACAACTCAGCGTTTTGTAAGTTAGATTGAATCAAAGGCGCTTGGGATCCCAAACGGATATTAGCCTCTTGTATTCCAAGACCAGATTCCAATTGCGCTTGTCTAGAGCGCGCCGCCTCATCAACCCCGGATAAGGTCGATCTGACGCCCCTAGAGGCTGCTATGAGCGGCTCTAACTGTTGTAGGCGTCTTTGTATCAAGTCTGCTTGCTGTCCGCCTGCGAGCTGTTGAGCGGCCCTGAGGGTGGCGCCACTTCCCAGTTCTCCAGCGGCATTGGCCCGCCTGAGCTGTCCTCTGCTTTGTCTTTGCTGTAGTTCGCGATCAAAGGCGCTAATAGGCAGGTTACCGATGGCCTCTTCTTGAGCTTCTTGGCCAGATAAGCCTAATAGGGCGTTTTGCTCATTAAAGGGATCTAATCCGCCAAATTGTTCTAGGGGTGCAAATTCTTGTTGGCCCAGCTCGGAGAGTCTTAAGGCTTCATCGGTACCCCCTCGTAATAACCCTAATGCGGGGTCAGTACGAGATTTCACCAGCTCATCAATACTGCCAAAGTTGTTGCTGAGGTTGGGAGATTCGCCGAGGTTCACATCAGGCAAGCCGGCTCTGAGCAGTGGAGACGCATCAGAGGAGGCTACCGCTGTCTGTGGCTCTGTTCTTTGGCCCAAAAAAAACTCCCTTCGCTCCTCTGGAGAGCTAAACGGACTTCTCGAATTTGGGTTGAATCGACCGCCAAACGGTTGAGGCACATCAGAGAGACGGGCCGGGGTAGAGGCTCTTGCCCTATCCACTATGCTGCCTACCAGTCTACCCTGGTTAAATCTTCTTTGTGATGGCGAGACCATTAAAAGTTCCTCCCAGCCAGATTAGCGAGAGTCTCCGCAATATTCGTCGTACCCTGCTGGCCTGCCGCCTGTCCTAATAATCGAGCTTCATTCGCTCCCGCGCTGAGTTGGGCTAACTGCGGGGCTTGGCCCACTATAGCACTGGCTCTTTGAGAGGCAGAGCCCTGAGCAATATCACCAAGGCGCTCTAGTCCTCTTTGTCGAATGCCCGCTACGTCACCTGTCGCAGCAAGGCCTTGTTGTCCTGCGGTTAATAGGTTTTCTGTAAAAGCGGGGGTTACCGCGCTCACCGTTAAATCGCCTTGTCGGTCCACTTCCCGGCTGACGGGTTGGGTCAGATTAAATAAATGCGGCTTAGATCGCACAAATTCGGTAGACGCATTGCGTATTGAGTCTGCTAAAGGGCCACTAATGGGCAGATTACCCATAATTTGCTCTTGTGCCTGGGTAAACGCATCTTGTCCGGGCTGCACAAAAGGATCGATACGACCTTCGGCCTCTAAAACACCCTTGCCTACCGTTTCCACAGCACGTTCTGCGCCAGCCAATATGTCTTTTTCAGCTTTTGATCCCGCCTCGGCTAACTGTGCGGCGGACTGAATATTGGCCTCTTTGACGTCTTTTGACGCCTTTTTGGCCGCTTTTCGACTGTCAACGGCGCCTTTTATGGCGGCACCTGCGCCGATCACTGCTGCTGTTACGCCTGCCATCACAACACCTTTGTGTATAAAGTTTCAGATTTTTTGTAGCCCATTTTTAGATAAATATCCTCTATCTTGTCTGGCATGGAGCTTTCCATAAACGCCAAAGAAAACCATTTTATACCCACTTCTTTGGCTTGGCTCTCCAAGGCTTTGATCAGGCTGATTCCGTTTCTGCCGCCCCTATGCTCTGGATTGACCCACCAAGCGACCTCTGTTCCTGATTTTACATCAACGTTGGCCAATAAATGTCCTGCTATGGCACAAGCAAACCCTTTTGGCCCGTCAATATCTAAAACAACCATCAAACCTTGATCAATACAGTATTTTGCCATCTCCTCGACGCTGATTTCACAAAATGGGTCATCAAATATCGTATGGCTCCAAAACTCTCTCGCCATTATAACGATCTGTTCTAAGTCGTCGTATGTCCCTACTCTAATCAAAGAAAAACACCAACACGAGGCGCCCATCTTCAGCGCCCTCACCAAACCCCCCTATGGGTTCGGCTCTGTGCATTTTAGAGCTATCAAATATCATAGCGCGATTTGGCACCATTGAACACATATCAAGAATGCTCCAGGCGTCCGGGTTGTTTGTGTCCTCCCTCCAAACGTCTTCTTGTTTTTTGTTGATTGGGTTTTCCTTTAGTCCGGTTTTTTTGTGGATAACAAACGAAGTCCCACCCAAACAATCTTCTAGTCTGTTCATATAGAGCATCATGCCCAACTTACTCATGGCTAAATCAGTGTGCGCTTGATGCGGTGCGTCAGCCCCTAATGTGGTCAGTCGTAAAAACATGGCTCTCGGGGTTATGGGCCTGCCAAAATGCAACTCAAGCTTATCAATAATAAATTGCTTTATTTGCTCTGGAATGTTGATGTTCACCCCTGGGTAAAAGATTCCATCTACCGGATTCATCTCTCCCTCATAACTTAAAGTGTCGCAATGCTTCCTGAATGTAACAAAATCATCTAAGAAGCTGTCAATCGCTACATAATTCACGTTGTCAGAACCCATCCCGTATCCCCGTCCCCTGTCTCTTTGTAATACAAATCATTCGTAGCCGTATCCACATACAGCCTACCCACTGAGGCGGTTACAGCGCTTTCTGGTGTGCCCGTGCCACTTAATATTTCAGCGTTGTTAATGGCGTCTGTTATTTCATTCATCCACGTAAACAGCTCTATGTTGGCCGTATCGCTCTGTATAATTTTGTCGCCCAAAGCTGGGGAGATAATCGTCATATATCCGCCATCACCTTAATCAGTGTGGCTTTAGTAGGGGATGTCACCTCAAACCTAACCGATCTCGCCAAAGGAAAACGCCCGCATCGGTTCCATATCGGTCTTTTAGTGTATTCGCCGATTTTGCCCATGGACCTTGATAAGTTTCCAACAAACTTTCTGCCGCCATTATCGGACCAGGAATAAGTAATTTTCGGGTCTTCGCCCCCTGTCAGGCCATCGACTACCACGTCATTGGTCAGCCCCACGCCGGACTCAACCACCGCTTCCATTGAGGACACAAAGACCGGATTACCATCGGCATCAAAAGGTTGTGAGGTCACAAAGCGTTTAATAATACTGGTGTATTCCGTATACGTGTTTTTATCCAGATAACCGACTCGACCGTCCTGGGTATCTCCCACAATAATCCGGTCATAGGCATCAATCATATGACTGGCCCGGAACTGACTCTGTGTCTTTCCTTTCTTGGATTGTCTTTCGTGCCATCTTGAATTGGCCATATCATAGACGTAAGTTGTCTCTGGCACACTGATTCCGTAGAAATAGCCGCCAGATTCGGCATAAACCCATGAAAATATCGTACTGGGGTCGGAGAGCTTTGACAGTTCGTTATCAATGGCTGTGGTCGATAGTTTGCTGCGTCCTGATCCCGTGATATGCCATACAGCAGGGGATTCATTGACGCCTGCCCCAACAAAGGCAAAGCCACCACCAAATTTTTGAATGGAGTGTGGAGCGGTCAATCCTACGTCGATCACCGCGCCCGGTATGGCGGCAAAAGTAGAGGGTGTTCGGCCAATATCACGAAATATTTGAGTGGTTTCTGATCCCAATACATACAGCTGGTTTTTATAGACCACCTGGCCGCGTATTTGATCCGGGTCAGCACTGGCATCAGAGAAATCCAGCGCATCATACGCCGTACCAGAAGGGGTTCCCCGCCCGTCCTTCAAGGGGCTATGAAAGAATTTCTTGCCATCTGATTTATGAAAAGAGAAGTACCCATTGGCATAAACCACAGAGGCGGCAGGGCCATCAAAGTTAGCGTCGGTGATCTCGGCCAAAGTATCCGGTGTCGTGGTGAATATGTACGATTTGCCAGTGGTTACCGCGTCCGGTGGTGCCACAATACACAATTGCGTCCCGTTATCGGCCATAAACACACGTTCCACCCCCACAATGACACCCATATCATCTAAGGTAAAGTTTTCATCACTTCCCGCGACCACGCGAGTTAACCGATAGAGATTATTACCGATCACAAAATAAGGGATGGAGTCCATGACATGCGCCCCACGACAAGTGGGTATAGATCCTGCGGTGGCCAGTTGGATCAATCCTTCCGTACTAAAAAGGTTATCTTGGGTAATAGTGGCAGTTTGTGGCACATTAGGACGAAAATTGACACATCGTTGATTTGATATGGGTAGGGCATCGGATACATAAAACCCGTTGCTGATGGGTAGCCGTCTTCTGGCCATTACCAAGTAACCTCTAAAAACGCGTCCACAACGTCTATGTCTTCTAGTCCTGACTGATTTTCCACGAAGGGCTCAACATAACCACCGGCTGCTATAGATAGGGTTAGCTCTGTTGTCATTACAATCGGCTTGTTGGCGTCTGTCTCTCCGGTAACCTCTGAGGCAGAGACCTCAGTACCGCCAATAGCGATATAAAGTCCCATTTCAACGTTGGTTCCGGTCGCTGGCATCATAGAGGCGATCAACGTAACTTTAGCGACGATTGTCTTGTCCCCTGCGTTTGTAATTCTGCCCGCTGTGGTCTTGGTAAAGGTGCGATTATCTAACGCACTGGTCACAAAGGTATTCAGCATAATGGTGGGTGTATTAGAAACGGTTATCGGGGTTGTGGCGGTTCCGTGCGTATACACCAAGCTCCAATATTTCGTATCTGTAATACCGGCGTTATCTCTAAACAACACACGATTATCTCGTTGAGACATTGTTGTTATAGGGGTTACCATGTCTGAATAATTATCTTTTACGATCAATTGCCCGCCACTGGGTATGTTCCCGCCCAGAGTTAACCCGCTCATGAACGTGTTGCCAGAGGCCGCCGGTAATTTCTCAACAAAGTTTTTATCGATATTAATAAAAGGAATGACAGCCGCCCCCAAGTCAAAGGTGGTTGTACCGTTGGGAAAGTTTTGAAAAGTATTGCCTGTGATCTTGACGCTTTTCCAGTTCAGAGACCCGTCAAACGTAATACCACCATTCGCAGTGTCACACGATGAATTCACAATACAAACCGATTTTAAGTTCTTCAGTGTGGCGTAACTTGTACATGAGACGCAGTTCACGTTTTCAACAGACAGCGCACTGGTGGCAAGGCCTGTACCGTCCATATCAAACAGCTCCGCACTCACACACCTCACGCCAACATCTCTGATGGTGAATCGGGCGTCCGCTCCGGTAAACATATTGCCTGTACCACTATAGGTAATCACAGGGAATGAACTACTTGCGCCCACTATCGATGTGCCATCACTGACCGCAAACCGATCGGCTGTAGTAAAGGACGAACCGATAATATAAGTCGTGTTGGCCGCCAAAGTAATAACACCCGCTACCGCAGTGGGTAAGTCTGCCACACTGTTAACGGTGGTTGTACTGGACGATTGAACCGTGCTGGATATCTCAACACTATTGAACGCGTCTAAGGTTAAGCTTATTCCAGTTCCAGCGGTGAGATTACGTATCTTATTAACGGTCCCCGCTTTGTTTAGAATCGGTGTTCCGGTTGATTTTCCGGTTTGAATAATGCTACCGCTTACCCCTAAATTCGATAGGAAATTAGAGTAGGTAATCTTTTTATTGATATTGTTTTCAACAAAATCGAGTGTGGCCGTATCCGATAGCGATGTCCCTGCGCCTAAGTCGCTCTTTTTTACACCAATCGCTCTATTGTTTGTCATGGTTTATCCTCAAGGTATTGGTGTTTCTGATTCGATACTGATGTACCCGCCTTGTTCTCCCAGCAACTCTTCTTCGCTTGCGCTGTAGAATTTCTCCGTCAACACATCGTCTTCATTGCCAGATCCTATGGGTAGCGTATCAGGAAAGAGTGCCACAGGCATCGTAATAGCAAGATGACGCAATACGCCCATGCCGTCGTTAGCTGCTTGAATCAGCAACGGATTAATGGGAGTGCCAGGAGCAGAAAATTGTGGAAACAAGCGTACCGCTAAGTTAGCGACAATCGCATCCAAGGCACCATCGGGCACAGTAATATCGTCCCCTAAAGTAGAGATTTGCGTATACCCGACATTGATGCCCTTAACCGCCAGGGCATTCATCATTCGATTTAGATATAAGATGCCGTCTTGATATTCCGAAGGCTGCAAAGGAGATTCAACCGCCTGAACCAATATTTCTTGTAAGGCACTTTTTATAACCGTATCAGCTGTCTCCATTAGTCAACGCCTTAATCGCTTTCTTTTGTATGGTGGCTATTGAGCCTCTTAAATCAATATGCTCGCCACATACAGCCACAACATATTGATAGATTTCCTCTTTAGAGTCCTTTCCTAAAATAGCCGTGCGATGACATTGTTCGGTCCCTGGAATACCAGAGCCTTTTTTCGCATGGTTCATCCGCTTCCATCCAAACCGTTCGGCGGCCTCTATCGTTTCTTTCCTATCGTTTGTTTCTATCTGTAATCCGTTGGGTTTTAACCATGTAATCATAAATCACCTAGAAAATGGGGTCCGAAGACCCCGTTATATCACACTCCAAAACCCTGCCCCGCAAAGAATGGATTCAATGCGGCAAAAGCAGGTCGAAGATCAAAGCGGACTATCTGCTTGTTCTGTCGAATGCTCGCGCCTTTTGATACCCTTATTTGTAAGCCGTCTTCTGTTGTCGCTAGCGTGTCCGTACTGAATAGCTTTTCAATAGGAACTGACCCAATACCAAATGCCTGACGATGCCAGAAAAGATTTGGCTGGATAATGTCAGCGGCAGTACCTAACAGAGTTACTACATCACCAGATATAGCGGCCCTACTGGATGTATTGTAGGCGCCGGTGGCCTCAAAGATAGCCGGCCCGGTTACTATAATATTTCCCTCTCCAGAGGCGCCCAATGTGACATCTTCAGCTACGGTACCAGTCCAAACAACTACTGCGCCGGTATCGTCCAACACCTCTTTCCTGGTAGACAAATTAAGTCTATTAACGCCAGTTATTCGGATGGTTTCACCAGCCTGAACAACAAGATTAGCCTGAAACGCTGTAACAGCAAGAACCTGTGTCATTGTATCCTTGGCTGTCACATAGGTAACATCAGGGTTTGCAGACAAAGTTCCTGCCCGATCAGCACCGGCAGCTATCGTATAGCTCGGCAGTGTTGTTGCAGACATAACTCTAATCCCGGCATAATCATCTGAAATGATCGCCTTTTCATGAGATGACTTAATCAATCCACCAGCTACACCGCCAGAGCCTAGGCTTCTTTGGTCACTTGCTAACTTGCGCTTAGTAAATGGATTAACCGCATAGGTCCACTGGGCATCCATGGGAACCCCTGTGGACTCCATGATTGAACCAGCTCCTGCCACATCGTCCCAGGTAGCAGCTGGTGTGCCAACATTCCCATATGTTAACCCGGTGTTTTTAATCATAAACTCACCAAAACTAACCTCAAGATCAGTTTTAATTCTGGTGGCCATTGGATCCAATAACTGATCCATTTGGTCCATCTTTATGGCTTGATCAGCTTCAAGGAAATCAACTTCAACTGTAATATAATCCTGTACTACAGCCTTAGCCTTGCCAGTTATGATTGATTGAGCGGTTGTTGCGGATATATCGCCGTCAGAAGTTCTAGTCGATTTATAATCCGTTGGGCGCTTGTAGTTAACTGTGTCACCAGAAGATGGGTCAAATACTCCGCTTAATAGCTTGGTATCGACCTCTTTTGAGAGAACGCGTTTGCTCTCGAATTTCTCGAGAAAGACACGCGCGAGTTTTTGCGTAATATTACTGTCAAAGTTATTGGCCATGAGCGGCTACTCCTCATTCGTAAGTAGCTCCTTTTGGCCCCCTTTGTTTTTCTGGGGCGCCTCTGCCATCTAAACTAGTGGCAGGGTCAGGAGCTGCCGTGGGTTTAGGTTTTAAAGCAGCAGCCTTTACTTTCACATTAGCGAGTTTGATCCCAGCAAGTACTGGGTCCGCATTAACAATCTCATTCAATTCCAATAAGTTAGATGCGAGATATTGGACCATAACAGGCCCGTCTGGATCATCTACCAATGCAGCAGCTAATCCCGGCATATCTCCGACACCATAACTAATGACAATGTCTTGAGCTTCGTTTAATGCCTCCTGACTAACACCCAATTTACGGGCGTTTTCCAAGAACTTATCGTTTCGCTGTTGTGATTGCTTAAGTTCTTCTGCTTCTCTTGCGCGTTGCTCGTTAGCTTCTCTCTCAGCTTGTAACTGTTGAGAGGCCTCGATCTTCGCCTTTTGTAAGATAGCCGCATCCCGTGCCTTAACCTTATCCTCGTAGTTTTCGTCCCACGAATCGGGTATAGGGGGAATATCAACGTTATTTAAAGTCTGGCTTTGCTGTTCGAGATCCTTGAGACGTTTCTCAAGTTCTTCTCGTTTTCGCTGTTCCTCTCGGTACTTGCGATGCTGCTTGTTGATTGCCTTTTGAGCAATCTGGTCTGCCTCAGACTTTGGTATTAACTCTTCACTATCTTGTTTCTCTGCTTTTTCTTCGCCCTCAGAGGGTGGGCTATCAGGTGCTAAATCTGCCTCTTGAGGCTCTTCAACAGTTTCCTGTTCAGCCTCTTGTTGTAGCTCGCTCATAGTTACCTCGCTTTATGCCGCGATTAGAGTCGCGTACTCATAGTTACTGTTTATCACAAGTTGGCGTGTAATAGCAAGTTTCTATATCGCTCTTTTTGTCATAAACTTTATAAAGTCATTTTCCATTCCCGTTAAAATCTCCTCTGCATGCCTGTCCATAACCTCCTTAGTCTCCTCATCAATAGGCATGTTAATGAGGTCATCTAAGCTTACCTCTCTGATTCCGGCTATCTTTAATGCCTCTCTTACCTCATCTAGAGTTACGCCCATATCAACCACCTAAAAAGAAAGTAAGCCGCGTATAATGTGGCCGTTAATATAATAGCTTTACCGTATGGCACAACAATTTCATCAATAATTTCAATATATTGTTTATTTATCATACAAATCCTTAATATGCTGACCTATCTCTTTTCTAGCCTCAAACAACTCCCTAAGAAATTGTCCCATAAGTTCGTGGGCCTGATCTTCAGCTTTATCAAAAGCCTCTTTGAGTTCTTCTGTCATATCGCTTTCTGTTATTGGCTCACTCATCACTAAACGATACCTCTATTTCATCTTGTGATTCACTGACTTGATCCGCTTGCTGTTTAAAGGCCTCGACAATACCCGGACCCATAATAGCATCGGCACCGGATGCCTCTCTAATGCCTTTCAAGCCATTGATTTGCTGTAATAAAATGTTGTTTGCTGACTCTTGCCTTTGTATAAATTGATTAAATTGCTGTTGTTGTTGGGACATAAAGAGCTTCATTTCTTCTAATCCAAGGCGTTCTGATTCGCTCTGAGCCTTCATTAGTTGGTCTTGTTCTTGAAGTAGGAGCTTCTTCTCCTCGATCTGAGCTTTAGCTTGGCGTTCTTCAGCTTTACTAATAACATCAGCAGTCTGTGCCTGTGTTTGCTCCAGTACTGCCTGTTCAACCGGATCGGGCGGCGGTGGGTTTTCAGCGGCTTGTTGTTGTGCAATCGCTAACTCCTCTCTTTCTTCATCAGTTAACTGTGATTCAGGTATGGCGCCTGATTCCAACAACTGTCGTCTGACCCTTTCAGCAACCAAATCAATACCTGGTGAGTTGATATTGCTGAGCAGTACATCCATAGACATCTCGCCAGCGGTCGGGAATTCTCTGAATATCTCAGTCATAGCCTTAACCGCTTCTTGTTGACGGTTCTTAAAGGCTGGGCCTACATCACAGGTTACATCATACTTGCCTTTGCTGAGGTCATTTAATACGACAAATTGCTGTGTTTGTTGATCAAATACTTGCTCGTTAAGAGTGACCATATCAAAGCTGTCGTCTTCATTAAGGACACGCTTTTGCCGTTGCGTGTCATAAACCTTTGGTATGGCATCTATCAATATACGCCCCGTATGGCAGATAGCGATCTCCTGAGACTTAAAATACTTAATGCTCATGGTATTGCGTTTGTTCTCGATCTTCTGGATCGCAACACCTGACAGGGTATTTTCTACTCCTTCAATATCGTTAGGCCTTCCAGCGCTGGTCGCTATATCCTGTAGGGTGGTCTGTACGACATCTTGTAGGCCTGGATCAACGACGGAACCGCCAATCTGCTGAGGGGGACCGGGCACTTCAGGGTCATTGGTATAGAATTGGGCGGGGTCCACATTAGTGTTCAATGTAGACAGTGAGTTTTTATCCCCCTCATTTTCCATTTGAGTGCGAGTAACCCAGTATTTGGGTACTGGGGCAAGGGCAACCTGTCGAACCTGACGACTGCGACCGTAGTTATACACTCGTTGGGCATCCATCAGCTTTTCAATGGCGCCTCGGTAGATAACCTTAGACTCTCGTACCTTATAGTTACCATAGGTTGGAATGATTGGTATCCATTTAAATACCGTTCTCTCCTTATCGGTAAGCCATGTCTTGCCGTCAAACAACCGACTGATAACTCTATCACGCTTTTTCTTGCGTCGTCTTAGCTCAGTAATGCCTTGAGCGGCCAACTCATCAGCCACCTTTTGGAAATTCTCATCGTCTTCATAAACAGATTGATCCGACATTAAAATCAGAGTGACGCTTTCCTCCTCTTTGTATAAGAGGCGACCTACCGTAATGGGATCAGGCTTGTGCGTGTACACATTGCTCTTGCGATCATCTCCGATAGAGGACTTCGACCCCTCTGGCCACCTTTCCTCATACTCATCAACGGGAATATTTTGCAATACGAAGCAATGCTTTGCGTCCGACGCGTCCTGCTCTGTTGCGTTACAATCAAACCATACCTTATCTTCAAAGTTAGGAATCCATTTGATAAATAGGTCTTGCTCAAAGCTATCCCCATCAACCCAGTCATACTTAACTTCCCATCCACCCAAACCAGAGGCCACCATTTCTCGACCTGCTGAGCCATAAGCAAATGATGCGTTGGATATGGTTTCTATATTACGAACCAATCCATCAAGCAGCTTAGCCGTATCCTTAGTGGCATCTCCTCCCATAGGTCTGACACGGATATCAAAGTCCGCCTGATCTATCTCTCCAGCTATGTCATCAACAATGGGGTTACATTTATCAAACGTGTATCTGGGCTGTCCTTTCATTCGACTGATGATCTTAGGTTCCCACTGACCATCTACCTTGTCTAAGAAGTGATGCGCCTCCCTGACACGCTCACGGTTATCGGTCTCTGCTTCTTGGTCTTTCCTAAGAATCTCGTTAACCACCTTAATGTCTGTGTAATCTGTAGCCATAATCTTTACCAGAAGGACTCGAACACAATAGGATGCTCAAAGTCTTTGATTATTTTGGGTGTCATCATGGATTGCATGACGCTATCACCCATATTAGGGGACGCTATCTTAAGCTTAAGCATCTCGTTTTTAGTCATAATCTGTATTAGACCAGAGTTGTTTTTCTTAAGCGGTATTCTACAAATCTCCGCCCGTAATGCATCCATATCCTCAATATCAGAACTAAGACTAATCATCTCATCGGGGTCTACATACTCGCCCTTTGTGACTGCTCTGTACGTATTTTGAAACCTATCCCTAAGCTTCCACCAATATTGCGATCTCTTATTACGGAATACTTCTTTATTCGTTTTGCCTCTATATCGATGGTCAACTTGGTGTGCTTGATAAATCTGTTCGGGGGCTTCTACGCCTTCTGATCCCTTGAACATCACTGTCTCGATCTTGGTGCCATGGAATGCCTCATTGATCTGTCTCTTAAGGCTGATACCCATACCGTCACAATCCCATGTGAAATAGTCTGCTTGATGATCTAAAGCCCTATTAATAGCCCAATCACAACCGTCGTTGACGTCTCCTTTATCATAATCACAAGCGTCCAATATAACCGAACCTTGGCGCAAAGCAAAACCTTTGGGATCCCCGTGCTCATCAGATACATCAAAGGAGGCGATCTTAGCCCCTAATGGTTTAAACCCTAGTTTAACGTGAGCGTCTATGGCGGCATTGAATAGGTCAACACTGATAATAGATCCATCTACCTCATCGTTATAATCACCTAACCATATGTGGTTGTATTCTGCTGTGGATAAGTGCTGTTTATCATAAAGTCTGTCTTGCTCTAGAACATCAGGAAAGAATGGATTGTCCATGTGATTGATCTTAATGATCAAGTGTAAGTCGTCCTCATAGTAACCATTCTTAATGAGCTCTCTTTCAAAGGGCTTTATGAAGCGTTGGCTGAATGGATCGGCTGAACTACCAGGGTTGGCGCTGATCCATATCTCTGAGCCTGCAGTCCTGAGTGTAGGTGTTAATGCTCTGAGCGATTGGGTTGATATGCTTTGACCTTCTTCTATCCAGAATCTATCGAATCCATGCATAGACCTTATACCGTCTGGGTTTCTAGCCAATCCTCTAAAGTTAAAGGCTTTCTCTCCGTTGTAGAGTATTTGGTTTTGTTGTACTTCAAAGCCTTGTAGTTCGAGTCTTTCTATCTCTGAGGATAATAGAGAATGGACGGAATCATCGATGGAGTTTTGGAATTCCCTAAAGCAAGCGACCTTAATGCCTCTTGTCTGTACATCCTTGAGTAGACAGTCTCCGAATGACATTGATTTACCGGAGCCTCTGCCCCCATAAGCTACCTTAAACCGTTTAGGTGTAGTAATGAATGGCTTAAGTTTCTTCGGTATCTTCATCCTCGGCATCAACTACCTCAATGGTCCAATGATGATCTATCTCTATGGGATCTCCGCCAGGTCCAGTTATTTCTGAGGCCTTGAGGTCTGGTAAGTACTTGTTTATTAGCTTTAATTTGGTGTCTATGGCCACTTTATATCTAGCCAGCATATCATTAGTAAATTCATCGCTCGGCTTTCTTATTTTATCAACCATTTCAATAACATGTTCAATATGCTTTTGCTTAGAAAGCTGCTCCCTAAGAGCCTCTTGTCTTATCCTTCTATTGATCTGAGCCTTTGTCTCTGCCATGTGGCACACTCTGCTTTAATAGGTCACATATCACTCATTATAACACTCAAGACATCTATCACAAAATGTTATTGGACTTTCGCGCGCGATCTATATATTATAAATGGATTCCATTAGATAACTACAGGGGAACAAATGAATAAAGACAAACGCTACAGGGACAGGATGAACAGTAAAGGATTATATGAAGTTAGGGGTATTTGGGCGCCAAAAGGTAAGCACAATGAAATAAAAAGGAATGTCTGCGCTAACAACGCTACTTGGTCTGGGATTGTCGCTTATTACCTAGGACCACCTCCTGACCTAGTGGAACTGGAACCAAGTAATGCGACTACATCTCTTGAAAATGAGACTGGCGCATTAACCCATCAAGTGCTTTGGTGTGATTTTTACCCTAACAAGGAAGAACAGTAAACGTCGCCGTATCTCCACAAAAATCTTTGGGAGTGCCATCTATGTATTTACCATGTACCGACCACTCACCTTGCTGATCTATATCACCAGAAGCCGTATCGTATTCCCAATATTCGTTTGCGTTATAAGAATAGGCGATACCATCACTATCTGTTCCTGTAGCAGCTACTGCGGGAGCACTCACACCGCCCGCCTTGTTGACGGTCAAGGTTGTAGCGTCAGGCTTGGTAAAAATGAGCTGTAAGTCTGTGTTACCACTCATGTCAAAGCCCGCATTGACTCGTATTGTTTTACCGATTTCGCCAACTTTTAAGCCCATAGCCTCACCCGCATATCTTACCGTTTGTTAGTGCCGTTATTGGCTCAATGATTCCAGTCAGTGCCGTTTCGCTGTCATCAATTAACCCGTTTGTGGCCATGACCGCCATGATACCACCTTGTAGCGCCGTTGGATCTGCGTCAATTAGACTTTCAAATGCCGTAACACACAGAGGTGTCACAGGTACCGGGGCTGAACCCCCAGCAAAGTCTATGTTCATCAACCATAAAAGCATTACGCATACCCTAGGTTAACAATCACCTCATTAGCTCCCGGTGCGCCTGTGTCCGCTACAGCAAATCCTGTTGTCGCCGCTATCGTTATCGCTGTACCAAACGCTATACCATTAGGAATACTTAAACTAAATCCCGCCCCATTTGAATCACCCTGAGTTGGTATAGGATACGTTAATACCGGGGTAGTCGTACCAACTACGACCGTGGCAGCCGTTGCATTGTAAAGTTTTAGGTATCTAGGAGCAGTTCCAAGATTAATAGCGTGTATAAAATATACCTGGCCCGCCGTACCTTTTACTTCATCCTCTGTCTCATCAACATCTAAATTCTGATAAGGTGTAGCCCCGCCTGATGTTCTGACCCCTATCCCTACATCACCAATCAGATTAGCGCCTGCTGCGATTGTAGCTACATCCACGTCACCGATGTTATTGGTGCCAGCGGGTAATGCTGCAACCACATCAACTTGCATTTCAGTGCCACTTACTGCACCGGCAACTGTCGCTAGATTACCGCCTGTCTCTAATGCTAGGGCGCTGGTGTTTAAATTGGTGCCAGCATTGGCTGTGACTGTGCCCGTTATGTCGTTATTGACGCCAAGATTAACCAGCATGCCATCGGTTGCGTCTCCTGGCGCCCTATCCCAGGTTGCTCCGTCCCAAAGCATGGTCATGGCGCCTAGCTGGGTTGTGGTTGGGTTAGCAAAGTTGTCTGTGAGGGCGGAGGCGGCTGGAAGCTCGTCATTTTGAACTAAAAATGTACCACCATTGTCAACTGTGACGGTACCGGTCACTGTTACGTCGTTGTTTGAACCTAAATTAACTAGTGTTCCGTTAGTTGAGTCACCGCGCTGTCTATCCCACAACGCACCATCGAAAACCATTCCAAAGGATGAGATTTGAGAAACATTAGGGTTTGAATCGTTATCTATCATCGCTGAAACGGAGGGCAATTCATCAACTTGAGTGGCAAAGGTTCCACCATTATCAACTGTTATACTGCCGCCATTATCAGTAATGGGCACCGCGTCAGTCTGTTTGACGTACAGCTCACCGTTATTCGTGGACCTAAGCGCGATATTGTCACCGTCCGTACTCGTAACAGCCGCTAGGCTATCAGCACGAACTGCCATGTTCATCCCGCCAATAGGATTGGCTGCTGCCGCGTCATCCTCAGTATATTCTGTGCCACCCCCTCCGCCTGTTACATGCAAGGCGCCCGTGGAGTTAACGCGCAACGGAACATAATCACCATCAACAGGCGTTAAAGTAGTAAGAGCGTCGTCTCTTATAGCTAAAGAGGCTATTCCTGTGTCCGTAGCGCCCGCCGCGGTGTCGACGGCCTTGCCAAGATTAGTGGCCCCAGTACCGGGAATGACACTGGTGACATCTACGTCTCCTATATCCACGCCCGAGTTGGCCGATAAGGTGAAGCTTCCATCGTCAGTGACGGTAAATGTACCGGTCCCTGCATTAGCCGTTACTGTTCCATCAACCGTCAAAGAACCGCCGTTATCATCAATGCTTAGGACTCCAGTGCCATCGGTTGGCAAAGTCACTCTTAAGGCGCCCGCCTCAGTGCCTCCACCTACTGGTACTCCGTCGTACTCCTCTAACGCTATTTTGAAGTTCCCTGCGGGAGTGCTTTGTACTGGTATAAAGTCTCCCGACCCTCCCTGCTGCGCCATGATGACGCTTTTGTTGATTTGTGCGCTGCGGTCTGGGTCGGTGGGATCCGACAGCCTGTGTACTGTGGACGTGACGGGTAGCTGGTGTAATATGGCTTGTACGCGAAAATGTGTTTGTGCAAGCGTGCCATTGGTATACACAATGCGAAAATATTGAGCGGTAACCGGGAATTGAAATCGCCTAGCGCCATCCGCAGCCGTATAGGTAAACGTATAAACGTCGTCCCAATTCGTATTGTCTGTGCTGAATTCAAACGTCATCCCGCTGGCAGCAGAGTCGTGGCTAGAGTCTAACGTTATGGTGATAGCTGAATAATTAGAGACGTCATCAGCCGTGCCTGTATAGACACCACTAATGCCTAGTGTCGCCGTTGTCGAGTTGTTCGTCGATATGGTGTTGTGGGAATCGGTTAATAGGTGCCCCGCCGCTGTGATCGCTAAAGCCCCAGCATCCCCGTCATCTAAAGTCCGCTCTGTGACATCATAACGACCACCTGCCAATAGAGGATTACCACTGACCGCCGCATCTTCTGCCGCAGGCCCCTGCGCGGTTACGTTATCAACATGTTTTACGTATAGCTCTCCGTTATTAGTGGACCGTAGTGCTATGTTGTCCCCGTCTGCACTGGTAACGCCAGATAAAGAATCAGCCCTGACAGCCATATTCATGCCGCCTATGGGGTTTGCGGCGGCTGAATCATCTTCAGTATATTCCGTTCCGCCACCTCCACCAGTAACGTGCAAGGCTCCTGTTGAATTAACGCGCAACGGCACATAGTCGCCATCTATAGGAGTTAACGTCGTCAGAGCGTCATCTCTTATCGCTAATGATGCGATCCCCGTATCTGTCGCGCCTGAAGCTGAATCTATGGCTTTTCCTAGGTTTGTTGCGCCTGTGCCCGGAACAACGCTGGTAACATCTACATCCCCTATATCAACCCCAGAATTGGCTGCCAGAGTAAAGCTGCCATCGTCTGTAACTGTCATGGTTCCGGTGCCAGCATTGGCAGTAACCGTGCCATCAACCGTCAAAGATCCGCCATTATCAGTAACAGGAACGGCATCTGTCTGCTTTACATACAGCTCTCCATTGTTTGTAGCCCTTAGTGCGATATTGTCCCCGTCGGTGCTTGTAACGCCAGCCAGAGAATCAGCTCTAACCGCCATCCCCATGTTGCCAACTGGGTTAGCTGCCGCCGCGTCGTCCTCTGTGTATTGCGTGCCCCCTCCTATACCAACGCTGTCCGCCTCGATGCTGACTTTAAGGTTTCTGTTGACGTCCATACCAACGACACCGACATCGCCAGAATCCACCGCGTCTGCCGTCACAAAGCCCATCATGGGGGTGCCTGATCCAGAGCCCGCAGTAAATGCCGCATCGTCAGTGCTCGCTGTGCCTCCAGAGCCAGCACCCGCCTTAATATTGACCTTTAGAAAACCATTCTCATCAGTTTGTAAGGGCTCGTAATCGCCATCAGCACCAGAATGAGGGCCGTCGGCTGCCTTTCTGACGCCAAGCGACATGACTCCAACATCACCAGTGGTGTGCGCCGCATCCTCCGCTTTACCTAAATTCGTCGCTCCCGTTCCAGGGGTGACGCTTAATATGTCCACATCCCCAATATCGACACCAGAATTAGCTGCTAATGTAAAGCTTCCGTCATCGGTAACGGTCATAGTGCCCGTGCCCGCATTGGCTGTTACTGTTCCGTCGATGGTTATAGAGCCACCGCCGTCATCAATGCTGACCAAACCAGTAGAATCATTAGCCAAAGTTACCCTGAGAGCTGTGGCCTCTGTTCCCCCACCAGTTACAGAAAGGGCCGCATTATCAATGGTTAACGAACCGCCATTATCTGAAACGGGGAACGGGCCTGTCCCAGCGTTAGCGGTTACTGTTCCGTCAACTGTAAGACTGCCGCCACCATCAGAAACATTGACTGTATTAGTGACGTCGACCTGTACGTCACCAGTAGTAGCGTCGACATTAATGTTTTTACGGTCGGTACCGTCATCACCTTGAATTAATACGCCCGAACCAAGGGCCGCAGCATCCGCCGCATAACCACCTGCAATCGTCGTTATATCGGTATTATCAATGGTGAGAGAGCCACCCGCATCGTCAATAGGCAAAGGATTAGTATCGCTGACATCAGTTGCCGAACCGTCTACACCGTATTGAACTTTGACTCGTTGGTGTTTTATGCCGGCTATGTCGTCCGTGGCAATTGTGTCGCCACCGGATCCTGTGTTTAAAATAGTGTTGTCTGCCATTTAAGAGCCCACCCCTAATAGTAATAAAGGTCTACTGTTCCCGCCCGCAGGCGCGGCAGCAATTTTCTCGCGGTATATTCTTTTACCATGAATTGCGATCTTGTCCGTTCTCGTCTCTCTGACGATCTTTTTCCCTGAAATAACAATTCTAGCCATCACGCCACCCCATCAGCTACAACAGCAAAATAAATAGTTTCCGAAGGCTCAGCAACCGTAATAACGATCTTGGGCACACAGTCCGCCGCCGCATCCCCGCTCGTATCTACATCAATTCGATACTCATTATGAGCTGTCAGAGCCGAACCTCCATTTCTCCAATCGCTTGAACCAGAGTCATCTGTTAATGCCGTGCCTGTGATGTTTAAAAAATCCGTGCCGCGACTGGAATAATGGTTGTAAACGTGGTTATTTGTGCCATCTTGCGCATAAACATCCACCCAAACGGTCGTTGTATAAAGCGTTGTGGCATTGGTTACCGCGCAATAAACCCTAACCGTATCCGTAGAGGCGTTACTTAGCGCCAGAAAACCGCTGGGTATTTCAAATCTTAACGGGTTATGGATATCACAATTCGCGTTAGTGGTGACTTTAAGCGACATTAGATCGCCGTTTTCAAAGGCGTCGTCGTCTGCCCTATGTATTCCTGAGTCGTCTTGGTCCTCTACCGTGCCCACCCAGTCGTCTATATACACCGCCTGCTGTGCGCCTGCGCTCGTACTTGAGGAGTTAAACATCTCTATGCGCTGGTTTTTGTGCCCTATTCCTGTGTCGGTTGTTGTTGCTGAGGCGTGCAGGCGGCAGGCCTTTATCTCGCTTACAACGGAATCTATACCAGTGGCATCAATCGCAGAAAACAAAGAAACATCAACATTCCCTAAATCAACACCATCGACAAAAACAACCATACCGCCATTTGAGCCCGATGTAGGATGTATTAAGTGATCGCAGTTATTTGCGCCAGTAATAGCGCCGCCTTGCCAAATAAATTTCGACCCACCCCTAAGCATGATCGCGCCGCCCGTTGAGCTGGCGTCCCAACTCATATCCGTGTTGATCAAGTGCAAAAGACACCCATCTTGATCCAGCCAGATAACATCGCCATTAGATCCCTGCCCTATCACGCAGTCGTCCATAGTAACGCGCGTTTCACCTACAGAAAAATCAATATCATTAGTTTTGTTGAGCGTCATGCCAGCATAATTTATACGTCCATTCATCGTGATGTTAGAGTTCCCGCCTCCAGTCGTCTCAGATGCTCCTTTTTTATACTGGTCTATATTTGTGTCATCGACTGAAACAATATTTAATGATGGGTCTGTAGTTGGGCCTATGTGTGAGAATGCCCCAGCTGGTGCATAAGCATGCAAATCAGAGCAATAAATGTTATCTCCAGCTCCAGCTCCGTCAGTTATAGCGTTAGGGATATTGTCGTAGACATTAGCAGCGCCCAGAGTTGCCATGGACCCAGTTTGAAGGGTGGTGCCACCTCCGGTTGTTCGCGTACCAAATCCGCTTTTTACATAAAAATAGGCCATTTATTGGTCTGCCTCTGCCACCGTTTGATACGACTCAATGGTTGTTGAATTAGAAGCCATATGCTGCCATCGTAAACGAATTTTAGTAAATTCGCCAACACCTAACCTATAGCGCCTCTCATAATCTGTGTCGCTCAACCCATAAGAAAGAATCTGCGGCATTATTTCACTGAAAAAAAAATAGGCCTCTCTCGTTTCTTGGTGAGATCTCGCAAAATTTAACCACACTCTCTCGACCAGTCTTCTGGGTGCTAATCGGAAAGCTTGCTTTAGACGTAACCTAAACGCCAAAAAAGCGTCTTTGGTCTCAATCACCTCTCCGGCTAACACTTGATTGTTAACCATTTTTTGTATTTGGTCCTCCTCACTTACGGTAAAGTACGGACCTAGGTTCAACAGCCTTCCGTCAGTGAATATATGAATAAATCGGGATCTGGCGCCGCCTTTTCTTGGTGATGCTCGCCTTAAAGAATAAAGCGGTCTAGTAAAATTAGAATCCACATCATTAACACTACGACCACCAATTGCCTCTATTTTAATCGTAGGTGGCAGGATCTCCTGGTAAGGCAAGGCGCCTATATCGACGCCGCCCACGGCCCAAGGTATCTCTATTGCCAGTGGATCACTGGGTGATGCTGAATCATTGATTGCTGTCGCTGAATACTTACTAGCAACAAATGTACCTGATTGATACAAATTACCATCTTTTGCTGGCGATAGGCGCGATGTCACCTGGTTATATATAAAACGGTATTTCTCCCAAAATGTACCGGCTGGCAATGTGTAATTCAACGTCGACAGGTCCGTGCTTCCCATGAAATTGGCCGCGCCTTCGTTGTTAAGGTGGCTTGTTGTTGGTGTTAGCTCGGTACCACTAGCGGATAAATCATCATCAATGGCGTTGTCATTACTAACAACGTTAAAAAAATCCGTTCCACCTGTGTCGCTCAATACATAATCTATTCCCTCGGTCGTCGCCCTAACAGCAGTAATACCGTACATAGGTATTTGCCCGCCCACTTCCGCCCTCAATTCAAACCCGTCCGCTTGTAAATTAGCTGCGATACACCCCCAAAACTCCAGCCCCCCAACGATTGCCCGTAGTATTTTATAACCGCGCTTCCCCTCCGGGCCAGACATAAGCGCTATCTCCCTGGAGATAATGCCGCCGTTTCCTGCGCTATGATCAAAGATGTCGTCCGCACAGGACCACCCAATATTTCCATAAAATTTAGTGCCGCTCATCAAGTTTTCACCGGGGTTGGCCGTGTCGTGTGCGTCTTTGAACGTTCCAGATGAATCTGAGTTGCCGCCCCCTGCGGGATCACCGGCTATCGCTACAACCTGGTCACCATTAACCATATAACCATTGTTGTAACTGAGGTTAAATCTTACTGTCATGTTGTTATGAGTAGAAGTAGACGAGGCTTGCGAGTTTGGCCCAACCAGGATACCACTGTGGTGGAGGCAATTTGATATATCATTAAACTCAACAGTAACATCGCTTATTGCCCCTGCCGCCCCAACCCTTACCCCGTTTAGCCATATGTTATTAATTGTAAGAAAACTGACCGTGCAGAATGAAGCCTCAACCCTAACACCGCTCTTTGTGTGATCTTTGATAGTAAGGTTTTTGATATTGTAGTAGTCATGCTCCACTTGGAGGCATGTTGCCCCGTTTGCAGGGGTTGAGCCATCATTAGGCATTGGGGTAAGCGCTGCCCGTCCTTGCAAAATTGCGGTTTCGCCTGGGTAGGACGTTATTGTGATTTCGTTTCCACTAGTGCCTGCGGTCTTTGTCACGTTCCAAACATTAGGGTCTGAGGTTTGGTGTTGATAAGTCCCGCCTCTTATATAGATGGTTTGACCTGCTGTAACGACATCTAAAGCGGATTGTAGAGTGGTGTGTGTTTCGGAGGGTCCAACTAAAAGGGCGTTCTCATCAAATGAATCCAGCCATACCGGGTGACTTAGCCCGGTTTGCGTGCTTGAAAATGTGGTAGCTACTGCCCATTTAGTGCCGTCTTTATAGACTTTATACCCGGTTACTTTACCTTGGTTTATGGGCGTTCCATCGGTGTGTAGGGTGGGGATATCCCAAGACAGTTGCTTATCTGCGGAAATTTCGTAGGTAGTGGTGTTTGGGCTGGATAGGGTGTCGAATAATGTATAAGCCATTTATCTATCATTCCAGGTTGTTATAACCCAGAATAATAGAACAAAAATACCAGTAGTTAAACTAGGGACTGCCCATGAAGCAAGCCATTTGGCGGGTTCTGTGACAGCTTGATTGTCGCGCACCGACTCTTCAACCTGATCTAACCGCTTATGAAGGCTGTCTATACGCCTAGAATCAGCGTCTTTTCTTTCTTCAACCCGAGTAAACAGTATAGTTAGCTTGTTAAGATTGTCGTTTGTGATCCCTATCTTCTCGTTTGTCGCCTGTATAGCAGCATACATCTTGCTCTCAGACTCGAGCACAGTTTGTATATCAGCCTTCATTTGATAATACTCAGCCGGATCGATGTCCATAAACCCCCCTAGATAATAATTGCTATTATATAGGGGTTCTATTCGTGACAAATATACTCTTTTTTGTCGGTTTTGTAGTGTATATCAGTTATTTTGTTATAAAGATAGGATTTTTTACCTCTAGGTAACCAAAGTAGGCGGCGCTTCTTGTGTCTTTGTTGGATTGTTTTGACCATCCAGTTATTTTTTTGAATACAGGCTCGTCTTCTTTCCACTTCTTTGATACTTTGTGTAGAACATAATGAATATCAAAACGATCAAGCCATCTAACTAACTCAATCATGGATTGTTGCATTTTGCCTATATGTCTTTGGTTTTCCCCTCTTCCAGACCAAGTAGCGTTGTTAGCGCAGACATTCTCGATTGAATAAACGGCGTCCTTTCCGTACTTCTCAAATAGCGTTAATACGATGTCCGCTGTCAACATCATAGAAAGTTCTTTAAGTTCTCCGTCGATATAGATGGCTACACCATGTCCTTTATCTTGTGAGCTAGGATCTATACCTATGACAATCATCTGTGATAATCCAATATTGTATTTATGATCTCTGACTCAAGTCCGTACTCTATGGCTTTTGGTATAAACAGCTTCTTTTCTGCCTGTAGAGGACTTTCACTTGAATTAAAATGAGCAAAAGCGAACGGGTTGGCGTGTCTTGCATAGGTTCCGTATTGGTGAAACTCAGGGGCCAAACAAATAACAAACCATTGACCTATGTGAATCTTATTATGCTTAGCGGTTGACCCTAAAGGATGGTGTATCTGTCCCGGTTTCCCTGTAATACAACACCCCTTTTCTGCAAGCCAGTTATGCCAGTCTTTTTGCTCTTTTGTTGGGCTCTTTCCTCTTTTCATTAGTAACAGGCCTTTGTCTTTTCGACTTCCTCGTAACCCACAGTTATCTTCTTGTCGGCGGGCGCCTCTATAGTTAAAAAGTTCTTAAAGTCGCTTATTAGTATTTTTATATCACCTATTTTTATATATTTGTTGGAGTCTATCATTACTCTCTTTTTGTACTTCAATTTGCACCTCCGTATGTAACACGTGAAACATCAAGACTATAATCGGTAAGATAAAACTATAACTTATTACTTTCATCTAATATGTCCCCAAAATAAACGTCTAACTCTCTATCAATCGTCTCTATATATTCAGATCCTTGTTTCCTGCCGAAATGTCTAGTAACCGGGAAGCCATCAGTAGGAAACAATCTGTTTGAATTCATCAATCTTAAGCAATCCTCTATATCAATATTTCCAAAGTGTTTATCAAAAGACTTACCAAACCCTACAAAGTCCCTTCTTAAGATAGGCATGCCGTAATACCACTTACAATGCGCTCTGGCGTGCAGAAAGCCCCACCCTAGCTCTTTCCCTGCTTTTTTGTACATAGCGCTCCAGGTGTTGTTCTGGAGGTCTGTGCGGTCATCTCCTATCCTTACTGTTAAGTGTAAAAATCGGTGCTCTTTGTAAAGACTGTAAATCTTAGAGTCCGCCTCACTCATAGACTCATCAGAGTTGATTTTAAGCCTTACTATGTCCCCGTTTTTCATACTCTAATTCCCGTTTTTCGCCCAGCATATTTATCTTCCCCTGCATCTTATTCACTATATCTATAAGTCTTTTATTCTCCAGGATAAGATCCTCGCAAAATCTAGCGGCGCTCCTTGCCTGTCTGTTGATTTGTATATCAAAAGAATCCATAACCCAAAGGCTCCTAACTTGCTCAGGAAGGTTGTTAATGTTAATTCTGTATTTCCTCACTTGGCCCAACCCCTATCAAATAGGTCATTTTTCAGGCTTCTGTTTCTGGTGTCATTTTTTTGCTTGTTCCTGTAGTTAAGCTTTGCGTGCATTTCTGGCCACCACTTCTTTGTCCCCCTGAGCTGCACGTCAATTTGCTCCAGTTCGCTCCTTAGATCTAAATTACTATAAAGCTCTAATGCTTCTTGATAGTCATCAAAATTAAGCTTTATTGTTTTCCCTTCAAATACATACATACAACTACCTTATAATAAATATCTGACCAACCAGCCTAGAGGACAATATAAGCTTATAGAGAATAGCTAAATCCTTTATCTAGGATTTTCAAAGAGCTTTGTACCCTTAATCCTATTTCCTGATAATAAAGAACCCTAAACACTTAACCTTAATCCCTTAACCTTAAACCTTGACCTTTGAAGGTACTCGCGGATTCGAACCACTAAAACCACAAAGGCGCGGTTTCATGCCCAATAACCGATTAATGGTCGGTTGCTCTCAAATGAGCTTTCCTACTTATGGCATTTGGACTCGCTCTCTATATTTAATATTTTTCGGTTGGCCAGATAAAACTTTAAATTGAAATCATCGTCTTAGTATTAGACTCATCTAGTATTAAATCAATTTCCGCCTCGAAATCGTCTATTTCGTCCTGCATTTGATCAATTAATTCTTTTACGCCATCTATTGCTATGAGATCTGCGTTGCGCACTTTGGTGTACGACTCAATGAAGTTTTCATACTCTTCGCCCTTAAGTCGAGCCGTTTCTGCCGACAACATAGTCTCAGCCCTATTATCAGCCTCAGCAAGAACAGCGTCGTTGTGCTTCTCTACTCTTACTGCATTGGAGAAATATTGCTCTCTGAGCCTTTTATTTAAGGCTCTGTCGTATTCAATTGATGTTTTACGCTCAATAGCTGACGCGACAGTCATATCACAACCATTGATACTCACTTTTGTTTTGGCGTTTGACTCAACAACTGCTGACTTTATTTTGCTCCTATTTCTTATAAAGTCCTGCACTTGCTGTAATAATGCCGTTTGGTCAGATACAAACTTTTCTCTTAAGTCTTGTGTGTGCTCATTTTTTGCTATAGACGCCACAAGTAGCTTGTCTGTCTTATCTTTAATTTTCTTATCTAGGAGCTTAAGTTGTGCCAAAGCCCTTGTAACCGAAATCTCCATTCTATTATCCTTATTTTGCTTGCTCTTTTAACATTTCTAATTTTTCTTCAGCTTCTTTGATTATCTCGTATATGCTCATCTCTCACCTCTCAATTAACTCTATACTTATAGATTATCATATTGACCATATTAGTCAACATAATATATATAATGTTTTGCTATTAAAATAGCTTTTTTGTATTCTTTGCCTCGAGCGCTAGTTTAATGACAAAACACCCATACAGGGAAATCTTGGTTTGAGCCCAGGGCGCTCGCATTTATATGGCACTTCTTAGCTTGTTGTACTCTTCGCCGGTTATTTCAACACAAAACAATATTGAATAGTTATCGCCATATTCACTAAATTTTTCTATCTTGCCTATTAGCCATTCGGCCGGGGTTAACGTAGTAACTTCGTTATAAATTGATGTGACGTTATGTGCTTGCACTATACCTTCATGCTGAATAGAACTCTGGAATCGCTGCACTGTTATTAAATAATATTTAGTTAAATCAATCTTTATCGCATCCAAATCAACCTGAATTGACATTTAAACTCACCTTTGTTCGCATTAATCCTTAAACAGTCTTTTTATTTCTGCCTTCTCATACCCATACCCGTAAATAGTTATAAATCCATTGTTTTTAGCATCACTTAACATGTCGCATGCTTCCTTTTCGTCTGGTAATGGTTCGCTTATTATTATTTCAAGCCTTTTATTTAAGTGCTTGTTTGTCCTCCAGCCATGTTTTCCATAAAAATCAACCACTAAGTTATGCGGAAAACATCCTTTCATTCCTTCTATGTTAACAACATAGTATTTGTCTTTTTTAGGCAGCTTATCCGTTATGAACAGCCTCATATCTAACTCCGCTTTAAGCTCTTTTACTGTTATCATACATTTATATATCCTTAGTTATCATCTTCTCTAGCTCTCCTGGAAAGTATTTATCTATCAGTCTTATAAACTCCTTTTTATCTCTTTCTTCCTCGGCTTTCAGTTTTAGTTCTTTATTCCTTGCGAGCCTTTCTCTAAACTCTTCATCTGATATGATACCCGACGCATGCCTTTCTTTGTCTGTCAAGAAATCTTCTTTTTTTAAGAACATATCTATAAATTGGTCCCCGTCCTCATACTCATGATCACATTGAATAAAGGAAACATCGCCATCCTCAAAAAAAAATATTAGTGTTGAAATTTCATCTATAGACATATATGCAACATGTTTTATAGTCTTTCCTTTTAAGTCATTAAAATCATCAATTACATTTACCATATTAATCCCCATAGTTGTCATTTGTTGTAGTCATTCTCTATCTCCTGACGAATTTTGTTGTATTCCCCGAATAGAGTTATAACTCTCTGTGATGTACCAGGTGAACTCTCTTCTATAAAAATCATAACCAAAGAATGCAAAAGACCCTCAACTGCATTAAATCTCTCTATCCAATATTCTTTATCTTGCATGATTACATCCCATAGTTGTCATTTAGATACGTAGGGACACCTATATATCTATTGGTTAGTGTTCTAAGGCTTATATACAACAAGGCATTTATCAGCGACGAATATATTCCTAATAGCTCGCCCAGGCTCCCTACGTGTCCGCTTAAACTGTTTATCTGTAGTCAGTTGCTCTACTACAAGGGTCGTATCACACCCTGCTTTGTTGTATTACCGCTTATTCAGTTGCGTTTTGATAAGTGTCAACTGCATGAAACTAATGAACTTCTGTGTTTTATAGCTGATTGAATAAGTAAACATTAATTGTTGCGACAATAATAATTATAGATATTACTATGTAGTCACACCGCTTAAGCTTACACCTTGGTAAGACTCCACTAAACATAGCTTCTATTTCTTTCATTGAGCACAATGTTTTCTTATCCATCACTCTCACCCACGTGTCCGCTTATTGTGTTTTATCGCAACGATTATTCCATGCTTTCATTGCACGACTAAGCCCATTATTGTCATCTGTTGTCAAGCGAATAAATGGGCCTTCAGCGCCACATAAATCACAACATATGCACAAGAACCTTTCTTTGCTCTTCAATGAGCATCTTGGGTTAGCCTGATCTGGATCAAGCCCACAAAAAGGACATGGTTTAATATTCATCGCTTGCGCCGCCTCTATAGCGCTTCTGGTTTGTTTTGTGGCGTTTTCATGGCTAAATATGAAAGATAATCATCAATTATTTCAGACTCTTTCCTTTCAGAGATTTGATCTGGTCCATCCCATTCATACTCTGCATAAAAAACACAATTGTTAAATATGCGAGCATGCCTTAAAAAGGCTAATAAATCTTCTTTAGTAACCATTACTATATGCCTGTTTTTGGTCTAGTTGCTGTCACTGTGATAGCCCGAGTAATGACATTCATAACATTCTCCATCACCGCCAAACCAATGAATTTCATGGCCATGTGGCGTTGATTGAGAGGTGCCAGACTCTTCAATAATTACGACAAACGTTTCTCTGTTACAACTAGGGCAAAATGTTGTTAATTGTGGTTTATCTAGTTCGTCGTTCATTGCTATGTGCCCTTACTCTTGTCTTGTGGCGTTTTCATGGACAAGAATTTCTCATACATTTCATACACTTCCTCTTCCGTAAGATACATATCGTAATCATGTGTTAATCCATGATATTCATGCGTAACTCTGTGTTCTACATGCATTTCGTTGTCATATAAAAAGTCTATGAACTCTCTTATCTCATCCATTACTATGTGCCTGTTTTTGTTAGGGTTTACCTTAATGGTGGCGGTGGCAGGTCGCTACCCCTGCATCGATGATTTATCCTAAGAACGGCTCAAACGCCAAAGCCACTGTTTTTTGCTTGGACATCTCCAAGGTTCTGTGCTTCTGCTTTCAGCACCGCACCGCCATAAAGCTCGTTTCGGCACAAGATGAGCCACGCCTTGGATTGAGGCCATCAACTACAGCCTTTGCCTTAATATCCGGTGTTGGAATCAAACAAAGAAATGATATAATCGTTTTGTGCCGGGCTGGCGTTAAATTTCTCATTTGTTCTTCGTTTGACGCCAGGGTTCAACCGGCATTAATTATCTTAGACCCCCTAGGTAGAAATGTCTAGGGGGTTTTTGTTCTTCAATACAGATAAAAGATCCCCGCATATTTCCGCTTCTACCGCTTCAACAAATCCAGTCTTTTGCTTTCTGCCGGTCAACAAAAAACATTCTGTTTTTTCCATAGCATCTAAAACACCTTCGTTTTCGCTCCATGTTTTTATCCATACGCAACCATCTCTAGGCCTTTCATCAAGACAGACAGTCATTTTTAACTCTGCGCCACTGCTACTGGTAGTAAATAAAGCTATTTGATCATTGTATCCATAGTAAGATATATTTATATGCCCGCCGGCTGAATATTTTGTTTTGCCTAAAAATATACTTGTCTTCATTTGATTTTTACTCCGAAATATCTAGGGGGTTTTTAGCAGCTCTTTCTTTGGCTCTTTCTCTTCTTTAGATTTAAATGGCCACATAATTAAAGTCTCCAATCATTTTCGATTATTCCATGCTTCCACCACATTTCCATAATTGAACCTATTTCTTTTATTCCTAGATAAGTATTTTTAGCTGCATTTTTGTTATTTACTTTCATTACTTTCTACCTTTTGTGACGTTTTCATGGAAAATTCAAATGTGAGTATCATGAAAGCGTTAACTAGCTCCTCTATCTCTTGTTCGTCTTTATCATCGAGATTAATTTTGCACTCCCTGGCGCACAACAAGAACACAATTATGCTATCTTTAATGACGTCTAATATTTCATCTTTCATTGCTATATGCCTGTTAATATTAATTATCCTATAAATCATATTTATACAAAAACTCTATTTCCTCTGCTGTGAGTTTGCTAAGGATATTTGTAATTATCCTCTCAGCCCTTTCTTTTTCTTCTCTTGCCTCCTCTTTTTTCCTATCCGCATGTAAATGTTTTTCGTACCAACCGGCTAACATACGGGAATCTTTATTCCTTCCGTTGTATATTATTTTTTCCTTCTCGCCTTCTGTCATTAAATGACAAAAATCACAAAGCATACCAGTAATTTCATCAAGTCTATGAACACTTACATTATAATCTTCAGTTGCCTCTATCATCCATTTATCAGGTGTATAACCTTTCTCCTTAAGCACATAAACAAGACACTTTGCCGCTATTCTGGATTTTTTCTCTAGCTCGGTTGCAATCATTATTACCCCTCATCTTCACAAAACTTTAGCCATCCTGCTTTGTCTCCCTCTCGCAAAAATGGCTCTGCAATAGACAATACTTTTATAGAGTTAAAATAATAATCAATCCCCTCACCGTGAGAACCCCATAAATTACCAACGCCAAAGCATTCAGCTAGAGCCTGTGTGGAGCTTCCATGGGCGTCTTTCAGCACATCCGAGCCGTTTTCAAATATCCAGTCAAGGTCTAATACTTTCTCTTCATATTCCTTTTCTTCTCTCTCCCATTCATCCAGTAAATCAAGTCGGTTTTTTTCTATTAGTGTTAGTTGATGTTCTTTGTACCAAGCACAAAAACCACTATCTTTTATATGAAGAGAGTAACTATCTGTGTTGCCACATCCAAACTTATCGTTATAAGAATACAAAATAATAGCGTCTGCACTTGATCTAAAATGTCTCATCGTTGGTCCTAGATCGTCCGCTATTCTAACTAGGTCTCCATTTTTATATTTTTGCTTTTTACTCAAGATTACCCCCCCATTAATAATTCAATTATTGCCAAATCCATAGCCAAAGAAACAACTAGCGGCAAAAGGAAAAAAATCATAACCTCTGGCTCTTTTGTTTTTGAAACAATTATTGTCATAGATACAACAAGAAATAACGTAAGCATTAAGAACCTCTTATATGTTATAGTTAATTATCAGGGCGATTGGTTTCCCCACTTTTCCTAGCCCTGATTGGCCCGTCTTAATGGCGGGCTTTTTTAAGCGTTCACCCAATCCTCTAGCTTCTTTATGGCGTAACTAAGCTCGCCTCGCAGCTTAAGAGAGTCTAACCAAGACGACCCCTTAATCTTATTTCTTATAAGAACACATCTTTTATATAACCTTCTGGCATGCTTAATCATATAAACCGCCGTACTTCTTAATAGGGAAATACTATTAACCATTCTTTTCTCATAGTCTTTTAATATGTTCATATCTTTACCTCTACACCAGTTTATAGTCCTTAACTACCTCTATAGGCTCTAAATGGCACTCCCTGCCCTTAAACACCCTGAATATAATATTTGCACACTCATCATGCGTTTCCTCATCGAACTCTTTTTTAAATTCAATAACACCGGCTTTGCTTTCAATCTCCTTAATTTCATAAGTCGGTCCATTACTACAGTCATAATTATCTGGACTGACATAACCGTAATAAACGTAATACATTATTAAACCCTCTCATCTATATATCGTATGTTATTCGGATATAACCCTACAAACTCAGGTCGCTTGACAAAACGAACCTTAAAGCAGTTTCCGCACTTATATATGTTGTAGTCTTGAAACTTGTAGTTAATAGGCTCATAAATAAATACGTCTCTCTCACCACAATAATTACACTTACCCGGATGCTTTACACACATACTAACCTCTCAATTCTAGTATCATACAGTTTACCGTTTTGGTCAAGCTTACTTCGCTATATAAAAAGACCCCATCCATGGGTAATTGTTATATGACCTGATTCTCCAGAAACTTAATGAAGCCCTCTTCAAGCATCTTATATTCTTTTGTCGCTTGATCGTCTTCATTGATAAGAACCTCGGAAAGAATTATTATGAATTTATTGTTTTTAAGGCCCATCTTTTTTATCTGCCATATCCCTGGCAAACTGCTTTTTATTTTAAATACGTCGACTATATTCTCTTTTATAATGATCATCACACACCTCCTAGTGTTAGTAATATTCCTATGTATGAAATAACTAAAACTGTAATAGCTATTGAATTAACACAAAGAATTAACCTATCCATTCCACACCTCCACAACAAACATTATTGACGCTGGCAAAGATAAAAGTAATAAGCTTACATCTGTATATAAGCAATCAATGCACTCTGCTGGGATTGATAGTACAAAACTTGAAATAACACTAAAAATAATAAATCTCACCATTTCTTCACCTCAAATATGTTTAACTCTCACTATTAAGAATAGCTAAAATTTAAGTTTTGTGAAGGAATAAAAAATTATATTAATTTAATGTTACTAAACTTTTTGAATGGAACTTTAAAGTAGATTTCATCTTCAGCCGCCCTTTTCTTTCTATTTCTTGCATAGCTTTCCCTGCCCATTTTGTTTTCACAGTCAGCGCAATAACTTGTTTTTCTCTTGATTGCGTATTTGTGAAACCTACTTCCCCCGCACTTTTTGCACTTTTTCACGCTCTTTATACCTCTTTATCTGTTTCTCCATCTCCATATTTTCGTGCATTAACTTCCTTTGTTTCTCTCCCGTGTTTTTTAGTTGTTCGGAAATAAATGTATGCGACGACCTCATTTCTGATAATATTTTTTCTATTTTATATTTAAGTAATGCGTTTTCAGTCATAAGGCCATCACACGCCATTTTCATCGACTCGCAAGCCGCCTTTTCCATTTCTACTATACGTTTAAAGGCTTTTATCCTTAGCCTTAAGTGTTCGTTTTCTAAATTCAATCTGGAAATATCTATATTCATGCTTATTCCTTTGGTTTATATGCATAAGTTACTTCTATAGCGTCTCCATTTCTTATTGTTGTTTTTATTTCTATAAATCCCATATCGGCCAACATGATTTGCGTCGGAGGCTTATTTCCGCTACACATATGCGACAGATATGAAATGTCATTAACGTATTTATGGCAGGCAGCACAGTTTTCATATGTGCCGTATTTATTGTTTATGTGGGCTCTCATTTGTATGAGGAACTCACGCTTGCTCAACAGATCTGATTCTCGAGAATTCTTTTTATTCATTATTCCCTCCTTATGATTAATACTACTTGACTGATTTAGTAAATGCAACTATATTTATATAAAACATAGACGAGGTGAGAGATGATTAATATAGATGAGTTGGCCAGAGAAGAGATGATAGGTGAGATTAAGAGCAGGTATTATTTAGAGACTCTTGATGATTCTGATGAGTTTTGTGATGTCTTGGTGGAATGCTGTGAGACTATACGACAGTTGGTTCTTGAGACTTCTGAGGTCTTTAATGAGAAGGACTATGCAAGAAGCTGGACGCTACTAAATAACGCGTTAAAGCAACGTGCAGAGAAAATATTTGACTATGACGACAGAGCAAACCGAGAGGACATAGATAATGAATTATGCGGATGAATCGGTACGTGATAAATGTAGGCGTAAATATAGAGATGAGGGCGTGCTTGATAACCCACATAAGCCGTATTCCAGGGAGTGGGAAGTGTGGGCAAATGAAGTGCTTAAAATAACAAGAGAAGAAACGGAGAGTATATGAATAGCTTTGCAGGCGAGGTGTGGGCAACGTTGTCCGCTATAGATTGCTCGCAACATGTAGAAAAGAAAATGAACCTGTCTTATTTGTCATGGGCGTGGGCATGGGCAACACTAATGAAACACTACCCAGAAAGCAACTATCTGTTTGAGGCGCCCTCTCAACGCGATGACGGCACGGTAGAGGTGTGGGTGGCCGTTAATGTATCAAAAGAAGGGAAAAGCCTTGCGCGCAGGATGTGGCTTCCTGTGATGGATCATAAGAACAATGCCATACCTAACCCAACAACCAGGCATATCAGCGATACCAGAATGCGCTGTTTGACCAAGTGTTTGGCCATGTTTGGCCTTGGACACTATATCTATGCCGGAGAGGACATTCCGAGCGAGGAGTCCGTAAAGGGCGCAGAGAAAATGAAATACAAGGCTTTATGCGAAAAACACCAAGACTCAATTATAGAAATAAAAAAAGGTATTGAATCTGGAGACCTAAGCAGTGCTTGTGAAGCCTATGAGGAAATACCAAAAGATGATGTTATGGAGTTATGGAAGGCGCCTACAAAAGGCGGTGTGTTTACTACAAAGGAGCGGGAAATAATGAAATCAAAAGAATTCAGAGAAGCTTATTTTGGTCCCAGCAATGAATAAACTATTCTATATATCTTTGTTAATTGTTATAGCGTTTGCTGTAAATGATTACTTGTCTTGGCGTGAATGTATGGCTATAGGTGAGAGTGAGGGGCTTGTTACTCAGTATGGGGCAAGCTGTTATTACGTTGTTGATGGTGCTTGGATAGAGGTGGAGAAATGAAGTTTGAAATAGACAGAGCAAGCAGCATCTCAAACAGTAAAAGTCCAATCGATGGCGCCGTGTTTGAGAAAGCTTCAAACCGATACCAAGAAGATCACTGGTATATAGAAATATCATCATTAGATGATTTAATAAAATTAAATGACAAGTACGGCGACATTATTTTGATGCAGAAAGGAATACATACAAATAATAGGCGCATAGTAATATATGACGATTATGTGGAGTAAGTAATGAGAAAAGGTGTTAATAAAGTAATATTGTTAGGTAACGTAGGCACACATCCTGAGCTGAAGTACACAGCAAGCGGGGGCGCTGTGGTAAACATCGGAATAGCTACATCTGAGTCCTGGAAGGACAAACAGACCGGGGAGAACCAGGAACGCACAGAGTGGCATAGGGTTACATTCTTTAACCGTCTGGCTGAAATTGTTGGTGATTATGTTAAAAAGGGGGACATGGTTTACATAGAGGGGTCTTTGCGCACAAGAAAGTGGGAAAAGGACGGTATAGAGAGACAAAATACCGAGATTCTGGCTACTGAAATGCAAATGCTTGGATCAAAAGCAAAATCAGAAACAAAGAAACCAGAGAAGAAACAAGAAAGTAAACAACAATTTTATGACGACGACATACCATTTTAGGAGGTTTTATGAAGACTAAGTTATTAATAGGTGGGTTTATATTGCTTTTAATTATAGGCCTAACGGTGGTGAACAAGGCCAATGCCAGTGACGGGGTTAGATTGTCTCTTGGTCAGACCGTCTCCAACTCAACTATTCCCTATATGGAGATCAGCTTTGAGCGTGAGGGGTGGCAGTACGGGTATAGACTCATTGGCGAGGGGCATACAGAAAGTGGGGATCAAGAGATAACAGATGCCTTTTCAGTTGTTCGTATGATCCGCCCACCGAAGTGGAAAATGTTCGGTCTGTGTGATGCGTTTTTGTTTGCTGGGGTCTCTTATGTCAGCAAGACCCCGTTAGTGGGAAAACAAAACTATCGTATAGGCGGGGGGTGTGATTTTAATCAAATCGTAGCGGTTAAATATTCACACGACTCTAGTGCGAACATCCACAAAGATAATCGGGGGCTTGATGGCATATCCTTGGACTTCAAGCTCTCCTTTTAATTACTCCACAACCCCAAATCGCCAGGCAGCCGCGCCCAATGGGGCCACAATAGGACGGGTCCATATGGCCGCATCGGAGGCGCTACCGCCAAAGTGTTTCACGGCTATTCGCGCTGTACCTGTCCCGTTCATTTGAAAGGGTATACAGCGTATAGCCCAGCTGGAGGTCGTAGCGGTTCCTGATCCGGTTTGAGAAAACGTAGTATCCCCGTTATCTACTAATACATCGAAATTAGGTGTACCAGTCTCAGCTTTAACCATCAAGAAGGCATACCAGAATGTGGCGTCATAGTCTTCTATGTCGGTTAGGGCAAAAGTAAACCCGACCGTATTGGAATCCCCTCCTATATTTTGCTCGCTCTTATACGTATCCACAGCGTTTCTGTCGGCGGTATGTAGTGTAATAGTAAGGGTAGAGGTTCCTGCTACTAATGAGCTCCAGGTGGTTGGATCAGAGCCGTATTTAGCGGTTGCCTCAATGCTAGGAATAACAGGGGCGTTACAGGTGTGCGGCCAGGTGGTATTGAAGTTCCCTAGGTTGGTCACATCAAATAAGCTGGTGTTTCCATTCGTGCTATTAAATCCTTTTACAGAAATTTCCTCGGCCATCGTTAACAACGGCCTGGCACTGGTCTTAATTAAAGACAACCCGCTAGAGGCGGAATCCTCAACAGTAAACCCGTCAATACTCAGGCTGCTGTGGCCGATGGAATGAATAATGCTCTCTGGGGTTGTGGTGTCTACTGTGGAATAGCATCCTTGGAACGTCACATTGACAGAGTCATTAGCCCCGACCGGCTCAACAGCAATTAAACTACCAATACCACTAATCACCACGTCTGATTTAACGGTAATATTAGGGACTCCACCGTCACCCGTTCCTGTAAAGGTATGTCCTGTTCCTGCATTGGTCTCAAAATAAGCCGATACAAAAGTGGAGATACAGCGAGCCATAAAGATAGCCATCTTCGTATTCGATATGAACTCACAAGCAACAATATCCAACACCTGGCAATTTGCTGCTATCAAGCCCCATGCTTGACCCGAGAAAACACAACCACTAAATTTTATTGCAGAAAATCCGCCGCTGACATCTGCCCCGGCAGCGGATGCCCCGTTGGAGACAAACTGGCAATCAGAAATATTGCCAGCACCCTGACTCAATAATAACCCTGAGCTAGTAGCACCGCTGATTCTCACTCTCTCTACCGTTACCCAAAAGTCATTTCTAAGTCTTAACCCGTAAGTGATTTGACCGTTTCCATAAATAGCAAAGTCTGAAAATCGGTTATATTCTGATCCTGTTAAAGTGGTATCGATAAACTCAGAAAACGCCCCGCTAGTTGAGCAATCAAAGATTGTTGAGGCCATCCCCGCCCCTTCTAAATGAATCTCTTTTGCTGGATCTGTCGTAATGGGCGCCGTTACGATATAGCGCCCCGCTGGTGCGGTTAGCTTAGGGGTAAATTGAAGTCCGTGCCCTCCTCCTGTATTAAGAGATTGAACATAATCTACAGCCGCCTGTATATTCGCAGTACTCTCTGCGCCATCGGCTGCTTGAAATTGTTTTATATTGTAGCCATCGGGGAATACGCCAACTGCCTGGTGGGTAGCCAGGTCAATCCATTTCCCTAGGTTATCCGTACCTGTGCCGGCAGCTACAATCTCATAGATATTCCACCCGCCATCGTATTTCGCCACACTGCCCAATGTTTGCACAACATCCCCTATAGACAGTTCAGTCGAGATCACCATATCCGCGATAGTGTCAAAATATAGGACGGTCCCACCCCCGGCCATAAAGCTGATTTGTGTCCAGTTCACACCACCGTCTAATGATGGTTTGTTGCCTATATTGTCTCCGGTTGTGGATTGCCAATAGCTGCCCGCATCTCTGACGACATCAGTGGCATCATAGATTTGGGTGGATATCCAATCACTGCCGAACCCTGCGTCTTCATCGCCACCCACGGGATCTCTGGGGTCTCCTACCTGAACGCCTGCTTTGTTAGTAATAACAACTCGATAAGATCCTGTTCCAAATACGTTAGGCGCCCGCCCGTCTCCATCTAAAACAACGGGGTTGGAGTTGGCTACAGTTTCAGCGATATCAGCGAAGGTGTCCTTTTTTACTGTCGATGAACCAGAATCATAAAAATACATCAGGCCATCGACTACAGGGTGTCCTGATGAGTCTTCTATTTGTTCAAACGGATCAATTAGTCTGGCCATTATCTTGTTCCTGTTGATTTAAAGCAGCAGATGGGGCAACGCCAGTTAAAAACGCCTTTTGCCCTTTGGTTATTTCTGCGGCCTCTTTTACAAATTTGTTGGTTGATGATAATAATTCATCAGCGTTGTCGCTGTTCATTAATAAATCCGATAGGTCTTGTCGGTTTCTTTTGTTCTTTGGTGTTGATTTTAAATACGCCTCGACTATTTTCTTGCCGTCACTTCCAGCCCTTACGATTGAGTCAGAAATATTAGCGCCTTTTAATGTGGCTCTTTGTGAAAAGCCTTTAGCAAACTGACCAATGACTCCAGCGGCAGGGCCAAGCGTTTGCAGTCCAACCAAACCACTTAAAACATTTGTGCCTCGACCCTCTGAGAATCCCAGTCGGCCAACCATTTTCAATATATTTTGCTCATTGCTTCCCTTGATGACTTGTTTCATTGAGTCAAGTTCGTCTTTAGTAAAAAAGCGAGATCTCTTTTTATTGCCTACAATCTTTTCAAGCTCTACCCGAATACCATTTTCAAACCCTGAGCCTCTTCTTGCGGCGCGCTCTAGCGCCTCGTCAATCATTTCAGCGCGTTTTGCTCTGCCCCATAAGTTCCTGGCCGCTTTGTATTTCTTACCAACACCTTGCGCTTTGTTGGCCTCTCCCTTAAACGCTGTGCTTGGAGCCTTGTCAAGAAAATCATCTATCTCATCAATCATGCGACCTAAGAACAACTCATCGGCACCGCCAACCTCAACTGACTTGGTTGCTCTTGATGCGATCTGTCTTAGTTCGTCAATATCGCTTAAGGTTTTGCCTTGTAGGTTATCCAGCTCTGAGTTTAGCTCATCGATAAAACCAGAGGACTTAGGTGCAAGCTTTTCGTTAACGGCCCTCTTGCCGGCCCCTGACTTTATCTTTTCAATAAACCCTTTGTACGACCCAGGCTTTATTGTCACGCCAATATCATCAATCTCTTTGTATACCGCCCTAGCGGTGTCTTTGAGTTGATCTATCTGAGGGGCAGACTCAACAATGGCTTTATTAATTTGCTTTTCGCTTGGCTTTGCAATATTGCCTTTTGATCTTTTTAGTGAAGATTTCGTGGCTCTCAGAGCTGCACCACCTCCGAGTATTTCAGCTACAGCGGTAGGCACTGTCTTTGCGAGAGCGGCTATGGCTGGGCTTCCTGTTGCCTTCATTGCGCCGTCTGCTAAAGCGTCCCCTGACTTTTCAAACGCCTCGCCGACAGGCTGTAAAGCTTCGCCAACATCTTGTAGCTGTTCTTTGCCTTGTTCTGTTCTTGGTTCAAAAGTTAATGCATCTCGCACATCTTTAACAATTTGCCCGCCTTTTTCACCGCCAACAAAGGGAGTAGCGGCAAGTCCTGCGATGCCCGCAATAGGTTCGGCTATTATTCCTGAACCGATAGATGCTGCTGCCTCTAACGTGCCCAGATTAGATGCGCCTTGTCCAGCCCCCAAAGCGGCCTGCAAAGCTGTTTGTTTGGCGATCTTCTCTGGTACGCCGGCACTAATTAACTCTTGCAGTCTTTTATCTCTAATGGCGGACAGTTCCGGGTTTTGATTGACAAGATCCTCTGGCCCTCTTATTTCCTTTTCATCTCCTTG
>Ga0224508_10000472_pt1 | contig 39940 bp, 36 predicted proteins | sample SF_Jan12_sed_USG_4_FD_170157 | JGI IMG/M metagenome (GOLD analysis project Ga0224508, IMG submission 170157) | Sediment microbial communities from San Francisco Bay, California, United States - SF_Jan12_sed_USGS_21 | ecosystem: Environmental > Aquatic > Marine > Sediment | place: USA... | reverse complement strand
CCTCGATACCGAGTTCATGGGGAAAATACTTGATCACCGACAAAATCGGGTTTGGTGCCGCCTGCCCGAGGCCGCAGATCGAGGCGTCGATCATCACCGTCGACAGGTCGTTCAACTGCTCGATATCCCAGTCGTCGGTCTGCATGATGCTGACCGCCTTTTCGCAGCCAACACGGCAGGGTGTACACTGACCGCAGGATTCGTGCGCGAAAAATTTAAGCGAGTTCAACGCCGCCTGTTTTGCGCTGTCCTTGTCAGACAGCACCACCACCGCGGCGGAGCCGATGAAACAGCCGTACTCCTGCAGCGTATCGAAATCGAGCGGAATGTCGCCGAGCGAGGCCGGCAGGATGCCGCCCGAGGCGCCGCCCGGAAAATAACCGTAAAACTGGTGACCGTCGAGCATGCCACCGCAGTATTCTTCGATCAACTCTTTGATCGTAATACCGGCCGGCGCGAGGTGCACGCCGGGGTTGTTGACCCGCCCGGAAACCGAAAAGCTGCGCAGGCCCTTGCGTCCGTTACGGCCCTGCGAATCGAACCAGTCGGAGCCCTTCTCGACCACGTCGCGCACCCAGAACAGGGTTTCGCAGTTATGCTCGAGCGTTGGCCGACCGAACAGCCCGACTTCCGCCACGTAGGGCGGGCGCAAGCGCGGCATGCCGCGCTTGCCCTCGATGGATTCGATCATCGCCGATTCCTCGCCGCAGATATAGGCGCCGGCGCCGCGGCGAATCTCGATATGCGGCAAGCTGTAGCCGGACTTCTCGACCAGGTCCTCGAGCGCGTTGCCGAGGTTCTGAATCACCGACGGATACTCGTCGCGGATATAGATATAACACTGCGCGATGCCGATCACATGGGCCGCGATCAGCATGCCTTCGAGAAAACGGTGCGGGTCGGACAGCATGTAGTAACGATCCTTGAAAGTGCCGGGCTCGCCTTCGTCGATATTGACCGCGCACAGCCGCGGCGCGGGCTGATCGCGCAGGATGCTCCACTTGCGCCCGACCGGAAAGCCGGCGCCTCCGAGGCCGCGCAACTGGGTGCCTTCGAGGACTTTGATAATTTCGTCGCCGCTGATCTCGCCGGCCAGCAGCCTGTCGTAGAGCTGGTAACCGCCGGCCGCACGATAGGCATCGTAATCGACGCTGTCTTGCGGCATCGGCTGCTCGAACTTGCCGCCATCGACCGCGGACTTGACCGACTCCGGCGTCGCATTGTCGACCGTGTACTGTTTGACCACCGCCACCGGCGCCCTGTCGCAGCGGCCGACGCAAGGCACGCGCTGCACGCGTACGCCGTCGCCGAGCAAAGATTCCAGCGCCGAAATCAATTGCTCGCTGCCGGCCATTTCGCAGCTGACCGAATCGCAGACGCGCACGGTCAATGCCGGCGGCGCGGCCTCGCCTTCCCTGACCACGTCGAAATGATGGTAAAAGCTCGCGACCTCGTAAACCTCGGTCGTCGACAGGCGCATTTCGTGCGCCAGCGCCACCAGGTGGGGCGCCGACAGATGACCGAATCGGTCCTGAATACTGTGCAGGTGCTCGATCAGAAGATCGCGCTGACGCGGCGCGTCGCCGAGCAGGCTCTGCACTTCGAGCAATGCATTTAAATCGACTATCCGACCCTTGGTTTTCCCGCGGCGGCGCTGCTTGCGATTGTCGACCGCGTCGGAGTTGAGCTCAGGCTTTGGCATAGATCATCTCTGGGGTTCGGTTTATTAAAAGAAAAATCCCCGCCCTTTTCAGAGCGGGGCAAAGTTTAACCCAAGGAGGAGCGTGCAAAAACATGGGAAAACGCCATCACGGTGCTTTAATGCGCCATCACGGTGATGATATCGGTATTGCTTAACAGATGGCTGGTGACGCCGCCGAACAGCCGCTGACGGGTGCGCGTGTGGGTAAAACCGCCAACCACCAGGAATTCCGCGCCAATTTCGTTGCAGGCCGCCAGCATTTTCTTGCCGATATTGCCGCCGCGGCCGCTGAGTACCTTGTAATCGGCCTTACAGCCGTGGCGCTTGAGGTAATCGATGACTTCGCCGACCCCGTCCTCGCGCTTTTTCGATACCAGCACCGTCACTTTTTTCATTTGCGTCAACCACGGCAGAGTCATGCAAACCGCCCGGCTTGCCTCGACGCTGTCGTTCCAGCCGATGGCGGCATGATCGGCGCGATGCGCCTTCCACTCCGGCGGCACGATCAGCACCGGGCGCCCCGAGTGCAGCATCAGCGATTCATGAAGTTCGCCGACGCCGGGACCGCCGATGCGGTGCTTGGTCGGGCGCGACATCGCGATTACGTCCACCAGCCGGGACTCCTGACCCAGCACGGTCTCGGCATCGCCTTCGAGCACGTGCAGCGAGGCGGTGACTTCCTTCGCCGTCGACGGCTTGCGCGTCACCTTGACGCCGCCCTGCTTGCAGAACGCGTTAAACTGCCCGCGCACGGTGTCGACCGTCGAGTCGACCGCCTTGCGGCTCATCCTGGAGAACTCTTCGCGGTAGTTTTTCGGTATCCCGCCGAACATGTAGGGTTCATGGGCGCGCTCGCGCACGTGCACGACCTTGATATGCGAGTCGAAGCGTTTGGCGATAACCAGCGCGGTGGCGAGAACCTCGGCGCTGCGATCGGTGCCGTCTACGGGTACCAGGATTACTTTAATCATTTAACTCAACCTCGTGTCTAGAACAGGCCCTGAATCAGGCCGTGGTCATCGATATGAATCTTATCGGCCGCGGGCACTCGCGGCAAACCCGGCATGGTCATGATTTCGCCACAGACGAAAACCAGGAAGCCGGCGCCGGCGGACAGGCGCACTTCGCGAATCGGCACCACGTGCCCGCTGGGCGCGCCCTTCAGGTTCGGATCGGTGGAAAAGCTGTACTGGGTCTTGGCGACGCAAATCGGCAGGTTGCCGAAGCCGGTGGACTGGAACTGGTCGATCTGATCGCGCACCTTCTTGTCGGCGATGATGTCCTCGGCGCCGTAGATTCGAGTCGCGATGGTGCGCATCTTTTCCCATAGCGGCATATCGCTGTCGTACAGCGGCGAAAACTGGCTATTGTCGGCGGCGGTCATCTTGACCACTTGATGCGCCAGCTCCTCGGTGCCGGCGCCGCCATCGGCCCAGTGCGTGCAGTCGACCGCGGAAACGCCGTATTGCTCGACCGCCTCGCTGACCTTGGCGACCTCGGCATCGGTATCGGCGCTGAATCGGTTGATCGCAACCACCACCGGGACGCCGAAGGATTTGACGTTACGGATATGACGCGCCAGGTTGGAGCAACCCGCGGCGACCGCCTCGACGTTTTCCTCACCGAGATCGGCCAGGTCGACCCCACCGTGCATCTTGAGCGCGCGAATGGTGGCGACTATGACCGCAGCATCGGGGCTCAGACCGGCGCTGCGGCACTTGATATCGAAAAATTTCTCGGCGCCGAGATCGGCGCCGAAACCGGCTTCGGTGACCACGTAATCGGCCAGCTTGAGCGCCGTTTTGGTGGCGATGACCGAGTTACAGCCGTGCGCAATATTGGCGAACGGGCCGCCGTGGATAAAAGCCGGATTATTTTCCAGCGTCTGCACCAGGTTGGGCGCAATCGCGTCCTTGAGCAGTACCGCCATCGCGCCGGGCGCGTTGACCGCCTCGGCGGTAACCGGTTCGCGCTCGCGGGTATAGCCAATGATGATCTTGCTCAGTCGCCGCTGCAAATCTTCCAGGTCTTTCGACAGGCAGAAAATCGCCATAACCTCGGAGGCGACGGTAATGTCGAAGCCGTCCTCGCGCGGGAAACCGTTACCCGGACCGCCCAGCGAATTTGCGATGCTGCGCAGCGCGCGATCGTTCATGTCGACCACTCGTTTCCAGGCGATACGGCGCGAATCGAGCTGCGACGCATTGCCCCAGTAAATGTGGTTGTCGATCAGCGCCGACAGCAGGTTATGCGCCGCGCCGATGGCGTGGAAGTCGCCGGTGAAGTGCAGGTTGATGTCTTCCATCGGGATCACCTGCGCGTGGCCGCCGCCAGCGGCGCCGCCCTTCATGCCGAAGCAGGGCCCGAGGCTGGGCTCGCGCAGGCAGACGATCGATTTCTTGCCGATTCGGCTCAAGCCGTCGTGCAGGCCGACCGAGGTTGTGGTTTTGCCTTCGCCGGCCGGCGTCGGGCTGATCGCGGTGACCAGGATTAGCTTGCCGTCGGGGCGATCCTGCAGGGATTCGATGTAGCCGGGATCAATCTTGGCCTTGGTATTGCCGTAAGGCATGACCGCGTCGCCGGGAATGCCTATCTTGTCGGCAATATCGCAGATCGGCAAGGCATGGGCCGCGCGGGCAATTTCAATGTCACTCATTCATCTATCCTCAGACCGGCGTGCCGGCCTCGTGTTTTCTTTCCGTCATTGCGAGAAGCGCAACAACCAGGCAATTTTCATAATGTCGGCTCGAGAACATGGAGATTGCTTCGCTCCAGCCAGGGCATTCGCTGCGCTCATGGGCTGGGCCCCGCTCGCAATGACCCACTATCAGCTTCCCAGCCTGGCGCCGACTTCCAGACCCGATTCCGCGGCGTACTCGGCCGCGGTGACCTTGCCGGCATCGGCGCGCAGCTTGATCACGCGAATCGCGCCATCGCCGGTTGCTATCACCGCACCGCTGTCGTCGATAGACAGCACCGTGCCCGCTTCGGCGCTGCCATCGGCCTTGCGGCTATCGAAAATCTTGACTTCGTTACCGTTGAACGTGGTCCAGGCGCCCGGCTGCGGGTTGGCGCCGCGGATGCGGTTATAGACATCGTCGGTACTCTGGCTCCAGTCGATTTGCACGTCATCCTTGCGGCACCAGCCCTCGTAGCTGCCGTCGTCAGGATCCTGCATCAGCTTGGGGGCGTTGCCGTCACGCACCAGGTCGATCGATTCGATCATGGCGTCGACGCCCATCGGAAACAGGCTGTCGAAGTAAATCGAGCCGAGTGTGTCGTCGGGACCGATGTCGACTTCCTTTTGCAGCAGGATCGGGCCGGTATCGAGACCATTGTCGGGCCAGAAAATCGACAGCCCGGTTTTTTGCTTGCCCATGATGATCGGCCAGTTGATCGAGCTCGGCCCCTTGTGCCAGGGCAGCAGCGACGGATGGTACTGGATCGAGCCGTATTTCGGCACGTTGAGCGCTTCTTCCGGCACGAAAAGCAGCACGTAAGCCATCACGCAAAGATCTGCATCGTGACTGGCAAGTTGCTCCCATACCTCGGGACTCTTGTAGGACTCCGGTTGATGCACCGGCAAACCTTTCTCCAGCGCGAATTCCTTCAGCGGATCCAGCGGCCTGCCTTCCTTGTCGGGCGCACAGTAAACCGCAACCACTTCGTCGACACCCTTGTCCAGAATGGCTTCCAGTACAGATTTGCCATAGGCCTGCTGGCCATGCACTATTAATCTCATTTTTCCTCTCCGGTTCTACTCGTCATTGCGTCCGGTCCTACTCGTCATTGCGAGCGAAGCGAAGCAATCTTTCAAAGATCGCTTCGTCGCTTTGCGACTGGCAATGACCCATATATTGATTCCACTTATACCGCGCCCGCCTCTTTCAGCGCCGCGATTTCTTCCGCGCTATAACCCAGCACCTCGTTCAGAACCTCGTCGGAATGCTCTCCCAGTAACGGCGAGCGCTCGACCACGACGTCGTTATCCGACAGCTTGACCGGGCAGCCGACCGACAGGTAGGGCCCGCGCTCCGGATGATCGCATTCGACGATGGTGCCGGTTTCGCGCAGCGACGGCTCTTCCGCCAGCTCTTTCATCGACAGGATCGGGCCCACCGGAATATCCAGCGGGTTACAGATTTCCATGACTTCGTACTTGGTCTTTGTCATGGTCCATTCCTCGATCGCGCCAAAGATTTCATTCAGGTGCGGCAGGCGCGCCGGCGGTGTCGCATAATCGGGATGTTCTTTCCACTCCGGCTTGCCGATGACGTCGCAAATCTTCTGCCATACCGCGGCCTGGGTGATGAAATAGGTGTACGCATCGGGATCGGTTTCCCAGCCCTTACACTTCAGGATACGGCCCGGCTGGCCGCCGCCCGAATCGTTGCCGGCGCGCGGCGTGGCTTCGCCGAATGGCACGCCTTCACCATACTGCGAGTATTCCTGCAACGGGCCGGCCTTGAGTCGTTGCTGATCGCGCAGCTTGACCCGGCACAGGTTCAACACGCCATCCTGCATCGGCGCCAGCACGCGTTGGCCCTTGCCGGTTTTTTCACGATGCAGCAACGCTGCGCAAATACCGAAGGCAAGGTGCAGGCCGGTACCGGAATCGCCGATCTGCGCGCCGGTGACCAGCGGCAGGCCGTCACGGAAACCCGTAGTCGAGGCCGAACCGCCGGCGCATTGCGCGACGTTTTCGTAAACCTTGCAGTCTTCATAGGGGCCTGGGCCGAAACCTTTTACCGAGGCCATGATCATGCGTGGATTCAGTTCCTGGATGCGCTCCCAGCTGAATCCCATGCGGTCGAGCGCACCCGGTGCGAAATTTTCCACCAGCACGTCACAGGTCTTGACCAGGCGTTCCAGCACTTCCTTGCCTTCCGGTGTTTTGGAATTGAGCGTCAGCGAGCGCTTGTTGTGATTCAGCATGGTGAAATACAGGCTGTCGGCGCCTTCGACGTCGACCAGTTGCTTGCGCGTGGCGTCACCGACGCCGGGACGTTCCACCTTGATCACGTCCGCACCCATCCACGCGAGCAGCTGGGTACAGGTGGGTCCTGACTGGACATGGGTAAAGTCCAGAATTTTGATGTGATCGAGAGCCTTAGACATTTCTTACCTCTGTTAAACGTTCAATTTAAAATCTTTCGTCATTGCGAGCGCAGCGAAGCAATCTTTTAACCTCGCCGTCATTGCGAGCGCAGCGTAGCAATCTTTTAACCTCGCCGTCATTGCGAGCGCAGCGTAGCAATCTTTTAACCTCGCCGTCATTGCGAGCGCAGCGAAGCAATCTTTTAACCTCGCCGTCATTGCGAGCGCAGCGAAGCAATCTTTTAAAGATTGCTTCGGCGCATAGCGCCTCGCAATGACCCGGAAAAGGATTAGCTGCTTCGTCACCTTGCGCCTCGCAATGACTCGGAAAAGGATAGCTGCTTCGTCACCTTGCGCCTCGCAATGACCCGGAAAAGGGATAGCTGCTTCGTCATTTGTACATGGTCTGCGCTTTGGTGCCGGGCGCGTACTCGTTGGGGTCTACCCAGACGTTGACCACGGCGCACTTACCGGTTTTGGCGATGGCTTCGCGCGCTCGCTGCAGCGCGGGCTGAATTTCCTTCGCCTCATGCACTTCTTCACCGTAGCCACCGATCATTTGTCCAAACTGGGAGAAAGGCACGTCGCCGAGCTTGTTGCCGATATCGCCGCGGTCCTGGCCATACTTGGCGAGCTGACCGTAGCGGATCTGGTTCATCGCCGAGTTATTGCCGATGACCGCGAGGTAAGGCGCGCCGAAACGCTGCGCGGTTTCCATGTCGAAGGAAGTCATGCCGAAGGCGCCGTCGCCGTAGAGGCACATAACCTCCTTATCCGGATGCGCGAGCTTGGCCGCCATCGAGAAACCGGTGCCGACGCCGAGCGAACCGAGCGCGCCAGGATCCATCCATTGGCCAGGATTGCGCGGGCGTACCGCCTGCGCGGAAATGGTGACGATATCGCCGCCGTCGCCGATATAAATGGTGTTCTCATCGAGGAATTCGTTGATTTCGTAAGCCAGACGATAGGGGTGAATCGGGTTCTGATCGGTGGTGAACATCGGCATCAGCTTTTCCAGCTTGGTGGCTTCGATGTCGCGCAGCGATGCCATCCACTTTTGCCGCTGCTGGCGTGCACCGTCGTCGATGCGTCCGGAAGCAGCCTGCTCGACCGCGGCCAGGATGGCGCCGGGATCGCCGGCAAGGCCTAGACTGATCGCGCGGTTTTTACCAACCGTGGCGTAACTCTGGTCGATCTGTACCAGCGTGGCCTCGTTGGAAATTCGCTTGCCGTAACCCATGCGAAAATCGAACGGCGTGCCGACGATCAGGATCACGTCGGCGTTCTTGAATGCGTCGCTACGGGTGCGATCGAAATGATGCGGATCGCCCTGCGGCAGCATGCCGCGGCTGGCGCCGTTCATGTAGGCCGGGATATCGAGCGCGCGCACGAAGGAAATGGCCGCGTCGGCGCTGCCGGAAGCCCAGACCTGCTGCCCCATCAGTACCGCCGGGCGCTCGGCCTTGACCAGGATATCGGCCAGCTGTTCGATACTGGCCGGATCGCCTATCGACTTGGTCGAGGCCCGGTAGGAACCCGGCGCCGGGATTACCGCGTCTTCGATCGGGATTTCACGGTCGAGAATATCGCGCGGAATTTCCAGGTATGACGGGCCGTAGGCGCCGTTGAAACATTCGCGCGCCGCCATCGAAACCATGTCGGCCACGCGCTCGGTGGAAAACACGCCCGAGGCGAACTTGGTGATCGGCGTCATCATGTCGACATGCGGCAGATCCTGCAGCGAGCCCATCTTGTGCTGCGTCAGCGAGCTTTGCCCGCCAATATGCAAAATCGGGCTTTCAGAACGATAGGCGGTGGCGATGCCGGTAACCGCGTTGGTGCAGCCCGGACCGGCGGTGGTGACCACGCAGCCGAGCTTGCCGGTCTGACGCGCGTAACCGTCGGCGGCGTGCGCCGCGGTTTGCTCGTGGCGCACGTCGACGATGCGGATGCCCTCATCGAGACAGCCGTCGTATATGTCGATGATATGTCCGCCGCAGAGCGTGAATATGGTATCGACACCTTCCGCCTTGAGCGCTTTCGCGACCAGGTGACCGCCGGAGATCACCGATCCATCTTTGGTTTTTGCCTTCAGGGTGTCCGTGGCGGTATCCGACACGGGCGGTTTTTCAGCTACTGTTGACATTACTTTTACCTCTTATTGAGTTACCGGCCCGAAACTGCCGTAAACCGGTTTTTTGTTGTTACCAGTGAAGCGGCCGCGCCGCCTCATTTCGAATCTCTAATCCAGATAATCGACGTGTCGCTCGATATGTTTCGCCAGCTCGAGCGCGTGATCGCGCACCAGCTGCTCGGCATGAGAGGCATCGCGCTCCTCGATCGCCTCGATGATCCGGCTATGGTCCATTACCGATTGCATGACCCGATCGCGATCCTTGATCGTGCTGGTGCGAATCGCGCGCATGTGGAAAAACAGTTGATCCGCCATCTGCGTGATCAGCTCCGATTTTCCCAGCTTGATGATGGTCGAATGAAAATCGATATTGGTGTCCGAGTACTCATCGATATGCGCCCGCGCATCTTCACCGCCGAAGGTTGCGAAGTTCCTGCGCAGCTCGGCGATTTCTTCATCGCTGGCACGGCTGGTGGCGAGTCGTGCCGCCATGCTTTCGAGCGCGGCCCAGACATCGACGATATCGAGTATTTCCTGCTTGGTCTTGCGTATCACGAACGATCCGCGGCGAGAGATATTCTGCACCAGGCCTTCCTGCTCGAGGCGCGATATCGCCTCGCGCACCGGCGTGCGGCTGACGCCAAGCTGCTCGGCCAGCAGGCGTTCGTCGAGCCGGATCAAATCCCTGCTGTGATAAATATCCATGTGTCCGATAAGCTCGCGCAAGGCCTCGTAGACCCGGGTCTTGAGACCCTTGGACTGCTCTAGAGGTACGATTCCGCTCAGACTCATTACGCCATCCGCGAGTATTCAGACTGTTTACACATAACGGCCGGCTCCTATTGCTCGGCCGGCGCCTGCTGCTTGCGCATCCGGTCCCAGGCCTTTTTCAGCAGCGGCAGGAACAGCAGGATCAACGCGACGATCATGATCGGGCCGGCGTAGAAGCGTTCGAAGAAAATCATGAACGAGCCATCGCTAATAATCAGCGACTGGCGTAGCGCGGGCTCGGCCAGCGGACCGAGTACGATCGCGAGGACCGCCGGCGCCAGCGGGTAGTCGAGTTTGCGCATCAGGTAACCAACAATGCCAAACACGATCATCAGCCAGACGTCATGCATGTCCTGGGTCGGCGCGTAACCGCCGATCAGGCACAGGGTAAATATGATCGGCGCCAGTATGGTAAACGGGGTTTTCAGTACCTTGATGAACACCGGGATGAAGGCGATGTTGATCAATACCGTGAACAGATTGGCGGCGTACAGCGAGGCAATCAGGCCCCAGACGAATTCGCTGTGATCGACGAATAGACGCGGACCGGGCTCCAGGCCCCAGATGACCATGCCGCCGAGCAAAATCGCGGTAGTCGGCGAACCTGGGATACCGAGCGTCAGCATCGGCAGCATCGAGCCGGTGCTGGCCGCGTTGTTGGCCGCTTCCGGCGCGCATACGCCTTCGATCGCGCCCTCGCCGAATTTTTCCGGCTCTTTCGATATCTGCTTGGCGATACCATAGGCCATCAGCGAACCCGGCGTGGCGCCGGCCGCCGGCAGGATACCGACGAAGTAACCCAGCAGCGAGCCCATGACGCTGGTTTTCCAGGTCTTGAGCAATTCCTTCAGCGCGGACATGGTGCGCGCCACGGTAACGGTCGCATCCGACAGCATACTCTTGCCGCCGCCGAGCGCGTGTTCCTCGACGGTCCACAGCATCTCGCCGATGCCGTAGATGCCGATTGCCAGCACCAGGAAGTTGACGCCGTGCAGGAAGCCTGTGATATCCCACAGAACCAGGCGCGGTTCGCCGGAAATGATGTCGAAACCGATCGCGCTCAACACCAGGCCGATGGCGATCGAAAACAGGGTCTTGAAGATGTCGTCGCCGCCGAGACCGACGAAGGTGGCAAAGGCCAGCATCATCAAAGCAAATTCTTCGGGCGCGCCAAACACCAGCGCGACATGCGCCAACGGCGGTGCAAAGAAGGTAAACAGAACGACCGAGATAGTGCCGCCGATAAACGAAGCCACCGCGGCGCCGATCAGCGCCTTGTCGGCCATACCCTGTTTCGCCAGCGGGCGGCCATCGAAGGTGGTTGCGACCGCGGTCGAGGCACCTGGTATGCCGAGCATGATCGACGATATTGCGCCGCCGTACATAGCGCCGTAATAAATCGCGGCGAGAAAGATAATCGCGCCGGTAGGCGGCACCAGGAAGGTTAGCGGTAGCAGAATCGCGACGCCATTGACCGAGCCCAGTCCCGGCATGGCGCCGATGAACAGGCCGAGCGTACAACCCGCGATAATCAGCAACAGGTTCTGCGGTTCGAAAACAACCACGAACCCTTGCGACAGGAGTCCTAGAATTTCTAACATAGTACCGCCTCTATTCTCAGCCGGGGATTAAAGGTGCTTACAGGAACATCTTGTAAAGCGGGAGGAAAAGGGGTTCGGTAATCCCTTTTGGCAGAATTATCTTCAGGGTTATTTCGAAGAAATAAAAGATAACCACCGGGATCACCACGGCCAGTGTCGCCGTCAGCAACCAGGAGTGCTTACCCATAAATCGAATATAAAAAATCAGGAACAGCGGCAGTGCGCCGTAGATGCCGATAAACGAAAACAAGGCAACCGTGATGATGAGCGCGCCGGCGACCGCCGCGACGTCGCCAAGTACATGCGACTCTATGTAGGTCTTGTCCGAACTGGCGACCGATCCTTTCTTACGGAACCAGTTGTAGAGAATGCCGCCACAGGAGATCAGCATGATGGTCGACAGCCAGAACGGCCAGGTGCCGCCACCCGGTCCCTCTTCATCGATCCAGCCGATCGGAAGTTCCGTGCTTTTAACCATCAGGTAGATAGAGAAGACCCCCATCAAGATTGCCATTAATAATTCTGCAGTTCTGACTGTCATGATCGAGATCCCCCCGTCTACCCTTTGATTAAACCAATAGTCGCCTTACTTGATTGCGCCCATTTCTCTCAGCATGACTTCGTGCACGTCACGCTCTTTCTTCCAGTAGCTCATCAGAGCGTCACCGGTCAGCAGGTCACCCTGCAGGCTCTTCTTGGTGCGGTATTCCTGCCACTTGGGGGAATTGAACACCTTGGTGAAGAGGTCCTGGTAGTAAGCGGCTGCTTCTTTGCTCATGCCAGGCGCGCCGACAACGGTACGCTGCATGTAGTAGACGTAGTCCTTGCCGATCTCCTTGAAGGTGGGAGCATCCTTGAACAGCGGCAGGCGTTCGTCGGTGAACGAGGCCAGCGCCTTGGTAGTGCCGGCTTCGTAGAAACCGAGCTGCTCCGACGGGTTGTTAACCGTGGAGTCGGCGTTTTTTCCCGCGAGTTCCTTGGCAACCTTGCCGCCGCCCTTGTAGGGGACGTACTTCATGTCGAGGCCGTAAGCCTTGTTGAGGAAGTCGGTCAACAGGTTGTCCTCGGAGTTCTTGCCGGTACCGGCCATGATCCACTTGTTGCCCTTGGCTTTGGCGGCCTTGGCGAAGTCAGCGACGCTGTTGATGTCCTTACGATCGGAATGTACCCACAGCAGGAAGGTGTCTTCCGCCATGCGCGCAATCGGGGTAAAGGTAGCGATGTCGATGCCGAGGCCAGGCTGACGCAGCGGCGTGGTGTAAAAGCTGTTCAGGGTGAACATGATGGTGTGGTTGTCGCCCTTTTTGCCTTTCATGTGTACCAGCGCTTCCGCGCCCGAGCCACCGGGCTTGTTGACCGGGGTGAACGGAACCGGCGCCATGTTTTCAGATGCGATGATGCTCTGTAACAGGCGTACGGCTTTGTCCGCGCCACCGCCCTTACCCGCCATAACGACGAATTCGACCGGCTTTTGCGGCTCCCAGGCATGGCCGATAACCGGCATACCCGCGAGAATTGCACTGACGCCCAGCGCACAGACCACTTTCCTGAGTGTGTGTTGTGATTTAAACATTTATATAGTGCTCCTCAATTGTAAAGAACCGATTACGGTCCAAACTAAATGCCTTCAACGGGTTAGTATCGAAGACACCCAATGCCAGGCCCCTGGGTAGGATCCTGATAACCTGCAACCGATGTTCCGGTTGCGGGCTAACTCGTATATCACTTTTTCATGCAATAACGAATATTACTTTTTGATTATTCCGCCCTAATAGTTAACCGGGGCTTAATCTATTTTTATCTGGTATACAATATACCAAACGCAACCTTATACCACTTTTGGGATAGGTGTAAAGTATTTTTTATAGCTGCCAAAGTTTTTCTTCTGCGCCCGCTATTTCTGCAGCGCCTCGACCATCAGCTTGCCCATATCCGACGGATTTCGCGTCACGCTGACGCCAGCCGCCTCAAGCGCAGCGATCTTTTCGTCCGCGGTTCCCTTGCCGCCGGCGATGATCGCGCCAGCATGGCCCATGCGCTTGCCCGGAGGCGCGGTAACGCCGGCGATGAAACCGACCACGGGTTTATTCATGTTGTCGGCAATCCAGGCCGCGCATTCCTCTTCGTCGGTGCCGCCGATTTCACCACACATGACGACGCCGTCAGTGTCGGGATCCTGGTTGAACATTTTCACCACGTCGAGGTGCTTGAGGCCGTTGACCGGATCGCCGCCGATGCCGACACAGGTCGATTGACCGAGTCCGAGTTTGGTCAACTGGTCGACCACCTCATAAGTCAGCGTACCCGAGCGTGAAACCACACCGATGCGGCCTTTCTTGTGAATATAACCCGGCATAATGCCGATCTTGATCTCCTCGGGCGTAATAACGCCAGGGCAGTTGGGGCCCACCAGAATCGTGCTCGAACCCTTCATGCGGTCGCGCGTGCGGATCATGTCCTTGACCGGGATGCCTTCGGTAATACAGATGACCACTTCCATCTCGGCATCGACCGCTTCGTCGATCGCCGCGGCCGCGAACGGCGGCGGTACATAGATCACCGAAACGTTGCAGTTGGTAGCCGCTTTTGCCTCGGCTACCGAATCGTATACCGGCACGCCTTCGACTTCCTGACCGCCCTTCTTCGGCGTCACGCCCGCGACATAACAGTTCTTGCCATTGGCGTACTCGATCGAGTGATGGGTATGGAACATGCCGGTCTTGCCGGTGATGCCCTGGGTGACTACGCGCGAGTCCTTATTGATCAGTATCGACATGATTAAGCTCCTGCTGCGGCCGCGGCCACTTTCTCGGCCGCGTCGGCCATGGTGGTTGCGCTGATAACCGATATCCCCGAGTCGGCCAGAATCTGGCGCCCCTGCTCGACATTGGTGCCTTCCAGGCGTACTACCAGCGGTACCGACAAATCGACTTCGCGCGCAGCGTTGACCAGTCCCTCGGCGATCACGTCACAGCGCATGATGCCGCCGAAAATATTGACCAGGATAGCTTTCAGGTTTGAATTTTTGAGCATGATCTTGAAGGCTTCGGTGACCTGCTCGGTGGTGGCGCCGCCGCCGACGTCGAGAAAGTTGGCCGGCGATGCGCCGTAGAGCTTGATGATATCCATCGTCGCCATTGCCAATCCCGCACCGTTGACCAGGCAGCCGATGGTGCCGTCGAGCGAAATATAGTTGAGACCGAATTCGGAGGCTGCAATTTCGTCTGCATCCTCCTCGTCGAGATCGCGCAATTCCTGCAGTTCGGGGTGACGATACATCGCGCTTTCGTCGAAATTGATCTTGGCGTCGAGCGCAACCACGCGACCGTCGCTGGTAACGATCAGCGGATTGATTTCCGCCAGCGAGGCGTCCTTGTCCCAGAAAGCCTGGTACAGCGCCTGGATCAGCTTGCCGCCTTCGGCAACCAGCTCCGACGGGATGCCGATCTTGCTCGCCAGCCCCTGGGCCTCGTCATCGCTGAGCCCGGTCTTCGGGTCGACCGAGACCTTGTGAATCAGTTCTGGAGTTTCCTCGGCCACGGTTTCGATTTCGGTACCGCCCTCGGAACTTGCCATCACGGTGACGCGCTGGGTGGCTCGATCGACGACGAGGCCGACATAGAGTTCGTCTTTAATGGGGGCGCCTTCCTCGATCAGCAAGCGTTTAACTTCCTTACCTTCGGGACCGGTCTGGTGAGTAACCAGTGTCATGCCGAGAATTTCGTTTGCCAGACTGCGCACCTCATCGATGCTGTCGGCGAGCTTGACGCCGCCGCCCTTGCCGCGACCGCCGGCGTGGATCTGTGCCTTGACGACCCATTTGCTACCGCCGATCTCCTCGGCTGCCGCGACCGCCTCGTCGACAGAGAAGCAGGCCTTGCCCCTGGGCACCGCTACGCCATATTGGCGCAGAATTTCCTTGCCCTGATACTCATGAATCTTCATTATGTGCACTCCCCCTGGACGAAAATCTGGTATATCGTATACCAGCTAATAATAATTGCAAAAAAAACGCGCCAACCGAGCCCGTTTTTTCATTCTGACCCCTGATTTCGTCGGCTTAATACTACCTTATTGCGAATTGACTTGATGAGTTGGATCTGGGTATCCAGGGATTTGCTGGACCCCGTGGTCAAGCCACGGGGTGACAAATACCGTCATGCCGCGGCCTGGACCCGCGGGGCCTAAAACCGCGGTATCCAGGAGTCGACTGGATATCGCCGGAACACCGCATCGGGTCAAGCCGCGGTATAACGGTATTCTGGTCAGGCGGGCTGGCCGGCTATTTTCAGGCCTTCTTCCTGCACCGTCTTGTTGAGCAGGCTGACCAGCGCAAACACCGTGTTCATCGCCGGCGTCGGCGTGCCGGTCTGCTCGCCGAGCTCGATGACGACACCGAGCATTCCATCGATTTCAAGCGCCTTGCCGACTTCGAGATCCTGCAGCATCGAAGTCTTGTGCTTGCCGACGCCCTCGGCGCCTTCGATGCGGCGCTCGAGCGATACGCGGAAGCTGGCGCCGAGCTTTTCGGCGATCTGCTGCGCTTCGGTCATCATCTGCGCCGCCAGCGCGCGGGTTTGCGGAAACTGGCAAATGTCGACCAGGGTCGAATGCGTCAGCGCGCTGATCGGATTGAACGACAGGTTGCCCCACAGCTTGAGCCAGATTTCGGAGCGGATATCGGGCAGCACGAATGATTTGAAACCCGCGCCGACGAAGGCGTCACAGATTGCCTGAACGCGCTCCGATTCAGAACCATCGAGTTCGCCAACCGGGTAGCGCTGACCCTCGATGTGGCGGATCACGCCGGGCGCGTCGATGGTGGCGGCCGGAAACGCGATACAGCCGATGATGCGGTCGGGATCGACCGCGGCGGCGATCGAGCCGTTTGGATCGACGGTGCGCACAATGCTGTTTTCATAGTCACCCGGAAGCTTCTGAAAATACCACCAGGGAATACCGTTTTGCAGCGTGACGATAACGCCGGTCTCGGACAGCATCGGCATCAGCTTGTCGGCGATCGGTTCGATCTGGTGGGCCTTGACCCCGAGCAGCACCATGTCCTGGCCGGTAATTTCTTCCATATCGGCGGTCGCGACGATATCGGTGATGACGAGTTCCTCGCCATTTTCAATATACTTCAGACCATTGGTTCTGATCGCATCGAGATGCGCGCCTCGCGCTATAACCGACAACTCGTGACCCGACTGGGCCAGTTTTGCCGCCATCATGCCGCCAATCGCGCCTGCTCCAACCACGCAAACTTTCATCGTTAACCTCACGGTCTCAAGGGTGTAAAACCGGCGCATTCTACGCCATAGATCGATCCTGCGTCCACGCAAGTGTTCAAAAAGTTACGATTAAAGAGGCCCTGACTTACCCGTCATTGCGAGGAGCGAAGCGACGAAGCAATCTTTAAACATACGATTCCAAATATAAAGATTGCTTCGCTCCGCTCGCAATGACGATCCGATACCGGGTAGTTCTAAAGTTTCCCCCGAGGGCCGCATGTGATAGATTCCGCGCCTCTTTATGAACTCCAGGGCAAACAAATGACTAGCTGGGTACGCTTCAACTGGAACGACAATACACACCTGGGCACCCTCGACGGTGACGAGATTTCGATTTGCAGCAATGCCCTGTTCGACACCCCGCTAGCAACCGGCGAGAAAACCACGCTTTCCGAGGTCGAACTGCTGGCGCCCTATACGCCGAATTCGATTCTGGCGTTGTGGAATAATTTCCATGAACGCGCCGAAGCCGAGGGCCAGACGATTCCGGTCACTCCGCTTTATTTCATGAAACCGGTGACCAGCGTCATCGGTCCCAACGAGATGATTTACCGCCCGCGAGGGCACGAGGGGCGTGTTATTTTCGAAGCCGAACTGGGCATCGTCATCGGCAGGGAATGCCGCGCTGTCCCGGCCGAGCAGGCCGACGATTACATCTTCGGCTACACCTGCGTCAACGACGTCACCGCGATCGAGTTCCTGTTCGAGGACAAGGCCTTCCAGCAGTGGACCCGCAGCAAGGGCTTCGACAGCTTTACCCCGATCGGGCCCTGCATCAACACCGATATCGATCCGGCCGGTTTGAGAATACTCGCCATCCAGAACGGCGAAGGCCGCCAGGACTACCCGGTGAGCGACATGATTTACAGCCCGCAGCAAATCGTGGCGATGATTTCCGAGTACCAGACGCTGGTGCCCGGCGACCTGATCTGCTGCGGCACCTCGGTTGGCGCGCGCACGATGAAACCCGGCACCGAGATCCAGGTATCGATCCCCGGCATCGGCACCCTGGTCAATCATTTCGACGATTTTCCCGCGTAACCCTGCGGTGCGGATCGATAATGGCGCTGGCAATCGGCAACGACCATGAGCAGTTCACCTTCCGCATGGTCGGCGCCGCGCAGCGCGAGGACCGTATCCGCATCACCGCCGACTGGGTGCTGGCCCAGTTCGACCAGTTTTACCATGAGTTTCTCGAGGTGCCATACCGCGCCAAGGCCGCGTTCGAGCAACAGCATCACAGCACCTCGATCTGGTTGAGCCGCCATCGGCTGTCGCTGTACAGTTCCTATATCCACCGCATGGGCGCCTACCTGCAGGCGATTCAGCCCAAAATTTCGGTCGATGCCAGCTTCCTCAACCAGCTCGAGGATCACTTCTGGCGCAAAATCGAACAGCGCTACGAGTCGGATGTCGCCTATGCCTTCATGCACTCGATCCGGCGCATGGTTTACCGCGACGAGTGGAAGCCGGTGGAGTATTCGACATTCGGTTTCGCCGAAAGCAGCGCTCAATACCCGGTCGAACTGCTGCGTCACTTCCCGGTGGACAAGCAGGCCAGTCCGGGGCTGATCGAGAAAATTCTCAGGGAGATACCCGAATTCTCGACCAACTACCGCGATATTTCAGGTGACAGCGCGGCCATTAGCTGGCGCATCAACCGGCTCGCCCGAAGGCGCGGATCCGATATCGAGGCCCTGGAAATGATCGACGCCGGTTTCTACCGCAACCGCGGCGCCTACCTGGTCGGCAAGATCAACTTCGTCAACGGCAGTTACGCTCCGCTGATCATTGCCCTGCTCAACGGCTCCGGCGGCATTTACTGCGACGCGGTCATCCTCGACCAGCACCTGGCGCATAACCTGTTCAGCTCGACGCTGGCGAATTTTCATGTCACCACGCTGTACTACCACGAGCTCAGCGCCTACCTGCATTCGCTGATGCCGCAGCGCGCTCTGGGTTTGAACTATTCGACCATCGGTTACAACCACGTCGGCAAGGTGGCGGTGATCAACGAACTCAAGCAGGAAATAGCATCTACCGGAGAAGTGCTCGACACCGCGGTCGGCGAGCCCGGCACGGTGGCTATCGGTTTCGCCGGCGCGCATTCGGCCTATAACCTGAAAGTGATCCGCAACCATCCCACCTCGGGTTACAAGTGGGGCGAGTTCGAGGGCATCGACGCGGTCAAGGGCAAATACAGCCGGGTGCACGAAATCAACCGCACCGGCAGCATGCTCGACAACATCATCTACTTCAACATCGCGCTCGAGCGCGAGCTGTTTGCCGAAAGCCTGCTCGAGGAACTGCTGATCGAGGCCAGCGAAACCGTAACCCAGCAGCGCGACATGATCGTGTTCAAGTACCTGATCGTGCAACCGCGCATGACGCCGCTGCCGGTATTTCTCGAAAACGCCGGCGAGAGAGAGGTGCGCATCGTCATCGAAAGCCTCGGCGACTGCATCAAGAACAATGCCGCCGCCAATATTTTCAACAAGGATCTCGACGCGCGTAACTACGGCGTCAGCCATTTTCTCAAGGTTTACCTTTACGACTACGACGCGCTCGAGGTCATGGTCGACGTCAAGATTCGCAGCAACCTCGATCGTTTCGACGGCGAGGAAGATATCCCCGACTGGTATTTCGAGGACGGGGTCGTATTCCTACCGGAGGAAATCGAAGCCGGGTTGTGTATCAACGACCGCGCGCAACGCCAGCTGTTCCGCGAATTTCACGGCGATCTGCTGACCACGCACTACTGGGAAACGCTGCAAAACGAACTGGTGCAAAACGAGGTGCCGGCGATCAAGGTCTACCCTGACAGCTGCAGGCTGCAACGCGAATGAACGACAGTACCGATACGACCGGCGAGCAGCATGTTTTCTACTCCAGCAAACCGCGCCTGGTGCACATGGCGATCAACATCGCCATCGCCCCGGCTCTGCTCTACCTGCTGGGGGCCTGGGCCTGGCCGCCGACGTTGCCGCATTACATCGTGTTCGCGATTACCTTTGCCATGGCGCTGCAGTACGCCCGCCAGCGCTGGAAGCTGCCGCGCCTGGTGCTCGACGAGAGCGGTCTGACCTGCGGTCGCTTCTATCCCGCCGACAACATCTACAAGGCCGAGTCGTCGATACGTTCGGTTACTCTGACCCTGCTCACCGACGGCCGGGTCAAGACCAAAGTCATCAGCCTCGGCTGGGCCAGCCGCGAAGACTGCCAGGCCATCCAGCAGCTGCTGGCAGCGCGCTTCCAGCGCGAAGTCCCGCAAATCGACTGAAACGCGCGCGCGAAATCATCCTTCGCCCCTCCGGCAAAATCCGGAGTCCATTTCAACTACGCCCGCGAGAGTATCCAGGGCTTCACCAGAAACCCGGTACAAAGCTGTGGCGCCAGGACGGAGTTTTAAAATCGGCAAAACGGACTGGAGTCGTCCACGCGCAAGCGGGGACCTTGTGACGCGCCGCCGTTGCAAGATCCCGGCTCGAGGGCCGGGATTACGTTTTGAGGTGTCGATCTCGCTTTCGCGAGGGCGATGTCATATAAAAAATCCCCGGTCAGCGGGCTAAACTGACCGGGGACGACGCCCTCCTCGGGCGGTGGCGCTTGCGCGCCGGGGGAACCTGGATGCCGGTTATCTGCCGTAAAAAGAGGACCGCAGCTCAGGAGAACCTTTCTTTTTATAGTTTTCGCTTTTTTTACAGGGGATTAACGCGAGGGCTCCCCTGGCTGCGATCACAACCTGGATGATCAGAAAAAACAGCAACAGCGTTGTCATGCTGCCGGCGTGGTGGGACGAAGATGAGGCACCGTCGTCCACCTCGTCCCAGTAGACGTCTTCGAGGGCGAGGTCGCGGCCGAGATAGTAGTAGTCGAGCACTTCACTGGTCACCATGTAGGCATGATCGAGGCTGTAGATCTCGACCAGAACCTCGTAGTAACCCGGCGCATAACCATCGACCAGTTCGGTCTCGACTTCGTAGGCGTCGGCAACGTCGTCACCGTGGATCGTGAACAGGTCGGTGGTGTAGTACTGGCTCCAGGGCCCGCCCTCCCTGCTCAGATAAAGCTTGGCGTAAACCGTGGCGTCGTCGTAACTGACATCGACATCGAAATATACGTTGAGCGCATGGTGATAGCCGTCGCCGTCGAAATCGCCGTTCAACATCACATCGGCATCGTAAATTTCGAACAGCTGGTCGTGTCGATTGGCGATTCCCGCCAGGCGCTGCGCGGCTTCCGATTCAGCGTAGTTTTCCGATTCGGTCGGCGCCGCTCTGACCACCAGTTCGCGTTTTTTCAGCTCGGCGGACAGGTCGATACTACTATCCAGCTTCAACTTGCCGGCCGAGCGGCTCGACTGCTGTTCCTCGGCCGCGAAGGCCGAGGATTCAACGCCCAGCAGCAGTAAGGGCAACATCAGCATTGCTAAGGCTTTCATCGTCGTCTACCAGTGCTTGCCGTGCTTGCGGCGCGGGTTGTAGTAACCACCGTGACTGTGACTATGCCGACGCTTGTGGCCGTGGTGCCCGCCATGACCGTGATGGCGGCGATGCTGTCTATGATTGTGATGGCCATGATGGAACAGCGCATTGAAGGCGATGAAGGCGGCGATAGGCGCCACGTAATTGTGACCGTGGTGCGCGCTGGCCGGTGCGCTGGCAAGCGCCAGTACGACCAGGCTGCTGGCCGCCATGATACGTAATCTTTTTACCCCTGATGATTTCATTTCATTCTCCAGTCTGCTTTGATGACGCCGCCACTGTAGCGCGCGCAGACTGAATCGAAGCTGAACCGAAAAATTATCGATGTGAAATAGTTACGGTTTATAAAAAGGGGACGCTACCCTTTTTAAAGGGTATAAATAAGGGTAAATAAGGGGACGCTACCCTTTTAAATCATTTCAAGGCCAGCGTTCCTCGCAAACAATTGCCAATTACACCGCTCGAGTCATCTCCCCGCTTGCACGGGGATGACCGCATTATAAAAAGGGAAGCGTCCCCTTTTAAATTAGGCAATAAAAAGGCCGGAACAAGTCCGGCCTTTTCGAAAACTATAACGCAGCTGCTTACAGCGCCTTGATCTGTGCGTTCAGGCGGCTCTTGTGACGCGCGGCCTTGTTATGGCTGATCAGCCCGTGGGTGGCGGAGCTGTCGAGCACCGGCACGACTTTCCTGTAAGCTTCCTCGGCAGCCTTCTTGTCAGCGGCCTTGATCGCGGCAACGGTTGCCTTGATATGGGTGCGCATCATTGAACGACGACTGGCGTTATTCTGACGACGCTGTTCGGCCTGATTTGCACGCTTGCGCGCGGATGCTGAGTTTGCCAAGGTTTACTCCTGGAATGAGCTTGAAAAAACGAGGCGCGCATTATCTTCACTGCGTCCTGTGCTGTCAACCTAAAATGACTGCTATACAAGGACTTAAATGCTAGAATTCCGCGCTTTTATGGCGAGATCAATTCCGAATGCCACCAGTACGGGTTCGTCATCCCCGCGCAAGCGGGGATCTTGTATCGTTTGGCAAAAAATCACCAAGAGATTCCCGCTTACGCGGGAATGACGATTGCTGAGTGAGCGCGCTGATCAAATCAACAGCCTCGGTAGGTTCGATGACGCTTTTGTCGCGCCTGCTCGGGCTCGCGCGCGATATCGTCATCGCACGGTTTTTCTCCGCCTCTGACGCTGCCGACGCCTTTTTCGTCGCCTTCAAGATCCCCAATTTCCTGCGTCGATTGTTCGCCGAGGGCGCTTTCTCACTGGCTTTCGTGCCGGTACTGACCGAGTACCGCAACAACTACAGCGCGGCGCAGACGCGCGACCTGATCGATCGCGTCGCCGGCACCCTGGGCGGCATCCTGCTGTTGTTGAGCCTGCTCGGCGTGGCCGCGTCGCCGCTGCTGATCAGCGTCTTCGCCGCCGGTTTTCTAGACCAGCCGGCCAAGTTCGACCTGACCGCGGACATGCTGCGCCTGACCTTCCCCTATATCCTGCTGATCTCGATGACCGCGATGGCCGCGGGCATCCTCAATACCTGGAAAAAATTCGCGGTGCCGGCCTTCACCCCGGTGCTGCTAAACCTGAGCCTGATCGGCTGCGCGATGTACCTGAGCCCGCGTCTCGACGTGCCCATCACCGGGCTGGCCTGGGGCGTACTGATCGCCGGCGTTGCCCAGCTCTTGTTCCAGCTGCCCTTTCTATACCGAGAAGGCCTGCTGCCGCGGCCGAAGTGGGGCTGGCGCCACGAGGGCGTGCAAAAAATCATCAAACTGATGATCCCCGCCCTGTTCGGCTCTTCGGTAGCGCAGATCAACCTGCTGTTCGACACCTTCATCGCCTCCTTCCTGGTGACCGGCAGCGTATCCTGGCTTTACTATTCCGATCGCCTGCTCGAATTCCCGCTCGGCGTATTCGGCATCGCGCTTGCCACCGTGGTGCTGCCCAACCTGTCCGAGGCGCACTATAAGAAAGGCGCAACCCATTTCAACGACACCCTGCGCTGGGCGATCCAGCTATCGCTGCTGATCTCGGTGCCCGCCACCTTCGGCCTGTTCCTGCTGGCGCAACCGATCCTGGCAACCCTGTTTGAGTACGGCGCCTTCAGCAGCAACGATTCGGTGATGGCCGCCTACAGCCTGATGGCCTACAGCCTCGGCCTGCCCGCCTTCATTCTGATCAAGATCCTGGCGAGCGGATTCTACGCGCGCCAGGACACCCGAACTCCGGTGCGCATCGGCATCCAGGCGATGGTCTTCAACATGGTGCTGAACGTGGTGTTCGTGCTGTCGATGCTGCACCACGGCTTTATCGCGCCGCATGTAGGCCTCGCGCTGGCAACGGCCGCCTCGGCCTATTTCAACGCCTATCGTTTGGCGCGCGAACTGCGACGCGACGAAATCCTCGGCAGTGTCGAAACCTACAGCCTGCCGTTGCTCAAGATTCTGGGCGCCTGTATCGCCATGGGCGCGCTAATCCTGTTCATGCTCCCCGGTGTCGACCTGTGGAGCGAGCTGCGCTGGTACGGCCGCCTGCAGGAACTCGCCTGGCTGATCCTGCCCGCGATCTTGTGTTACGCCATCCTGCTTTGGATAATGGGTTTTCGTCGCCATCACATCATTGCATAATCTCGAATGAAGTTAATCCGCGGACTCTACAACCTGAGACAGCCACTGCCCGCTAGCGCGGTCACCATCGGTAATTTCGATGGCGTCCATCGCGGGCACCAACTGGTGATCAGCCAGCTGCAACGGGTTGCCGCCGAGGCTTCACTGCCGACCGTGGTAATCATTTTCGAGCCGCAGCCGATCGAGTACTTCGCGCCCGACAGGGCGCCCAAACGGCTGGCGCGCTTTCGCGAAAAAATCGCCTACCTGAAGGCACAGCAAATCGACTACCTGCTGTGTTTGCATTTCGATCAGGTGCTTGCCGAACAAAGCGCCGAGGATTTCGTGCGCAATATCCTGATCGATAGCCTCAATACCCGCCACCTCGTCATCGGCGACGATTTTCACTTCGGCAAGAATCGCCAGGGCAATTTCGACTACCTGCGGCAAAACAGCGCGCGCTTCGGATTTAGCGTCGACGAAACCGAAACCCTGATGGAGGACGGCGAACGCGTCAGCTCGACGCGCATCCGCCACAGTATCGAACAGGGCGACTTCGAAAAGGCCGCCGAGCTGCTGGGTCGCCCCTATTCGCTGTCGGGCCGGGTCGCGCACGGGCAAAAACTGGGTCGCGAGCTCGGATACCCGACAATAAACATCAAAATGGGCGATAAAACCCTGATCGTTAAAGGAATATTTGCGGTTCGCGTGAAAGGAATAGATAATCGCGTGCTTGAGGGCGTGGCCAGCATCGGCACGCGCCCGACGGTGGCCGGTGTCGACACTATTCTCGAGGTATATATTCTGGATTTCGATCAGGACGTATATGGTTATAGCGTCGAGGTCGAGTTTTTGCACAAGATACGAGATGAAAAGAAATTTGATTCGCTGGAAGAATTGACCGTCAACATCGGACGGGATACCGAGAACGCGATCGCATATTTTAAACGAGATACCGCAGTTGGCTGACTACAAACTCACATTAAACCTGCCCGACACCGATTTTCCGATGCGCGGCAACCTCGCCAATCGCGAGCCCGAGCGCCTGCAGAAGTGGAACGATCAGGACCTTTACCAGAAAATCCGCGACGCCCGCGTCGGCCGCAAGCGCTACGTGCTGCACGACGGCCCGCCCTACGCCAACGGCGACATCCACATCGGCCACGCGGTCAACAAGATCCTGAAAGACATGATCGTCAAGTCGCGCACATTAAACGGCGAAGATGCGCCCTATGTGCCTGGCTGGGATTGCCACGGGCTGCCGATCGAACACCAGGTCGAGAAAACCATCGGCAAGGTCGGGGTCAAGGTCGAGGCCGACGAATTTCGTCAGGCCTGCCGCGACTACGCGCTCAAACAGATCGATCAGCAGCGCCAGGACTTCATCCGCCTCGGCGTGCTCGGCGACTGGTACGACCCCTACCTGACGATGAAATTCGACACCGAGGCCAACATCGTGCGCGCGGTCGGCAAGATCATCGACAACGGTCACGTCACCCGCGGCGACAAGCCGGTGCACTGGTGCACCGACTGCGGCTCGGCGCTGGCCGAGGCCGAGGTCGATTACAAGGACAAGACTTCGCCCGCGATCGACGTACGTTTTCGCGCGCTCGACGACAACGCCTTTCTGGCGGCGATGCAAACTGAATCGGGCGCTCCCGGCGAAGGCCCGCTATCGGTGCTGATCTGGACCACCACCCCGTGGACGTTACCCGCCAACCTCGCGGTAGCGCTGAACCCGGGCGTGGAATACGTGCTGCTGCAGGTCGAAACCGAGCTCGGCGCCGAACGCCTGCTGCTGGCCGGGGAACTGGTCGACGAAGCGCTCAAGCGCTACGGCATCGAAACTCACAGCGTCATCGCGCGCTGCAAGGGTGAGGCGCTGGATCGCCAACTGTTGAAACACCCGTTTTACGATCGCGAATCGCTGATCGTCAACGGCGACTACGTCACCCTCGACGCCGGCACCGGCGCCGTGCATACCGCTCCCGGCCACGGCCAGGACGACTTCGAGACCGGCCGCAAGTACGGGCTCGAGATTTACAACCCGGTCGGCGACGACGGCTGCTTCCTGCCCAGCACCGAGTTTTTCGCCGGCGAACACGTATTCAAGGCCAACGATCACGTGATCGAGGTATTGCAGCAGCACGGCGCGCTGATTCACGTGGAAAAATTTCAGCACAGCTACCCGCACTGCTGGCGCCACAAGACGCCGATTATTTTTCGCGCCACGCCGCAGTGGTTCATCAGCATGGAACAGGCCGGGTTGCGCGACCTGGCGATGGCGGAAATCAAGAAGGTGCGCTGGGTTCCGTCCTGGGGCCAGGCGCGCATCGAGAGCATGATCGAAAACCGGCCCGACTGGTGTATCTCGCGCCAGCGCTACTGGGGCGTGCCGATCCCGCTGTTCATGCACCGCGAAACCCAGGCGCTGCATCCGCGCACCGCCGAGTTGATCGAAGCGGTGGCGCAGCGAATCGAAAAACAGGGTATCCAGGCCTGGTTTTCGCTCGAAGCCAGCGAGCTGCTCGGCGACGAGGTCGACGACTACGTCAAGCTCAGCGATACGCTCGACGTCTGGTTCGATTCCGGCACCACCCATTTCAGCGTGCTGCAGCAGGATTCGGAACGATTCCACTACCCGGCCGACATGTACCTCGAAGGCTCGGACCAGCATCGCGGCTGGTTCCATTCGTCGCTGCTGGCGTCCTGCGCGATGCACGGCCAGGCACCTTACCGCCAGGTACTGACGCACGGCTTCACCGTCGACGCCAAGGGCATGAAAATGTCGAAGTCGGTCGGCAACGTGGTCGCACCAATCAAGGTCACCAAAACCCTGGGCGCCGATATTCTTCGCCTGTGGGTGGCGGCCACCGATTATTCCGGCGAAATGTCTATTTCCGATGAAATCCTGAAACGTACCGCCGATTCCTATCGTCGCATCCGCAACACGCTGCGCTTCCTGCTGGCCAACACCAACGGCTTCGATCCGGCCGAGCACTCGGTTGCAACCGCGGATCTGCTCGCGCTCGACCAGTGGATCGTCGCCGAGACGCATAAACTGCAAACCGAGTTGCAACAGCACTACGACGATTATCACTTTCACGTCGCGGTTCAAAAGATTCACAATTTCTGTTCCGAAACGCTGGGCGGATTTTATCTCGACGTGATCAAGGACCGTCAATACACCACGCAGGCCGACTCGTTAGCGCGGCGCTCCTGCCAGACCGCGATGTACCGCGTCACCGAGGCAATGACGCGCTGGATCGCGCCTATCCTGAGTTTCACCGCCGACGAAGTCTGGGAAAACATGCCCGGCCAGCGCGAAGATCTGGGTGTGTTCACCGCCGAATGGTACGACGGGCTATTCGACTACTCGAATAGCGACATCGACAGCGTCGTCTGGGACGCGCTCGAACAGGTGCGCGACGAAGTCAAACGCCACCTCGAAGTGCTGCGCCAGGATGGCAAGATCGGCTCCAGTCTCGATGCCGACGTCACCATATATGCCGATCAGGCGCTAATCGATCAGCTGCAGGCCGTCGGCGACGAATTGCGATTCGTCATGATCACCTCTTCGGCGACATTAAAACCCCTGGATGCGGATATCGCGCAGTCCGCGATCAAGCTTGGCGGCGGCAGTCGTGTACTGGTTCAGGCCAGCCCCAGCACGCACGAGAAATGCGTTCGTTGCTGGCACCACCGCGAAGACGTTGGCAGCAATGCCGAGCATCCGGAACTTTGCGGGCGCTGTGTCGATAACGTCGACGGTGACGGTGAACAGCGCCGCTACGCCTGAGCCCGCAGCCATGACCAGCTCCCGCCCGCAACTGAAATGGTTATGGATCAGCCTGCTGGTAGTGGCGCTGGACCAGATAGCCAAGCAGATCGCCGAATCCCAGCTAACACCGCACCAGGCGGTCAACCTGTTCCCCTATTTCGACTGGTACCTGACCTATAACACCGGCGCGGCGTTCAGCTTCCTGGCCGACGCCGGCGGTTGGCAACGCTGGTTCTTTACCCTGGTTGCTATCGTCATCAGCGTGATCATCGTGCAGTGGATACGAAATCTGCCGCGGGAAGAAACCATGACTGCCGCCTCCCTGAGCCTGATCCTCGGCGGCGCCATCGGCAACCTGATCGATCGGCTTTACCTGGGTCATGTCATCGATTACATCCAGGTCTGGCTCGGCAGTTACCCCTGGCCGGCCTTTAACATCGCCGACGCCGCGATCATCGTCGGCGCCGTCATGCTGCTGGCGAGCAGCTTCACCGGATTCGGCAATACAGGCAAGGAATGAAGCCGCATGAGCCAGATCGAAAGAAACAGCCTGGTCACCATCTACTATCGCCTCGGGCTGACCAATGGCGATATGCTGGAAGACAACTTCGACGACGAGCCGATGACGGTGCAGCTCGGCCGCGGGGAAATGGCCGATGGTCTCGAACTCGCCCTGATCGGATTACGCGAGGGCCAGGAAGAAACCATCGACATCGGACCCGATCTCGCCTTCGGCCATATCGACGAAACGCTGTTTCGCTCGATCCCGCGAATAGAGTTCGATCCTGAGCTCGAACTGGAACCGGGGTTGATCATCGAGTTCGCCACCGAAGAGGGCGAAACCCTGCCGGGCACGATTCTCGATTTCAACGACGACGAAGTCAGGGTAGACCTGAATCATCCGCTCGCGGGACAAACGGTGCGTTACAGCGTTAAAATCGTCTCCATTGATGATGACGAACCTCCGCAGATGATTCACTAATGGATATCCTGCTCGCCAATCCGCGTGGTTTTTGCGCAGGCGTTGACCGCGCCATCGAAATCGTCGAACGCGCGATATCGCTGTTTGGCTCGCCGATTTACGTTCGCCACGAGGTCGTACACAACCGTTACGTGGTCGGCGACCTGAAAAAGAAAGGCGCGATTTTCGTCGATGAGCTCAACCAGGTTCCCGACAACAGTTACGTTATTTTCAGCGCTCACGGCGTATCCAGGGCGGTGCAGCGCGAGGCCGAACGTCGCAAACTGAAGGTTTTCGACGCCACCTGCCCGCTGGTTACCAAGGTGCACATGGAAGTCAGCCGCTATAGCCGCAAGGGTATCGAAACTATTCTGATCGGCCACCGGGGGCACCCCGAAGTCGAAGGCACGATGGGACAGTATGACCGTTCTAGCGGCGGCGAAATCTACCTGGTCGAGTCCGCCGACGATGTGCGCGTACTCGAGGTGCGTAACCCGGAGGCCCTGCGCTTCGTTACCCAGACCACGCTATCCAAGGACGATACCGCGATCGTCATCGACAGCCTCTATCAAACCTTCCCCGAGATCCAGGGCCCGAAAAAGGAAGACATCTGCTACGCCACGCAAAACCGCCAGGACGCGGTCAAGCAACTCGCCGAGCAATGCGACCTTATCCTGGTGGTCGGTTCCAGGAACAGCTCGAATTCCAACCGCCTGCGTGAAATTGCCGAAAATAAAAATATCGAGGGTTACCTGATCGATAGCGAAGCCGACATCAAGCCGGAGTGGCTGCAGGGCAAAACCCGTGTCGGCGTTACCGCGGGCGCTTCCGCGCCTGAACTCCTGGTGCAAAATGTTGTCAATTACCTAAAGCAGAACGGCGCCGATAGCGCGTCTTCGTTAGGTTTCACCGAGGACGTGATTTTCCCGCTGCCGAAGCAGCTCAGAGACGCGGCCTCCTGAAGCGCCGGCGGAATCGCGTTCCCGCGCGGGCCGATTCCGGCATTTACTTGTCGGGCCAATCGATTAAGATGGCATTCGGACACCAGGTGAATCGATGAACCGTTTTCTATGAACAGATTTCAAAAATTCCTCTTTGCTGTCTCCCTCCTGCCCTGGCTCAGCGGCTGCGGCCTGGCCGATATGGCTTATAACAATGCCCCCGGTTTCGTTGCCGACGAGCTCGAAGACGCCTTCGATCTCAGCGAAGCGCAAAGCGATCAGCTCGATTCCAGGCTGGAACAGTTTTTCATCTGGCATCGCGATGAAGAACTCAACCGCTACCGCGAATTTCTCGAACGCGCGGCGCTCGATGCCGCCGACGGCATTACCGCCGCCGAGTTCCTGAGCCTGCGCGACGACATCGGCGAGGCCTGGAACCGTTCGGTCGAAAAAGGCATCGACAGTCTCGGCGATATCTTCGCCAACCTGACCCCGGAACAGATCGAGCAATACCAGCAATACCATCGCGAAGGCTCGAAAGAGTACGAGGAGTACCTCGAAAAAACGGCACAGCAACGCGAGATCTACCGCGTCGAGCGCGCCTATGAAACCCTCGAAACCTGGTTCGGCGAATTCGATTTCATGCTCGAGGAAAGGGTATCAGAGCGCTTGCGCCAGGTGCCCGGAATTTATCAGCCCTGGTTCAGCTACCGCGAACAGCGCCACCGGGCACTGGTCAACGCGATGAAACAGGGCCTGACCCGCCAACGATTGAAAACCATCATGCTGGATCCCTCCACCGACTTCGCGCGCGCCTTCGCGCCGGCGCGCGACGCTTACTGGCGGGAGTACGCGGCGGCGATCGAAGACATCAGTTCCTGGCTGAGCAAGCAGCAAAGACAGCGGGCGATCAGCCGCCTGCAGAGATTCGCCCGCCTGGTCGAACGCCTGCATGACCAGGGCTGAGGTCGATTGCATCGACCGCAAACGCGGATCACAATAGGAAAACCATTCATTCCGCATTTGCGGCTTAGTCTGATAACCAATGCGCAAGCGAATCTCGGGTAAAAAAGTAGAGAACAGTTCGTCGTTCAAGACCGCCAAAGACGCGGCAGGCGAGTACCTCGAAAATCCCAAAAAACTGCACCAGCTGCTCGACCGGGCGATGCAAAAGGCCCGCTCCAGCAAGGGCCGACTGGCGGAGGTCTGGGATTCGCTGCTGGCCAGCCTGCGCTTGTTGCGCGCCTACGCCAGCGGCCGCTACCGGGATATCCCCTGGGCCAGCCTGCTATCGATCGTTGCCGCGGTGATTTACTTCGTCATGCCGCTGGACCTGATCCCGGACTTCATCCTCGCGCTCGGCCTGATCGACGATGCCGCGCTGCTGGGGTGGATACTGACTTCGCTGAAAAACGATATCGATCAATTCGTCGAATGGGAAAAGGCCCAGTCGCAAGACAAGATTGACGAAAGCGACCCATCGGAAAATACACACAGACCCGACGACGAAGCCTGAACGAGGCTACCCGGGATCAACGGCCTTGCCGGCGCGATTCGCCCCTGACTAAAATTTTTGTGAAAAATTCAAACGCAGGCGAGAGCCCTGATGCGTCAGCTTAACCTTCAGATCGCTGCGCTTTATATTCGTCAGCTTGACCCAGCTAGCGCCCTCGAACCTGACCTCGACGTCTCCGTCGAAACCGAGCCTGACATTGTCGGCCGCGATTCGCATACACCTTGTCATTTTTGCAACGCAGGCACAGCCCGCGGTCACCAGGGCATTTATTCTCGCTTGAATTTGCCGCTTTCCAGGTAGTGAATAACCTGGCCGATAACCCTGTCGTTGCGCATCATGAAAGGATGAGTAACCTCCATTTCGAGGTGATCGCGCATGCCTTCAAGCTTGGTTCTTTCCACCGATACCTTGCCGTCGTCGACGCCGGGAATGATGCTCGAAAGGAACAGGTTGATGCTGCGGGTGCCGGCGATAATGCCGAGATCGAAGTCGACGCCGCCGAGCTTGTTGGGCACGCTGGTGGCGCCGGTTCCCAGTTCGAGTCCGGCATCGCCGTGTAAAAAGTAAAAGCCCGGGAAATCGCGCAGCCTGTCGATCACTTCGCTGCCCTTGTTGGGCGGCCCCAGCATCACTACCCGGCCGAGATTTTCGATGCGATGTTTTTTCAGATATTGCCGCACCAGGATGCCGCCCAGCGAATGGGTGACAAAGTTGACCTTGGCGCTGCCGGCGCAGGCAGCCAGCGCCGGGGCGATCGCCTGCTCGGCCAGCTTAGCCACGTTATTGCGGGTCGATTGGTAGCTGACGTTCTGTACCTGGTATCCCCGCTTTTGCAATGCTTCGGCGAGTTTCTGCATCGAGCGTTCGCTGCGCGCGAGACCATGCAGGAGAATAACGCTGTCGGCTGCGGGCGACATCGGCGGAGGAAATGCCGTCAGCGCGATTGCGCGAAACTAGCCTTCGATTTCATCCGTGTCGTACTGTCCCGAAATCCGGCGGCGCACATGCGACCAGGACATGCCGACCGCGAGCACGAAGGACAGCACGACCATCACCACCCAGGTAATCGCGGTGGGATTTTCGAGACTGATCAGTTTCCAGTGAACGAGTAGCCAGATGAAAACACCGAAAAAGCCGACCGCCAGCAAGGTACCGATCGGCCCGAGCGAGTTCCAGGTCGCGCGCAGGAACATGACCCAGCCGATCAGCAACACGATACCGGATGCGGCCAGGTACACCAGCTCGACCTCCATTTTAATCATGCCGATCCAGGAATAACCGCTGGGATTGTAGGTCAGGAAAACCAGCAAGGCTGCAAACAGCAGGCGCAGCAGGAAGCTGACGAAGTTGAAATCGTTCTGTGCCATGAAATCGAGCTTCTTAAAAAAAACGCTATGTTAACAGACAATTTCGCGATGGCCACTAGTTCGCGGGTCGAAACTCGGAGACCACCCACCCGGGGCCGGCGATGCAGATCGCGCAGGCAGGTTCATTGATAGCATCGCCCAGTGCGATCGGATAGACTTGCTGCGAATGAGCGACCCGACCATTACCGAATCAAACCCCGGCCAGGGCAGTGCCACCAACAATTCGCTAAACGAGTTTTCCGGCTGTCACCAGGCCATTATCGACAACTTCCGCCAGTTGCAGGAATTGCTGCGGATGATCCGTGAAACGCCGGATAGCCGTAAGATCAGGAAAATGTCGAAAAAGCTGGTCGGTTTTTTCAAGGACATCGTACTGACGCACCACGCCGAAGAGGAGCAGGAGCTATTTACCGCGGTAATGGATTGCGCCGCCAACGAAGAGGAAGCGTCCCTGCCAAGAGAATATATCAAGCGGCTGGTCGCCGAGCACCGCGAGCTGGAAAGAATGTGGCTGCTGATCGAACCCGACATAAAACTGCTGGCGAAAGGCAAGGCCTCGCACCTCGACCAGGCTATCGCCGGCAGCCTGGCACAACAGTACCTCGAGCACGCCGATTTCGAGGAAAGGGTATTCCTGCCGCTGGCGGCGAACATGTTGAGCAAGAACGAACTATCCGCGCTCGGCATGTCGATGCACATGCGCCACCAGGAAGCCGCCTCTTTGTATCATATTTAGCCCGGATATCTCACCGCTTTACGTCGCGAGGGCGTCGCAAAGACGCTGTGGTGCGCCGCTCGGACCAAAGGCCCGCGCCGGCGTAGCTTACATTACGTTTAGCGGGCCGCCGGGAGTACGGCGTACCACAGTGCGCTTTGCGGCGTCCGCAGTAGGAAATCGGTGAGATATCCGGGCTAGGCGCTTACCCGGTTTCCGCGGTATCCGTCCCGTGCCCAAGCAACAGCAGGTAGACGACCAGGCTGAGTAAACCCGTGATTGCAATTGCCAGCGCCATCGCCACCGGTGTACCGTCATAGCCATGGCCGACCGCGACGCCAACCAGCCCGGCGGTCGTCATCTGGGTAAACCCCAGTAAACCCGACGCGCTACCGGCCATGTGCGGATAGTTGGCCAGCGCGCCGGCCATCGACTGCGGCATGACCAGGCCGACGCCATGCATGAACAGCATCATCGGCACAACAATGCTCATCACCTGCTCGGGTTGATTGAGCGCAATTGCGAGCATGCCGCCGCCTGCAAACAGCAAAACCAGGGCGCCCACGCCAACCAGCCGACGAACATCGTAACGGCGACTCAGGCGCCCCCCGGTCAGCGTGCCGCTGATGTAACCCACCACAACCAGTAAAAACAGCAGGCCGAAGTGTTGCTCGCTAACCCCGAAGTATTCGATGATGACAAAGGATGAGCCGGAAAGGAAAGCAAACAGGCCGGCGTAGGCTAGCGTACAGGTCAGGGTATAACCGAGATAGACGCGATCCCGCAGCAGGCGGGCGTAATCCCCGAGTATGGTTTTGACCGCTTTGGGGTGGCGATGCTCCTGCGGCGCGGACTCCTCGATTGCCATCAACAAGAGAATCGCACCGCACAGGCCGAACATCGCCAGGAACCAGAAGATCGAAGCCCAGCCCAGGTAGACGCTCATGTAGCCGCCGAGAATCGGCGCCAGTGCGGGCGCCAGCGCCATCGCCGAACCGATATGCGACAACACCCTGGCCGATTCCCTCGGGCCATGGATATCGCGCACCATTGCCCGCCCCAGCACCGGACCCGCACTGCCGCCCAGCGCCTGAGCGAAACGCGCCAGAATCAGCATCTCGATACTCTGCGCCAGCGCGCAGGCGACGCTCGCCAGCACGAACAGCAACAGCCCGGCCAGCAACACCGGTTTACGGCCGAAGCGATCGGACAAAGGGCCGTAGATAATCTGCGCCAGCGCGAAACCGGCTAGAAACAGGCTTAATGTCAACTGCACCCGTCCGGGGCTGGTGGAAAACTCGTCGGTGAGACCGGGCAGCGCCGGCAGGTACATGTCGGTGGCCAGCGGGCCCAGCGCGACCAGCAGCGCGATCGACAGGGTACAGCCAAGCGAGGTTGGTTTTAACAAGAGTCAGGATTCGCCTGGCGGCGGCTCAGGCGAGCGCCTGTTCGAGCTTGTTGATGATTTTCTGCAATTGCCCTCGCTCGGACGCGCTCAGGTAGCCCAGTATGGCCTGCTCTTCCTGCAGAACCCGTGGCACGATGCAGCGATATATTTTCAGTCCGTCTTCGGTCAGCGACAGCTGCGTTGCGCGATGATCGCTTTCGCTGACCTTCTGAACCACGAGACTTTTTGCCTTCAAACGGGCGATTGCGCGGCTGACCTGCATTTTCGCCATGTGCGAGAATTCGCAAATTTCGGTGGCGGATATGCTGTCGAACATGGCAAGCGTCGCCATCACCCGCCACTCGATCCGACTGAGATCATAGTCGTGCCGGTAGTGGCGCGACGTCGCGATGCCGACTCTTTGCTCCAGTACCGCTAACCGGTAGGGAAAGAACTGTCGCAGATCCAGGATATCATCCGTTTTTTTATTCATCTTCGAGTTGCTATAGTATTAAACCATTGACGCTTGACAATAGTAACAGGCGTTACTAATATGCCGCAATAGTAACATTTGATACTAATTTAAATTTATTACCCAAGCCCGGCGGAGGAAGCGTTTAAGCGCTGTGAAATCATTGGCAGTTGCGCAATCGAAAGCAATCCCCCAATGTGATGATTTTCTATCGCTGCCCCGGCATCGCCACAGGAGCACCCGCACTGCTCGAAATGGCCGCAACCACAGGACCCGGAGTCAACCATGGTACAGATTCAGAAAATTCACCACGTCGCCTATCGCTGCAAGGATGCAAAGGAAACCGTCGAATGGTACGGCAAGTACCTGAACATGGATTTCGTGCTCGCCATCGCCGAGAACCAGGTTCCATCGACCAAAGAGCCCGATCCCTACATGCACATTTTTCTCGACGCCGGCGGTGGCAATATTCTCGCCTTCTTCGAATTGCCGACCAAAGAGCCGATGGGGCGCGACCCGAATACCCCGGCCTGGGTGCAGCACCTGGCGATGCAGGTCGACAGCGTCGACGACCTGATGGAGACCAAGGCCAGGCTGGAGGCGGACGGCATCGACGTCGTCGGTCCTACCGATCACACCATTTTCAAATCGATTTACTTTTTCGATCCAAGCGGGCATCGTCTCGAGCTTGCCGCCAACACCGGCACCGTTGAGATGAGCACCCGCCTCGACGAGGTCAAGTGGGACATGCTCAACGAATGGGCCGTAACCCGCAAGGCGCCCGAGCACGCGCGCTGGATGCATGACGGCAGCATGGCCGATTCCATTCCCGAATAAAGAGGACAGTACAACAATGCGCCTCAATGAAACCCACGACCCGGGCCTGAAAAGCTGGGTCGACAGCGCCAATCTCGACGGCGCCGATTTTCCGATCCAGAACCTGCCGTTGGCGGTGTTCCGGCTGCGCGTCAGCGACGAAACTTTTCGCGGCGGCGTCGCCATCGGCGACCAGGTGCTGGACCTGGCGCGACTGGCCGAGGCCAGGGCCTTCGACAGCGAAGTCAACGAACTGCTGCAGCTGTGCGACGACTCCAGCCTGAACGCTTTGATGGCGCGCGGCGCCGCGGCCTCTTCCGCGCTGCGGCTAGCGCTGTCACGCGCCCTGCGCGAAGGTTCCGAATTACAGAAGCAGTTGCAACCCTGCCTGATAGCGCAGGATCTGGTCGAGTACAGCCTGCCCTGCCGCATCGGCGACTACACCGACTTTTACACCTCGGTCAATCACGCGACCAACGTCGGCAAGCTGTTTCGTCCCGACAACCCGTTGCTGCCGAACTATAAATGGGTACCGATCGGCTACCACGGCCGCGCCTCGTCGATAGGCGTCTCCGGCCAGCAGATACACCGTCCACTGGGGCAGACGAAGGCGCCGGACGCCGACAGCCCCAGCTTCGGTCCCTGCCAGCGCCTCGACTACGAGACCGAAGTCGGTATTTATATCGGCGCCGGCAACCAACTGGGCGAGCGCATCGCCATCGACGACGCCGACAGTCATGTCTTCGGCTACTGTATTTTCAACGACTGGTCGGCGCGCGACATCCAGGCCTGGGAGTACCAGCCGCTGGGGCCGTTTTTATCGAAGAGCTTCGCCTCGACGGTTTCGCCGTGGATCGTGACCAGCGAAGCGCTGCTACCTTATCGAAGCGAATGGACGCGCGCGGCCGACGACCCGCAGCCGCTGGACTACCTCGATTCTGAGCACAATCGCAGCCAGGGCGCGATCGACCTGAAACTGCAGACTTATTTGCACAGCGCCAAAATGCGTGCCGACGGCGATGCGCCGCATCTGCTGGGAGAGTCGAACTTTTCCCAGTCTTACTGGAGCGTGGCGCAAATGGTCACGCATCACACGGTCAACGGCTGTAACCTGCAGCCGGGCGATTTTTTCGGCAGCGGCACCCAGTCGGGTAGCGCCGACAACGAGCTAGGTTCGATGCTCGAGATTACCCGCGGCGGCAAGCAGGCGCTGGAATTGCCCAACGGCGAAATCCGCAAGTTCCTGATCGATGGCGACTGCATCATCATGTCGGCTTACTGCGAAAGGCCCGGCGCGGCGCGCATCGGTTTCGGCACCGCCAGCGCGACCATCCTGCCGGTCAGCTAATTATTCAATCAAACAGATTTAAACGGGGAACAGACATGTCCAAACAATTCGCATCGGTCGCCGATCTCGAAGAGAAAAAGGTTACCTTTTCACAACTGTCCGAACACTGCTACGCATTCACCGCCGAGGGCGATCCCAACACCGGCGTCATCATCGGCGACGACTCGGTGATGATCATCGACGCCACCGCAACCCCGGTGGCGGCGCAATCGGTCATCGCCAAGGTGCGTGAAATCACCGACAAGCCGATCAAGTACGTCACCCTGACGCATTACCACGCGGTGCGCGTGCTCGGCGCTTCCGGTTACCGCGACGCGGGCCTGCAGCAGATCATCGCCAGCCAGCGCACCCAGGACCTGATCGTCGAGCGCGGCCAGCAGGATATGGATTCCGAGATCACCCGCTTCCCGCGTCTGTTCGAGTCGGTCGAAAGCATTCCCGGCCTGACCTGGCCGACGCTGATCTTCGAAGAGCGCATGACGCTGATGATGGGCGACCTCAAGGTCGAAATCTGGAATCCGGGACGCGGCCACACCCAGGGCGACACCGTGGTCTGGGTCGAGTCTGAAAAGGTGCTGTTTTCCGGCGACCTGGTCGAATTCGAGGCCGCCTGTTATACCGGCGACGCCTATCTCGGCGACTGGCCGGCAACGCTGGACGCGATCGAAGCGCTCGGTGCCGACAAGGTTGTACCGGGACGCGGTCCGGCGCTGGAAACCCCCGAGCGCGTCACCGAGGGTTACGCCTATACGCGCGCATTTGTCACGGCCTTGCTCGACAGCGCGAAACAGGCGGTCGAACAGAACCTCGATCTCAAGGGCGCAATGGCGCTGACAAGGCAAAACATGGATCCCGACTTTGGCCATGTTTTCATCTACGAGCACTGCCTGCCGTTCGACGTAACGCGCGCCTTCGACGAGGCCAGCGGCATCGCCGATCCACGCATATGGACCGAGGAACGCGACCAGGAAATGTGGCACGGCCTGCAGCAGGAGGCTCCTTCCACTTGAAGATTACCGATTTACGCGTCATTGCGAGGAACGAAGTGACGAAGCAATCTCTCGAAGATTGCTTCGCCCCACAAGGCCTCGCAATGACGTCGATCATCGATTTTTTCGACTTTACCTGAAGCGCTTCAAGCAGTACTTATCGAGCTGGGAGTACCCATGTTTTTAACCTACAAGAATCCGGTCTACGAATACGTCAAGTCAACAGACCAGGACGCGGCGCAGGCGGTACACCACCCGGTGATCGTGGTCGGCGCCGGGCCGATCGGCATGGGCGCCGCGCTCGATCTCGGCGGCCAGTACGGTGTCGAGGTGCTGGTGCTGGATGATAACAATACCGTCAGCGTCGGCTCGCGCGCGGTTTGCTACTCCAAGCGCGCGCTCGAAATTCTCGACCGCCTCGGTTGCGGCGAGCGCATGGTCGACAAGGGCGTCACCTGGAACGTCGGCAAGGTTTTTTTCCGCGACCAGCTGGTAACCCAGTTCGACCTGCTGCCCGAGCCCGGTCACAAGATGCCGGCTTTCATCAACCTGCAGCAGTACTACCTCGAAGAGTACATGGTCGAGCGCATGAACGATTTTGAGCAGATCGAGGTGCGCTGGAAAAACAAGGTGGTCGCCGTCGACGACAGCGGCGAGCAGATTCGCATCAGCGTCGAAACCCCCGACGGCGTCTACCCGCTGAGCTGCGACTGGCTGATCGTCGCCGACGGCGCCAACAGCGACCTGCGCACGATGCTCGGCCTGCAAAGCAGCGGCAAGATCTTCGAAGACCGATTCCTGATCGCCGATATCGTCATGAAGGCCGAATTCCCGCCTGAACGCTGGTTCAATTTCGATCCCTCCTACCATCGCGGCCAGTCAACCCTGCTGCACCGCCAGTCGGACAACGTCTGGCGTCTCGATTTCCAGCTCGGCTGGGACAAGGACCCGGAAGTCGAAAAGCGTCCCGAGAACGTGATCCCTCGCGTCAGGGCGATGATGGGCGACGACGTCGAATTCGAACTCGAATGGGCCAGCGTCTATACCTTCCAGTGCCGGCGCATGGAATCCTTCCGCAAGGGCCGCGTGATTTTTGCCGGCGACGCGGCGCACCAGGTGTCGCCGTTCGGCGCCCGCGGCGCCAACTCCGGCCTGCAGGATACCGACAACCTGGCGTGGAAACTGAAGCTGATTCTCGACGGCAAGGCGCCGCAAGCCCTGCTCGACAGCTACTGCGAGGAGCGCGAGGCGGCGGCCGATGAAAACATCATGAACTCGACGCGTTCGACCGATTTCATCACGCCCAAATCGAGCACTTCGCACGCCTTTCGCGACGCTACGCTGGAGTTATCGAAGCGTTTCGAATTCGCGCGCAGGCTGACCAATTCGGGCCGCCTGTCGGACGCCGCGGTACTCGCCGACTCGTCACTCAACAGTCCCGACGACGGTGAATTCGATAGCCAGCTGGTAGCCGGCGCGGTCATGTCCGACGCCCCGGTAAAGACTGGCAGCGGCGAGGCATGGTTGCTCAACGCTTTCGGCAACCGCTTTCAGTTAATGCTCTACGTCGACAACATCGAAGACTTCGATGGCAGCGATCTCGAAGTGCTGCGCGACGACGCGATCCCGGTCGACACCGTGATCGTCTACCGTAGCGGCGAAGCCGCGGCCGGCGTCAACGCGCTGTTCGATGCCAGGGGCATGGTCGCCGAACGCTACGACGCTCGCGACGGCAGCGCCTACCTGATCCGTCCCGACCAGCATATCGCCGCGCGCATGCGCGAAGCCAGTGTCGACAGGATTCGCCAGGCCGTGGCGCTCGCCAGCGCGCAATCGTGAGGACAGGACATGTCAGATAACAAGCCTTTAAACACCGAGTACAATTTTCACCAAAGCGGCAAGACGTTTTTCCGCGCCTATCGTCCCGGCGACGATAGGCGCGGAAAAACG
>Ga0224508_10000471_pt1 | contig 39943 bp, 33 predicted proteins | sample SF_Jan12_sed_USG_4_FD_170157 | JGI IMG/M metagenome (GOLD analysis project Ga0224508, IMG submission 170157) | Sediment microbial communities from San Francisco Bay, California, United States - SF_Jan12_sed_USGS_21 | ecosystem: Environmental > Aquatic > Marine > Sediment | place: USA... | reverse complement strand
GAGCCACCGGGTGAGCTGCTGTCCGGCCCGGGCCAGATCCCCTCCGATCGATCGGGGGCCGGCGTTTCCTGGACGCTCGATCTCGCCGCAGGCGCTGTCCGGCATCGGATCGATACCGGCAGGGCCGTGGTCGAAACGGTCCGCTGGTCGGTGGCGGGCGAACCGGGCTGTCAGGCCTACGTCGCGCCCGAGCTCGACGCGGCAGAGCCGCCGTGCGGGACTCCGCCTCCTCGTGTCCTCGTCGGTGACGATGGCAGCAGGGCGGTCACCGTGACCGCCGATCGAGTCATCGGCGATCGGTTGCTGCGCATCGTGAGCACCGCGACCGATCGCGAGCGCTCTCGGGCGATGGCGGAGGCCACCGAGCGGGCCGAACGACTGGTCGCCTGGGATCCCAGCGACCTCCTCGACACTCAGCAGCGACGGTGGCAGGAGCGATGGCGGACCTGCAACGTGACGATCGAGGGAGACCCGGCGGCCGAGGTCAAGACCCGGTACGCGCTGTTCCACCTGCTCTCTTTGACCGACCACGGCGCCGAGCTCCCCATCGGAGCCAGGGGCCTCACCGGCGACGCCTACAGCGGCCACGTCTTCTGGGACGCCGACGTCTTCGTCCTGCCGTCGCTCGCCACCGTGGCGCCAACTGCGGCTCGGGCCATGATCGAGTACCGACTGCGCAGGCTGGACGCGGCCCGCCAACTGGCCGAGCGGGAGGGACGGGCCGGCGTTCGGTTCCCCTGGGAGAGCGCCCGCACCGGCTGCGACGTCACACCCCGGTCGGGGGTCACCGCGACCGGCGACACCGTCCCGATCCTCACCGGTCAGCAGGAGCTGCACATCGGAGCCGACGTCGCCTGGGCGCTCACGGCATACCGGTGGCTGACCGGCGACGACGAGGTACTGGCAGCCGGTGGTGCCGAGCTGTACGCGGACACGGCCCGCTACTGGGTATCGGTGATCGACAACGGACCGGACGGCCACGGCCACATCAACGGGGTGATCGGGCCCGACGAGTACCACGAAGAGGTCGACGACAACGCCTACACCAACACGATGGCTGCCTGGACCCTCAGGCAAGCGGCCGACCTGGCCGGCGACGACCTCCTCCCGGGGGTCGACGCCACGGAGCGGGCCAGCTGGCTTCGAGCGGCAACGACACTCGTCACGGGCTATGACGCCTCGAGCGGTCGCCACGAGCAATTCGACGGCTACGACCGGCTCGACCCGATCATGGCGGAATCGATCGCGCCCGTGCCGTTCGCAGCCGATCTCCTGCTCGGACGGGAGATCGTCCAACGGTCGCAGCTGATCAAGCAGGCCGACGTGTTGATGGCCCATCACCTCGTCCCCGACGAGCTGCCGCCCGGCTCGCTCGGGCGCGACGTGCGCTTCTACCTCCCGAGGACTGCCCACGGCAGTTCGCTGTCACCAGCCGTCCACGCGTCGGTACTGGCCCGGGCCGGGCGACCCGACGAGGCGATCGAGCTGTACCGCATCGCCCTCGGCATCGACGTCGACGACCTGACCCGTACCGGCGCCGGCGGGATCCACTACGCCAACCTCGGAGGTATCTGGCAGGCCCTGATCGCCGGATTCATCGGCGTCCGACCAGGTCGGGGTGGGCTCATCGTCGACCCGGCGCTCCCATCGGGGTGGTCTCGGGTACTGGTGCGCTGCTGCTATCGGGGAGCGAGGGTCGAGATCGATGCCACCCATGACGAGGTCGCCGTCGCCACCGACCGACCACTGCGGTTCGTCGGAACCGACCGCGACGCCGCCGTGACCACAGATCGCCTTAGGCTGATCAGGGGCGGGACCAGCGAGAAGTGCTGGGAGCGCGCATGACGTCTCTGTTGGCTGCGATCGATGCCGGGCCGCTGGCCACCACGATCGTGGCGACCGCTGAGGCTCTCCTCCCCGTCCTGGCCGACGAGCTCGACGTCGTGACCGTCGACCACGACGAGGCCCTCGATGTCGCCATCGCCTACCACGTCCGCGGCCTGCAAGGCCAGGCCGGTCCGGCCCTGCTGGCCGAGATAAGCGGCGACGGCGTCGCCGGCATCGTCGTCGGGCTGCGTTCCGTGGCTGGCGGTCCGCGGCCAGCCGGCCACGTCACCGAGCACTTGATCACCCGCTGCGATGTGCCGGTGGTCGTCGTACCTCCGGGTGCCGCCGATGGCGCCGATGTGCTCCGGCGGGTGCTCGTACCGGTCGAGGGACTGGTGCCCCTGGGCCCGGAGGTCGAGGCCTTTCTCCAGCGTCTCGAGTCGCACGGATCGACCGTCGACACGGTCCACGTGATCGACCGAGCGTCCGTGCCCATGTTCTGGGATGGCTGGGACGAGCAGCAGGTGTTCACCACGGAGTTCGCCGAGCAGTTCCTTCCGCTGTCGGACCCGGCACTCGAGCTGCGGGTCGGCGACGTGGCCCAACAGATTCTGCAGGCCGCATCGCTGCACGAGTCGAGCCTGGTCGTCATCGAGTGGAAGCGCGAGCTCGAAGGATCGAGAGCCCCGGTCGTCCGAGACCTTCTCTGCAACACGCGGGTACCGCTGGTGCTGATGCCAACGGTGAGCCAAGGAGCAATTCCATGATGAAGACCCTGGGTATGCGCACGGCGCAATGGCCGTTCACCGACTGCCCGACGTGCGGCCAGCACGACTTCATCCCCGAAGACCGCTTCGGGGACGTCGTATTCACCTGCGCATGCTGTGGCCAGGCCTGGCGCCACGTGCTCGGCCACCTCGTCTCCGTCGAACCGGCGGCTTCGTCGTCAACGGCACCTGGGCACCGATCCTGAAGAGGCCGAGAGCACGGCGACGACCGAGCGCTCGAACAACCCAACTCACCAAGAACCGGGCCCCGAATTCTCGACGGTCGGGACCTTCGGCCCTTCGCCGGCACGGTCGGCTCCCGTAGCGTTAGGCCAAGAGTGCCGCTTCGCACACTTCGGCTGCTTCGGTCCGACCGGCGGCCGTTCGCCCACCCGCAGCGGCCACACCGCATCCTCGCCCCAACGCCCTCGAAGGCCCCGATCGTGGACCACGTCGTTCCCGTCCCCTCCCCGCTACCGGCACCGAGGCCGGTCGGCCCCCAGTCGGACATCCGGCGATGAGCCAGCCGAACGAGACGCCGCTCAGGATCGGCCTGATCGCCTCGCCGTGGGTGCGGGTGCCGCCGGCGAACTACGGCGGCACCGAACTGGTCGTCGACCTCCTAGCCCGAGGGCTACGAGCCCGAGGCCACGACGTCGCGCTCTTCGCCACCGGTGACTCCACCTGCCCGGTCGAACGGCACTGGCTCCACGAACGCGCCCTCGGCACCACCGGCGACCTCACCGCCGAGCTGGGGCAGGTCGAGGCGGCGTATGACGTGCTCGCCCCTCGGGTCGACCTCATCCACGATCACACACTCCTCGGGCCTGTGTGGGCCATCGCCGCCGGGGTCGACAGGCCGATCGTCAGCACGGTGCACGGCCCGTTCACGCCGACGATGGCCAACCATTACGAGCAGATCGGCGACCGGGTGGGCATCATCACCATCTCGGCCCACCAGCGCTCGACCGCCCCTTCGGTCCCGGTCGTCGGGACCGTCCACCACGGCATCGATGTCGACGGCGTCCCAGTCGGGCGGGGCGACGGCGGCTACGTGCTGTTCCTCGGCAGGATGAGTCCCGAAAAGGGCGTGCACCGGGCCGTCGACATTGCCCGCACGGCGGGGAAGCGGCTCCTGGTCGCGGCGAAGATGTGGGAGCTGGAGGAGCGGCGCTACTTCCGTGACGTCGTGGAGCCGCTCCTCGGTCCCGACGTCGTCCACGTCGGCGAGGTCACCGGCCGCCGGAAGCACGACCTGCTGGCCGGGGCGGAGGCCCTCGTCAACCCGATCAGGTGGCCGGAGCCGTTCGGTCTCGTGATGATCGAAGCATTGGCCGCCGGCACCCCCGTCGTCTCGTTCCGGGAGGGCGCGGCGCCCGAGATCGTCTCCCACGGCACGACCGGCTACCTGTGCTCCGACGAAGACGAGATGGCCGCAATGCTCCAACGGCTCGACGCCATCGACCGCAGGGCGTGCCGTCTGGCCGCTCGGAGCCGGTTCTCCATGACGCGGATGGTTCGGGACCACGTCGCGATCTATCGCCGCCAGCTGGCGGGCGCTCCGCCGACGCCGGAGCTGGTCGAACCCGGGCATCGATCGTCACCATTGCGATTCGCCGCCGCCGGTGACGCTCCCTGATCCCACTACAGCGAAGAAGCGAAGAGGAAGAAGAGGAACAGGAGACACCATGGCAATGACACGACGTTCCGGGCAGGCACCGGGTTGGGCCGCGTGGCCGGACTGGCCTTCCCGACGAATCCAGGACTGGTTCGAGGGTCGGGGCCGACCCCGTTTCGATTGGCCGGACTGGGCCGAGCCCTGGGTCGGCTCGCTCGACACCTCACCCCTGAAGGTCGAGGAGTACGAGGAGGAGGGCAAGCTCGTCGTCAGAGCGGAGCTCCCCGGCATCGACCCGGAGACCGACGTCGACATCACGGTCAGCGACCACCTGCTCCGCCTGAAGGCCGAGCGACGGCAGGAGACGAAGACCGAGCACAAGACCGGCTACCGGTCGGAGTTCAGCTATGGCGCGTTCTCCCGCACGCTCCCCCTGCCGCCGGGAACGAGCGACGAGGAGATCGAGGCGACCTACGCCGACGGGATCCTCGAGGTCCGCATCCCGATCGACGACGAGGCCAAGGCGCACAAGATCCCCATCTCCCGGGGCTGACCGGACCGAGCGACGGTGACCACGGCCGACGACGCCAGAGGTGATCAGCTGCCGTCGCGATGCGACCGGTCCTCAACGTGATCCCGGTGCCGTGCGATTGGCGGCGTGCACACCGCCCGCACCCGCCCAATCCTCCGCAGACGGCACCGGTCACGGCGGGCGGGCCCACAATCGTTCGGAGGATGTGGTCTCACCCCCACACCTGAGCGAGGGCCCGTCCGCCGATCTCTCCGACAGGAGAAAAACCTCCTGCTCGAAGAGGCGGCGCGTGGGATTCCCGAACTAGGAAGGGCCGCATGACCGGGAGTTCCACGACGACCGACCGCAGCCAGGCACCGATCGGAACGACGGTGGCCGAATCGACTCCACACTGGGATCCCCCGAAGCGGCCACCGGAGGGGGCGCCGAACGTGGTCGTGATCGTGCTCGACGACACGGGCTTCGCCCACCTCGGTTGCTACGGGTCGGACATCGACACCCCGAACATCGACCGCCTGGCCGCTGGGGGGCTCCGGTACACGAACTTCCACACCACGGCGCTGTGCTCCCCCACCCGAGCGTGCCTGCTGACCGGCCGGAACCACCACTCGGTCGGGATGCGGTTCATCTCCAACATCGACTCCGGCTTCTCGAACTGCCGTGGCGTCATCTCGCCGACGGCGGCGACGATGGCCGAGATCCTCGACCAGCACGGCTACGGCACGTTCGCTCTCGGCAAGTGGCACCTGGCGACGCTCGAGGATTGCTCCCCCGCCGGGCCGATGGACCACTGGCCGCTGCAGCGGGGCTTCGACCGGTACTACGGGTTCATGGGTGGCGCCACCGACCAGTTCTCGCCGGAGCTGACGATCGACAACCACCCGGTCGATCCGCCTCAGCGCGACGGTTACCACGTGTCGGAGGACCTGGTCGACCAGGCCATCGCCATGATCACCGCTCACCAGGGGTCGGCTCCCGGCAACCGGTTCCTCGCTTATCTCGCCTTCGGCGCCACCCACTCGCCCCACCAAGCACCCCCCGGCTACGTCGAGAAATACCGGGGCCGCTACGACGACGGATGGGACGTGGTGCGCCAGCGCTGGTTCGAGAACCAGCTGGCGATGGGGATCGTACCGGAGGGGACCACGCTCGCGCCCCGCAACCCCGGGGTGGAGCCGTGGGACGAGCTCCCCGAGGCCAACAAGGCGCTGTACGCCCGGATGCAGGAGGCGTTCGCCGGGTTCCTCGACCACACCGATGACCAGATCGGGCGACTGATCGGGTTCCTCGAGCAGCTCGACCTGCTCGACGACACGATGATCGTGCTGCTGTCCGACAACGGAGCCAGCAGGGAGGGCGGCAAGCACGGCACGCTCAACGAGTTGGCCTTTTTCAACGAGATCCGCACCCCGGTGGCGGACATGCTCGACCGGGTCGACGAGATCGGCGGGCCCAACATCTACAACAACTACCCGTGGGGCTGGGCCCAGGTTGGCAACACCCCGCTGCGGTACTTCAAGTCGAATACCTACGAGGGCGGGATCCGCGATCCGCTGATCGTCCACTGGCCGAACGGCATCGCCGACGCCGGCGGCCTCCGGGACCAGTACCACCACGTAGCCGACGTCCTGCCGACCGTTCTCGACTGCGTTGGTGTCGACGCCCCGAGCGATTACCGCGGCGTGCCGCAGCAGCCGATCGAGGGCACGAGCTTTCGCTACACGTTCGACGCTCCGGCGGAGCCGACCCGTAAGACCACGCAGTACTACGAGATGGTCGGCCACCGCGCCATCTGGCACGACGGGTGGAAGGCGGTGACGATGCACGAGCGAGGCACGCCCTTCGAGGACGACGTGTGGGCGCTCTACCACACCGATGAGGACTTCTCCGAGTGCCACGACCTAGCCGCCGAGCAGCCGGAGAAGCTGCGGGATCTGGTCGACCGGTGGTGGGTCGAAGCCGGGCGCTACAACGTGCTCCCGCTCGACGACCGGGGAGCGGCCGAGCTGTTCGTCATCCGCCGGCCTGGCCACCAGCCGCCCGGCAACCGGCAGCGGTTCTATCCCACCTCGCCCCATCTCGAACGCAGCAAGACACCCGACGTGCGGAACCGATCGTTCGAGATCCGGGCCAGGGTCAGCCGGACCAGCGCGTCGGGATCGGCCGGCGAGGACGGGGTGCTCGTCGCCAGCGGCGCCCGAACCGGGGGCTACACGCTCTACGTCCAGGATGATCGTCTGTGCTTCGTCTACAACCGGCTCGGGACGATGTACGAGCTCCTGGCGAAGGACCCACTACCGACTGGCGAGCTCGATCTCGTCGTCCGCTACCGCAAGTCGGGCGACCACGCAGGGGTGGCCGAACTGCTGGTCCGCCCGGTCGGCGACGAGGGCACCGGAGCTCGGGTCGAGCTGTCGCTAACGGCGGGACCGGTCGAGACGCTCCCCTACCGCCAGACGACCTACGGCATGGACATCGGGCGTGACGCCGGACCGACCGTGTCCGCCCGCTACGAGGGGCCGTTCCCCTATCGCGGCGCCCTGCACTGGGTGGAGTGGGAGCTCGACCACGACCGCGCCGACCTGGTCAAGGCCGCCGAAGTCGAGCTGGCCAACCAGCTCGCCGACCAATAACCAGGGAACCCCCCAAAAGGGCGTCACCGAGCGGTAGCCGACGCGGCAGGTGCCGACTCGAACTCGGACGGGGTGCGGGCCCGCTGTCCGCCGGCGGCCGTGAGCGCGATACCCAGGACGCCGAGGAGCGCGACGAACCGGAACGACCACTGCCATCCGGCGACGAAGGCCTCGCCGGCCGGCACCGAGTCGGCGATCTCACTCAGTGGGATGTCGAAGCCGCGCGACACCATGACGCCGACTACCACCGCAGAGACCATCGCCTGGCCAACGACGTTGCCGATATTCCGGATCAGGTTCGTGAGCGCCCCGACGACGCCATGCCGGCTCGCCGAGACCGACCCCATGATCGTGCTGTTGTTCGGTACGTTCCACGTCCCTAGCGACAGGCCGGTGGCGAATATCACGGGCATCACGACCGTCAACGGTGTCGTCCGCCCCATCGTCGACAACCACAGTCCCATCGCCGCGAGCAGCGAGAAGCCGGCAAGCGATAGGCCACGGGACCCGAACCGATCGGACAGCCGGCCCGAGAACTGGGCGGCGACGCCCATCCCCGCCGAGTTCAAGAACAGCACCCCGGCCGCCCCTGCGGCGCTCATGCCCCGGAGGCTGATCAGGAAGATCGGGGCGAGGAAGAACACGACCGTGGAGCCCATGAACCCCGCGAGCCTGGCCCCGACGGCGAAGCTGAACACACGGTCGCGGAACAGTCCCAGCTCGAGCATCGGGTCAGGGGTGCGGAGCTCCCAGCGCGACCAGGCCACGAACAGCAGCACGACGGCCGCCGCACCGCCGATGATGACCGGCGAGGTCCAAGCGACGGCGAGCGGGTTGTTGACCGTCAGCACCAGCGCCACGACCATGACCGCCGACAGCCCGGCCCCAGCCCAGTCGAACGGGGGACGGCTACCGACCGGGGTCGAGCCAACGAGCTCCTCGTCGAGGATGCGGTAGCCGGCGACGAGGGCGATCGTGATCGGTATCAGGAGGAGGAGGAACATCGCCTCCCACGGCAGGACCTGGAGGATGAGGCCGCCGAAGATCGGACCCGACGCGCCGCCGATCGCCACCGCCGTCGTCTGGCTGCCGATCGCCTTGCCCCGCTCGTGCTGGGGGAAGACCGCCACCACCATCGCCGTGCCGACCGATTGACCCATCGCGTTGCCGATCGCCATCAGCACCCGAGCCGCGATCAGGAGCTCGAAGGTGGGGGCCAGCGCCACGGCCAGCGCACCAACGCCGAACAGCGTGAGGCCGAGCAGATGCATGCGCCTCCGGCCGACCATGTCGGCTACCCGACCCATCGGCAGCATCAGCGAGCTGATCGTGAGCGACTGGGCGATCACCACCCAGGCAACGGCCCGGAGCGTGATGCCGAAGTCGTCGGCGATCGAGGGCAGGGCGACGAACACCATGCTCATCGCCAGCACGTTGGTGACGAAGGCCACGCCGATCGCGGCGAACGCTCGCCACTTCCGGTTGTCGGGCGGCGCAGCGTCGACCGGTGTCACCCAGCCGTTCTAGCCGCGCCGGCTACGGTCCCACCAAAACCGGGCCAAGCTCGACGTCGCCACTCGGCCGCCGGTGCGTGCCGGCGTCACTCCAGCAGCTCGGCCGCCGCCAGCTCTGCCACCCGGTCCTCGTCGTAGCCGAGGATCTCGGTCAGCGCCTCCCACGTGTGCTCGCCGAGGAACGGGGCCCGGGCCTCGACCCGGCTCGGGGTCCGGGAGAGACGGAACCTCGTGTTCTCGATCAGGCACGGCCGGTTCGGGTGGTCGAGGCGAACGAAATGCCCGGCGTGAGCCAGCTGCGGATCGGCCAGGCAGTCGGCACCCTCGGCCACGATGTGGGCCGCCACCCCCGAACGCTGGAGTCGCTCGGCCAGCCCGGCACCGTCGAGCGACGAGGTCCAGGCGGCCACGACGTCGTCGAGCTCGGCGGCTCGTCCGACCCGTCCGGCGGCGGTTGCCAGCGCTGGGTCGCATGCGAGGTCCGGGCGGTCCATCGCCGCCGCCAGTGCCCGCCAGCGGTCGTCGTCCTCGCAAGCGATGGCGATCCACCGGTCGTCGCCGGCAGTCGGGTAGACGCCGTGGGGCGCTAGGTGGGGGTCGCGATTCCCGGCCCGCTCCATCACCCTCCCGTTGACGCTGGCGTCGAGCAGCGCCGGCGTGAGGAAGTGCTGGGCTGCTTCGGATTGGGCGAGGTCGATGTGCTGGCCCTCGCCGGTGCGGCGCCGGTGGTCGATCGCGGCGAGCATCGTCGCCGCAAGGAGATGAGTCGACGTGTAGTCGGTGTAGGCCCCGAACGGCCCGGCCGGTGGGCGGTCGGGCCAGCCGGCGAGGCCGTAGAAGCCGGCGAACGCGGCACCGAGGTTGCCGTAGCCGGCGAACGACGCGAGGGGTCCGGTCTGGCCGGCGAGACAGGTCGACACCATCACCACATCGGGCTTGATCGCTCGGAGGTTCTCGTAGTCGAGGCCCCACTTGGCCATCGCCTTCGGCGAGTAGCTCTCGATCACCACGTCGCACCACCGGACCAAGTCCCGTACCACGTCGAGCGCGCCTGGCTTCGACAGGTCGAGCGCCAGGCTCCGCTTCCCCGCCGCCATCGTGTCGAACAGAGCCGAGTTCTCGATACCGGCCTCGTTGTCGTGGACGGGACGGTAGCCCCGGGCCGCGTCCTGCTTGGTCGCCGACTCGATCTTGACCACGGTGGCCCCGAAGTCGGCCAGGATCCGCACGCTGTGGGGGGCGGCGATCGACCACGTGAAGTCGAGGACCCGCAGGCCACTCAGCGGCTGACCGCCTCCGAGCCGCCGATCGAGCTCCGTGGTCCTCTCGGACCGGGCGGCCCCATCGGCTCGCTCGCGCCCGGCCGGCTCGCCATTGAGGATCTCCCGATCGTGCTGGCCGAGTCGGGGCGCTGGCCCCAGGGGCCGCAGCGGGGTTGCGCTGCACTTGGCGAACGCTCCGGGCACGACGATCGACCGGCCGGTCTCGGGATGCTCGACCTCTTCGAAGAAGCCCCGAGCGGCGAGTTGCTCGCTGGCGAGCACGTCGGCCGTGGTCGAGATCGGGGCCATGAGTAGGCCCCGCTCCATCGCTCCCGCCAGCAGCTCGTCCTTGGTCTTCGACGAGGTGAACGCCTCGACTGCGGCCTTCGCCCGCTCCCACTCCTCGATCGGCTCCACGCCCGACTCGAGCAGATCGAGGTAGCCGACCCAGTCCTTGTCGCGTAGCTCCCGATCGCAGAAGCCCTCGGCGTGGACCCACTCCATCAACCGGGCGGTGTTCTGCCCGATCGGCATCCCGAACACGTGGGTGATCGACACGTAGCCGTCGGCGGCCGGGTAGACGAGGCGGAGCCGGATATCGCCGGTGACGGCCCCGCCGGCCGACCGCTTGGGGTCGGGGGCCCCCACGCCGGTCGACAGGAGACCGGCCTGGGTGCCAAGGGTCGCCGTCCACTGAGCGGCGGCGTCGACGTGTTGACCCGACCCGGACCGAGCCCGCTCGATCAGGGCGATGATGGCACCGGCGGCGGCCGATGCGGCCCCGAAGTGGAACCCCTGGGGCACCCGGAGCCGGACCGGAGGACGGTCGTCGTCGCCGGTGACCGATAGGGTGGCCGCGCTCGCCATGATCGTCAGGTCGGTGGCCGCCCATGTCGCCTTCGGTCCGGTCTGGCCGAAGGCGGACACCGACACGTAGACCAGGCCGGGCACGTCGCCCGAAAGATCGGCCCACCCGAGCCCGAGCTCGGCCATGCGCCCCGGGGTGGCCGACTCGATCAGCACGTCGCTGGTCGCCGCCAGCCGTCGCAGTCGTTTGCGGTCGGTTTCGGTCTCGAGGTCGAGGACCACCGACCGCTTGCCCCGGTTGTAGGCGAAGTGGGTCAGCGATCGCTCCGGGTGCGCGACGTCGTCGACGAACGGACCGAGGGTCCGGGCCCGGGACCCGCCGGGCGGCTCGACGGCGATGACCTCCGCCCCCAGCGCACCGAGGATGTAGCCGCAGAGATGGCCCCGCTCGTCGGTCAGGTCGAGCACGCGATACGGAGAGAGCACCTCTTGATGCTCTCATGCCCTCGCCAGCGGGCGCATCCTGGGCGGCGACCATCTCGGACAGCTGGGTGCGGGTTCGAGGGGCGCAGTACGATCGGCCAGGCAGAAGGGGAGCATCATGACCACGCAACGGGGAGCGGCCCGCTCGAGCGGACCGGCCTACACGTCGATCCTCGGCGACGACCGGACACCGGCGCCGGCGCCGCTGCGGGCCGAGGCCTACGAGTGGATCGACACCGACGAGATCGAGATCGCCCGCTACACGAGCCGGGCGTACCACGAGCTCGAGATGCGCCACCTCTGGCCGAGCACATGGCAGATGGCGTGCCGGCTCGAGCACCTCCCCGAGACCGGCGATCACCTCGTCTACGAGATCGGTGATCTGTCGATCATCGTCGTCAGGGTCTCGGCGACCGGGCTCAAGGCGTTCCACAACTCGTGCCTCCATCGTGGAACGACGCTCGTCGAAGGGCGGGGCAACAGCGCAGTGTTCCGGTGCCCGTTCCACGGGTTCACGTGGAGCATCGACGGCACGTTCCGAGGCATGCCGGCCTCGTGGGACTTCCCCCACGTGGACGGGCCCGGCTTCTGCTTGCCCGAGGCCGCGGTCGCCACCTGGGGAGGGTTCGTCCTCGTGAACCCCGATGGGACGGCTCCGCCGTTCGATGACTACGCGGCATCGCTCGATGAGCACTTCGCCCCCTATCCCCTCGATGACCGCTACGTAGCCCACCACGCCTGCCAGGTCGTCGACGCCAACTGGAAGACCACCCAGGAGGCGTTCATGGAGGGCTACCACGTTTCGACCACCCATCCCCACACTGTCCGCTTCGCCAACGACTTCGACTGCGCCTACGACGTGTTCGACCCCAACGTCAGCCGGTTGATCCAGCCCCTGGCCGTGCCGGCCAACCACTTGATCGGCCAGGTGGGGCAGGCCGAGATGGCCTCGGTCATCCAGAAGATGCTCCCGGCCCAGGACCGGCGGGAGGTCCCGGACGAGGTCGACGCCCGGCCGTGGCTGGCCGACCGGTTCCGGGAGTCGCTCGGCCGGCGGTGGCGCTGTGACCTGTCGGACGCGTCGGAGGCAGCGATGCTCGACAGCATCCAGTACTTCGTGTTCCCCAACTTCTTTCCCTGGGCCGGCTACGCGATCCCGATCACGTACCGGTTCCGGCCCTGGGGCGACGATCCGAACCGGTCGCTCATGGAGATCATGCTGCTGCACCCCAAGCCCGATGGCGGCGAGTGGGAGACCGCCGAACCCTTCTGGCTGGAGCCCGGCGAGTCGTGGACGAGGGCCCCCGGCTTCGAGAGCCTCGGCATGGTGATCGACCAGGACATGGACAACCTGCCCCGAGTCCAGCGGGGACTACGAGCGGCCCGCCATCGCACGATCACCTTGAGTGACTACCAGGAGATCCGGCTCCGGCACTTCCACCAGCGGCTCGACGAGGTCGTCGGTCGCCACGACGACAGCGTCTGATCGTGGCCACCGACTCGGCGCTGCGGCGGGAGGCGAGGTCTTGGTACGAAGCCACCTGGGATCCCGAGCGCCCGACCGGCGAGTGGTATCGGTCGATGACCGAGGAGCGCTGGGCCTACCCGACCTGGCCGGAGCGCTGGTGGGGCCGGGCGCTGACCACCCCGCAGGCGAGGATCGTCCGGGAGGAGCGGCAGCGAGCCGGGGCGCTCGGCCCGCCGTCGGGCATCGGGCCGACGCTGTTGGCGCCGATGCTGTTCGAGCACGGCACCGACGACCAGTGCGGACGCTTCCTGTGGGGCATGGCAGCCGAGGGCTGGGTGTTCTGCCAGATGCTGTCCGAGCCCGAGGCCGGCTCCGACCTCGCCAACGTGCAAACGATCGCCGAGCCCGACGGCGACGAGTGGCGGGTCAGCGGCTCGAAGGTGTGGACGTCCAACGCCGATGTCGTCGACTACGGGATGCTCCTGGCCCGAACCGACCCCGGTGCCCCGAAGCACCACGGTTTGACGTTCTTCCTCATCGCCCGGGACCAGCCCGGGGTCGACGTTCGCCCCCTGAGGCAGATGACCGGCGACGCCCGCTTCAACCAGGTGTTCTTCGATCGGGCACGGGTGCTGGCCGGTGATCGGCTCGGCGCCGATGGCGAAGGGTGGGGGGTGACCCGGACCTTTCTCGCCCACGAGAAGAACTCCTACAACCCGGCCGCCCACGAGGGCGGACCGTTCGGTCGGGTCGATCTCGACCGGCCGGCGGGCGAGACGCTGGAGCGCCTCCGGCAGCATCGGACCGCAGCGTCGGCCGGCCGGGGCGTCGGGCGCCTCCTGACCGACCTGGTGGCCCGATCCGGGCGGGGCGACGACCCCCTCGTTCGCCAGGATCTCGCCCGCTTGTGGAGCGAGCGCCAGCTGATGACCCAGACCAACCGCCGGTCGGGTACCGCCGCCCCCTCGCCTCGAGCGGTCGGACCGATCAGCAAGCTCACCGTCTCCGAGCTGACCCGAGGCCAGCGCGACACCGGCCTCGCAGTCCAGGGCCCGTGGGGGGCGCTCGTCGGCGACGATGCATGGTCGCCCGCATTCCAGTACTTCGCCCTCAACTCGCCGTCGCTGTCGATCGCCGGCGGGACCGACGAGATCCAGCGGAACCACCTGGCCGAGAGGGCACTCGGGCTCCCCCGCGATCCGGGACCGCCGTAGCTGTACCGGCCGCCGGTCCACCGGTTAACGTCGTCCGGGAAACGGGCACTGGCGGCGTGCCGACCCGAGCGATACCGAGGGGGAACATGGCGACACCACCGTCCGAGGAACAGGTCCTGACCTGGTTCGACGAGCTGTCGAACTGGGGCCGGTGGGGGGACGACGACCGGTTGGGAACGTTGAACCACCTGAGCCCGGAGAAGCGGGTCGCGGCGGCCGGGCTCGTCACCGAGGGGACCTCGGTGTCGTGCAGCTGGGACATCCGCACCGGCCGCCAGCCGGGGGCCACCGTCGAGTCGCAGCGGTACATGCTGTCTACCGGGCTCGGCCTCGACGACGAGGGCCGGCGGGGGTTGTTGGACGGCGGTCGGGCCGGCGGGGCCCAGGAGTACATCGGGATGGTGTTCCACGGTCTCGACGTCACCCACCTCGACTCCCTCGCCCACCTGTTCTGGGACGGAAAGATGTACGGCGGTGCGCCGGCGTCGCTGGTGTCGGACCGCCAAGGCGCGCTCAAGCACGACGTCCTGGCGGTCCAGCACGGCGTCACCACCAGGGGCGTCCTGCTCGACATCGCCCGCCTCCGCGGCGTCGACGTGCTCGATGCCGACGACCACATCTACCCCGAGGATCTCGAGGCGGCCGAGGATGCGGCCGGCCTCCGGTGCGAGCCTGGCGATGTACTGCTGGTGCGCACCGGCGAGGGTGGGGCCCGGCGAGCCGAGAAACGGGAGTACAACGCCAACAAGCCCCGTTCCGGCTACCAAGCGGCGTGCCTGCCCTGGCTCCACGAGCGGGGCATCGCCATGATCGGGTCGGACGTCGCTCAGGACCCGACCCCGTCGGGCTACCGGAACGTCTCGATGCCGGTCCACATGGTCGGCATCGTGGCCATGGGCCTCTGGCTGATCGACAACTGCCAGCTCGAAGACCTCGCCGCCGCTTGCGAGTCCCGGTCCCGGTGGGAGTTCCAGTTCGTGCTGTCGCCGATCCGGTTCGTCGGGGTGACGGGCAGTCCCGTCAACCCGCTCGCCGTCTTCTGACGGGTTCACGGTGGCGTCGATCGACACTCCGCTGCTGGTCGTCGGCCACGGCCCCGCGGCGCTCGTCGCCGCCAAGGTCGCAAGCGGGCGCGGCCTGTCGTGCCTGATCGTCGGGCACGAGCCGATCGTCGACGACCAACCGGTGGTCCTCGACGAGGAGTCACTGCGGGTGCTGGAGCCGAACGGGGTCCTCGGCGTGCTCCGACCCTACGCCTCGGCTCGAGCGCCGTTCACCATCGCCCCGACGCTGTTCGAGCAAGCCCTCAAGCACCACTGCGTCGCCGACATGCTCGTAACGGTGTACGACCGCATGTGGGTCGACGAGCAGCAGGTCGACGAGCAGCAGGTCGACGAGCTTCGTCCTGATGGCGGGGCGCTCAGCGGGGTGCTGACCGACGGTCGGAGCCGGTGGGAGCTGCGGGCCGATGCGTTCCTCGATGTTTCGGCGTTGCCGACCGAGCTCAACGGGGCGATCCGCGAGGCGGCCCGCTTCGCCACCGCCCTCGTCGACGGGATCTCGGAGTCGACGGCGACCGGCTGAGTCAGTCCTCCAGCATCTCGCGGAGCTGACCGAGCGTGGCCACGCTGTCCTGCCCGGGCGCCACGTTGACGTTGAGCACCGAGACGCCGGCTTCCTTCCAGACCCCGAGGCGCTCCCTGACCTGCGACGGGGGCCCGACGAGGCTCGACCGCTCGAGGAAGTCTCGGGGCACCGCTGCGGCGGCGGCTTCCTTCTTGCCCTCGAGGTAGAGGTCCTGGATCTCGACCGCTTCGGCCTCGTAGCCATACTTCTTGGCGATCGTGTTGTAGAAGTTCTTGTCCCGAGCCCCCATGCCGCCCCAGTAGAGGGCGGTGTTCGGCCGGCTGAGGTCGAGGACCCGGTCGGCGCCTTCGCCGACGTATTCCTCACCGATGGCGACCATCGCCCCGGCCCCGATCTCCAACCGGCCGAGCGACGGGTCCCGGTCGACGGTGCCGGCCTTCAGGTCGTCGCCCCAGACCCGCTGGAACTCGTCGGGAACGAAGAACACGGGCAGCCACCCGTCGGCCGAACGGGCGGTGGCCTTGACCGAAAGCGGCATCAGCGACGCCCACCAGATCGGGATCTCGCTGCGAACCGGGTGGTTGATCAGCTTGAGCGGCTTCCCGAGGCCGGTGCCCTCGCCCTCGGGAAGCGGGACCGTGACCGTCTTGCCGTCGTAGACCACCTTCTCCCGCCGGAGCGTCATCCGGACCACGTCGATGTACTCCCGGATCCTGACCATCGGCTTCTCGTAGGGCACGCCATGGAAGCCCTCGATGACCTGGGGACCGCTTGCCCCGAGGCCGAGGATGAACCGACCGTCGCTCACCATGTCGAGCCCGGCCGCGGTCTGGGCGATCGCCGTCGCGGTCCGGGAGTACACGTTGAGGATGCCGGAGCCGATCTCGACCCGCTCGGTCCTGGCCGCCAGGTAACCGAGCTGGCTGACCGCGTCGACGCTGTAGGCCTCGGCCACCCAGACCACGTCGAGCCCGGCCTTCTCCAGCTCGACGACCCGATCGACCGACTTGGCGAAGTCGCCGACATAGTTGATGCTCATCCCGAGTTTCATGTTCGGCACACTAGTGTCGGCCGGGTCCCCGTACCTCCCCGCACAGGTCGTCCGGTTACCGGGGCTGTCGAGCGGCAGCGGAGATCCTGCCGTGCACGTAGTCGAGCTTGTCGACCACGGCCGGCGAGAGAACGAACGGATAGAGATCCCCCTGCCCGATCGAGCGCGACATCGCGTTGAGCGCCAGCGTCAAGGCGAGCCAGTCCCGTACCATCGGCCCGATCGCTGGCTCACCAGGCGCCGGCCACGACTCCCCGCCAACCGAGCGAGCGGGGTCGGCTGCGGTCAGCCCGAAGGCGGCTGCCGTCTCCAGCCCGTCTCGAATGTGGAGGTAATGAGCGAACGTCTCGGCCCAGTCTTCCCACGGATGCACGGTCGCGTACTGGCTCACGTGGGTGTCGGCCCACGACGCCGCTCCACTGCTGGCGTAGTGGTGCCGGAGCGCCTCGTCGTAGGGGAGCCGATCGTCGCCGAAGAGCCGGCGGAAGTCGTCCAGCTGACCCGTGTCGACGACGAGCAGCGGCCAGAAGTAGTGGCCGATCTCGTGACGCAAGTGGCCGAGAACCGTGCGATAGGGCTCCCCGAGCTGCTGGCGCACGAACTCGCGATGGGCATCGTCGGACTCGGACAGATCGAGGGTGATCACCCCGGCGTGGTGCCCGGTCGTCACGTCGCCGCCCCAAGAGGAAAGCAGCTCGAACGTGACACCGCGCTCGCCGTCGACCGCGCGATCGATCAGCGGCAGACCCAACGCCAACAGCTGGGCGATGAGCCGGCGCTTGGCCTCCTCGGCGTCGGCGAAGGCCGCCATGGCCTCGGGCTCGTTGTCGTTTGGCCGAACGGAGGTGAGACGGCAGCTGACGCACAGGTCGTGTGGCTCGTCGGCGGCCACCATCCAGTTGCAGCGAGCGAGCTGCTGGTTACGGCAGTACCGGTACACGCCCCCGGACCCGTCGGCCACCTCGAGCCGATCGCCGGTCGACCGCAACGTGACGAGGTCCTGTCGGTCGGGCACGAAGCCGAGCAACGCACCGCAGCGAAGGCAGGCCGAGTTCTCGAAGAACACGAGCTGACCGCACTCCGAGCAGCGAACCGGTCGCACGGCGACGCTACCGCCTCTGTCCCGTGTCCGGCCGAGGACGGCATTCACCGGTCATGAGTTCGGAGCGACGTCGACCGAGACGGTGAGCCGGCTCTCGATCGCATCGGCGAAGATCACGCCCTTCAGCGGGGGAACGTCGGCGTAGTCCCGCCCGTGGGCCGTGGTGACGTAGCGGTGCCCGGCGATCTGGTCGTTCGTCGGGTCGACGCCAACCCACCGGCCGGCGCCGAGGAACACGGCCACCCAGGCGTGGGTCCGGTCGACCCCGGTCAGCGCTGGCTGGCCGGGTGGAGGATCGGTCTCGAGATACCCGCTCACGTACCGGGCCGCAAGGCCCATGGAGCGGAGCGAACCGAGAAGCGCGTGGGCGAAGTCCTGGCATACGCCTCGGCGAAGCTCCATGACCTCCTCCAGAGGTGTGTCGACGTCGGTCGCCTCGGTGTCGAAGACGAAGTCGTCGTGGATCCGGGCCGACAGGTCGAGCACCGCCTCGGCGAGGGAGCGTCCGGGTGGGAAGCTGGGCCGGGCGTAGTCGACGAAGGCGGCGCTGCGCGACACCAGCGCCGAGTCGAGGCTGAACTCGACCGCCTCGAGCCCGTGATCGCCAGCCGAGGCGGGCACGAACGACTCCCACGAACGCTCGCCGAACCGACCGAAACCGGTCGGCCGACCGCTGGTGTCGACCACGCTGGAGCTGGTCACGACGAGCTGGGTGTGCGGCTCACGGATTGAGTAGATGGCGGCGAGGTTGCCGAAGTAGTCGCTTCGCTCCCGGAAGTGCTCGGGCTCGGGTTCGAGGCTGAGCGAGCGGCGGAGGCAGACCTGACCGTCGATGTCGCGGGGCAGCTGGTGGATCTCGCCGAGGCTAGTGGTGACCGGGACGTCGTAGTCGTAACGCGTCCGGTGAAGGATCTCGTAGATCATCTCGATCCCCGAGGTGACTCGATGGGCGTGACGATGGATCGCTGGGGGAGCTGCCTCGTGAAGTAGTCGGCGGCGATGGCATCGGCCGCCGCCGACAGCTCGGTCCGCACCGTGGTCACCAGCCGGTCGAGCTCGATCCGATGGCCCGCGTCACCCGGTTCTGCGATGCTCACGGAGTCGTGCTCCTGGAGGAGGCGGGCGACGTCGAGGACCAGGGGCGCAGCCGACGGCGTCGATCCGCTCGGCTGATGGGCATGGAGCACGGCCAGGTCGTCCCGCAGTCGGTCGACCTGAAATCGCAGAGAGCGTGGGTTTCCGGTGTCGCCGAAGAGCAGGTCGATCGCGCTCGACAGGCGGACCTCGGATCGGTACCGGCGCCGGAAGGTGATGATGCTCTCGTGGGCGGTGAGCACCGATTCGAGCAGGAGGCTCTCGACGGCCGGCGGACGGACGACGGCCAGCGTGTTCCCAACCAGCGCGCCGACGTGGAGGGCCCGCTCGAGCCGCCGCCCGGCGTCCATGAAGTGCCACCCGTGGTCTCGGACCATCGACTCCGTAGCGAGGCCGGACAGTGACAGCAGGCCGTGCAACAGCTCGTCGAGCAAGCTCACGACCGACTCGCCGCCATCGGGCGTCCCGGGATCGAGACCGTCGATCTGGCGTTGGAGCGACCCGACGACGAGCCAGGTGTCGACCGATAGCTGGTCCCGAACCACGTCGATGGCGTCGAACATCCCCCGGATGGCGTGGGCGACGGTGCCCGGGCGCTGCCCGTCGATCACGACGGCCAACAGCTCGCCGGTCGGATCGTCGAACCGGTCGGCAGCGTCGTCGCCGACGAAGCCCGGGTAGGTGCCGGTGATCCGGGTCATGGCTTCCAACAGGGCGAAGAGTGACTCGGGCCCCGGCCCCGCCGGTGCGTCCTGGAACTCGTCCGCTCGGCGGTAGATCGTTCGCAGGAGCCGGACGGTCGCCTCGGCTCGCTCGGCATACCGGCCGAGCCAGAACAGGTTCTCCGCGGCCCGAGCCGACGTCTCGCCGGTGACGAGCGGCACTGCGTCATCGGCAACGGTCAGCCACGATCCGTCGTCGCTGTCGAGCTCGGAGCCGAGCACCCACGTGTCCTTGGCGATCGCGCCGACCCGATTGGCGATCGATGCACCGGGATCGATGGCCGTCCTCCCCAGGCCCCCCGCCATGACCAGGTAGGTACCTCCGTCGGCAACGGCGAAGCCTCGCAGCACCGTCGCCCGAGGCTCGAACCCGGTCTCGACCAGCACCGGGGCGGTCGCTCCCTCGATGCGCTCCTGTCCGACCCATCGATCGGGCCGGGCCTCGATCCGTCTCCGGAGATCCTCGAGCTCGGCCCTGGTCGCTCGCGACGTGTCGAAGGAATGCTCGAGGGTCGCCCTCGACAACGGCCGGACGACGAAGCGACCGAGGTTGGCGACGACGTGGGACAGCCCCGCCGGATCGCCACACCACCACGACGGCACCGGATCGATGGCGACGTCCTCTCCCAGGAGCTGCTGGCACAGGCGGGGTAGCAGCGTGGCAAGACCGGCGTTCTCGAGGACGCCCGATCCGAGCGTGTTCACGACGCTGACCGACCCCGTGCGGCAGGCGTCGACGAGGCCGGGTACCCCGAGCGTCGAGCCGGTCCGGAGCTCCAACGGATCGCAGAAGAGCGCGTCGACCCGTCGGAGGATGACGTGGACCGGTACCAGATCGCTCACCGTCTTGAGCCACACCTTCCCCTGACGCACCCGAAGATCGGACCCCTCCACCAGCGGGTAGCCGAGGCGGGCGGCGATCGAGGCGTGCTCGAAGGCTGTCTCGGAGAACGAACCGGGCGACAGCACCACGATCGACGGATCCTCCACCTCGAGCGGGGCGGTCGACCGGACCGCGGCCCGGAACGCTCGCACGAACGGGCCGAGCTGCCGGACGCCGGCCGTTGGGAACAGGCGGGGGAACACCCGCGACAGCACCCGGCGGTTCTCGAGCGCGTAGGCCACCCCCGACGGGGCCTGGGTCCGGTGGCCGAGCGTGTGCCACCGGCCGTCGCCGTTCCGGTACAGATCGACCCCGGCGATGACGAGCTGCTTCTCGCTCGGCAGCCTGATGCCGTCGCAGGCTCGGCTGAACTGCGGGTCGGGAAGAATCATGGCTGGTGGCAGGAGACCGGACCGCAGCAGTCGGCGCTCACCGTAGAGGTCACGCAAGACGAGGTCGAGCAGCTCGGCTCGCTGCTGGATGCCCCGTTCGATCGTCAGCCACTCGTCGACCGGGAGCAGCAGCGGCGCTGGGTCGAGGGCCCATGGCCGGTGCGGGCGGGAGGAGTCACCTCCGACGTTGTAGGTGACGCCCTCCTGTTCGAGCTGGAGTCGGATCTCATCCCTGCGACGGAGGAGCTCGGAACCGCCGAGCCGGCGGTAGCTATCGGCCAGTTCCAACCAGTGCGGTCGGATGCCGCCAGCGCCATCGGCGAGCTCGTCGTACCCCTGGCTCGACTCGAGGTACGCGGTGACGAGATCGTCGGTCGAACCCGCGGTCACGATTCGGTCGACCACGCCCTGAGACCGAGCACGTGAGGAAGGTGCTCGACGACGTGGTCGAAGCGCTGGCTGGTGCGGTGCTCGATCCCGACGTGAATGCCCATGAAGACGCCCAACATCCTGCCCGATTGGCTGCGGCGATGCTACCCGGATCGGCCCCGACCCGAGCCCCACCACGAGCGTCCCCACCGCCGGATGATCGGCCGCAGGCGAGCTGGCCGCTGCACCTGAGCCCACCAATCGTTGGGCTTCAACCGCCGGCCACCGGCGAAGTGATCGTCGACCGCCAGCAACCTCCGCCGCAACCGGGTACCAGCGAGCCATCGCCACCACCGATTCCACGGCTTCGAGTAGTCGCGCGTCCAGGGGCAGATCCGAACACAGATCGCGCAATCGCTGTTGATCTTCGACCAATAGCCGAAGCAGGCCTCGCCGTCGACCGACCACTTGCGGACGCCCTTCAGCCCGGAGCGGTTGAGCGCCACCGGAACCGGTCCTCCGTGAGGGATCGCGCTGGCCGGGCAGGCCTCGGCGCACCGGTCGCACGCCTCGCAGAACTCCTTCACCCCGAACCGCCGGGGCTGATCATGCGCCAGGGGTAGATCGGTGAAGATCTTCCCGAACCGGAGCCTCGCTCCGAACTCCGGGGTGATGACCATCCCGTGCCTGCCGTACTCGCCCAGCCCGGCCTTGATGGCGAGCGGGATCGCCAGGGCGGTGTCGTTCATCGACGGCACCGCGTGGTAGCCCAGGTTGCGGATGTACTGGGCGACACCGAGCAGGACAGCGGCGTCACGGGAGTAGCCGAGCCCGGTCGCCGTACCCGACAGGGCCGATGGCGCGGTCTGGACCAGCTCGGCGTCCATCGATTGGCCGATGACGATCACGCTGGTCAGGCCGCCGGGTAGGCGGTTGGCCTTCGCGGCGCCGGTGGTGGCGCTGAAGCGCTCGGTGTAGACCCACCGCTCGTCGTGGTCGGTGATGCCGACGAGGTCGGCTCCGAACAGCTCGGCCACGCGTTTGACCTGGCGGGCCGATTCTTCGGGGGAGTCGGGCACGAGCCGCTCGTCGGGCCCGTCCCGCAGCATCGACAACGGATCGAGGAAACCGTCCCGCCGGCCCTGGTCCTCGTACATCTCGGTGAACACGTCGCTGACCTGCCACGACGCATTGCGGAGCGCGTAGTCGCGCTGGGTGAAGCCGTTGGCGGTACGCCACTCGGAGAGGGGCCGCCGGTACGTGGCGTAGAACCGATCGGATCGCTCGTCGCGCACGGTGTCGTCCCAGAACGAGCGGGAGAAGACATCGTCGACCTGGCTGAACCGCTCGAAGTCGTCGAGGACCTCGAAGCCGGCCCGGCGATCGTCGTCCCGACCCATCGTGCGACCCTAACACCAGGGGTTGGTCGCCGTTCGATCCGTCGGGCGGTTCTCCGGCTGTCGAGCCGAGACGGGTTGTCAACTACGATCGGTTCCGTGCTCACCGGTCTCAGCCTCCCCGTCGTCGACGTCTCGGGCCACCGCTCCGATGACCGCGGCTCCACCACCGCCGCCGCCGAGGCGATCGGGGCGGCACTCACCGATCTGGGGTTCGTCTCGATCGTTGGCCACGGCATTCCCTGGGACCAGGTGGAGGAGATCTACGGCTGGGCCCGCCGCTACCACGCGCTGCCCATCGAGGTGAAGACCGCGCACGGCATGGGACCGGCCAACATGGGGTACATCCCGATCGGCGGCGCCCAGCAAGGCGAGCACCCGGCCCTGAACGCCGCGTTCTTCATGGGTCGCCCGGGCTCGGCCCGCAACCGGCTGCCGGATCCCGAGGTCTTGCCGGGGTTCGAGGCTGCCCTCACCGCCTACTACCGGGCGATGGACGAGCTCGGCCATCACTTGCTCCCGCTCTATGCTCTGGCCGTCGGCATGCCAGCGGAGTATTTCGATCAGTTCTTCGACCCGGCGCTGGCCACCCTGCGCTTGACCCACTACCCGCCGGTCCTTGCCGTCGACGGCCAGTGGGGCATCGACCCCCACTCCGACGCCGGCTTCATGACGATGCTGCCAACCAACCCGGTGGCGGGGCTGGAGATACAGGAACCGTCGGGCACGTGGCGGCCCGTCGAGCAGGAGCCGGAGTCGTTCGTGGTCAACGCCGGCGACATGCTCCGTCGGTGGACCAACGATCGGTTCCTCTCGACCCGGCATCGGGCCCGAAGCGATGTTCCCTTCGACCGGTACGCGATCCCGTTCTTCTTCGATCCTCGCGTCGACTCGGTGATCGACCCGGTGCCGAGCTGCGTCGACGCCGACCACCCGAAGCGGCACGAGCCGCTGGTCTATCGCGACTACCTGCAGGCGTTCATGCGCCGCGGCTACGCCGCAACCCGCGATAACAGCTGACGGGCCCCGACGGTGCCGCCGTCATCTACACTCCGCCCATGAGCCACGAGCAGCGGATGGCGGCGGCCGGTATCGAGCTGCCGGAAGGGTACCCACCGGCCGGCCTGTACGTATCGGCGGTGCAATCCGGCGGCCTGCTGCACGTCGGTGGCCACGGACCGGTGCGCAGCGACGGAACCCGGATCGCCGGGAAGGTCGGCGGTGAGATCGACCTCGAAACGGCCCAGGAGGCCGCACGACTCACCGGCCTGCAGATCCTCCGGTCGGTGAGAGCGGAGCTGGGATCGCTCGACCGGGTGAGCCGGGTGGTCAAGGTGTTCGGGATGGTGAACTGCGCTCCGGGGTTCAATCAGACACCGGCCGTCATCAACGGCTGCTCGCAGTTGTTCCACGACGTCTTCGGCGAAGCCGGCGTTCACACTCGATCAGCGGTCGGGATGGCGGAGCTCCCCTTCGACATCGCCGTCGAGATCGAAGCGATCTTCGAGGTCACAGCCGGCGACTAGCTTTCGGAGCGCGGGTCAGGTTTCGGACATCAGCTCCTCGACCCCGCCGCGGGCGTCCATCTCGAACCGCAGGCCCTCGATCGGGGGCCGGGCGAAGAACCGATGCAGGCCACGGCCCCCGGCGGGGCCGAGCCGGTCGAGGACGACGGTCCGGCACACGCCGTCGACGGCCTCGACCGAGTACACCGCAACGGCGTCGGTGTCGTCCCAGGTCAACCCCATGGCGGCGAGCCGCGCTTCGAGCTCGTCGAGCACGGCTGTCGCTCGAGCGGGGCCGGTCTCGTCCCATGAGGCCGACCCACCGACGATCGCCTCCGGCCGGAGATCGGACTGGTCGGCCAGGTCGCCGGCACCGGACACGATGAACGAGGGCCGGGCGGCGGTCGCATGAGGGACGGTGTAGCCGAAGGCGGCGATGCTGGTGTCGACCCGAGAATCGGCGATCGGAGCGACGTTGGTTCGGGAGATCGGGTTCTCGCCATCGTCGAGGAGGATCGCACGATCGTCGAGGGCGTCGCGGTACTCGTCGTTGAACGAACCGAACCCGCCGAAGCTGTGGGGGGCCGGGCAGCGCAGCTCGATCGAGCACAGGGCGGTCACCGGGCGCCCGGCGGCAGCCAGTGCCCGATCGATCAGATCGAACCCGCGGCGCCAGGAGATCGGCTGCCGGAGGGCGACCCGTCTGATCCGATGGCCGGCCAGTGCTCGCACCCCCGCCGAGTACGGCGAGATGCCCGGGACGTGGCCGTAGCCCCGATCGTGATGCTCGACGATGGTCACAGCGTCGGTGCCGCCGCCGCCATCGCACCCAGCTCTGGGAACCGTTGCCGAGCATCGCCGGTCATCGGTCGGTCCGTCGTGGCCCTGGCCGGAACCGGACCGGGAGCGTGGTCGGTCCGAAGATGAAGTTCGAGGCCATCCACTCCGTAGGGCCGGCAGGTTCGAGATCCTCCAGCCTCGCCACGGTCTCCCGGGAAGAAGTCGATCTCGTCATAGCGGGTGACCGCCCAGAAGCCCGGCCCGTCGGGCTCGTAGTGTCGGTAGACCGGCGCGTGCTCGCGCAGCCAGGCGTACTGGTCGTGCGGTTGGCCACCGGCGTAGCTGGCCACCGAGAGCAGGTCGATGTCTGGCACGGCCAGATCCTCTCACACCGTCCGAGCGGTGCAACAGGTGGCTGTGGTCCACCGCCGGCCTGTCAGTCCTTGACCAGGAGGTGGACCACACACACCGCCCCGACGCCGACCATGTGGGCGAGACCGCAGCGGGCCGCCGGCTGCTGCCGGGGCCCGGCCTCCCCTCTCAGCTGGCGGGCGATCTCGGCGATCTGGCCTGTCCCCGTCGGGCCGATCGGGTGGCCCATCGCCAGCAGTCCCCCGGACGGGCTGACAGCACAGCGGCCGCCGAGGTCGAAGTCGCCCGACGCCACGAGCGAGGCGGCCTCGCCCGGCGGGCACAAGCCGAGGGCTTCGGTGTAGAGCAGCTCCTCGATGCTGAACGCATCGTGGACCTCGAGCACGTCGAGCTCGGCGGGACCGACGCCGGCCTGATCGAAGGCGTCGACTGCGGTCTCGGCGGTGAGGGCGGCGTCGATACCTTCCCCCGGTGGGTAGAGCCGCTCGGTCCTGGTGGCCGAGGCCACGATGCGGACCGCCCGCGACCGGTCGATCCGAAACCGGTCGATGCCGTCGTCGGACGCGACGATCACCGCAGCCGCCCCCTCCCCCACCGGGCAGCACTGCAGTCTCGTCATCGACCCGGAGATCGGCTCCGCCATGATCTCGTCGAGGGTTCGCTCCTGGCGCCGTTGGGCATTGGGGTTGTGGGCGCCGTTCCGGTGGTTCTTGAGCGCGACGGCGGCGACCTGCTCCGGGGTCACGCCGTGGGCGTCGAGATAGGCCGACGCGAGGAGGGCGAAGTGGGTGAACGGGACGATCGTCCCGCCTTCGAGGTTCTCGATGCCGGCTTCGGCCGGTCCGGCCGCAATCCCGGCCCGGGGCTTGTCGACCCCGAGAGCGAGGGCCACGTCGGTCCGGCCCGAGGCCACGTCGAGGCTGGCCTGGGCCACGGCGGTCGACCCGGAGGCCGACGCGTTCTCGACCTGGGCCATCGGTATGCCGGTGGAACCGAGACGGCTGAGCATGATCCGGCTCGACCCCATGCCGAGCAGGGCGGTGCCGGTGTAGGCGGTCTCGACCGCAGGCCAGTCGATGCCGGCGTCAGCGAGCGCTGCTCGCACCGCGGTCAAGCCGAGGTGCACGTAGGTCGCATCGGAGTTGCGCTGGTAGCGGTGGAAGCCGATGCCGACGACGTACACGGGTCGATCGGCGAGGATGTTGCCGGCCACTACCCGCTCGCTCCGCGGCCGATGTCGGCCACCTCGAATCGGAGGTCGACCACCTCGGTGCCATCATCGGCGGTCTCCCAGGGCACGGCGACGCCCCGGACCCGAGAGCCGATGGCAGCGGCCGAGACGTCGCCGGTGAGCACTGCCTTCAAAGCGATGCCGTCGTCGAGGACGATCGTGGCCACCGTGAACGGGGTCTCGGGCCTCGCATGATGGTGACGGTGCACCGTGGCGATCGCGTGGATCACGCCAGCGGCGGCCAGCTCGATCTCGTCGAGCTCGTCGACGCCTGCTCCGCACCGCTCACAGCCATACGGGTCTGGTGGAAATGCACACCGACCGCAACGTTGGCACTCGTGCCCGACAATCGTCGGCGGGTCGCCCACCCGCATCAGTCGGGGATATCGAGCTCGGCTTGGCGCCACAGAGCCACCGTAGCGAACGGGACCTTCGGCGGTGGCGAGGCCGGGCCCGGATGCCGGACGATTCCCTGGTGATCGTCAATGCGCTGCTGATCGGACTGAAGGATCTGCGCCAACGAGTGCGTGACCGGTCGGCGCTCATCATGGGCGTGGTCGCCCCTCTTGGTCTGGTTCTCATTCTCGATGCAACGCTCGGATCGGTGGCGGAAACGACCCGGTTCGAGTTCGCGGTGCTCAACGAGGACCGCGGCGAGCTCGGCGCCGCGTTCGAGGGCCTGATGGACGAGCTCGAAGCCGACGGCGTCGCGGTTGTCACCGACGTGACCGACCGCAGCGAGCTCGACGATCTGGTCGCCGACGGCTCGGTGAATGCCGGGTTCGTCGTCCCCCCATCGTTCACCGAGGCGACCCGCTCCGGCAATCCCGGTCAGCTGGTCGTCGTCGGGGATCGGAGTGCGCCGATCTCGGTCAGCGTGGCCGAGGCGATCGCCGAGAGCTTCGCGTCCGAGGTCGACTACGTGACCTTGGCCGTCGCTTCGGCCGCCGCCACCGGGGCCGGCGATCCCACCGAGATCGCTGCCCTGGCCCAGACCGTCGAGCCACCGATAGCCCTCGACAGCGTGACCGAGGAGGGGCGGGGCTTCGACCCTACGAGCTACTACGCGATCTCGCTGTCGGTGTTCTTCCTGTTCTTCACCGTCCAGTTCGGCGTGCTGTCGCTCCTCGAAGAGGAGGAGGCGGGAACCCTGGCGCGGTTGCGGACGGCCCCGATGTCTCCCGCCGCCATCATCGTCGGGAAGCTGGTGTCGTCGTTCGTCCTCGGCGTGGGGAGCATGGCGGTCATGGTCGTCGCCACGACCGTGTTGATGGGTGCGGTATGGGGCGACGCTCTGGGGGTCGCCGTCTTCGTGGTGCTCGGCGTGCTGACCGCCGTGTCGCTGGCGGCAGTCGTCTCGTCGGTGGCCCGGACCGCCGAGCAGGCGGGGGCCTACGCGTCGATGGCGGCAGTCGTGCTCGGTCTGCTCGGCGGGGCGTTCTTCCCGATCAGCTCGGCGTCGGACCTGATCGGCGCCGTCTCGTACATCTCGCCCCACCGGTGGCTGCTCGAAGGACTCAGGGACGTGTCCTACGGCGTACCACTCAGTTCGATCGGCGGGCCGCTGCTGGCGATCGCCGTCTTCATCGTCGTGACCGGCTCGGTTGGGCTGATGGCAGCGGCCAAGGGGGTGGCACAGCGATGACCGTGCTCTTGATAGCGGCGAACAGCCTCCGGCGGCTCGTCCGCCAGCGGGCCAACCTGTTCTTCGTGTTCGTGCTGCCGCTGCTCCTGATCCTCGTGCTCGGATCGACCGCCGCAGGGTTCGAGCCCCGGATCGGCGTCGTGACCGGGGTCGAGCCGACCCCGCTCGGAGCAGCGTTCGCCGACCAGCTCGAAGCCGGTGGCGGGGTCGAGGTCACCACGTTCGCCGACGAAGCCGAAGCCAGGGACCTGCTTCAACGGGAGGAGCTGTCGGCCGTGGTCATCCTGCCCGAGGGCTATGGCGAGACGTTCGCCGGCGGCCCGACCGCCGTCGAGTACCTGGCACTGCCCGACGGCAACGGCTTCGAGCAGCAGGGCCTGGTCGACGCGGTCGTGGCCGACCAGAACGCCAAGCTGCGAGCCGCCCGGCTCGTGGCATCCGAGGCCGGCATCGATCTCGACGCCGGGCTGGCGACGGTGGCCGAGGTGGAACAAGGGGTGCCCCGGACGGCGGTGCTGACCGTCGACGCCGACGGCGAGGACTTCGCCGGGAGCGACGAGTTCGGCCAGGTCGCCGGCCAGCAGCTGGTGCTGTTCCTCTTCCTCATCGGCATGATCGCGTCGGCAGCCATCATCCAATCCCGCCGGCTCGGGGTCACTCGCCGGATGCTGGCGACGCCGGCGTCCACCGGCCAGGTGCTCGGCGGTATCCTCCTCGGCCGGTTCGGCGTCGCCGTCGTCCAGGGCGTCTTCATCGCCGTCGCCACGTCGCTCGTGTTCGGGGCCGACTGGGGCTCGTGGCCTGCGGCGCTCGCCGTGATCGGGGTGTTCTCGCTGGTGGCGACGGCTGCTGCGGTCCTCGTCGGCTCGATGCTCCACAACGAGAACCAGTCGACCGCGGTCGGAATGTCGGTCGGGCTGGCCTTCGCCGCGTTCGGGGGCTGCATGGTGCCACTCGAGGTGTTCCCCGACGGGCTCCGGAGGGCGGCCCACGTCACTCCTCATGCCTGGGCGAACGACGCGTTCGCCGAGGTCGTCCAGCGGGGCGGCGGAATCGTCGATGTGACGACCGAACTGGCGGTGCTGCTCGTCTACGCTGCCGGGCTGTTGGGGCTCGCGACCGTCATGCTGCGACGCTCGCTGCAGCTGTCGTAGCCAAGCCGGCCCGAAGGTCGCGGAGTCCCCGCTCAGTCCCTGAGCGCCCGGCCGGTGAGGTGGAGGAACACAGACTCGAGATCCGGTTCGACCAGTTCGACCCCGATCACTCGATCACCGTCCGTCGCCGCGGCTTCGATGACCGCCGGCAACACGTGGTGCCCGTCGGTTACTTCGAGCGAGATGTCGTGGTCGTCGGCCGTGATCGTCACGACCTGAGGGAGGTCCTGCAAGCGAGAGACGACCCGGTCTGGCCGACCGTCGACCGAGAGGCGGATCCAGTCGTGCTCGCCGACCAGATCGACGAGCTCACGACGCGTCCCCTCGGCTACCAGCCGTCCCCGATCGATGATGCCGACCCGGTCGCAGAGCCGCTCCGCCTCCTCCATGTAGTGGGTCGTGTACAGCACGCCGATCCCTGACGCCCCCAGCTCGCCAACGCTCGACAGGATCGAGTCACGGCTCTGGGGGTCGACCCCCACGGTTGGCTCGTCGAGGATCAACAACCGAGGCTCGTGCAACAGCCCGATCCCGATGTTCAGCCGGCGCTTCATGCCACCGGAGTACTCCTCGGCCCGATCGCGGGCTCGGTCCGACAAGCCGACCGTTTCCAGCACCTCCTCGACCCGTCGTTGCAGGTTCCGGCCCCGGAGTCCCTGCAAGCGCCCGAAGAAGCCGAGGTTCTCGGCCCCGGAGAGGTCGGGATAGATCGCCAGGTCCTGGGGTACGTAGCCCAGCGTGGCCTTCGCCTTGGCCGGCTGCTGGTCGAGGTCGTAGCCGTTGACAACGACCGACCCCGAGTTTCGCTTGAGCAGGGCGCAGATCATCGAGATCGTCGTGGTCTTGCCCGCTCCGTTCGGGCCGAGAAGCCCGTAGGTCTCGCCGGCGGCGACGTCGAAGCCGACGTCGTCGACGACGAGCCGGTCGTCGAACCGCTTGCTGAGGTTTGTGCACGTCAGCGCCGGCGTAGCAGCGGCGTCGGCCGCTCGAGTCCGAGCGGAGTCGGTGTTGGCACGAGTCATCTCTCCACCGTCGGGCCGGCGGCCGGGCGGCGGTAGGGCACTCCGTCACCTCAGCTGTCCCCAAACCGCGGCGAGTCCTACGCTGAGTGCGATGCCGTTGTTCAGGGGCACGTTTGCCGCACTGCAGCACCGCGACTACCGGATGCTGTGGTCGGGGTCCCTGCTGGCGACGACGGCGTTCATGATGTCGTTCATGCTGGTCCCGAGCGTCGCCTTCGAGATCACCGGGAGCAACGCAGCGGCGGGGCTCGCCCAGATGGGGTCGGGGATCGGGATGTTCGCCGTGGCCCCGATCGGCGGGGTGATCGCCGACCGGGTCGCCAAGAAGCCGCTGGTGCTCGCCGGGCAGATCGTCCCGGCGCTGGTCATCCTGGCCACCGGTGTCTTGATCCAGACCGACCTGATCACGGTGCCGTTGCTGACGCTGGCCACGCTGATCATGGGTCTGGGCTTCGCCTTCATGGGACCGGCTCGCCAGGCGTGGGTCGGGGAGCTGGTGCCTCGCGACACGCTCCCGAACGCGATCGCCCTCCAGGGGATCGCCCAGAACATGTCGCAGGTTGCGGCGCCGCTGTTCATCGCCCTGCTGGTCGGCACCGTGCTCGACATCGGCGGGGCCTACCTGTTCATGGCGTCGCTCTTCGTCGTCGTCCTGCCGCTGACCTCGCTCCTACCGAGCACCCCGGCCTCGGCGAAAGAGCGCCGGCCGATCCGCTCGGAGCTGATGGCTGGGCTCGCCTATGCGTGGGGAGTTCCCCGGTTGAGGACGTTGTGGCTCGGGTTCGTCGGCGTTGTGGTCTGCGGCTTCGCATTCCAGACTCTCCTACCCGGTCTCCTCGACGAGGAGCTCGGGCGGCAACCCACCGAGGTCGGGCCGATCTTCCTGGCGATGGCGGTCGCCGGCCTGGCCGTCAGCGTGCCGCTGGCCGGCATCGTTGTGACGCGCTGGTCGTGGCCGGCGCTGCTCGCGATGGGCTTCGTGATGGCCGGTGGCTTCCTGATCCTGTCGATCGCCCCGACCTACGCCCTCGTGATCGTAGCCGGAGTGCCGATCGGCATCGGGCGTTCCGGATTCATGCTGGTGAGCACCGCCCTGCTGATGTCGGGCGCCGACCGGGCCTATCACGGCCGGGTGATGTCGTTGGCGATGATGGCCTTCGGCTCACAAGCGCTCTTGGCCCCGCTGTGGGGACTGCTCGCTGACGCCATCGGGGTGCGCCAGACGCTCGCCGTCGTCGGTGTCGTGGCCACCGTCGTCACCGCCGCCGTCGGGCTGAGCTGGGTTCGCATCCGCCGCGAGCCCGAGCCCCCCGCCGAACCGGGCCCTGCACCGACCGGGCGGCCGGCCGTCGGCGTCGTGACATCGGCGACCGACGCCGAAGACGTTCCCCAGGCGGCAGGGTGAAACGACGACCGACCCCCGCCATGTCCGCGCCGTCGCCGTGAGCGACACCGATCTCGACGTCTTCGGCCCGATCCACCCCGGGTACGGCCGACGGGGGTCGCGCTGGGTCGACGCCGCTATGGCCGTGTCGGCCATTCCCGACGGTGCCCGGGTCTACCTCGCCGGAGGGGCGACAACACCGCGCCACCTCTGCGACGCGCTGGCCGAGGGACGGCAGCGGTGGGAGCGCCTCGACCTCGTCATGCCGTGGATGATGACCAGGCCCGCTCCGTTCGACCATCCCGGCGAGCCGTTCCGGTTCCTGACCCTGCAGGCCTCGGCCGCCCTGAAGTACCTTTGGGCCACCGGCGCCGTCGAGGTGGTGCCGTTCCGCTACTCCGACGGCGCGCTCCTGTTCCGCCCCGACGGCGCGCTCGGATGCGACGTGGCGCTTGTGACGGTCTCACGGGTGATCGACGGGAAGGTCAGCCTGGGACTGTCGGCCGGGTTGTCGGCCGACGTGGTCCGGTCGGCGCCGCTGGTGATAGCCCAGGTCAGCGCCTCGATGCCCTACACCTACGGGGCATCCGAGCTGCCAGTCGACGAGGTCGACTTCCTGGTCGAGCACGACGAGCCGGTGCTCGAGGCCCGGCCGGCCTCGGCCGCTGACGAGGTCGGCCGAGGGATCGCGTCGCTGGCCGCCGGCCTCGTGCCGGATGGGGCGACGATCCAGTTCGGTCTCGGCGCCCTGCCCGACGCCATCCTCGGCGAGCTTCGGGACCGTCGCCGCTTGCGGGTCCACAGCGGCATGGTCAGCGATGCCTGCGTCGCCCTGCACACCTCGGGTGCAGTGGAGGGCGCGATGGTCACCGCCGAGCTGGTGAGCACCCCGACCCTCACGTCGTGGGTCGACCGCAACCGGTCGGTGACGATGGCACCGGCGGCGGTCAGCCACGGTGCTGGAGTGCTCGCCGGACTCGATCGGTTCGTGTCGCTCCAGTCGACGCTGGAGGTCGCGCTCGACGGGTCGTGCAACAGCGAGGTCTCCGCCGGTGGGCGGGTATCGGGTCCCGGCGGCGCCCCGGACTTCGCCCAGGCGGCCACGGCGAGCGCGGGCGGCCGATCGATCATCGCCTTGCGCTCGACGGCAGCCGGGGGCTCGATATCCAGGATCGTGGGTCGGATCGATCCTGGGCGACCGACGACCCTGCCCGCGTACCTGGCCGACGCCGTCGTGACCGAGTACGGCGTCGCCGAGCTGCGAGGGCTCGGGCTCGAAGCCCGAGCCGGAGCGCTCCGGCCGCTGGCGGCACCCGAGTACCGCCCCTCGCTCGACCCCACCCCTCGTGAGCGCCCCAGTCCCGAGAGCAGCGGGCCGGAACCCGGTCCCGAGCCGTTCCCTTGACCGCGGCGGTCGGGCTCCCGGGCTGAGGGTCAGGCGGTTTGAGGACCGCGGATCAGCTGGCCCGGCATCGAGCCGGTTGGCTCACCATCGCGGGTGATGACCTGGCCCCGCTTGATCGTCGCCCGGTAGCCGTCGGCCTTCTGGATCAGCCGGCGCCCACCGGCCGGAAGGTCGTAGGCCATCTCCGGCGCCCGGAGCGTGAGCTCGTCGAAGTCGATCACGTTCACGTCGGCGAGCATGCCCGGCTGCAGCGTCCCGCGGTCCTCGAGCCCGACCTGGCGGGCCGTGTCGCGGCATTGGCGCTGCACGACGAGCTCGAGCGGCAGGCGCTCGCCCCGTTCACGGTCGCGGGCCCAGTGGGTGAGCATGTAGGTCGGGAAGCTGGCATCGCAGATCACCCCGCAGTGGGCGCCGCCGTCGGACAACCCCGGGACGGTGCCGTCGGCCAGGTTCATCTCCCGGACCACGTCGTGATTGCCATCGCTGAAGTTGGCGAGCGGGAAGAGAAGGAGCTCCCGGCCATCCCGCTCCAGCAGCAGGTCGTAGGCCAGTTCGGCGGGGGCCATCCCGGCCGCTTCCGCCCGTCCCTTCACGCTGTGCTCCGGGGCGGGCTCGTAGTCGGGCGGGTCGCCGAGCGGAAACATCTTGTGGAACGACTGGGCCACCATGCCAGACATGCCCCGGGTGCGGCTGGCGTGCTCCTCGATCAGGGTGGCCCGCATGTCGGGCTCCCTCATCCGAGCCACGCGCTCGTCGAGTTCGAGATCGGCCAGCTCCCGGCGGTAGGTAGGGCAGGTGATGAACGGGTGCATCGACGACTGCAGGCCGAGCAGCAGGCTGATCGGGCGGATCGCCACCTGGGCGGTGAGATCCGACCCGTTGGCCCGGGCCTGCTGGATGCGGTCGAGCACCTTGCGCCAGCGGTCCGGGCTCTGGTCGCTCTGGGCCAGCAGGATCGACAGCGGGGCCTCGGCATGGTCGGCCATGCCCTCGAAGATCTCGAACTCGGCGTCGAGATCGACGAAGTCCGAGACGATCTCCAAATGGCCGAACCCCTTCTCGGCCAGGGCGTCGGCGATGCCCCACAGCTCGGTGGGAGCGTTGGTGAGGGTCGGGATCTGGTTGCCCTGCTTGTCGCGATGGTTGATCGTCCGCGACGTCGTGAACCCGAGCGCCCCGGCTTCGAGCGCCTCGGCCGTCAACTCCCGCATGCGGGCGATCTCGGCTTCGGTGGCGACCTCTTCGTGGTCGCGGCCTCGGTCGCCCATCACGTAGACCCGGAGCGCCGAATGGGGCATCTGCGCCCCGACGTCGATGGCGTGGGGGATGGCGTCGATGGCGTCGAGGTACTCCGGGAATGACTCCCAGGTGAAGTCGACGCCTTCGGACAGCGCAGCACCGGGAATGTCCTCGACGCCCTCCATGACGCTGATCAGGAACTCGTGGCGGTCGGGACGGACGGGGGCGAACCCGACGCCGCAGTTGCCCATCACGATCGACGTCACCCCGTGCCATGACGACGGGGTGATTGCCGGGTCCCAGATCACTTGGCCGTCGTAGTGCGTGTGGATGTCGACGAAGCCGGGGGTGACGAGCAGCCCCTGGGCATCGATCTCCTCCCGGCCGCGGTCGGCGACCTCACCGACGACGGTGATGCGGTCACCGTCGATCGCCACGTCGGCGGTCCGGGCCTCGGTGCCGGTTCCGTCGACCACTGTGCCGTTGCGTATGACCAGATCGTGCATGGAAGGTCCCCCTTGCTCTACCGCGTTGTCAATCGTAGATCGGAGCGCGCCCGAGGTCCGAACTCGCTCGGCCCGTCCTCTGTTGCCCGGCGGTCAGCCGGCTTCGGGGGCCAGACCGCGGACGACGAAGTCGGCCTGCCCTTCGAGTGACCGGATGGTGGCCAAGACGTCTTCCTCGGCGAAGCCGTTGTCGCGGTAGGAAGCCAGGATGCCCTGCGTGTGCTCCCCCATCGGGATCGGGACGTCGAGCTCGCGAGCGAGGTCGACGGCGAGGCCGATGTCCTTGCCGGCCAGGGTGGTGGTGAACGACGGGCCGAGCCGGTCCCGCAGGATCGCTCGTGTGCCGCTGTCCCACACGAAGCTCGCTCCGCTGCTGGCCTGGATCACCTCCCGGAGCACGAGCGGATCGACCCCGGCCTTGACCCCGAGGAGTAGGGCCTCGGTGACCCCCATCATGTTGATGAAGGCCAGCATGTTGTTGACGATCTTGACGACGTTGCCGGCCCCGACCTCGCCACAGCGCACGACCTTGGCGGCGAAGCAGGCCAGCACTGGCTCATAGGTCGCGAACACGTCCTCGGGCCCACCGACCATGACCGCCAGGGTCCCCTTGCGGGCTCCGTAGACCCCACCGGAAACCGGTGCGTCGAGGAACGAGATACCCCGTTCGACGCCGAGGTTGGCCAGCTCCCGGCTCAAGGTCGGCGAGCTCGTGGTCAGATCGAGGATCGCCGTTCCGGCCTCGAGGGCGTCGAACAGCCCACCGTCGCCGGCGACCACTTCCTCCACATCACTCGGCATCGGCAGCGACAGCAGCACCGCTTCGGCACCCTCGGCGGCGTCAGCCACCGAGGTGGAGCGTCTCGCTCCTGCCTCGACGAGCGGCTCGACCGATGCCGGGCGGACGTCGTAGACACCGAGGTCGTGGCCGGCGGCGACCACGTGGTTCGCCATCGGTCCGCCCATGTTGCCAACACCGATGAACCCGAGACGCATCGCTGCTCCCCCTCGTCGTACTGGCCGGGCGCCCGGTCAGCCTGGCGACGGGGCGTCGACCGGGACCGTGTCCATCTCGGCCGGGACGGCCACTTCGAGCGCCTCGAAGTCGGGCGATACCGCCAGTTCGTTGTGGACCATCCCCGGCGGGATCGCCATCGCCCCACCGGCCTCGACCCGCTCGACCCGGCCGCCCTCGAACTCGAGGTCGACCCAGCCCTTCAGGACGTACACGAACTGCAGGTTGCAGACGTGATAGTGCCAGCCAGTCGTCTCCATCACATCGGTGGCTCGCATGACCTGCGCCCGGTAGGCGCCGTCGGTGGCGGCGGCGAGGCCGGTGTCGCGGTACTCGAAGAACGAGCGGCGTCCGGTGTTGGCGAACTCCGCATCACGGAGGTGCTGGCAGAGCAGCTCGGTCATGGCCCCGGATACATCGGTGGTCTCGCTCACGGTGTCCCCTTCGATCGCTCTGCGCCCGACGCTAGCTGGCGCGAGCGCAGGCGTCGAAGCTCTGGGCTGCGTTCGAGCTGTCAGAGCTTGTCGGCGAGGAAGGCGAGCATGTCGTCCCACAGCTCGTGAGCCTTCTCCTCGTTGTAGGAGTCGCGGTAGTCGGCCAGGAACGCATGCCCGGCGCCGTCGTAGATCTTGAGCGTCACGTCCTTGTCGGCGCTGGCCAGCTCGTCCTGCAGCGCCTGGAGCTCGCTCGGCGATGGGTTCTCGTCGTCGGCCCCACCCACCAGGAAGATCGGACACGACAGATTACCGGCGAGCTGGGCCGGTGGGACCGGACGGGACTCGGTGGTGTCGTCCTCGAACGTCGCCTTGTTGATGAACCCGCCCCAGCAGGGAATTGCGGCATCGAACCGTTCGCTGGAGAACGCGGTGAGGGTGGTCGCCCGGCCGCCCATGCAGAAGCCGGTGACGGCGACAGCGTCGGTCGTGTCGTCAAGGCCGCGGGCGTAGTCGGCGACCGCTTCGACGTCGCCGACGATCTGACTGTCGGGGAGACCGAACATCGCGGGGAGCACGACGTCGAAATCGTGACCGGGCGCACCGGTCCGGGCGTACAGCTCGGGCGAGGCGGCGACGAACCCGGCGTTGGCGAACCGGCGACACAGGTCTTCGATGTGCTCGACCCGCCCGAACGCCTCCTCCAGCACGACGATCGCGGGGTGAGGTCCGTCGGCGGTGGGATGGGCGACGTACACGTCGATCTCTCCCAGCTGAACCGTTTCGGTACGAACTCTGCTTGCGTCGGTGACTTCTCCAGCTAGTGCCATGGCACGAGAACCTACTCCTGCCCAGCTCCGCTGGCGACCGGTGGGCCGGAGGCGGGTGCCGAGCCGAAGAACTAGGGTCGCGCCGATGGCAGACATGCTGAAACCGATCCAGCTCGGACAGAACTGCGGCCTCCAGGTCTCGCAACTCTGCCTTGGCACGATGAACTTCGGGATCCCCGGTCGGGGCCACCAGGGCGACTGGACGATCGGCATCGACGACGCTCGTCCGATCTTCGAAGCGGCCATCGAGCGGGGCCTCTCCTACTTCGACACCGCCGACACCTACGGCCAGGGCGCATGCGAGGAGGTCGTCGGTGCCCTGTTGCGGGAGCTGTTGCCCCGCGACGAGTACGTGCTGGCCACCAAGATCTCGATGCCGATGGGCCGAGGTCCGAATCAGAGCGGGCTGTCCCGCAAGCACATCATGGAAGGAGTCGACGCCTCACTCCGACGACTCGGGGTCGACTACGTCGACCAGCTCGTCATCCACCGCCATCCCCACGGGATCCCCGGACAGGTCGAGACGCCGATCACCGAGACGCTCGAGGCTCTCCACGACGTGGTCAAGGCCGGCAAGGTGCTCTACCTCGGCGGCTCCTCGATGTTCGCCTGGCAGTTCGCCGAGCTCCAGCTCACCGCCGAGATGCACGGCTGGACGCAGTTCGTCTCGATGCAGAACCACTACAACCTGATCTACCGGGAGGAGGAGCGGGAGATGAATCCGTACTGCGCCCGGACCGGGGTGGCGCTCATGCCGTGGTCGCCGCTGGCCCGGGGCATCCTCGCCGGTTCCTACCGCGGGAGCTTCGACGACGGCACGACCTCCCGATCGTCGGGCCAGGACCGAGTACGGACCGAGGGCCTCTACCGGGGCGAGATGGACTTTGCCATCGCCGACCGGGTCGTCGAGCTGGCCGACCGGATCGGGGCCACGCCGGCCCAGGTCGCGCTGGCCTGGCTGTTGAACAAGCCGGAGATCTCGGCCCCGGTGGTCGGAGTCTCCAAGATCAGCCAGCTCGATCAGCTCGTCGAGGCCTGCGACCTGACGCTCGAGGCCGACGACGTCGCCTACCTCGAGGAGCTGTACCGCCCGGTCGAGAACCTGCTCTCGATCGGGTACTCGTAGCGCCTTTCGGGGCTGTGGTGGTTGCGTCTCGGCGTTGTCGGGGGTGGTCGAGGCCGACGGGAACCGCAGCGTGGCCGCGGTGATCGCCGCTCACACCGGGGCCAACCCCAAGGCCGTTGGCCCGTGATGTCGGGCTTGGGGCGTGGCTGGGCCGGTTCCCGGTCATCGAGGCGGCGTTCGCTGGGGGCCGGTTGTCGCGCCGTCATGTTGAGGCGTTGCAGCGAAGAGGGGATCGTGCGGACCGCCACCCAACGCCGCCACGACGCCCTCATCAACCTCATCTGCCGAGGAGCAGCCCGCCCCGACGGCACCGTGCCCGCACCGCTGGTTCATGTCGTGCTCGGCGAACACATCGTGGCCGAGCTGTTACAGCGTGAGACCGGCGACCCCGAACCCCTCGACCTCGATCCCAACGCCTCGACCCGGGACCCCCCTACATCCAAGAGCGGCCCTGGCCCTGCTGGCGTTGGCCGCGTTCCGCCGCCACGTGCTGCGAGCCCCGTCGGAAACCCTCGACCTCGGCCGCACCCTCCGCTCCTTCCCCCCAGCACTGAAAGCGGCACGGACCAACCGCCCTCCACAACGGCCAAATCCTCTGCGACACCCACAACCGAACCAAAACGAGACCAACCACCGCCCTGACGCCTCAGCTGTCGCTAGTTCTGAAACGGGATGGCGTACTCGGCCAGGTAGTCGAGCTCGGCGTCCCACCCGTCGAGGAGCGACATCGGGCGGAGCACGAACTTGGTGAGACCGGCGTCGATGTGCCGCTGCAGGAGCCGGCCGAGCTGCTCGTGCCCGATGGGCAGGATGTCGGGCCGTTCGGCGTCGGTCCGCCGCATCACCGCGGCCACCGTGCGGTCGTCGAGCTCCGCCCGGGAGTACGGGATGCTGATCCCGTAGTGATCGTCGTCGATGGTACGGCCGGCGCGAGCGGCGGCCGCTTCGATGATCCGCCGGTTCGCCTCGGCCTGTGCCGGCGTCGCCCGGGAGGCGAGCCACCCGTCACCGTGGGTGCCGGTGAGGTCCAGGCCGCGAGGCCCGTTGCCACCGAGCCAGATCTCGAGCGGCTCCTGGATCGGCCTCGGACCGACCGTCACGCCCTCGTAGCTGAAGCCGGCGATGTCGGCTGTCACCGACTCGCCCGACCACCAGGCCCGGCACAGCTCGATCGTCCGTGCGATCCGGCCACTGCGGTCGACCCCCGACACCCCGAGGGCGGCCCGTTCGGTCGGCGACCCGATGCCTGGCATGAAGGCCAGCAGCAGGCGACCACCGCTGAGGCGATCGAGATGGGCGAGCTCCTTGGCCACGTGCAGCGGATTGCGGCCCGGGACGACGACGTTGGTTCCGAGCTTGAGCCGCTCGGTGCGCTCCGACGCGATGGCCAGGGCCAGCAACGGTTCGACCGCCGGGGCCAGCGGCGTGTCCGATAGCCACAACGTGTCGAACCTGCGTTTCTCCAGCCCGTCGAGCAGCTCGATGAGGCTCTCACGTTCAGCGGGGGTGTTGGTGCTTGCGACGGCGATACGGATCTTCACGAGTGCCCGATTCCGTGACGCGTCTTGGTGG
>Ga0224508_10000470_pt1 | contig 39959 bp, 43 predicted proteins | sample SF_Jan12_sed_USG_4_FD_170157 | JGI IMG/M metagenome (GOLD analysis project Ga0224508, IMG submission 170157) | Sediment microbial communities from San Francisco Bay, California, United States - SF_Jan12_sed_USGS_21 | ecosystem: Environmental > Aquatic > Marine > Sediment | place: USA... | reverse complement strand
TCGACAACGTGGTCTTCCCGGTTCCCGACAGACCGAAGAAAATCGCAACGTCACCGTTTTCTCCGACGTTGGCGGAACAGTGCATCGAGGGCAAGCCTTTCAAAGGCAGCAGGTAATTCATCATCGAAAACATGCCTTTTTTCATCTCGCCACCGTACCAGGTACCGCCGATGATCTGCATTCCCTCGGTCATGTTAAATGCAACGAAATTCTCGGAGTTCAGGCCCATCGCCCGGTAATCCGGATTCGAGGTTTTGGAACCATTAAGCACGACGAAATCGGGCACATAGTCGGCTAGTTCCGCGGCACTGGGTCGAATAAACATGTTGGTCACGAAATGGGCCTGCCAGGCAACTTCGGTGACGAAACGGACCCTGAGCCGGCTTTCGGGATTGGCGCCACAGAAAGTATCGACCACGAACAGTCGCTTTCCCGACAGTTGATCGGTGACGAGTTGCCGCAGTTTAGTCCAGGTTTCGGTATCGATGGGCTTATTGTCGTTATCACCCTGATCCGCCCACCAGATCCGGTCGCGGGTGGTGTCGTCTCGCACCAGGTACTTGTCCTTCGGAGATCGACCGGTAAAGTCCCCGGTGTCCACGGCAATCGCCCCCGACTCGGTCAAGTGCCCAACTTCATAGCCTTCCAGTCCGGCTGCCGTTTCCTCGGCGAACAGGGTTTCGTAACTGGGATTATGCAGGACCCGGGTAGTGTCGGTGATACCGTAAGGCGTTAGATCCGGAGTGGTGGTCATATTAGTTTCAACTTTATTATTGGGAAGTGGCAGCTTTTAGTCGGGCTATGATAAGGAAAGCGGTGAGTATATAAGAGTATCGATTTCACAAAAATCAGTATTGGTTATAAAAAGGCATACTACATCTGTCTTCTTCAACTTTTGTTGATTTCAAGCAATAATATCGGCATTCGCAGACAGCAGGTTATGCCAACAATTCTTGTAGTGTATTGACGACCTGGTCAATCTGATCCCTCTCGATGATCAATGGCGGTAGCATGCGGATGACATTCGGGCCGGCCGGCAACGCAATGATGCGATGCGCCAGCAGCTCGGCCAGCTTGTCCTGCACTTTTTGCTTGAGCTCGATGCCAATCATCAGGCCGAGTCGGCGCAGTGCGCGCACCTGGGACAGATCGGCAACTTGCAGTTGCTCTTCGAAATACTCACCCAGTTCCGCGGCCCGTTGCGCCAGGTTATCCGTCTGGTAGATGTCGATTGCGGCCAGGGCCGCGGCGCATGCCAGCGGATTGCCGCCGAAGGTTGTGCCATGCAACCCGGGCTCGATATTAATCTCGGAATTGAGTAGGGTTGCGCCAATGGGCACCCCGCCGGCCATTGCCTTGGCCACGCACATGATATCGGGTTGCAAATCAAAATGATCGCAGGCAAAGAATTGGCCGGTGCGGCAAAAGCCGGTCTGGATTTCATCGATAATCAATAATGTACCGCGCTCGGAGCAGAGCTTGCGCACCGCCGCCAAGTAATCAGCCTGGATCGGATTGACGCCACCTTCACCCTGTACCAGCTCGAACATGACCGCCGCGGTATTATCATTGACGGCGGCATCAAGTTTATCGATCTTGTTGAAGGGCACGTACTCGAAACCGGGAACCAGTGGCTGAAACGCCTCGCGATACTTTGGCGTATAGGTGGCACTGACGGCGCCCATGGTACGACCGTGAAAGCCGCGCATCGCGGTAACAAAGTTGCTGCGCCCGGTATGCAGGCGTGCGAACTTGAGCGCAGCCTCGATCGACTCGGCACCCGAGTTGCACAGGTAGGCGCGGGTCAGGCTGTTCGGAGTCACTTCGACCAGTTTCCTGAGCAACTTCGAGCGCACGTCGTTATACATGATGTTGGGGCAGGTAATCAGCGTTTCCGCCTGCTGCTGGATCGCCGCAACCAGTTTTGGATGGCAGTGCCCGAGCGATGCGACCGCGATACCCGCGGCGCAATCGATATACTCCTGGCCTTCCTCGTCGTAGAGACAGGCTCCTTTTCCGCGTATCGCAACCAGGTCGCGCTTCGCCTGCAAGGGCACGCCATACTCGTGTTCGAGGGCTTTGTAATCAGTCATAAATATGAGTCCCGGCGCCGTCCAGCGCACTGATAATGGGTTGATCGCTACGACCATCGGCAATGATAACGGTGGTCTTACCCTCCTCGCAGAGTCGTGATAGCGCCAGTAGTTTGCGCTTGATCCGACCTTCGACGCCGGCTTCGCGCTGTTGCAGTTCACTGATGCTCATGCGGGTGACCAGCGTTGATTCGTCGTTGGGATCATCGAGGAAACCGGGCGCTTCAATCAGCTGAATGACGGTATCGATATCGAGAGCGTTGGCAAGTTTGACGACGATATCATCGTTTTCCGAGTTAATCGCAAATCCGTTTTCGTCGACAATGGGTATCGTCAGCACGGGGCAATAGCCGTTGTCCAGCAGTAGTTGCATTAATTCGGTATTGATGGCGCGGGGCTTACCCGAAAGGTCCCGCTTGATCAGGGTTTTACCATTTTCGCGCACCCGGATACCCTTGTTACGCTCGCCCTGAACCAGGCGACCATCGAGACCGGTCAGGCCCACTGCGTTGATTTGATTGCTTTGACACAGTTCGACGATCTGCTTGTTGCGCAGACCCGAGTAGCTCATCATGATGACATCGATAGCGTTTTGATCGGAAAAAACACTGGCATAACCCGAGACCGAGGTCAGCACGGTTTTATCCATGCCCAGCTGTTGCGCCAGCCGGTCACGTAATACATTGGCGCCGTGCACGATAATAAATGGCTGCTCCAGTGTCGCCAGGTCTGCAATCGCGGCTTTGAGGTTGATCTGCTCGCCGCCACCAATTTTTATCAGCATCATAGTTCGGTTGTCGTGTTGTTATCGATTCGGGTCCAGTCCTGGTCACCCGGAAAAGGTTGCGAGCATACCAGGTGCAGGTTGCCGTCATGTTTTTGGTACATCTGGAAATAATCGGGATCTTCGCTGTAACTGGTAGACAGGCACGATTGTTCTCCATCAGAGAGGATGATATTCATCGCGCGCACGTAGGCACTGCGCTTGTTGATGATTTCGACGGCCCTGGCGGTAGCGGCACATTTGTCGCCCTTATCGAAGCGACGGATATAGTTAAAGATTTTTTCAGCGCCGATGCGGCCGTCAGACTTGATGCGAACGCCACGCAGCTCACCATTGAAAATGAAAACCGATTCGCCATCCGAGAAGGGCATGTTATTTTCGATGACGATACCCTCATCGCGAAACGCGCTGCGGGCATGTGCCAGCAACAGGCGGGTGCTGCCGAATTGCGCCAGGTCGTCTTCCCAGACCGGGCGAATGTCGTGGTGTTGATGCCAGCCATCCTGTTCCCACCAGGCGCAACCCCAGCCGTGCCCCTGGAATTCTCGACTAGTGCGCGATAGTCCCGCGAACGGCGTGAGCATATCGGCAATTTGAAATGGCGTCTCGGCCCGTACGTAGAGGATGCGGCACATGACGGTTCGAATTCAGGGGTGCAATCCAGGAAATTCGAGGCCCGTGGTCTCGTCGAATCCCTGCGCAATGTTGAATGCCTGTACTGCCTGGCCGGCCGCGCCTTTGACGAGGTTATCCAGCGCGCTGATGACCACCAGCCGATTACTTTGAGGATCACGTTCAAAGCCGATGTCGCAGTAATTGCTGCCGGCGAGAATTTTCGGTTCCGGGTATCGGTGAATACCGCTGCGTTCCTTGACGATACGAATAAAGGGTTCGTCGCCGTAGGCGCCGCGGTATATCTTCCAGATATCCTTTTCCTGCAGATCCTGGTTCAGGAAGACATGACAGGTCGCCAGGATGCCACGTACCATCTCGATCGAGGTGGCGGAGAAATGAATGTTATCGGCGCCCAGTTCCTGCTGAATTTCGCCGAGATGGCGATGTGCGGTCGGTTTGTAGGAACGCACCGCGCCGCTGCGTTCCGGATGGTGGCTGCCCTCGTTGACCGCGTTGCCACCCTGGCTGGAACCGGCTTTAACCTCGACCACCGCGGATTCGACCACGCCGGCCTGGTAGAGCGGATGCAGCGCAAGTATGGTAGCAGTGGCATTACAGCCGGCGCCCGAGATACGCCGGGCGTCTTTCATTTCAGCGCGGTGAAGTTCGGGAATACCGTAGACAAAATCAGCCAGTTTTTGCGGGCAATCGTGCGCCTTGCCATACCATTTTTCAAAGGCGCTGCTGTCGCGCAGGCGAAAGTCGGCGGATAAATCGATCAGGGTTTCGGCCAGGTTCTCGAATTCACCGAGGCGGTTCATCATTTGCCCGTGCGGTAATCCCAGGAACAGCACGTCACAGGGCTCCAGTTCAGCAATCGGGATAAACTTGTGTTTACAGATTTTACGCAGGTTGGGATGCACGCTCGAAACCAGCTTGCCTGCGTGACGTTCCGACGTCACCTGCTGAATTTCGACCTGCGTATGGAACAACAGGATGCGCAGTAAATCGCCGCCGGTATAGCCCGAGGCGCCGACAATCGATACCTTTATCATTGCCTGACCAGGCCAACGACGTAATTCGCGACGACCTGCGGAATATCGACGCCAGTGGTGTCGATACTGTTGCGAAATTCCATCGTGTAGTTGACTTCGTTGACCAACAGGCCGCCATCGCTTTCAAACAGGTCGACCGCGACAATCCCGCCACCGACGGCTTTTGCCGCGGCCAGCGATATTTCGGCGACCTCGGACGTCACCTCGCATTTACTGGCCTGCGCACCGCGCGCAGTATTTGTGATCCAGTGATCCGAGCTGCGGTATATTGCAGCGATACAATCGTCGCCGACCACGAAGCTGCGGATATCGCGCCCCTGTTTTTCAATGTATTGTTGAATATAAAAAATTGAATGGTGATAGCTGCCGAGTACGGTCTTGTGTTCGAGCACCGTCTCGGCGGCATCGCGATCGTTGATCTTGGACAGCAGTCTGCCCCAGGATCCAACTGCGGGTTTCAGGACCACCGGGTAGCCCAGTTCCTCGATCGCATCGAGTGCCGATTCCTCGGTAAATGCGACCCGGCACTCGGGCTGTGCGATACCGTGGTCCTTGAGGGCCGCGGTGGTCAGCAGTTTGTCACCACAAATTTGCGCGACTTTGTGGGAATTGACGCAGCACACCCCGGCGCTCTCGAACAGGCGCAGCGCGTGTAGCGCACGTGAATGATTGATAGAACGTTCGACCAGGATGTCAATATCGGGCGCGCTGTGAAAATCCATGATCAGCTGGCGATCATCGATCATGATCGGCTCTACATCGGCTTTTTGAAACGCCTCGATCAGCAGTTTTTCTTCTTTTCGAATCAGCGAATGCAGCAGGCCGATCTTCACTGCCCCCAGTCCTCTTCGGCCGAAGGCGCTTCGGCCAGTTTAACCGGATCCATATTAATCAATTCAAGTTCGGCACCGCAGTCACCGCAGACCAGTAACTCGCCAGAAATCGCGTCGTCGGCCACTTCGACGTCGGCCGCACATATCGGACATTCTCCCATGGCAGTCCCCAGGTATCAGTTGGAAAGCCGGCTATTTTATGCGCTTGCCGGCGTGCGGCACAAGCTGGTTTTTTAACAGGAAATGTTAAACTGGACGAATAATTGGGATGGGGGCAATCATGGATAAACCCGCAGACGTGAAAAGACGAAAACTGATGCTTGGCCTGGCGGGTGTTGTTACGCTAGTCGCCGGTCGCGATGGCATCGCGAGCGAGACCCAGGCAGATTCGATTGAACAGCCCGAACGAAGCGATGATGCGACATTTATCGCGCGGGCCTTCGGCATGCAAAGGCGGGCGATTGACAGCGGTGATCAGGCCTATGGTGCTGTCGTGGTTCGTAATGGCAGAATCGTTGGTCAGTCTCCGAGTCGCGTGGTAATCAATCGTGATCCTACCGCGCACGCCGAGATGGAGGCCATTCGGGACGCAGCTCGTCGCCTCGGTTCGCGTGATTTAAGTCGCTGCACGCTTTATTCATCTTCACCCGCTTGCCCTATGTGCGAGGCGGCGGCGTACTGGGCCGGAATCGAGCGCATGGTTTACGGTAAAAACGCCAGCGAAGGGGGAGGCCCTCGACTGTGTGGATAACTCTCGCCTCGCTAGTCGCCGGGCTTCCCAACCCGGTCATCTGCGAACTGTTTATGAGTACCATCGCAATAGGGTTTGTTGCCACTATGCTTGCATCGGCAAAGGTAATAGTCCTTGCTGGCTTCGCATACGAAGGCCATGGGTAAAAACTCGCTGCCCTTGTGGGAGCCGTCGCAAAATGGCTGGTTGCCGCTGCGCCCGCACATACAGAAATAGTATTTCTTGTCTTTTTCGAGCGCCACCCTGGCTGGCGTATTGTTTGCGATGATAGGGCTGGTCATTGATTTGTCTCCTGGGCGGTTAACGGGTGCGGCAAAATAGCATGGTAAGCTGTCATCTTCGAGTCATTATGCCTGTTCCTGCATGCCTACTACACTGGTTATTCAATCCCACCGTGATCCGCTACCCTACGATTGGCTGCAGGCCTGCCTCGATTCGGTCGCGAACTGGGCGCAGCGGAACCGGTTTGAGCGGCACTTTCTAAATGACGAGATTTTCGACCTGATCGAACCCGCCCTGGTTGGTAAAATCGGCGCTCAAACCGTGATTGCAAGCGATCTCGCGCGGCTCAAAATCCTGCAACAGAGACTGGCTCAGGGCTACGATCAGGTGATCTGGTGTGATGCCGATTTTCTGATATTCGACGCAGATCGTTTTCTATTACCCGACTCTGATTTCGCGCTCGGTCGAGAAGTCTGGGTACAACGGGAGGATTCGGGTCAATTGAGATCCTATAAAAAGCTGCACAATGCTTTCCTGATGTTTAGTCGCGATAACCATTTCCTGGACTTTTATTGTGACACGGCAGAGCGCCTGCTACGGCAGCATCAGGGCAGGATGGTGCCGCAGTTTATCGGCCCGAAATTACTGACTGCGTTGCACAACATCGGCCATTTCCCGGTGATGGAGGCGGCCGGTATGTTGAGCCCTCTGGTGATGCGTGACCTGATTGCAGGAGAGGGGCCGGCTTTGGATCTATTTCGGCAAAAGTCCCCATCGGCCCTAGCGGGCGCCAACCTGAGCAGCTCGTTGACGAAGCGCGAAGGATTTACCCAGGCAGAAATGGAACAGGTTATTCACCACTTACTCACGCAAGGTTTATAAATCACGTCATCGCGGCCCCGAGCGTTGCGGCGGAGCACAATCCTTCAAACCAACCTCTTCGGAGTACTCCGGGCGCTACTCACTGAAACCATAATTAAGGTTAAAAAAGGTTCCACGCCGCGGGAATGACGGCTAATCCAGATCTGGCAGAGGCAATTCGAAGTCGTAGCCAGTTTCGATCTGATGCGCGATATCGATCAATTGCTCGTCTCCGAAGTGTTTACCGACTAACTGGACTCCCATCGGCAAACCCTCGGAGTGCATGGCGCAGGGCAGCGTAATCGCCGGATGCCCGGTCATGTTAAAGAAAGAAGTGTACCGGGTTATCGCGTTGCCGGCGGGCTCGGCATGTCCGTCCACCGTCACTTCGATCACCCCGATTTTCGGCGCAATCACCGGGGTTGCCGGCGTTAGTATTACGTCGATCCCTGCAAATACCTGGTGCATGGTGTTGCGATAGGTTTCGATGAAGCGCCTGGCGCGGATATATTGCTCGGCGAGCAGGCATTGGCCCAGCGCCAGCCCGGCGCGAAAGTCCTGGCTGTATAAATGCCCCCACTGCTCGAGGTAGCGGCTGTGGTATGACAATGCTTCTGGCATTTGTACCGTTAGCGACACCGTGCGGGTGTATTCCATCGAAGGCATGGCAACCGGTTTTAGATTCGCACCTGCCTCGCGTAAGAAGTTCATCAATGCGTCGACGCTGTCGAGAATTTCGCTGTCGCAACGTTCAAAAAAGAAAGCGTCCGGAACACCGACGGTGAGCTGATCAAGCCCCTTGGATTCAGTGGGCCGGTGCTGCGCTGCCAGTGACTCGAATAACAGCCCGGCATCGGCAGCGCTACGGGTCAGGGTACCGATATGATCAAGGGTCCAGGAGTAGGGGATAACGCCCTCGGTACTGACGCGCCCGAAGGTCGGTTTGAAACCAACCAGTCCGCAAATTGCCGCGGGTGCACGCACCGACCCGCCGGTGTCGGTGCCAAGCGCGGCGGCGCAGAGGCCGAATCCGAGCGCGGCAGCCGAGCCGCTACTCGAACCACCGGCTAAACGTGAGTGGTCATACGGGTTAGGCGGTGTCCCGTAGAGTGTATTTTCACCGGTCGCGCCGTAGGCAAATTCGTGCAGGTTATTCTTGCCGATGAAAATGGCGCCGGCCCGGTCCATGCGCTTGACCGCCGCGGCATCTTCCTGTGCCAGGTTATCCTGCAGCACCTGTGAACCGCCCGTGGTCACCAGGCCCTTTACATCGTACAAGTCCTTGCAGGTATAAGGTATGCCATTGAGCGCCAGGGTTTCGTCGAAATTCAGGTCAATCGTCTCGGCCCGTACGCGCGCGCGTTCAATATCATTAGAAATGAAAGCGTGGCTGGTCGTACCGAGGCGTCCGATTCGGTCCGCATAGAGATCGACTAGCTGGAGAGCGCTGATCTCACGGTTACGCAGGCTGGTGGATAGTTCGCCGATCGATGCGAAGGCCAGTGATCCGGTCATTTCGGGGATATATCGCCAGCCGGGGGCGTTGCTTCGAGATCAATCTTGCGCAGTATCTCGAGTTGGTCGAGTAACTCCTGAAAGCCGGTAATGATGCCAAGCTTTGGATCCACCAGCTCCGAAATCTCGGCGTCATCCCAGGCGTAACTGCCAAACTGATCGCGAATGCCCAGCAGGGTTTTTTTGTCGAGTTTTTTCATCGGTTACACGAATAATTATTTCTGCTATTTATCCGACGCGAGTTTACGCTACTATCTGCTGAATCCCAATTGACGGGTCATTGGTGCCATGGGAACAGTACTGTCTCAGCAACAGATCGATCAATATCGTGACGACGGTTTTGTCGCACCGGTCGATTTGATTTCCGTGGACGAGGCGATCAACTACGAGCAAAAGCTGAGGGCCGCGGAGGAGGAGTATCCTGAACAGCTGAATGCCGAGAATCGCAATAACGCGCATCTGGCCTTTAAGTTTTTGGATGAGCTCGCACACCATCCGGTCATCCTGGATGCGGTCGAGGACCTGGTCGGTACAGATTTTTCGCTATGGGGCAGCGTGCTGTTTATCAAGGAACCGCAAAGCAGTCACTTTGTGAGCTGGCACCAGGATGCAACCTACATGGGGATTACACCGCATAATTATGTAACGGCGTGGATCGCACTTACCGAGAGCAACCGCGAAACCGGGTGCATGAGCATGATCCCGGGTAGCCATCAAGATCCGGTCCGGCCCCACCTGGAGACATTTCACGAAGACAATATTTTGACCCGCGGGCAGGAGATTCAGGGCGTCGATGAATCCACTGCCGTCGATCTGATTCTGAAACCGGGGCAAATGTCGCTTCACCACGCGAGAGTAATCCATGGGTCACAACCCAATCGAAGCCATCAGCGCCGTGTCGGCTTCGCGTTGCAGGCCTATATGCCTGCCGGAGCGCGCCAGACACTGGGCGACAATTACTGGCTGCCGATACGGGGCAACTGTTTGCAGCCGGATTTTGTAACCCTCAAACGACCCCGATCCGATATGGATCCCGAGGGCGTTAACGAGCGCGAAAAAGCGAACCGTAACTGGGCCGACATCCTGTACCAGGGTGCGCCTCAAAAGCGGGCCTACTAAATCACCGAGGAATTTAACATGAGCGAGAACCTATCTGCCGAAGACAGGATGATGCTGGAAGGACTTTACTGGTGGGATATTCCGACCTTGTTCAGGTGCCCGATCGAACGCGATCCGGCAATGCTCGATATTGCGCTGGTTGGCGTCCCCCATTCGACCGGCAACGGCACCACCGAGCGCGATCAGCACCTCGGGCCACGCGCGGTGCGGGATGTTTCGGCCATGGCGCGGCGCGTGCACATCGAATTCCAGGTCGACCCGTGGCAAAGTTGTCGCATCGGCGACATGGGTGACGTGCCCCTGCCGGAGGCGAATGACAATGAGCGCTGCATCGAGCGAATTACCGATTTTTATAATGCAATCGATGCAGCGGGCACGCGACCCGTATCGATCGGGGGTGATCACGCGGTCACCGGCGGCATCATGCAGGCTATCTCCGGTGACAAGGCCAGGCTGACGGGTGGACGCAAGGCAGCCTTCCTGCATTTTGATGCACACACCGACGCCTACGAGCAGGTGCCGCATTTTCTCGGCGCGGTAAAATCCGCGGCACACTGGGCGGCTTACCTGGTGCGGGACGGCTATATTGATAGCGCGCACAGCGTGCAAATCGGTATGCGCGGCAATCCGCGCACCCTCGACTGGTGGAAAACCAGTTCCGACCTGGGTTACGAAGTGGTGCCGATCAAGCGTTACCGTGAACTGGGGCCGCAGAAAACGATGGAGTTAATCAATGATCGTATCGGCGATACGCCGCTTTACATCACCTTTGACCTGGACTGCATGGATCCGACCATATGCCCCGGCGTGGCCAATCTCGAGTGTGGTATCCAGGGTTTCCAGGTCGATGAAGTGATGGAGTTACTGCGCTGCGTGCGTGGCAAGAACATCATCGGCGGTGACGTGGTCTGCCTGATGCCGACCAAGGATCACCCCAATAAGCAAACCGCGCATTTCGCCTCCGTGGTCATGTTCGAAATCCTCAGCCTAATCGCCGACAGCACCCGCACTACAGGAAAACCGTAAATCACTGTGCATTTACCTTAGCGGCACCAGGCCTTGCCCACGCTGGGAGATTGCCTGCAAAAGACGCTGCCAATCGGCGCGAGCGCCGATTGGTCCATCCATGGAATCGCTTGAAGCGTGGCGTCCCTGCCGCGCTACACTTTTGCAGGCAATCTCCCAGCGTGGGTGGAGTTTTCGTAATTTGGCAGATGGATTTAAACAAATAAGTTTGCTCCATCCATGCCTAGTCTCTCTTCTGAGATATTCTAAATATTGAGGCGTGGGCATCGGATGTTTCTTGCGGGACGCTGCGCAACAGGGATGTTGCGCGCGAGCCTACATGGATGTATTTACAGCGATCCCGCGAGAAACATCCGATGACCGCGCCGTTAGTGGCCATTTTTTAATTAAGCTTGCTTTTTTTTCTGGGACCGGGAGTAGGATTTAGGGGTAGAATAATATGTTATGTTGAGTGAAGCGCAGCAAGCTGAGTTTTGGGAGCGCGGGGTGGTCGTGGTGGAGGCGGCGTATTCGGATACGGACCTCGAGCCGGTGCGTCAGCAGCACTTGCGCTGGATCGAAGAATCACGCCAGCATGATGGGCCGTTCGGTGAAATGCTGGATGGTCGACCGCGTTTCGATGTGGAACCGGTTCATAGTGCCGAAAAGCCCGCATTGCGACGCGTGGCCTCTCCCGAGGAAATCTCGACCGAATTTTTGAACCTGTTAGAGCAGGGACCCCTGCTCGAGACTGTTGCCGACCTGCTGGGTGAAAACCTGCGCTTTCATCACGCCAAGCTCAACAGCAAATTACCGGGCAGTGGTACCACGGTGAAATGGCACCAGGATTTCACTTTTGATCCACACAGCAACGATGATTGCATCACCGCGATGCTGTTTTTCGATGACATCGACAGCGATATTGGTCCCGCGCGGGTGGTTCCAGGTTCGCACCGCGGGCCGCTGCACTCGCTGTGGCATGGCGGGAAGTTTACCGGCGCGGTAGACGATGCGCTGGCCGCGGAGTGTGATACTAAAGCGGTGGAGTGCCTGGGCCCTGCCGGCAGCTTGTGCCTGATGCACACCCGTGCGCTGCACGCTTCATCGGAGAACCTGACACAGCGACCGCGCACCCTTTATATCGCAACCTTGACTGCAGCAGACGCGATACCACTGGTGCCCTGCGCGGTGCCCAGCGTTTATTGCGGCAAGATAGTGCATGGCAATGACCCCGGGCGCATTCGCTCGGTGGCCTTCGATATGGAAAATCCGGAGATTCCCGAGGGAGCTTCTTTCTTTAATCAGCAGGCCGGTAGCTAGTGGGCGAGTAACAGCGGGACTGACGACTGCTTCAATAAATCACGGGTTACCCCGCCGAGTATAATCTCGCGCAATCTGGCGTGCCCGTAAGCACCCATCACGATCAAATCGGCGTTCATGTCGGCAGCCTGTCCGATGATTGCGTCGCTGGCGCTGATATCCGGGTCGCTGATACCGCTGGAAACCGCTTCAATCCCGTGGGATTCGAGGAACCTCGATAGTTCCTGTGCATGGGGATGACCGCGCGCGATATCCTCATTACCGTCGTCAGGCTCCGAAGACAACACCACGACTGACTCGGCACGGGTCAGAAACGGCATTGCCTCACGCAACGCACGTGCTGATTCCCGGCTCGCGTTCCAGGTAAGCAGAACCCGTTTCCCCGGGGCCGCGAGTTTGCCACTGTGCGGCACCACGAGGCAGGCGCAGCCACCTTCAAACAGCAGTGCATCGGCGAGTCCGTAACTTGCATTGTCGGGATCGTCAGGCTGATCCTGACCCAACATTAACAGGTCCGCGTACTTTGAGTGTTCGCGCAAAATCGGGATGACCTGTCCCTCGACGACCTGGGACTGCATGGAAACCCCGGCATCGTCGGCGAGCTTTTGGTACTCGGCCAGTTTCTCCTGGGCGCGGGCGATCGCCTTTTCGGTAACGTCGGTAATCAGGTCGACGCTGATCTGGGCTTCGACATAGGAAGGCACGACGTAATCCGGGACCACGAACAATCCGTTAAGCTTTGCACTGAATTTTTTTGCGAGATCGAACGCAGTTGTCAATCGGTTTTGGCAACCGCTGCTGTGATCCAGGTGAATCAGTATGTTTTTGAAGTCCATGGCCCTTCTCCGCTCGAAATATACATTGATAATGTGCGAGATAGCATAACGCGGTATTGATGTGAATCAATGCCTTAAAGGGTTTATTGCCTCGCTAGCGCTGCCGGAAATGGGTATTTTGCGAGTCCGTGGGCAAAAAAAACGGCATACGAAGTATGCCGCTATTCGAAGCCAGGGTAATTAACTGACCTTGATGTCGATCGATTTCGGCTTGGCCTCCTCAGCCTTGGGGATAACCAGCGATAACACGCCATCCTTGTAAGAAGCATCTACCCGTTCATCTTGAACCGCGTCCGGCAGTGTGAAACTGCGCGCAAAAGTGCCATGAAAACGTTCGGTCCGATGGCGCTTGGTGCCTTTACCGGTTTCCTTTTCGACCTGCTTTTCACCACGGATACTAATCACACCGTTTTCCAGCTTGACGTCGATGTCCTTTTTATCGACCCCCGGCAAATCTGCCTTGATGATGTACCTGTCTTTCTCTTCCTCGATGTCACAGGAGGGCGCCCAATCGGCAAAGCTCAAATCAGAACTTTGCTGTGTACTAATACCCCCACCCCTATTGTAACGGGACAGCAGATTTTCGAACTCCTGGAATGGATTCCAGACTTGCATATTCATATTTCTCTCCTTGCAAAATGGAAACGCAAATAGTTTACTCGCTTCAGATCCCCGAATTTTGACCAGGATCAATTGCCTTGCGAATAGCGGGTTAATTAGCTCTGTTGATCCATGACCCAGCGTATTGCGCGCTGGTTCAATTCGTGTGCCGAGCCGAGGCCCAGCTTCTTCTTGATATGCGCCTGGTGGGTTTCAATGGTCTTGACACTGAGGTTCAGCTGCTCGGCGATCTGGCTGCTGGAAACCCCTTCGCCAATAAGTTCGAACACCTGCAGCTCGCGGTTGGAAAGACTGTCGATGTCGCGCTTTTCGCCATTGGCATCAACCATGCCGCTGAGCAATCGATCCGTCATTTTCTGGCTCAGATAAACCTTGCCGCGTATCACCTGGCGAATCGCGCGGATAATGCTGTCCTGCGCTTCCTGCTTGTTGATGTAGCCACGTGCACCGGCAGCAAGCACGCGCTCCGCGTACAGGGTTTCATCGTGCATCGACGCCACCAGCATCAGGATTTTTTTATCGCGGGATCTTACGCGCTCTATCAGATCGAGGCCGCTGCCGCCGGCCAGCGACAGGTCGATGATCGCGAGATCTGGATGGGTACTGTCAATTTGCCTTAGTGCCTCGGCCATATTGCTCGCCTCGCCGCAAACTTCGAGGTCCGGACAGTCGCCAATCAGCTGGGCGAAGCCGGTGCGCACCAGGGGATGGTCGTCAACTATCAGGATTCTTGTCATTGGCCAGGATCAGTGTTGTTTGCAATTGGAAAAAAGCATTTTATCCGGGTGCCTTCATCATACGAAGAATCGACCTGCAGTTCAGCATCGATCAGTCCACAACGATGTTTCATGATACGCAGACCAAGCCCCGAAGAATCGCTGGCAGGGGCCTGTATTCCCATGCCGTCATCACTGATCAAAAAGCATCCGCGCGTGCCTTCGATACCCAGCCCGATGCTGATCTGGTTTGCTTCAGCATGCTTGATCGCATTGTTCAATGCTTCCTGAACGATCCGGTAAAGGTGCATCGCGGTCGTGTTATCAGAAATATGCACACGATCCTTGATTGTAAGCTGAATCGTAAAGCCTGTTTGCTGGCGAATATCCTCGATCAGTTTTTCGAGCGCGTTCATGAATCCCCCCGCATCGATATCGACCGGCATCAGGCCGCGTGACAGCGCGCGCACCTGCGATATGGCCTCCTGCAGACCGCTGGCCAGTTTGGATGCCAGTTCGTGTTCGGGTTTGCTGGCCTTGTTCAACAGGCTGGTCGCCAGTAGACCGAGCCCTGTCAGCTGCTGCCCGAGGCCATCGTGCAATTCCTGTCCGATACGTCGTTGCTCGCTGACCGAGATTTCGAGAATTTCGCGTTGTAGCTGCTGTTGCTCGCTGATATCCATGATCACGCCGGCAAACAGGCGAGCATGGCTGGTTTTAATATCACCGATCGACAGGTGAATCGGAAAACGAGATCCGTCCTTGCGAACTGCGATTAACTGACGCCCGGTTCCGATAATCGTCGGAACTCCCGTTTGCAGGTATTTTTGGATATATCCGTCATGTGCAACGCTGTGTTCCCTGGGCATCAAAATATTCAACTTTTCCCCGATCAGCTCCCGTTTGCGATAACCGAACAGGCGCTCGGTGGCCGGATTGACGAATTGAATTACACCGTCGGTACCGGCCAGGATAATGGCTTCGACTGAAGTCTCGGCCAGGATCTGAAAGGTTTCCGCCTGCCGGTCGATCGTTTCCTCGAGCGGCCGTGAGATACGCAGGAAGAATCGGCTCGCAATAAAGATGATGAACATCGCGATCGCAACTGCGAGTAATCCGGCGCGCACAAAAGGAGCGCGAATTTCACTGCGGTCAATTTTGGCAACCAGCCCCAACCCTAGTATGGATAGCGGCTCGTATGCTGCCAATACTTTTTCACCCCGGTAATCAAATGCAGGCATGGCGCCTGATTCTCCAGCCAGCGCACGCCGCATGGGTTCGCCAAGGTCGCCGTTTATCGGGATCGATTCCAGGGTATCAGGTTGCGCGTGTCGAAGTTTCATCAGAAAAACAATCCGGTTGTTATCGCGCCGGGCCAGAACAAACTCGCCGCTTTCTCCAATTTTTTTGAATCCCCCTTGCGCTTCGGTAATTTTCTGCACGATATCGAGCTGTTCCTTTTTGGAAACATTGTCGAACTGACGCAGATCGATTTCGGCGATTGATTCGATCAGCCGCGCCTGCCGATTCACTGTTTCAATCAGCCGCAACCGGTGCTGCTCGATCGCGGTGTTATACAGGCTGATGATCGAAACCGCGCTCACTAACAGCGTTGCGGTGGCCATGATCAGGAACAGCTGGTTGAAGGGTTGGCGCTGAATCACGGGATCTGAGCTTACCTGGTTAACGATTCAGGGCTATGGTATCTGGAACTCCCCGATAAGCCCATCAGGAAAACCCCGATGGTGGAAAATCTAGTTTGGCTCATGCTTGATAACCAAGAACTAATCAAAAAGGGGAGGATTATGTTATCACCGACACAAACCAACCATATTGCCAACGAATGTCATATCTGTGAACCGCGCGGCGGTTGCCTGGCGTTACAGTTACTCGATAGTGAGGAGCTGCGACAACAGCTCTGCCAGACAAAACGTATCAGCCGCAAGGGCGAGCATGTGTTTCGTGAAGGCGAAGAAGCAGACGCTTTTTACGTGCTGCGCAGTGGCTCCATAAAAAGCTACCTGGTGACCGAGGACGGTGAAGAACAGGTGCTTGGATTCTACCTGCCGGGTGATGTTTTCGGGCTGGATACGACCGATTCAAAGGTACGGATGTCTTCTGCGATTACGCTGGAAACCACTTCCTTATGCCGCTTTCCGCATGCCTACCTGGCCGACAAGTCGCAGGGTTCAAACCTGTTGAAAATCACCGCTGAACAGATGCAGCGGGATCATAACCTGGTGCTGATGCTGGCGCGCAAGGATGCTGACGGTCGTATTGCCAGCTTCCTGGATGACCTTGCAAACCGCTACTGGTCACGCGGGTACTCAGCGTCGGCATTCCTGCTGACGATGTCACGCCAGGATATCGGCTGTTACCTCGGGCTTGCGGTTGAAACCGTGAGCCGTACCCTGACCCGTTTCCAGGACTCAGGCATTCTGCAGGTGAACCGACGCGAGGTCGAAATACTCGATCATGACAAGTTGCGCAAAATTGCCGGTACCCGTGCCAATGCCTCCGCGGGCAACTGCAAAACGGTAGAGCTCAAATCGGTATGATGGTGGCCGTGCTTGGTTAGGACGCCAAAGCCGCTGTAGAGACCGAATGCAATAATTATTACTCCGGCCGTGGTTGTTACCAGCGGCGATTTCACCCAGCTTTTAAAGTAATTGAACAGGTTGCCCGCAATCAACATCGCGGGCAGGGTGCCGAGGCCAAATCCCAGCATTAACATTGCGCCGTGGTAGGCATCACCGGTCGTCAGCGACCAGGCGACTACCGCGTAAACCAGGCCGCAGGGCAGCCATCCCCATAGTAAACCAAGCAGGTAAGCATGCTGCGGCGTGCGAATCGGAAACAGGCGCTTACCCAGCGGTTGAATGTGTCGCCACAGCCTGGATCCCAGTTTTTCCAGCACCGCCAATCCGCGCCACCAATTGGCGAGGTAGAGCCCGAGTGCGACCATGAAGGCCGCGGCAACCAGTTTTCCGGCGACTGGACTGACGCCGAGTTGCGCCAATCCGGCTCCCAGCGACCCGGCCAGCAGTCCCACGAGTACGTAACAGGTAATCCGCCCACCGTTATAGCTGAGCTGATAGATCAGCAATGAGCGGGGTTTGACGGTCAGATCACCGGCGACGCCCATGTTCAGGGCCGCGACAATACCGCCGCACATGCCAAGGCAGTGACTCGAACCCAACAGTCCGACGATGATTGCAGCGCCAAAGGTGAGATCAACCGGCATCGTCTATTCAGGAAAGTAATTGGGTAACAGGTCTGCCGAGACCTGTTGCGGATACTGCAGTGAACCCGTCAGTCGCCAGTCCTCGGTTTGCAGGGAAAGGTTCCAGCGACCTTTGCCGGGAAGGCTGAGATTGCCAAGCAGCAGGTGGGTACCGGTTTTTTTGAGTTGCAGACGTCGATCAAGTCCCGGCATCGTCGCATGAACTAGGTTCAGCTCAACCGTATCGCCGGGAATGAACTGCACGTCCGGGTCGAACCGGATCTCGACCCGTCCACCGGTTTCGAGCTTCAATCCGGCAGCGAGTCCAAGCTCATGCGCCAGTTTGTCGCGCGCCAGCACTCGATTGATCTGTTTGCCTTTCTTATAGTAATCGTCAACCACGAGCCCGGAGAATGTCTGGCTCGCCAGCGTTATCATTACCGCACCCATAATGACGGCTGCCAGTGGAATCGCGATCAGCATCCATACTATCGGCTCACGTTTCCAGTTGCGTTGCGTTTCCGGAGTGGAGTTCATCAGGTTTTACCCGGACCGACGAAGCGTGCTTCCTCGACGGCTGTCAAATGGTTGGCCTCGGTGGCTTGCAGGTAGAACCTAATCCGCACGCTGCGCGCTTCCATGTTGAATTCATCCGCCTGGATTCTGACGATCAACTGCTGCACCGCGCCGGCCGGCACCGTGATGTCCGGCTGATCAACGACCAGCTTCATGCCATCGATCCCTTCCGCCCGCAGGTCATACTGGTGTGCGCGTGAATCCATGTTGAGAATCTTGAGGGTATAGACGTTTTCGATCAAGCCCTCCCGGGTTTCGCGTTAGAGGGTATTACGATCGCGTATCACGTCGAGTTCCAGCGGTACGCGCAAAAACAGGTTGGTCAACAAGGTGCCACACAAGACCAGCAATATGACGGCGTACACAATCACCCGCGGCCGCACGATATGCTGTTTTTTACCCTGTGCCGCATTTTCCGTGGTATAGCGGATCAATCCACGCGGGTAAGACATCTTGTCCATAATTTCATCGCAGGCGTCGATACAGGCCGAGCAGGCAATGCATTCGTACTGCAGGCCGTCGCGGATATCGATACCGGTCGGGCATACCTGCACGCAGACGTTACAGTCGATACAATCGCCGAGGCCGGCTGTTGCCGGATCGGTGCCACGCCGGCGCGAACCACGGGGCTCACCGCGTTCCGGGTGATAGGCCACGATCAGCGTGTCCGAATCGAACATCGCACTCTGGAAGCGGGCATAGGGGCACATGTACATGCACACCTGCTCGCGCATGAAACCGGCATTGCCGTAAGTGGCGAAGCTGTAAAACAGGATCCAGAATGTCTCCCAGGGCCCGAGGCTTGCCGTTCCCAGTTTAACGGCGAGTTCGTTTATGGGCGTAAAGTAGCCGACGAAGGTAAAACCGGTCCATAACGAGAAAGCAATCCAGACCGTGTGCTTGATTACCTTGGTGCGGATTTTGGCGGCCGAGGTGGGCGCCTTGTCGAGCTTCATGCGCTTCGAGCGCTTGCCCTCAATTTTACGCTCCATCCACAGGTAGGCTTCAGTCCAGACCGTTTGCGGACAGGCATAACCGCACCACACGCGTCCGACCAGCGCCGTGAAAAAGAATAGCGACAGCCCGGCAAGAATGAGCAATGCCGCGAGGTAGATGAAATCCTGCGGCCACAACGTCAGCCCGAAGATATAAAATTTACGTGCCGGCAGGTCGAATAAAATAGCCTGGCGTTCGTCCCACCGCAGTAGTGGCGTCAGGTAGTAAATACCGAGCAGTACGATTACCGAGAGCATGCGCAGCCGGGTGAAGTGACCGCTGACTTCTCGCGGGTAGATTTTTTTATGTGCGGCGTAGAGCACGTGCTCAGTGTTGCCGGTATTGTGTGCTTGCATGCGGTTCTGCCTGGTACTGCCCGGCTAATGCTCCTGTTTGCCCAGGAAGCGAGCGTTTGAGACCGTGAAATAGAGTGTGCCGTAGCTGGATAGAACTCCGAGCATCCAAAACAGGAAAAAGCCGATGCTGTAGGCGGCTATCGGGCTGACTTCGATATCGAGGTCAAATGGGACCAGGTCCCGGGGATGAAACGCCGAGAAAAAAAGTCCGGTGGCGACAATTGCGACGGCGAACGACGGCCATAAAACCGAGATCACCTGGTGTGTCAGCGGAATCTTAGCCGGTATCGGGGCATCCATTACTTTTCTTGCGACAGCCCGTATATGTAAGCCGCAAGCAGATGAACCTTGGCTTCACCGAGGAAATCTTTGTGCGCCGGCATTTGTCCATTGCGCCCCTCGGCAATTGACTGACTGATACGGGTGAGCGACCCGCCGTAAAGCCAGACATCGTCAGTCAAATTGGGTGCTCCGAGTGCGGGATTGCCGGTTCCAGCGGATCCATGGCAGGCAACGCAGAATATTTCATATTTAGCCTTACCTTTTTCGGCGAGCTCGGAGATAGTCGCGCGACCCGACAGACTCAACAGGTACTGGGCTACCTCATCGACGCCACTTTCACCGCCCAGCGGCCCTTCCCAGGCGGGCATTGCTCCCAGGCGACCATTTAGAATCGTCGTCTTGATATTTTCCGGGTCGCCACCCCAGAGCCAGTCGCTGTCGCGCAGATTCGGATAGCCGCGCGCGCCGCGTGCGTCCGAACCGTGACAGGTAGCGCAGTAGTTGAGATACAGCCTTTCGCCGATCTTGAGTGCTTTTTCATCCTTGGTCAGGTCAAGGATCGAGGTTTGCTGGTAGCGTTCGAACAATGGCCCGACCCTGGCTTCGACTGTTTCGACTTCCTGCTCATATTCACCCTTGGAAGTCCAACCCAGAATGCCGCCGAAAGTACCCAGTCCGGGGTACAGTAACAGGTAAAATCCACCGAAAGCGAGCGTGATATAAAACAGGCCCAGCCACCAGCGCGGCAGCGGGTTGTTGAGTTCGGTCAGATCGCCATCCCAGACGTGGCCGGTACTTTCAACTTCGTCGCCGTGTTCGAATCCAGACGTCATCCAGCGTATCAACCACACACAGGCGAGAATGCTGATGATGGTTAGAATCGCGATATACCAGTGCCAGAAATCGCTATTAAAATCGGCCATGAATCTACTCCGCTGAAGGTTTGTTGTTTTCGGTTAGCTGGTCATCCTCGAACGGCAGGCGCGCTGCTTCGTCAAATGCGGATTTACGTTTGCTGCTAAAGGCCCAGGCGACGATACCCAGAAAGGTGATCATAACGACGATGGTCCAGATCGATTGAAACAGAGTAAACGTCATGGCTATCTCCTGGTTTTGAGTTCGGTGCCGAGACCCTGCAGGTAGGCAATCAACGCGTCGAGTTCGGTCTTGCCTTCGAGCGCTTGCGGGGCGGCTTCGATTTCCGCATCGGTATAAGGCGCTCCCAGCGTGCGCAGGGTTTCCATCTTGACCTGGATATCGCTGCCATCGACCATATTGTCCGCCAGCCACGGGTACCCCGGCATGATCGATTCGGGCACTACATCGCGCGGATTGATCATATGCACGCGGTGCCATTCATCGCTGTAGCGACCGCCGACCCGATGCAGATCTGGGCCGGTACGCTTAGAACCCCATTGGAAGGGGCGGTCGTAGACAAATTCGCCGGCCACCGAGTAGTGTCCGTAACGTTCGGTCTCGGCGCGAAACGGACGAATCATCTGCGAGTGACAGACATAGCAGGATTCGCGTACGTAAATGTCGCGCCCCTCCAGTCGTAATGCGGAATAGGGTTTCAGCCCCTCCACCGGCTCGGTCAGTGAATCCTGGAAAAACAGCGGGATTATCTGAACCAGACCGCCGATCGATATCACGCCGATGATCAGGACGATCATCAGGCCGATGTTCTTTTCAACTTTGTCGTGTGCTGAAGCCATGGTGGTATCTCGCTATCTGCTCAGTGGGCGCTAGCCGGTTCGGGAATTTCGACTTCTACGGGTTTCGCATCGGAAATGCTGCGCCACAGGTTATAAGCCATCACTACGGCGCCGAGCAGGAAGAAGGCGCCGCCCAGGGTGCGCACGATGTAGTAGGGGTGCATCGCCTGCACCGATTCGACGAAGCTGTAGGTCAGCGTGCCGTCTTCATTTACCGCACGCCACATCAGGCCCTGCATGATGCCGGCAACCCACATCGAGGCGATGTAGAGCACGATGCCAATAGTCGCAGTCCAGAAATGGACTTCAACCAGCCGCAAACTATAGAGTTCGCGACCAAACAGACGCGGGATCAGGTAATACATTGCGCCCATGGATACCAGCGCAACCCAGCCCAGTGCGCCGGAATGAACGTGACCGATGGTCCAGTCGGTATAGTGCGACAGCGCGTTGACGGTCTTGATCGACATCATCGGGCCTTCGAAGGTCGACATACCGTAAAACGAAATCGACACGATCAGCAGGCGCAGTACCGGATCGGTGCGTAATTTATGCCATGCACCCGACAGGGTCATGATGCCGTTGATCATGCCGCCCCAGGAAGGCGCGAGCAGGATCAATGACATGATCATGCCGAGTGACTGGGCCCAGTCCGGCAGTGCGGTGTAGTGCAGATGGTGTGGTCCGGCCCAGATGTAGGTGAACACCAGCGCCCAGAAGTGAACTACCGATAGGCGATAGGAATACACGGGACGCCCCGCCTGCTTGGGTACGAAGTAGTACATGATGCCGAGGAAACCCGCGGTCAGGAAAAAGCCGACCGCGTTATGGCCATACCACCATTGCACCATGGCATCCTGCACCCCTGCGTAGGCCGAGTAGGATTTCCAGAATGACACCGGCAGCGCGGCACTGTTGAACAGGTGCAGCACGGCGACGGTGATGATAAAGGCGCCAAAGAACCAGTTGGCGACGTAGATGTGTGGAATGCGGCGTTTCAGAATCGTGCCGAAAAACACCAGCGCGTAGCTGACCCAGACCAATGTGATCAGAATATCGATCGGCCATTCCAGTTCGGCATATTCCTTGCTGCTGGTGATGCCAAGCGGTAGCGTGATCGCCGCGAGCAGGATGACGGCCTGCCAACCCCAGAAGGTAAAGGCGGCCAGTGCCGGGAAGGCCAGCTTGACATGACAGGTATGCTGCACCACGTAGTAAGAGGTTGCAAAAAGGGCACAACCTCCAAAGGCGAAAATGACCGCATTGGTATGCAGCGGGCGCAGGCGGCTGAAGGTCAGCCACGGGATATCGAAATTGAGGACAGGCCAGGCCAGTTGTGCGGCGATCAAGACGCCAACCGACATCCCAACCAGGCCCCAGACGATGGTCATGATTGAAAATTGCCGCACTACTTTGTAGTTGTAGGTTTCAGGGTTTGTCATCTAGTGCATCCTCGACGCTTGATCCACATCAAACAGTTGAATCTCTATTGGTAATTAGTAGGTAAATACCGGCTGCAGGCCCATACCCCAGAGCAGAGCGGTCATTGCCAGCAATGAAACCAGTGCCACCAGTCCGACCGCGAGAATCGCGGATGAGTACAGAAAACCGCGTTCGGTCGGTATTTCCATCATGATGGGTAGTCCTGAATAAAGCAGGTAGACGGTGTAGGCGAGTGCTGGCAGACCCAGCAGCATGTTCAGCCACAGCACCGGGTAGACTTGCATTATGCCGATTAAAAATAACGGGGTTGCAGTGTAGGCTGCAAGCGCAATACAAAGGGGCAGCGGTTTAACCACCTCGTAAGCCTTACCGAGCAGGTGGATTACCCAGCCGATGCTGAAGACACCGACCAGCAATGCGAGATAGTAAATAACGGCGATTGCAAAGGCCGAATCACCGGTGATGCGGATCGGGTCGCCAACGCCGATGCGCCAGCCAACCTGCGTGGTGCCGATGTATCCCGATATCGCCGGGATCAAAGCGAGAATGAAAACGTGACCAACCGAGGTCTTGCCCTGGCTTTTCTGCTGTTCACGGATGTTTTCCCACGCATGCGCAGGGTCGGTGAAAAGCCCGATAAGGTTTTGTATAAACATGGCGCCAAATCTTGTTATTAGTTAGCGTGGATTATTCATCAAGCGTACAGTGCGTTATTGATTCAGATCAAACGCGAATAATATTAATGTTGCATCGTTCCTGCAATCAGTGATACCCAAACCCATGGATTACAGAAAATCTGATCAATCCGTTGCAGGCTTTACCACTACCGGCAGCAATGACTGTTTTCATTGCGGCTTGCCGGTGCCTGCGGATCTGGACCTCGCGGTTCGCATCGATGGTGTCAGCCAACCGATGTGCTGTCACGGTTGCCAGGTCGTGGCGGAAGCAATCGTGGCGTCGGGTCATGAGAGTTTTTACCGGGTCAGGACCGAGGTTTCGCCAAGCGGACAGGAACTGGTGCCTGAATTCCTGCGTGCAACCGAAATCTACGATCTGCCCGATATCCAGAACCAGTTCGTGCACTCGCTAGGTGCAGAGCTGCGCGAGGCCAGCCTGATTCTCGAGGGTATCACCTGTGCTGCCTGTATCTGGCTGAACGAGCAGTACCTGGCGGGATTGCCCGGGGTCAAGGACGTGCGCGTAAACTATGCCACTCGGCGTGCCCTGGTGCGGTGGGACGATACGCGGATCAAGCTCAGCGAGATATTACAGTCGATCCAGAAGATCGGCTATCGCGCACTGCCCTACAATCCCGATCAGCAGCAGGAATCGCATCAACGCGAGCGGCGCCAGCAGCAGCGCCGGCTCGCGGTCGCCGGGCTATTCGGCATGCAGGTCATGATGCTCTCGATCAGCCTCTACGCCGGTACCTGGTCGGGCATGGAGCGCGGCTTCGAACAGTTCTTTCGCTGGCTCAATCTGGGACTGACGCTACCGGTCGTATTCTACTCGGCAACGCCATTTTTTATCTCTGCCTGGCGCGACCTGACGCGTCGCCGGGTGGGAATGGACGTTCCGGTATCGCTCGCAATTGGCATCGCCTTTGCGAGCAGTGCAATTGCAACCATAAGCGGACATGGAGAGATATATTTTGATTCGGTCGTAATGTTTGTATTCTTTTTATCCGCGAGTCGGTTTCTGGAAAACATGGCACGCCAGCGCTGTGCCGCCTCCGTGGAACAACTGGCCCAGTCATTGCCGGTTGTGACCACCCGCCTGTCGCCGGATGGACTGGTTGAGGAGTCGGTCGCAGCGGCGACACTCGCACCGGGTGATCGGGTGCTGGTTCGGCCCGGTGAGACGGTGCCTGCGGACGGGAAAATCGTCGCCGGTTTTTCGGCGCTCGACGAATCCCTGTTAAATGGTGAGAGTCTTCCGGTGGATAAAAAGGGGGGTAATCGCTTGCTCGGCGGCAGTATTAATGTCACCAATCCATTGCAGATGGAAGTCACGGCCGTTGGCGCAAACACGGTGATGGCGGAAATTCAGCGCACGATCGAACGCGCCCAGGCCGAGAAACCGCCGCTGGCACGCCTTGCCGATCGTGTGGCTGCGCGTTTTATCAGTATCGTGTTGCTGATCGTATTGAGTGTCGCGGTATTCTGGTGGCAGCATGACGCCGGGCGCTGGTTTGAGATAGCGCTTGCGGTGTTAATCGTCAGCTGCCCCTGCGCGCTTTCGCTGGCAATACCAACCGCGATTAGTGCGACCCTCGGCAAGATGCAGTCTGCCGGGCTACTGGTCAAACGTGGCTCGGCGCTGGAAACACTAAACCGGGTAACCCACGTGGTATTCGACAAGACTGGCACGCTGACCGAGGGCAGGCCGAGGCTCGAGCGGATAATATGTAGCGCCGGATTCAGCCGGGAACAGTGCCTGCAACTCGCGGCTGCCCTCGAGGCGCATTCCGAACATCCACTGGCCCGGGAGTTGGTGCGTGAAGCCGGAACCGTTAAGCAAGCTCAAGTTGAACAGGTTACCAGTATCGCCGGTGGCGGCATTCGTGCACGCATCGATGACGACGATTATATGATTGGAAACAGTGACTTTGTTGCCAGACACTGCGATGAACCTGTTCCCGAGGAATGGCTGGCAGAAATTGAACCGGATGCGGTCACCGCGGTGATCCTGGCGCGCACCGATTGTGTCATTGCCATGTTTACCTTCGTCGATGGCCTGCGCGAAGATGCCAGGACCTTGATCGAAGTCCTGCAGGAGAGAGGGAAGTCGGTGATTTTAATGACCGGCGATCGCGAAGCCACGGCGCGCCAGGTGGCCCAGCTTACCGGGATCCAGGATTACCGGGCGCAGATGTCTCCGCAGGCAAAAATGAAAGCGGTCCAGGTGCTGCAGTCCAAATCAGCGGTGGTACTCATGGTCGGCGATGGTGTCAATGATGCGCCGGTGCTGTCCGCTGCGGATGTTTCGATCGCGATGGGCGGTGCCAGCGCACTGGCCAAAACCAGCGCCGATATTGTGCTGACGGCGAATCATTTGCCGACGATTGCGCAGGCAATGGTAATTGCCGTTCGAACCCAGCGCATCATTTACCAGAACATGGCCTGGGCCCTGGTGTATAATTTCGGCGCCATCCCGGCTGCCGCGATGGGAGTGGTCGCGCCCTGGCTGGCCGCGATTGGTATGTCGATAAGCTCGTTACTGGTGGTGCTGAATGCATCGAGGTTGATACGTTAATGGAAATAATCTACCTGCTGATTCCGATTTCGCTGATATTGCTCGGGGTGATCGTGTGGATACTGTTATGGGCGGTAAAGGACGGGCAGTACGATGATCTCGAAGGTCCCGGGCATCGAATCCTGATGGACGAGGACCGGGTTGTAGACAGACAAAAAAATAGCCGGCGGGAAGATGCCGGCTAAATACTCTAAGATGTAGTTAAGAGTAGGAGTCAATAAAGAATTCTAGTGAGCGCCTGAACCGGGTTTATTGATCCACGTCAACTAAATTAGCCTTACGGTTAGACAGTTCTGGAAAATGACCCCGTGACTTTTCCGTCCCGCTGGTAACGGTCAAAGATCATGCAAATGTTGCGTACCAGTAAACGGCCCGCTTCGCGGACGATTATCTGGTTATCGTTAACCTTAACGAGGCCGTCGAGTTCCATCTCCCGCAGGTCCCCCAGTTCGTGTGCAAAGTATTCGCCAAAATCAATTTCCCAGCGCCTGGCAATACGCTCAGTATCGAGATGAAAATGGCAAACCAGGCTTTGAATTATTTCGCGACGCAATAGATCGTCTTCGTCGCTACAAAATCCTCGAATCACCGGTAACTGCTCTCGGTCGAGGCTTTCATGGTAGGACTCGAGGCTGAGCGTGTTTTGACTGAAGTTGTCACTAACGTGGCTGATCGCGGAAACACCGAAACCGATTGAGTCGCATTGCGCATGGGCGGAGTATCCCTGAAAATTTCGATGCAGGTTACCGCTGCGCTGCGCCACCGCAAGTTCGTCATCAGGCCTGGCGAAATGGTCCATTCCGATATACTCGTAGCCCGCGGCGCACAACTTGTCGATAGCGCTATGCAAAATTGAAAGCTTATCGGCCGCATTGGGTAAATCCTCCGCCTGGATACGCCGCTGCGGCGGAAACCGGTGCGGCAAGTGTGCATAGTTATACATTGCGATCCGATCGGGATCTAAATCGATAATCCGGTCGAGGGTTGCGGCAAAGCTTTCCAGGGTTTGATGCGGTAATCCGTAAATCAAATCGATATTGATCGAACGCATGCCATGGCGACGGGCATCATCGATTACCGCCGAGGTTGTCTCCAGGCTTTGCACCCGGTTGACGGCCTTTTGAACTTTCTCATCAAGATCCTGTACGCCGATACTGATGCGATTGAATCCGAGTGCCCGCAGGTGCGAGATCCCGCCTTTTTCGATTACACGGGGATCGAGTTCGATGGCGTAATCCGTATCGGCTTCGGGCTTGAGTTTAAAGTGCTGCGCAATCTTTTCCATCAACTGCCCTGATTGCTGATGCGACAGGAATCCCGGGGTACCGCCGCCCCAGTGCAGTTGGCGAACCTCCCGATCTGCATCAAACAGGCGCCCCTGGATTTCAATTTCACGATACAGGTCCTGCAGGTAAGGTTCGGCACGCTCCTTTTTCATGGTAATGACCTTGTTACAAGCGCAGTAGTAGCAAATCGAGCTGCAAAACGGAATATGAAAATAAAGCGATAACGGTTTTGGAATCGGCTCTTCGTTGCTTTGACCGGCCCAGGTGCGGTAGTCGGATTCTGAAATCTGGTCGTGAAACTCGGTTGCCGGGGGATAAGAGGTGTAACGCGGTCCCGGTTTGTCATAACGGTTGATCAGGTCTTCCTGAAATAAGGGTGCTCTGGACATCAAAAAGGCGCTGTTCATATTTAAAATATAGATTAACTCGCCAAAGCCAATCTGCATTGATCTGAGTCAACTTCGTATTATTAGATGATGGCGATTGCAACGATTGGCTGGCAGGCAAGATACCAAAGTGAATGGTGCCGCTGCGACGACAATAGTTCGCCGTCCGTACTCGCAACGCTTATCACATCCTCCTGATACAAGCGATAATCCCGGTCGCCCGGTGTCGTCGGTTCGCCCGGATGCGCATCCTGATCGCGTCAGGCAGCTTTCTGGATACGCGGCTGGTTTTGCTCGACCAGGTTCTCGATCCTGGTCTCAATTCGGGTAGGCATGCCCAGGCACTAATATAGTGAGCCTTCGTGAGCATGCAAATGTAGGCTAAAAATATAAAGATTTGATTTCAAGTGGTGCAAAACTGCGCATCATTGGTGCACTGCATTCCCGCTTGTGCGGTATTGTCATGTTTTTAATGTGGCTTCGATCGCGGCGGCTAACTGATAGAGTCTATCATCGCGACCGTTGGCAGCGGAGAGCATGATTCCAACTGGCGGCTCGCCGGGCCGGTGACATGGCAGACTGATCGAGCAACCGTCAAAATAGTTGACGGTCGCAGTGTTGCGCAGGCAGCGCAGGTTGACGCGTCGGGCATCGTCCTCGTCATCGGTTTCGGAGATTGCCGGCGGGACACAGGCTACACTCGGGTATAGCAGTGCGTCGGCATGCAGTGACTCGAACTGCCGGTTAAAGGTGTCGACGATCCGATCTCTTTCGCGGTATCGATTCTGCTGCTCCTCGACGCTGATTTCAGCACCAACCGACATGCGCAATCCGACAAACGGATCGTATTCATCGAGGTGCTGTTGCAGCATTTCGCGATGATGTTGCCAGACTTCGTAGACGACGATCGGGCGTTCCCGGAAAAAATCGTCACAGTGATCGAGCACCGGCATTGCGGCCTGACGAATGTTGACTCCGGCAGCAGCGAGTGCATCGACCGATCGTTCGAATGCACCTCGCACTTCGGCATCCAGATCTTCCATTACGCGCGCTTCGGGAATGACCAGCTTGATCATTTCGAGATTTGCCGGTTCCAGTCGAGGGAGCTCAGCGGCAGGTTGCGTCCTGGCGCACATCAATTGATCCAGGATAAAGCAGCTGTCGACATCGACTGCCAGCGGACCCGGTGCATCCAGCGTGGGTGATAGCGGATAGATTCCGTTAAGCGACATGCGTCCATGGCTGGGCTTGACGCCGACAATACCGTTGAAGGCGGCTGGAATGCGGCAGGAGCCGGCGGTGTCGGAACCGAGTGCGGCCACGACAATCCCCTCGGCGACGGCGACCGCGCTTCCCGAAGACGAACCGCCGGGCAAACGGCCGGTTGCACGGTCCCATATCGACAGGGGCGTGCCATAGTGCGGATTTTTACCGATTCCCGAGAATGCGAATTCACTCATGTTGGTGCGACCCAGAAACAGCAACCCGGCGGCGCGCAACGGTGCCACGACCTCGGCGTCGGCTGCTTCGGGTTGTGCATAGTGCTCGCGCACGGTCGAGCCTGCCAGCGTTCGTTCGTTCCTGACGTTAAACAGATCCTTGAGCGCAATCGGAATGCCGGCGAGCGGTGACAGCGATTGTGATTTCTTGCGCGCCTTGTCAATCGACTGTGCCAGGTTCAGGAGACCCGGGTTAATCGCGGTAAAGACCGAGTCTGACTGGTTGGCCAGCGTTAGCGCCTGTTCAACCAGGCTGACTGAAGACGTTTCACCGCGACTCAGCGCCTCGGAAAGTGTGCGCAAACCCGGCATCATGTCTTCGGGAACCGGTAACCGAGGATATCCTGGTAAGCCCACTGCGAGTAAATCTTGTCGGCACGCAGGCAATGTTGTTCGAGTTCATCGGCTGGCGTGTAATCCCAATCCTGGAGCTTGCCCTTGGCAAGTGCTTCGCGCAGAAACAGCCGCCGACGTTGGCTGGCAAAAACTTCACGCGCCAGTGTTTCGACGTCCCATTGCTGTTGCACCAGTTTTGACAAGGTCTCGCGTTTATCTCCGTATTCAGGATTTTCAATCTGGTTTAGTTGTTCATGTGGATCTTTTTCAAGATCGAATAACTGTTCGGGATCGACCGCACTGTAAACGTATTTTACCTGCCCCTGCCTGGCCATCAGCAGCGGGGTGGTAGAACCTTCGGCGAGATTTTCAGCGTAGACAGGATGATCCCAGGCTGATACAGAATCGGTCGTCAATCCCCAGAGGCTGTGTCCCGCCGCCGGCTCAACCAGGTTCGATTGCTCACGATCGCCCGCGATTTCAAGTAGCGTGGGGAGCAGGTCTACCAACGAAACGTTTGCACTGACGCATCGATGATCGAGCTGCGGGTGACTGATGATCAATGGAACCCGACAGGCTTCCTCGAAGAAGGATTTCTTGTACCAGAGCCCGTGCTCACCCAGCATTTCGCCGTGATCGGAGGTCAGCAGGATGACGGTATTGTCTTGCAGGCCGGTTTCTTTCAACACTTCGAGTAACTGACCGACCAGGTCATCGACATAACTGACCGAACCGTAGTATGCGTGTCGTGCCACGCGCACCTGTTCCTCAGTGGGGGGATTGCCCGTGAGCGCGTACTGTGCCATCAGGCGCAGGCTGTAGGGGTCCATGTCCCCCTGCGCGGTGTTCACGACCGGCATGTCGATATCGTCGTGCCGGTAGCGATCCCAGTGCTCGGGCCGACATTGAAATGGATCGTGCGGGTGAGTAAACGAAGTGAACAGCATGAAGGGCCGTTCATCGTTGCCACGCGCCAGGTCGTAAATCTTGCGTCGAGCACGATGACAGACTTCATCATCGTATTCGAGCTGCACGTTGCGCAGACAGATGCCGGCGTCGGTGAACGTCACCGCGTCGTTGGCAAAGCTGGGTCGCACCTCGGTCCAGTCACCGGTCCAGCCGAAATCACCAGGGTAGATATCTGTTGTCAGCCGTTGTTCGAATCCGTGCAGTTGATCCGCACCGACGAAATGCATCTTACCGACCAGGCAGGTCTGGTAGTCGAGATTGCGCAGGTAATGGGCAAAAGTAGGAATCGACGAAGGAAACTCCGCCCCGTTGTCGTAGGCGCCTATGGTCGAGGCCAGCTGGCCCGCCAACATCGAAAACCGGGATGGTGCACACAGCGGAAAATTGGTATAGGCGGAATCGAAAACGGCGCCGCTGGCAGCCAGTGAGTCCATGTGTGGCGTACTCGCGATTGGATTCTGGTACGCCCCGATAGCGTTTGCCGCGAGCTGGTCCGCCTGGATTACGAGTATATTAGGTCTGCTGTTATTCATTGTTGTCTCGGACTGAATTCAGGTTGTCGTCGATAGCTGTAAAAGATATCTTGTTTGCATGCATCGTTTGCTATCCTGTCTTGTGCCACTACTATTGCTGGGTTGTTCCCAGGGAGCGCCGGTCAGTTTAGCTAATTCTGCCGAACAGCGCGATGATGGTTGGACAACCGCCACGTTAGAAGCCAGCGGTTTCGACGTCGGAAAAATACGACAGTTAAATCAGCGTCTTGAGACGGGGTGGCATCCAAATGCACATATCTTGCTGGTCGAGTACGACGGTAAGCTCGTCTATGAGAAATACCTCGCCGGTAAGGATGAAAGCTGGGGGATCTCGATAGGGCACCGGGAGTTCAACGAAAATAGTCTCCATGATCTGCGCTCGATTTCAAAAAGTGTCACCTCATTGCTGCTGGGTATAGCTCTAGGTGACGAATTCGATAGTGCCCTGTCACGCCCGATCATCGATTTTTTTCCCGAGTTCGCGAACCAGGTAGCACCTGGCGTTGAACAAGTGACCCTGCATCATGTGCTGACCATGACCGCGGGTTTCGAATGGAATGAAATGGAGGTGCCCTATTCAAATCCCAAAAACGATGAGATCAGCATGTATTACGCCCCGGACCCGGTTCAATTTGCGCTGACCAAACCGTTGCACAGCAAACCGGGTGCGCGCTGGTACTACAACGGTGGTATGACTATGGTGATTGCCGCCTTAATCGAGAAAATCAGTGGTCAGCCCTTCCTCGAGTTTGCCCGTGATAACCTCGCTGAACCCCTGGATATTTCTGACTAAGGACGTCGAATGGCGCGGCCTTGGAATCTGGCGCTTGCGGTCGAAACTCCCTAGCGCGGCAAGTGGCTTGCGCGCCACTGCCCGGGACCTCGCCAAGGTTGGGTCAATGGTGCTTAACCAGGGACGTTGGAAAGGGCGGCAAATTGTGCCGCGGGAATGGATTCAAATCTCCACCAGGCGCCACACCGAACAGACTTTTTCGATCTGGAGTTTCGATGGAATTTACGGTTATGGCTACCAATGGTGGCACGGTAACTTCAACGGCGAGTATGGTGACTTTACCGCGATTACCGGCGTAGGTTATGGCGGTCAGCGACTTTTTATCATTCCTGACAAGAAACTCGTGGTGACCATATTTGCCGGGAATTACGGAAATGGAATTTGGCGAATGTCGGAGCAGGTACTGGCCGAAATCGTAGCTGCCGCACCTTGAGGCTCGACCATCGCGAGTGAACCCAGCTTGTTCCTTGCGGACTTTGATATCCTGTTCAGGACTTGCGCGGCACGTCCATGGTTGGATTTTCGTCGAAAAATCCGTCCGGCATCCAGTGAAAGCCGGCATAAACCACGGGCTGCACCGGCCAGTCCTCGGGTCTTGGCCAGTGGTGATAGTTGACCGTGTGCCAGACCACGATGTCTTCATTGTCGATGTCGCGATCGGCCTGGGTCCATTTCGGCAATCCATCGCCGCCCGCATGCTGATTCGGAAACCAGCCGGCAGGGTAGAGTTCGTCGGCGGCGTAGCGAGTCACCCACAGATGTTTATACATAAAGGCGGCGCGTTGACCGATCGAAGAATCCGGTTGTTGAAACGGAAAGCTGTTGGTCCCGGGCAGCAACTTGTAGGCAACCGGTTCACCATGGCAGTTGTGGACATCGGGATTGAGCACGCGCCAGTAGCGGGAGGCACGCGCATCGATTTCTCGCTGTGCCTGCAGCTCAGTGGTAAAACGCGTTTCCTTGGTGTGGATAGCATTACCGTAAGGATTGGAGTCACCAGCGGGTGCTGCAGAGAAATTGATTTCACTGACGGAATTGCGTTCGCCGTCAATTGCCATATCGAAACGAAAACTGAACACGTGCTGATGCACGTGCGATTCGATTTGATTGCCAATATGACGGCCGTAAGGACTCGGTTTGCCGTTCTCGAGCGCGGATGGAAACGGAATGCCGGTTGCCTTGACTTCAACGCCGATGGTCCCATCCAGGTAAAAGTACCAGAAAAAGCCATAGACATAATTGCCGATCGTTGCGAGTGACGAGACTACCAGTCGGCGCGAGCGTGTCACTGTAGCTTGCTGCGCCGAGGGTACCGAGTATTTCCACAGGATTCCGTAATCTTCCTCGTGCATGCAGACCGCATTCTTGATCAGGCGCGGTTCTCCGTGCCAGTCGTGGGTCCAGATGTCGAAGTAATGAATATGTCCCAGGCAATCACAGCCGAGCGCGAGCGAGTCGAGCGAAACGCCAATTCCGTGCTCACCGGTATCGAAGGCGTTGCGGCGAAAATTTGCGTCACGCGGGTCGCCATAGGGAACCACCATCTCGGCCATCGAGGCACGTTTCATGAGTGGGCGCAGCCGACCCTTATCATGGATACCGATATCGTAAAGTACCAGGCCATCGCGTTGTGCAAAACCCACCTGCAGTTCCCAGTCGTGCCATTTGACATGATAATCGTCGACTTCAAAGCTGGGTCCGTCGGGTTGGGTGATCGAGATTTCGGTCAGGTCGTTACGCTGTCGCTGGCGTCGAATCGGGCCAGGGTCGGGCGGAATCGGCACCACGCCGAAGTCGTCGATACGAATGATTTCGCGCTTCGCCAGGTCGAACACTGGATGCAGGTTGGCAATTGGTCGCGCATAGGGATTGTCACCAGCATCGTTCATCAGCCAGCAATGACCGTAGGCAATGCGACAATCCTGTTCTTCCGGGCTGCCGAAGTTTCCTGCGGACCAGCTTTCAATCAGTACTCTCGAAGCATCGTCGAGGCCGCGTTTCTTCAATGCAGCGAGAAAACGCCGATCCTGCCGCGCCAGTTCGCAGGCCATGACAAATTCGTCGGGCACAATGCGCGCCTGGACACCCTCGACATGATGCCAGTCATGTAACGCATCGGTTTCGAGAACAACCAGTCCAGCCAGCGTACGGTTGCTGGCGGGCTCGTAGCAGCAAACGTATACGCTGCGTTGCCCCGAAAATCGATCAGATTCGTCGAGGCTGACGGTTTCGAACCAGGCGGAATCATCCAGTCCGGCGTCGCGTCTAACCACGCTGACCGTCTGCCTGATTTCTGATTCGTTCAACGGCGCCTTTAACGGATTCATTAGTCTATCCTGGGTTTTCTGATCCGATGTTACCGAAAACGCCAGTCATAACGAAATATAAACTCGAGCAATGTGAGTACTGCACGATTACCTGCTGCACCGAAGCGCCGTTGATCGCGAGGATCCGTCAACGAACGGAAATTTGATTCCCGGGAATTGACCCAAATAAACTAACTCAGTATCTTGCCACCGGTATCTAGTCGAGCGAGCGCAGCATGCATCGTTATCTGATTTGGCGATTCCTGTTTGAAATCTGCAACATCAAGCGCCTGTTTGGCCACGGACCCGAACAGGTTAAATACCTGGCTTTCGGTGCCAATCTGAGCGACACGATAATGAAGGAACGGCGAATTACGCCATTCGCGGTTAAACACTTTACACTCAGGGATTACGGCCTGCGTTTTGATCACCCGGCGCCGTGGTCGGGCTGTGGATACGCGTCGGCAACTTATGCGCCCGGTGAGATACTTCACGGTTATCTCTATACCCTCTCGGGCAGAGATGCGGTTCGCATGGATTTCTACGAAGCGGTACCCGTATTGAGAAGGTACCGCCGTACTTTTGTCGAGCAGGATGGGGAAACCGTTTATTTTTATCAGACCAACCTCTCCACCCCGAACCTGAAGCCCACGCCTACCTACCTTGGATATATTGTCGACGGGCTTGATTCGCACCCGGGTGCCAGCGATGAATACCGCCGGTCGCTCGCCGCTACCGCAACCTACGAGCCCGCGAAACTGATTTCTTATTATCTCTGGAGACAGCCTGAAGATCGCAGTCCGTGGCTGCGATACCCGATTGGTTGGTATCAGCTATTCGTGCTGACTGTATTTCTGACGATCCTCTACCGGCATTCACTGACGGTCCATTTTATCCGGCACTGAATCCCATCGGCTATAATTTGCTTACCGCAATAGAATTAAGCCATAGATCATGCAATCCGTAGACAGTTTAAGTGAAGCAGCGAAAATAGCCTACCAGGCTTTTCTCGATATGAGCGATAGTAAGACAGCACATTATAGCTGTCTGCAAGCAATCGAAACTAAATACAAGTCTGGTGGCGTACCCAGTGTCGAGGAAAACCTGGAGTTGGAAAAATTACTCGCCTGTCACGATAAAAACGTAATGGCGTTTAAAACGGCAATGGCTGCGGTAACAGACAGTGATGAAAAAAATACTCTGGTTCGCCTAATGTCCTAGATTTAATCGTCTAAGGTTACACTCACACATATTGATACCACAGCACACTAGTTCATGAATCCCTACGAAATTCTTGGTGTTTCAACCGATGCCACCGATGAAGAAATAAAAAAGGCCTACCGCAGGGAAGCCATGAAATGGCACCCGGATAGATGTGACAATTCATCCGAGGCCAGGGAACGATTTCATCAGGCTGCCGAGGCTTACAAAATACTATCCGAAAATCGTGCCAAAAGCGGCAACGGTGAACCTGAATCGGGTTCTTACTGGGAATACCGCGATCCGGATTCAGAACCAGGGAAATCTGATAGTTACTCCGGTTTCAAAGAAGAGCATAACGATACGGGAGATAAATACGCCGATACAGTTTTCTGGGAGGTAATGCTCGATTATGCGATCAAGCTGGCACAAACCGGAATGAGCGAAAGCAGAATCGCGATCAAGATCACGCAAAACGGCTGCCCGAAAAAACTAGCCGCTGTTATCGCAGAAAAAGCGTTTAATATTCATGCGCATTACACTTCAAGTTCGAGTAAAAAGCGCAAATCACGGGCGAATAAATCGACCTTTAAAGAGGACAGGCTGGAGGCCGAACTACACCGGGCTTTTGTGGGAGAGCGAAATTTTCTATGGAGTCCGAGAGATGCCGCTGAATACTATATGGTCGCATTCAGCGAGTTCAAGCAATCGGTAAAATTCAATCCCTTGTCGAGGATTAACGCGAACAAACGCCTGATGAGAATTCTCAACTTCTCAATCTTGTTGTTCGCCGTGATCGTGGTGGCGATTCAGTTTTATCCGGGACCGTCCGAATACAAGCTTCTGCCTGATATAACGATGCTCCAGGTCCCGTTTGCTGTGCTAGCGCTGATGTTTGTCTGGACTCTGTACCGGAAACTCTGGATCTTTACATTAATCCTGTGGTTGGCCTATATGCTAACGCTTACTTTTTATAATTCCTACATGCCGCAGGCACTGAACAGTAATCTGGTCTCCTTATTACTGGTAGCACTGGTTTGTTTCGCACCATTTATTTTTGTCGCGCTGTTCGCCAATTATTTCTATTACCTGAAAGCACAAAGCATGATCAGGTCCGCTGACAAAATGTTCGACGATCAATTGAATAAAATTATCTGGATTAAAAACAGGGCGGGAACATCCAGCATGGCTGCGTTTATGTTTATGCTGGTTTTCGTTTCGTCGATGGTGTACCTGGCGCCCCGGAAAGCGGAGTTTCCAGATATATTCAGTTTAAACCTGCCAGGCATGGAGATTGCCAGGGATGATCCCGCTGCCGAAAAAATCAAACTTCGACTGGAAAAGGCAGACGTGTTTTTCAAGGTTGCAGAATCACATTTCAAGAAAGCGTCACCTGATTATGTGCAGGCAGAGGAGGCGTATCGCACTGCCGCGGATCATGGGTCTTTACTGGCCGCATACAAGCTGGGGTACATGTATTACACGGGTAAGGGCGTAGTCCAGAATGATGACGCAGCATTTGAGTATTTTCAGCAGGCGACTAGAGCACCGCTGGCATTTCAGACAAACAGTCTGCAGCTGACTACTAAATTTTTAGCTGAATCCTATAACAATCTTGGCATCATGTACCAAACCGGACTTGGCACGAGAATAAATTTAAAAAAGGCAGAGGATATGTACAGCAAAGCTGTCGAATTCGGCTCCAAAAAAGCCAGGCGTAATCTTAAAACAATAGATACATCAGGCTTTATCACTGAACGTAAGCAACTGGTCAATCCCACATATGATTGACTTTCGGAATGCTTGAATTTGTAGGTTATTTGCGAGCCGAGCCACGGTGAATTCAGTTAGGCTTCATTGACCCCCATCAAGAATTACCCAAATAGGTTCATTAAAATTAAGAGGACATCATATCCGGAGACAGGTTATGGACATTCTGAATGTGGTAATAGTGGCTGCTCTTTTGATGACCGTAGGCTTGATTGGTACAGGTATCTGGTCAATGGCCCATGGTGGCGAATTTGATCGGAAACATTCAACCCAATTAATGTTTGCAAGGGTTGGTATGCAGGGAATTACATTTTTGCTCCTGTTGCTAGCTATATTTCTTGCAAACTAATCGTTAAAGACGCTGTCAGCACGGGGATTAACCAGGGACTGGTGGCTTTTCATAAGCATTGAAAGGCGAGCGATTGATTTGGGCTTATCGATACTGCTCGATACACCAGGCGTTATCTGATCAGGGTATTTTCTCTGACTTCTTCCAGCTTGTCTTCAAGCTGTCTGATGGCACAGCGAAAATATTCCAGTCGCTCAGGTCGATTATCCTTGCGTTCAATGTTTTCAAGAGACAGGGTTAGATCCTTGATGGCCTTCAAGATCCTGATTTCTTCAACCGTAAGGTCAAAGTTTCTCAATCTGGAGCGATCTTTTTGAGAATCATTGTCTGATTTTGAAACATTCATTTCTCTTTACCATTGATTAGGTTGCGTTTAGATACTGCTTTCTCCGGGTTCCTGCTAGTACCTATATAGCTAAATACGGCTATATTTCGCGAAAAATCATCAGTTATCGGATGGTCGGTAATTCTAAAATGGCGGAAATACGGGGAAAAAAGGGGATTAGACGAGGTCTCTAGCCCGTTTTAGACGCACGCAATCCGTTGCTTTATTCGAACCCGGTCGCTTGCAGATGTTTGATCTGGTCGCGCAGCGGGGCTGGTGTAAAAGCGATTGCGGCAGCATTATTCTGTACGGCCTGGGCGCAGACGGCGAGACTGCGCATTGATTCCGGTACATAACGCAGGGCCAAACCCGACTTCGATACCGCAGTAAAACAGATTTTCTTGGTGAGCAGCGCTTCGGGTATGCTCGCAATGATTCGGCTGTCGACCTTGTGAATCATGCGATCGAGAAAGCCGTCGTCCCAGAAAACTGCCCAGGCTCGAAAAAATATGTCTGCGTAATGGCGCTTGGTCCTGGTCGGGTCGAGTTCGAGCCGTTTCAAGGCTTCTCTCGACAGGCGACCTTCCAGATATTCGGGTTTATGCCGGTTCCGGATTAACTGCCATTGGCGCCTGGACTCACCGATCGAGTACAGGTTTTCAGCCAGGTCGAAAACTTCCTGGGTTACCGCGTAACCTGGCAGTTTGTCGACCTCGTCAAGTCCGCATGCGACGATAATTTGCGCCACCTGAATCAATGAAACATCGGCCTTTTTACACAATGCCGACAAATCGTATGCGACACCGGTTTTGACATACTCGGCCAACAGGCTCGCGTCCAGCATCGACGGCGGCAGATTTCTGACTTCCGTGGCCAGGTTCCTGGTATTGGTATCGATCATTTCCCGTTTCTTTAGCCTGGCAACAGAAAGACTGCAAAGCCCAATCTTAGCAGATCGGCATTATCGGAATGATAAGAGCGGACACTCAAATTCTTGAAATCAGGGGTTGCTTCCGATCCAAAAAAGGACTCTCGAACCCGTTCTTAACTATACTTTACGTGGCCACTTTGGCTGACTGCATGCGCTAGATCAGGTTTCAATATTCGGTATCTTGAATTGAGTGGTTTGATTGAGTTCAGAGCCAGAATATTTACCATTGATCTACTCCTTAAGTTGGATCAGTAGCCTGCCGTCCCTCACGTCGATCTTCTTCACACCCTCGTTAAGGGCCTGCCAAAAACCGCCGGCCTCACCAAATTCCTGCACGAGATCAACATTTTTTATATTGCCAATCCAGGCATTGGGTAGCGGTACACCCCAGACGCTGATGCCCTTGAGCACTGCGCTCGGTTTATTATCGACCAGGCGTAGCTCCATGCCGCCGGTGACCTTGATCGTCTTGCCTCCCAAGACTGGGAAATCAGGATCAACATCAACCAGCAGTTTGGCGCTGACCAGATTGTCCGAGAGATCGATGGCCAGTTTGTTGGCTAGCTCGGTGTTTTTGGCCAACAAGGCATTGAGTTCCCGTTCGCTGAATTCGACTTCACGGCTGGCGCCGACCTCACTATAGGCTTCGGGTTCAATTGCCTCTTTTTCACTTGGCTGCGAGCTCCCACCGAGCAACTTAATTTTTCGGTCCAGGGTTTGCTGTTGTTCCTGGTTAAGCACTACCGGTTTGAACTCTGTCGGGAATAGCCAGGTGGTCACGGCCCAATAACCGACAGCCAGCGTCACTGCCACAGTAATCACAACAATGCCAAAGGTTCGCCAGCCGTTATGTTGCTGCCGATCAGGAGGAGGATCAGCCGAAGGGTCTGCAGAAAGTTGCTCAGTAGCCATATGTCTGGATTGTTCCAAAAAGTTTAATTCTAAACTCCTTAATTTTACTTTTGTTGGAATAGGTCGATTACAAAACAAAATATAACACGCGAACATGTCATAAGTACTTGTCCGGTAAAGTAATTAACAAAAAGTCACTTTTTAGACGAGTTTTTGAAATTGAGTTGTGCCA
>Ga0224508_10000469_pt1 | contig 39986 bp, 31 predicted proteins | sample SF_Jan12_sed_USG_4_FD_170157 | JGI IMG/M metagenome (GOLD analysis project Ga0224508, IMG submission 170157) | Sediment microbial communities from San Francisco Bay, California, United States - SF_Jan12_sed_USGS_21 | ecosystem: Environmental > Aquatic > Marine > Sediment | place: USA... | reverse complement strand
GGGTCGGTGCAGGAGCATCTTTCCTCCCTCATCCCGGAAGCCGTCGCCGACCGGGTGCACTTCGAGCCGCCCATCGACAGAGCCCAGCTGGGGACGGCGATGGCCGGCGGCTGGGTGGCCGTCTTCCCCTCCCGATTCGACACCTTTGGCAGTGCGGTCCACGAGTGCCGGCGGCTTGGCCTGCCGGTGATCGTTCCCCAACGTCCCGAATTTGCCGCGTTCTTCAGCTCCCGGACCGGGGCCCTGGTCTACGACACCACCGTCGAGGGACTGCGGTCGGCCCTGGCCGAGATCCTCGAGCACCCAGAGTTGCGCAGCTTTCTGGCCGACGCCCCGGGCCCCGAGTACCCAGACCCACTCAGCCCGTATACGCCGCATACCCCTCGACATACCCGCACCCAGGCCGGCTTGGCAACAGCCGCCCTCTCCCGGATGCGAGCGGCCGCCACCTCAAATGCTCCCGAGACGCCGAAGCCGATGAGCGACCGGTTGCTCGATGCCCTCCCGGAGTCGGCGGCCGGCTGGCTCGAGAGCCGCGACCTCGATTCACCGGCAGTCCGCCGCTGGCGCCGGCGCCGGGCCGCCGGCGCTTGGGAACGCGAGGTGATGGAGCGATCGTGGCGCACCCATCCCGAGCTGTCCGACCCGGCCGTCTCGATCATCATCCCGTGTTTCAACCAGGGCCAGTTCCTGCATGACGCCATTCGCAGTGTCCTGCGCCAGACCTATGACTCATGGGAGATCATCGTGGTGGACGACGGATCCACCGACCCGGAGACGGCGGCGGTCCTGCGGGCCCTCCACTACCCGCGGACTCGCATCGTCCGCCAACGCAACCGGGGCCCGTCGGCGGCCCGCAATGCCGGGGTGGCGATCGCTCGTGGCACGTATCTGGTGCCGCTGGACGCCGATGACGAGCTCGGGCTCGCCTTTCTCAGTGCGACGGTCAGCGCCCTGGAAGGCCGGCCGGACGCCGGCTTCGCTCACACCGGGACGAGGCTCTTCGGCCACCAGAACCTCGTGTGGGTCGACCGTCCCTACAACCCGTATCAACTGCTTCTCTCCCTCTCGATCGTGGGATGCGCCCTCATCCGGACCGAGGCAATGCGCGCCGTCGGTGGATACGACGAGGCGTTGCGCCAGGGCAACGAGGACTGGGACTTGTGGGTTCGGTTCCTCGAGCACGGATGGGGACAGGTGGAGGTGGCCCGGCCCTTGTTCCGCTATCGCCAACATGGCATCACCAGCACGGTCCGGACCGAAGCTCGCTTCGAGCAAGCCCGGCTCGAGATGGCTCGCGACCATCCCGCGCTGTATCAGCCGGAGGCGCTGCGGGCCATGAAGGCCGAGTGGTATCCGTGGGTGTCCGTCGTGGTCGACGACTCATCGTCGGAGGAATTGCTGGAATCGCAGAGCCTTGACGACCTCGAGATCGTCTACGTCGGAAGCGAACTGGGGCCGTGGGCCGGGTTGTGCTCCCGGCGGGGATGGCCGCTGCGGGCCGGTGGGTCCGGGCTGGAGTCGGCGGTGCGGTTGTCCCGCGGGAAGTTCCTGATTGATTGGCGCCCGGTGACCGATGCCGGTCCCCAACTGCTCGAGGAATTGGCAAGCCTGCTGGAGGACGACGTCGACGCCTATGGCTGCGCGGTTGAGGCTGGATGTCATCCCGTCCTGTGGCGACGATGGTCGCTCCTTGATCCCGGCGCCGACCCGCATCGGTTGGCCAAGACCGGAACTCGTGGCGCCGGGCCGGCCGTGGCGGAGGCCGACTATCTCGGGGCGTTTCCCCATCCGCGCTGGGCGATTGATCCGGGCGATTTTGAAACCCCCCTCTACCGGGTGCGGCCCGAGGTCGAGGGGAGGTTCCCGCAGTGGCTTCCCTAATGGCACGGGTCAAGCGGCTCATCAAACCGTTGGTGCCCACTCGACTGCTGGCCAGACGACGGATGATTCCGGCTCAAAGCCCGATCAACGTCGACGTGGTCGTCGGCGACCCGGCTGCCCGACAGGCCTGGCTGGAGGCGAGCCCTCCGACCGTTCGACTGGTATCGCCCGAGACGTATGGCGCGCCGCCCGAGATAACTGTTGGCCTTGTCGGGACGGGCGATCCGACCGCCACCGGCGTGCGGGCGGTCACCACCCGCCCGCTTTCCCCTGAAGAGAAAGGCCAATTGGCGGCCCCTCTGGCCGACGATTCCGTCGGTGCTTCGGTACTGGGACCGGCCGAGTGGGATGGCGGATCTGGCTTGCGGGTGGAGCCTCTGGCCATTGCCGTTACCCCGGCGGCCTGGGCTGAGGTGGGCGGCAGTCCGCCCGACGACGTCAACCTGCGCGGCCTGCTGGCCCGGCTCACTGCGGCCGGCCATCGTCTGGCCATCAGTCCTACACCGGGCATACCGGCCAGTGCCCCGCGGGTCGACCCCATTCGGGCCGCCGGGGCGGCAGTGATTCTCGCCGCCGTCCCACTCCATGATGTCGGCGGGGGGTTTCGCGGGGCGCAGCTGGCGATGGAGCTGTGCCGGAGGGGTATTCACGTGGCCTACGTCGCCGAATACGGCTCGGGACACTCGGTGGACCTCGGCCTGCGCTTCGTTCATCCGCTGCTCGAGGAATACCGCAGGCAGGACTTCGACGTCGCCGCCTACCTCGATCGGGTCGAGACCGACCTGAAGCTGGCTCTGGTTGAGCTACCCAGCCAGCCGATGTGGGATGCGACCCGCCGCCTGAGTCGTTCCGGGTTCCGGGTGGTGTATGACCTCATCGACGACTGGTCGGATGAAGCGTTGGGGGGATGGTGGTATCGGGCGGAAGTCGAGGATCAATTCATCGGCTCGGCCGACACGCTCACCGGGTCGGCCCGCGCCCTGGTCCGGAATCTGGAACAGCGAAGCGGCGGCCGGTCGGTCACCTACATCCCCAACGGAGTCAATCAGAACATGTTCGCCGGCTCGGGCGGCGGGGTTCCCTCCGATGTCCCGCCGGGTGCGGGGCCGCTGCTCTCCTATCACGGCTCGTTGTACGGCGACTGGTTTGATTGGGACGCCCTCCGAGCAGTGGCCGAAGCCTTCCCCGAGGCCCGAGTGCAAGTGATCGGCGACGAGCATGGTCACCCTCCGGTGCCGGACAACATTCACTTCCTCGGTCTCAAGCCGCAATTCCAGCTACCCGACTACCTGGCCGCCGCCGATGTCAGCCTGGTTCCCTTCAAGCTGAACGAGACAACCCACGCCGTCAGCCCCCTCAAGGCCTACGAGTCTCTGGCAATGGGCGTGCCGGTGGCGGCTCCACCGCTCGAGCCGCTGGTCGGCGTCGAGGGAACGTTCCTAGACGAGGATCTGCCCGAGGCGGTGCGAGCTGCGCTGGCCGCGCCCGGCCTGGACGCCGACCGGGCCCGGGCCGCCCATGGCTGGGCCGAGCGTGTCGGGCGGCTCTTTGCGGCCCTTGACCTACCGCTCCCGCCCCCGGATGGCAGTGACATCCGGGTTCGAGAACGACCGACGGTGCGATACGAACCGGTTGACCGAGCGCGGTAGCGGCTCAGGGAAGACCGCGAACCAGAGCAAGGGAAGGCACATCACACCGGCCACGTACAGCGGGAAGGCGAAGCGGAACTCGTGGTTGAGGGAAGAGGTCGCCACATTGACCAGGTGGATGCCGATCAAGCTCCCCGGCACCAGGAGGCCCCATTGGCGCCGCCAGGCCAGCAAGCCGAAGGTGGCGATGGTCAGCCAGGTAACAACCGCCGGCCGCCACGTCAGCCACAACCACGACCTCGACTCGGTGGCGGCGAATATGTCGAACGTGAAATCGTAGGCCGCCGACCACACCGGATCTCTGGCGATGCCCAAATCGTTCTCGTGAATCTGAAACGGCGGCCGTTCGAGGTAGGTCGACGTGGGTTGCCCCGGCTGAAACAGGAACGACGACCGACACCACAGCAACCCGAGGCTGGTATCGAGGTCCCGGAATGTGGTCCGGAGGCCGAGACGGAAGAAGGGGGCCGGGTCGGCCCGGATCGTGTCGATATTCATCTGCGGATCGAAGAGCAGGGGGTTGGCGCTATCGCAGTCGTAGCTGTCTCGCCACACGTCGAGGGGAGCGATGGATGCCAGCAACTCCCGCTCGTCCTGGCTGAAGTTGCCGGGCTCGTGGAAGAAGGACGATGCCACGACCGGGATCAGCACCTCGGCGGCTACCGGTTGGCCGCGATCGACCGAGAACAGCCACAGCACCGGGCCCTGGACGAACGCCACGATTGCCAGGAGGGACACCATGGTGATCGCCACTCCCTTGAGGTCGTGTCGATACGCCCAGGCCAGGACGGCCATGACTCCCAGGACGGTGAGGATTCCGTTGTGGCGGAACAACCACAGCAACGAAAGGGCTGCTCCCAGGCGGAGCGGATTGCTCCGGTTCGCCCAATAGTCGGTGTGTTGGGCGGCCAGGGCTAGTAGCTCGGCCAGGACCCACACGAATGCGATCGTGAAGGCCACGTCTTTCCAGAGGGTGATGGCGGTGGGGCCAACCGCCGGTAGGAGGGAGACCAGCCAGGCTGCCCCGACTGCCAGCGGTAGCGGAACCCCGAGCTCGATGGTGCGTTTGCAGACGAGAGCCAGCACCAGGGCCAACAGAACGATCTGGACGAGGCTGATTGCGCCCGGGTCGTCCCACAAGCGGGTGATCAGCCAGAAGGTGAGCGTGTGAGCGGCCGGATGGTCGTTCTCATACTCACCGGTCTCGACCTGGGTGAGCTGGTCGACCGAGTCGAGAGAGAGGAATCCCGGGAACCAACCGAGCCACCATACGAATAGGGGGAGGACGGCCAAAGTGGCCAGCCAGAATCCGCGGCGGGAGTCGGACGGGTGGTACACGGATTGCAGCGTAGACCACCCCCGGCGTCTCAAGGCCAATCCCCGCCCGATAACCCGGCCCCGGGTACCATTCCGTCCCGTGACGTCAGCCCAATCAACGGTCTATTACGACTCCGACCTTGCCCGCCGGCCCCTGATATCTGAGTTCCAGAACTTCTGGAGATACCGGGGGCTCATCCGGCTGCTGGTGACCCGTGACCTCACCGTTCGCTACAAGCGATCGGTGTTGGGAGTGTGGTGGACCATTCTCAACCCGATGCTCACCATCGCCGTGCTGTGGGTGGTGTTCTCCAACATCTTCGGACGATTCGGCGTTATGGAGGAACCGTATGTGGTGTATCTGACGGCCGGCATCCTCATCTCCACCTACTTCTCACAGGGGGTTATCGCCGCCGGTTCGGCCATCGTCAACAGCCGCAACATCCTCATCAAGATGTACATACCGCCCGAGATCTTTTCTCTCGCCACGGCGGTGGCGGCCGCCACCCACTTCGTCCTCAGCCTGTTGCCGCTCTTCATCATGGTTCTCGTGCTTGGCCCGGGGATTCCGTGGACGGTGATTCTGATTCCGATCCCGCTGGTTCTGTTGCTGATGCTCATCACGGGAGCGGGGCTGGTGATCGCCTCGGCCGCCGTGTACTTCCGCGATGTGCTGGATATCTCCCGGGTGGTCGTGCAGCTATTCAATTACCTCATTCCTACCTTCTGGACCATCGACTTCGTTGAAGGCACGGCCGCCGAGTATGTCGTGAAGGCCAATCCGGTGTATTCGTTCCTGGTTATCTTCCGGTGGTGGGTGTATGGGGGCCCGACGCCCCCGGCGTGGACCATCGGGATGATGTTCGGCTCGGCAGTGCTGGCGTTGATCTTCGGGGTGTACGTGTTCTCTCGCAACTGGCGCCGGGTGGTGTCGCGACTGTGACGGGTGCCCCTCCGCCCATTGAAGTGCGGGATGTGTCGCTTCGGTACCGCCTCGATCGATCAAAGGTCGGCACCCTCAAGGAAGCCACCTTCCGTTCGCTGCGCAGGCAGCGGACTATGGAGTCGATTCAGGCCCTCGATGGAGTGAGCTTCTCGGTCAACAAGGGGGAGATCTTCGGTGTGGTCGGCCCGAACGGAGCGGGCAAGTCGACACTGATGAAAGTCATAGCCCGGGTGTTGCCGCCCACCGGTGGGCGGGTGATCGTCCGGGGGCAGGTGGCTCCCATGATTGAGCTCGGGTCTGGCATGAACCCGGAGCTAACCGCTCGGGAAAACATCGTCCTCTACGGCGCCCTGTTGGGCCGGGATCCCAATCTGCTGCGGGATCGGGTGGACGAGATCGTTGAATGGGCGGGGGTTGAGGAGTTCGTTGACGTACCGACTCGCACCTTCTCTTCCGGCATGTTGGCCCGTCTGGCTTTCAGCGTCGCTACCGATATCGAGCCCGAGGTGCTGGTAGTCGACGAGGTGTTGTCGGTGGGTGACAAGGCGTTCCGGGAGAAGTCACAGGCCCGGATGAAGCAGCTCATTGCCGGGGGAGCGGCCGTGGTCATCGTCTCTCACTCCATCCCTCTCTTGCGGGAGGTAAGCACCCGGGCGTTGTGGCTAGACCATGGACACATCAAGATGCTCGGTCCTGCCGGCGACGTGTTCGACGGCTATCAGGCTTCGGCCTAGGCCGAAGCGGGCACCGAGGTCTCAAGCGTGGCTGCCCATCGGGCGAACGCGTCTTGCTGTTGTTGCCGGAACAAGGGTGCGTCCCAGGCGGCCAAACGTCGACAGGCCTCTCCCCACGCCCCGTCGTCGCTCATGAGGGTGGCGACGTGGTCCGCCAACTCGTCGGCCGTCTCTCCCACCTTGACCAGGTCCCGCAGCTCTGCAGGCAGCATGGCGGCGGCGGGAACAGACACCACGGTGGGGACCCCGTGGGCGAGGGCAGTAGCGATGCGCCCGCCTGTTCCAGTCGCATAGAGGAGCGGCACGAGAAAGACCCGGCTGTCGCTCAGCTCGAAACTGAGGTCCGGGCACCATCCACCGATCTCGACCTTGGCGGGATGGTTCCAGTTGTGGCGGTAGAGCTCGGAGCCATTGCCAACCACCCGCAGCGGAACTCGTCGCCCCATGCGAGCCTCGACCCGTCCGGCGATGGAGTCGGTCCACCAATCAATCGCCTCAGCATTCGGACGATGCAGCAAATTGCCGACGAACAAAAGGCCGCCGTCCCGGTTGGCCGGTACCGGTTGACCGTGGCCGAGCGCGGAGAACCCGAACGAGGCAGGGTGGTCGCCGGCGAGTGCCGCCTGGTCGGGACCAGTGGCGGCCACGACGGCATCGACCTCCGAGAGGCCGGGGAGGTCGAAGCCGGCCGCGGTCCCCGACGCCGGAGCATGGGCGGCCGAGTGGCGGACACTCCCCAGGTCGGCAATGATGGCGGTGTCTGGGGAATGCTCGCGGATAAGCGGGGCCACCCTGGCCACCAGGTTTGGATCGGCGATCACCAGGTGATCCCAATGAAGCTGGCGAACCAGCTCGCGCAGCCAGGGGAACTTCTTGTCGCTCTGTCGCAGGTCCCATCGGCGGACGTGCGGTTGGGCCACCCACCGGATTCCCAGGTTGTCGAGTGCCCGGCTGTCCGATCCGTCGGTGTGGGTCGCCCACACAACGACCTCATCCTCACCGGCCACGAGCGCCTGGATCATCTCGAGGTGGCGAGCATCAGCGCCCGAACGGTTGGGATCTGGCAAGTGGGAGGCAGCCCACAGCGTGCGGGTGCCGCGTTGGTCACCGAGGAGCACGCTGAGGTCGGCGTCGATAGAGGACTGATAGTGGAGCTGGTTGAGGCCGTCGGAGAAGTCTCGCTGGAGGACGTTCCGTCCCCGCACCAGCTCGCTTTCGCTGACCGGCTGGGCCGGGGGAGCGAAGGCAATGGCCCGGGTCTCGACCTCGATGCGGCTTCCACCGGCCGTCAGGGCGAGGGCCAGGTAAGCGGCCTGATAGGGGGACCCGTCCAGCTCGAGATTGAAGCCACCGGCGACGAAGAAGTCCTGCGCCCGGATGAGCAGCGACGGTTGTGAGCTGACCCGAGTTCGATAGGGTCCGCCGGTCAGCCACTCAGGCAGCGAACCGCCGTGGAACAGCGGGCCGATTTCGTCCGAGGCCAGCAGGTGGCTGCCGGCCTCGAGTACCGACCCGTCACTTGCCCGCCACTGCAGGGCGACGGCAACCGTCGCCGGGTCGGCCTCGGCACGCATCACCAGCCGGTGAAGGCAGTGGGGGTCGAGGGTGGTGCCGGGGGGAACCATCCAGATATATGCACCTTTGGCTTCCCCTACGTGATCGTTGGCGATCTCCGTCGGCGAGCCGAGCTCGTCCTCGGCTCCGCTGAGGATCTGGAGCTCCCCCGGGTAGACACTGTGCCGGAGGGACGCAGCTGTGTGGCGGGCCTCCGCTGTCGAACCATCACCACCGATGATGACGGTGACCGTCGGCCATTCGGTCACCACCGGTCGCGCATCGCCCGGTTGAGAATGCCCCACTTCCAGGGAAGGGCGAGGCGAATTCGATCGCGGAAGCCATGCGACTCCGCCCACTCCTTGACCCCGGCGGTGGATACTTCGGGAGCATCTGATCCGTCGGAGTCGACGGTGCCCAGGACCGGCTGGGGGAGCGAGCCCGAATCGGTGATCCAGGCCGGAGCCTCAGGCTGGGATTTGAGGCGGCCGTGGGCAATGCCCATCACCGGCAACGCCAGCAAGTTCACGCGATGGGCGTTGGCGATACTGGCTGCCATCTCCACCACGTCGTGCAGGGTCTGGGAGCTCTGGATGATCCGCCGAATTGACGGCCAGGAAGCGGCATCGAATCCGATGAGATCGAAGGCCGGCTTGCTCGGGTCGGGCTCGCCGTGATAGGGCAGCGGATCGCACACCAGCAGCAGACCTCCGCGGGCCGAGCCCGGCAGCTTCCACAATCGGCGGGCCGACCAGGAGCCGTTGTCGGTATGCAGGACCACCGCCGCGGCCTCCCCGATGATCTCGTCGACTACCGGAATGAGCGCATCCAGCGGACCATCCACGGCTATCAGCACCGGGTGTGGATGCTCGGCCTTGCGGAGTGCTCCGTCACCGAAGCGGGGCGCCTCAAACCCGGTTCCCTCCAGCACCACGCTGCCGACCTTGGCGGCCGCGTCCGACACCGCCCGTACGGCCAGGTCTGAGACCCGTGCCGCCACCACGACGTCGGCTTGAGCCAGCAGCCCATCGGCCACTCCGTCGCTCGACGGCTCCGCCAGCCGAACCCGCCCGCGCAGGCTGGCCGGCAGGCTGGCGAACACGATGTCGCGGGTAGTTTCGCTCCCGACTGCCACATCGGGGTGGATGACTGCCATCACCGTGTTCTCGTCGGTCGTCACTTGGGCCAATCCCCGCTCAACGACCGTCGCCAACCCGGTCGGGCTCTCGCTCAATGCCACCAGGGCCACCAGCCCGGCCGGTCCGCTCGGGGCGACGGCGGTCGGCAGCGGGTTGAGCGAAAAGCGGGGCGGCAGGCGGGTCGGGTCGATCCCGTAGGCATCGGCCCCTACGTCACTGATCAAGAAGTCGGCGGACGCCAGGGTTCCCGTCATCGCCCACAGCGTGCGACCGTGGCGGGCGAACAGGTCCGGGACCGACGTGACAAGGCGCACGTCGCGAGCCGGACCTGCGCCGAGCGCGACACCACGGGGGATGGCCGCTAGCTGCGGCTGGTACCAGGCCCAGTCGGTGGCGTGCGCCGAGTCGTAAATGATGGCGTCGAACGGGGCCTCGGCATGCCGCTGCATGAGCAAGCGGGCCTGTAACTCTTCGGAGGTTTCGGCCTGGTCGCCCGCCATGATGACGGTGCGCTTGGGGGCCACATGGAATTCGACTCCCGCCTCATGCAGTAGGTCGGTGCCGTCACTCTCGTAATCGACGAAGACGACCACCTCGTTAGAGCCGCGTTCATCGACGACCCACTCGGCGTCGATGGGGCCAGATGCCAGCTCCCGACGGCGGGGGACGATGGAGGAGACATAGGCGAACCGCATCAACGGCCGTCTCTGGATGATGGTGCGCGCCTGACGATTGTCGCCTCCCTTACGTGGCCCTCATGGTAAACGGCCACGGCCCCTGCGGGCAGCTACGAGGTCCCAACCAGCTGGTTGATCGCTGTCACCGACAGTTCGGCCGCATCCCCGTCGCCGTAGGGGCTGGGAATGGCTGCTAGCCGGCCGTGCAGTGCCGGCAGGTCGGCGATCCACTGCCCAACGATCCGGCTGATCTCGGGCCCCGGCAGAACTCGCTCGGCAAACGTGCCCAGCACCTCAGGCCGTTCGGTGGAGCGGCGCACCACCAGCACCGGCCTTTTCAGCACGCTGACCTCCTCCTGGACGCCTCCCGAGTCGCTCACGAGCGCCGCACACTCTGCCGACAGCGCCAGGAACTCCTGGAAGCCCATCGGCTCGACGACCATGAGGCGGTCGAGCTGGTCGCCCAGGCCGAACGACTCGATGCGGGCGCGAGTTCGGGGGTGGATTGGCAGGATGGTGGGCAGCTCGAGGGCGGCCAACTCTGACAGGATGGTCCCGAGCGTCTCCGGGTCATCAACGTTTTCCGGCCGGTGGAAGGTTGCCAGCAGATAACCGTTGGCGGTGACACCATGACCTTCGAGGTAAGCGGACCGGTCTTCGGGCAGCAGGGTACGGACGGCCTCCACCACCGTGTTGCCGGTGACGGCGATGCGGTCGGCAGGTATACCGCTGTCGAGCAAGTTCTTCTCACTCACCTGAGTCGGAGCGCAGCACAGATCGGACAGCATGTCGGTGACGATCCGGTTGTGCTCTTCGGGCATGGCCCGGTCGAACGACCGGAGGCCGGCCTCAATGTGCACCAGCGGCGTCTCGGTGGCATTGGCGGCCAAGGCGGCACCGGCAGTGGTGTTGGTGTCGCCCTGCACGACTACCGCCGCCGCGGGCTCACTGGCGAGATGCTCGCCGATCAGGCGAGTGGCCTCACCCAATTGGGTAGCCCGGGTGCTGCCGCCGATCTCAAGCCGATAGGTGGGCTCGGGGAGGCCAAACGCATCGAAGAACACCTTGGACAGGCCGGGATCGTAGTGCTGGCCGGTATGGACGACCCGGGCCCGCTCGCCGAGCAGGCGGATGATCGGCGCCAGCTTGATGATCTCCGGGCGGGTGCCGAGGGCGACGACGATTGAGTGTGAGTTGGACATGGCGCATCCCGGGTAGCCTGCGGGCTGCGATGTTACGCATCCTTCTCCTCGTTTCCCAGGTACTCGTTGCCGCGCTGCCTGCCTACAACTTGGTTGTTGCATTGTGGGGACTGCCTCATCAGGCCAACATCCGACGTGGGTCGGGACGACGCCGGCTGCGGGTTGTCATCCCGGCTCACAACGAGGCGGTCGTCATCGGGTCGCTTCTCGCCGACCTGGCTGCCCAGGACTATCCGTCCAAAAAGGTTCGGGTGGTTGTGATTGCCGATCGCTGCACCGACGACACCGCAGTGGTCGTCCCGCCTGCCCAGGTGATCGAACGCCACGATGGTCCGGACGGAAAAGGGGCCGCCCTCGCCTGGTATCTGGCCGCAGCCCCGCTCGAACCGGACGAGTCGTTGGTGATATTGGATGCCGACAATCGGGTTGATCCGACCTTCCTCAATGGAGTGGCGGCGGCGCTCGACAATGGTTACGACGCCGCCCAGGCCTACGTTGACACCTCCAACCCTGACGCCTCCTGGCTCACCACTGCCTCAGCGCTCAGCTACTGGTCGAGCAACCGGATGGTTCAGCTGGCGAGACACAACCTCGGCTGGGCCCCCGACCTCGGCGGCACCGGCACCGCCTTTGCTCCAACCGCTACCTGGGTGCTCGAGTCCGACAACGGAGCACTGACGGAAGATTCTGAACAAGCGGCCCGCCTGGTGATGTCCGGCCACCGGATTGCCTGGCTGCACACGGTGAAGGTGTACGACCAGAAGCCGGCGTCTATCGGTGTCGCCATGCGGCAGCGGGCCAGGTGGATGTCGGGCAAGCGCTCGGTGGCCCGCACATACCGGCGCTCGCTGCTGATCGAAGCCGCCCGGCGCCGCTCGTGGGGACTGGTCGACCTGGTCATCCGTCAGAGCCAACCCGGCCGCACCTTCATGGTGGCCATCTCAGCCGCCCTGGCGGTCGCCGCCGTCTTCACCGATCTGCTGTGGCCGTGGTGGGTGTGGGCGATCATCGTCGGCTTGCAGGTCGGGGCGCCGATCATCTTCCTTATTCGGGACCGAATCCCCGCCCGCTACCTCTGGCGCTATCCGCTGCTGGTGGTTTTCGGATTGGCATGGCTGCCGGTGCGGATCATGAGCTCGCGGGTTCGCGGGTGGTATCACACGCCCCATTCTTGAAGGGCTCCCCGGTGACTACCCGCGGAGGTGCCGCCGTGGTCCCGGCCCTCGCAGGAGGCCTCCCAGCAGCCCTGCGCCAAAGGCCAGCTGCATGGTGGCGGTGGCCAATCCGGTGCGGAGGCGATGGATGAGCCCTTCGCCCGCCGCCAACGCCACCCATCCGAGAACGGCAGCCCAGGCCGCCACCAGAGACAGCAGCGGCCACCACATCAGGAAGCCGGCCAGCACCCCGCCTCCGATCAATCCAACCACCAGGGCTAAGGGTGCCAAGGGACGCCAACTGGGGAGCTCATGATTGGCATAGACCATGTCGGCCTTGCCCCATCCGTAGAGGTAGTACTGGCGGGCAAGATCGCCCCAGCTGTCGCGAGGGCGATAGCGGGAACGGATGGCGGGGTCGAGGACGATTGAGGCACCCTGTTTTCGCCATCGGTAATACAGGTCGGTGTCTTCGGCCACCCCCGGCAGATCCCGATAGCCGCCCAGCCGGGTGAAATCATCGGCCCGGAATGCTCCGAGGTACACGGTGTCTACCTCGGATCGGTGAGTCTGATGTCGATAGCGGGCGGGTCCGACAGCCCAGGGGCTGGCCATGGCCGAGCTGATCGCCTTGCCGATCGGATTGTCGCTCTCTGGGATCATCCGTCCGCCAACCGCCGTCGCCGCCGACTCGGAAAGAGCCGCTACCGAGGAACCCACGTAATCCGGCTCGTAGGTCGAGTGCCCGTCCACCCGCACCAGGATTTCTCCGGATGCAACCTCCGCCGACCGGTTGAGGCCGGCCCACTGACGCCGGTCGGGATTGTCAACTAGGACGACCCGGCCGAGCCGGTGCAGCTCCTCAAGCCGTTCCCGGGTGCCGTCGGTTGATCCGCCGTCGGCTACCACGATCTCGATTGAGCCTTGGTAGTCCTGGGCGGTCAGACTGGCCAGGCATGGGTCGAGGAAGTCGGCCTCGTTGAGTACCGGGAGCAGGATGGACACGGAGGGCGGCACCGCGGGAGCATACCCTTCAGGTTTCCGGCGCCTTGCCGATGTTTCGGGCATGCGCAGGATTGCCATTTCCGTCATTGCGCTCGCCCTCCTGGCGACGCTGCCCGGCATGGGCCAGTCCGCCCATGCTGATCCCCCGGACATGATCTTCGGAGAGGGCACCGTGCATGGCGGCCTGTATCCCCTGACGCTCGACTACACCGCCGAACTGAATGCCATCTCAGGCGCCGCCTGGCAGTACCACACCTTCGGCGGCCTGTTTCACAACATCGACGAGGTCTGGACCGTCAACAAGCTCGAAGCCATGTGGGCGGCCGGGGCCACCCCGTTCTCGAATCTCGAGTTCACCGAGACGGCGGCCACCCTCGCCGGCCCGTCGCGCGACGCTCAGATCACTTCCTGGGCCCTCAAAGTCAAGGATTGGCTGGATGATGGCGGGGGTCGTTCGCTCATCATCGCTCCCATGCAGGAGATGAACGGCGACTGGGTTCCGTACGGCATGGACCCGGCCAACTTCAAGACCGCCTACATCAAGATCCGGTCGATCGTCGAGTCGACGGTCACCGATCCCGACAAGGTGCGCTGGGCGTTCTCTCCCAACGGATGGTCGGAGCTGCCCTACGGGATAGCCGACTACTACCCGGGCGACGCCTACGTGGATGTCATTTCCTTCAGCACCTACAACTTCGGCAGCCCCGATGTTTATAACGGATGGTTGACCCCGGCCGGGGCGATCGGTCCCTACGTCGATGAGGCTCGGGCCACCATCCCCGGAGCGTCCGGCAAGCCGTTCCTGCTTGCCCAGGTGGGGAGCGTCACTGCCGGAGGCGACAAGAACCAGTGGATGCTGGACATGTTCACCTTCGTCGAAGAGGATCCCAACTTGGTCGGCTTCATCTACTTCAACAAGGATCAGACTGCCGTCGTGCCGTCCTACGACTGGTGGATCTGGGACAACGACGATCCATCACCGATCAAGCCGGGATGGTGGGGCTACCGGGATGGGATGCGGCGAGCGACCACCAGCTATCAGTTCCCGCTGACCAACTGGTTCCAGGCTGGCCCGCTCCCGTTTGCCCAGTTCGACGGTCCCTGTCCCGACGGCTTCGAGTGCGACACGGTGGCGTTCGTCGACCCCGGATCCGAAATCAACCTCCTGGCGGAAGTCCAGGCCGGAGCTCCGATCAACGCCTTCTACTACGGCAACCCGGCGGACACGCCGCTCATGGGGGACTGGAACTGCGACGGTACGGCCACCCCCGGTATGTACCGCGAGTCGAACGGCTTCGTGTACCTGCGTAACAGCAACACCGTGGGCGTGGCCGACGTCGAGTTCTATTACGGCGACCCCGGGGATATCCCGATTGTCGGGGACTGGAACAACGACGGCTGCGACACGCTCGGCATCTACCGGACGGGCCGGGTCTACATCAAGAACACGCTGGGGACCGGACCCGCCGACTTCGATTTCTGGTTCGGGCTGGCCGGGGACCGTCCGTTTACCGGTGACTTCAACGGGAATGGCTTCACCACCGTCGGCCTCTACCGTGAGTCGACCGGGCTCGTCTACTTCCGCAACAGCCTCACCACCGGTATCGCCGAGTTCGAGTTCTTCTACGGCGATCCCTCCGATCGGATCATGGCCGGCGACTGGAACGGCGACGGGTTCGACACCGTTGCCGTCTACCGGTCGTCAACCGACAAGGTCTACTTCCGAATGACCAACACAGTCGGACCCGCCGATTACACCCTCGACGTTGTGGAGTCAGGGTTCGTAGATGCGTTAGCTGTTCGCTAGCCAGCTACCGGCTACCAGCTACCGGCTAACCGGCTACCGGCGTCCGGCGCTCGCTTTGCTCGCTTTCCGGTGTCCGGCGCTCGCTTTGCTCGCTTTCCGGTGTCCGGCGCTCGCTTTGCTCGCTTTTCGGCGTCCGGCGCTCGCTTTGCTCGCTTTTCGGCGTCCGGCGCTCGCTTTGCTCGCTTTTCGGCGTCCGGCGCTCGCTTTGCTCGCTTTCCGGTGTCCGGCGCTCGCTTTGCTCGCTTTCCGGGGGAAGGCGCTCGCTCCGCTCGCTTTCCGGTCTTGCGTCAATAGGTCTTGTTGGGAACGCCCCGGATGCCGGATGCCGGATGCCGGATGCCGGATGCCGGATGCCTGACCCCCCACAGCGGTTCGTTGGGCGTTGGCCCCCTTCAGTAATTCCGGCATATTCCGATGCTATCCGTGAGCAGGAATACCACAGAAAGTGCTAGGCCCCCCGGTGTTAGTTCGGCGGATGATCATCCTCATGACGGCCGTGTTGATGGTGCTGTCTGCCGTGAGCCTGCCGGCCGGAGCCGCCGGCACCAATGAGGCCTGGGCCGAATCTGAGTTCCTGCGATTGATCAACCAGCGCCGGGCCGAGGCCAGCCTGGCGCCGCTCGCCCCCTACTGGGATCTGGTGGACGACGCCCGCGACCACAGCCTGTTTCAGTCCCAGGGGCACTGTCCGAACGGTGACCGAATCTGCCACAACCCGGCCCTGGGAAGCGTCACGACCAACTGGTACGCCCTTGGCGAGAATGTTGGCGTGGGTTACGACGTCGGCGGGCTGGATCGGGCCTTCTGGGAATCAGACGTCCACCGGGCCAACGTGGTCGGCAACTCCAACTATGCGGGCGTCGGAGTGGTGATCCGCGAGGACGGCTCGATGTTCGTCACCGTCGTGTTCATGCGTGGCCCGGAGGGGCTATCCGGCGCCGCCGAGAGCGACGATTACCGGTTCCCGCCTGGCGCCGACCGGGTCGGCCTGCACGACCCCGCCCGCGGCACCTGGGCGCTGTACGGCTCCCCGTCGAGCTTCTACTACGGCGTCCCGTCCGACGTCCCGGTTACCTGCGACTGGGATGGAGACGGTGACACCACGGTCGGTCTGTACCGCGCCGCGAGCGGGTATCTCTACCTGCGCAACAGCAACGACTTCGGAGTTGCCGATGTCGCCATCTTCTACGGGATCCCCGAGGACATCCCCCTCTGTGGCGATTGGGATGGGGATGGGCTTGAGACCATCGGCATCTACCGACCGAGTGATCGGACCTTCTATCTCCGCAACAGCAACTCCTACGGGTTTGCCGATGCCGAAATCCGCTTTGGCGAGGTCGGCGACGTTCCACTGGCCGGCGACTGGTTCGGCGACGGCCATCACAGCGTCGGCCTATTCCGCCCCGCAACCGGCATGGTGTATCTGGCCGACGGCGGAACTCGATTGGGCAACGTCCTGGCACTCCCACGGACCGAGATCCTGGCCGGCGATCAGATCGTGGTTGGCGACTGGAACGCCGATGGGTCAGACACCCTCGGGTATCTGCGCCCGGCCACTGATGAGTTCCACCTGCTGCTCGGTCATGAACCGAGCGCACAGGATGTCATCGTCGCGTTCGGTTCGAACGGCTCGGCTCCGGTGGCAGGAGCCTGGGACTAGCGAACCAGGCGTTGGACCAGCTTGAGATAGCCAATGGCCAGGCGGTTCAAGGACCTGACGAGCGGGTGGATTTCGAACTGATTGATTCCGTCGAAGGAAGCATCCATTGACGCGAGGATCTCGCCGTCGCTGACCTCCCGGATGGAACGCGATCGCAATGCCTCCTGATGCAACAGCGAGCGCAGCTTCCAGAACCCCCACCAGCTCTGGACTTTCTGCCGCATCCATCCATGCCGGATAGCGGCAGCCACCACCGCCAGCTCCACCAGGATCAGAGCCGGGGCGAGGAGCGCCAGGGTGGATGGCTGGTAGTTGGCCCACACCATGCGGAGGCGGTTGCGTTCCAGGTAGTACATCTTGCGCTCATGCCGTCCAAACTCGTAGTCGTGAGACACTCGTGACTCCGGAACCTGAACACTCTTGAGGCCCATCAGCCGGATCCGCCACCCGAGGTCGACGTCTTCGAGATAGAGGAAGTACTCATCGCGGAACCCGCCAAGGTGGTCGAACAGTGCCCGGTCCATGACGCAGGCTGCCCCCGAGGCGAACGGGACTTCGATCTCGCTCAGGCCATTGGGAATGGGGTCGCCGCTGTTGGTAGACCAGGCGAAGCCGAGAAAGGTGAGGGCGCTGCCGGAGGTGAACCAGTGGTCGGGTGCATAGGTGAGGTCCATCACCGGCATGGCGGCTCCCACCTCCGGGCGCTGGATGGCGGCTACCAGTGGCGGCAGCCATCCTGGCTTGGGCTCGGTGTCGGGGTTGAGGAAGGCAATGACTTCCCCGCGGGTGAGCGATGCCCCGAGGTTGCAGCCATAGGGAAAGCCATGGTTCTCATCGAGCGTGACGAGCTTGACACCCATCCGCTCAACGATGCCGATCGTGGCGTCGGTCGAGGCGTTGTCGACGACGATGATCTCATCAGGGCCGTGCGGGTCGGTGAGCAGGATTTCGAGGGACGCTTCGATGTGGGCTTCGGAGTTGTGGGTGACCAGGACGAGTGAGGTATCCATCAATAGCTGCGAGGTTAGGGCCTAGCCGGCCCACACTCCGGCTACCGGCGTCCAGTGAGCCTCGCCGAAGTCTTCTATCTGGTGGTTGGAGGATGTCATCACGAAGTCGTCTCGAAGATAGGACGCCAGGTCCGGCGGGCGAAACACCCCGACGGTGTCGTCACCGTCTCCGTCCCAATCACCGGTGATGATCTTGTCTTCGGGAATGGTGTTGTAGTCGTAGCTGATGGCGATGGTTGGGTTGCTCAACGAGTTGGTCAGGGACACGACCCGGCTGACCGGGTCGTACAGGCCAATCGTGTCGAAGCCGTTCCCGTTCCAATCCCCGGCCAGCGGAACCGACCCGGGGGCGGCCAGCACCACGTCGTAGTCGGCGAACTTGGTTTCGTTGGTGTCGGCCAGGTGGAAGACACGCGTTGACGGGCGGTAGATGCCGATGGTTTCGAAGCCGTCTCCGTTCCAGTCGCCACAGATTGGCACGTCCTCGGGAATGCCGAAGTAGAAGCTGAGATCGGCCACCCCCAGGTCGTTGCTGTTGCGCAGATGCATGAAGCCGGCGGTGGGACGGTAGAGGCCGACGGTGCTCACCCCGTCGAAGTTCCAATCGCAGGTCAGGGGGATGTCGCCTGGGTCCCCGTAGTAGAAGGCGGGGCGGACGGTGCCATCGGCATCGCGAATATGCCACCGGCCGGTGAGCGGGTCGTGCATGCCGATCTGGTCCGGGGCATCTGAGCCTCCGCCGGTATCGACCCAGCCGTCGGGCACGAATTTTGTGACACCGGTTATCTGCATCGACCACAAGCCGAGAGGAGTCCTGAGCTGCCGAGCAAAGCGGGTAACGGTGTCGGACTCACCGTTCTTGGTCCCGGAAAAGGTCAGCTGATAGGCGCTCTGGTAGGCGGTGCCCTGTCGCAACCAGGAGACGACGGCTACGTGATCCACCGTGTCGAGGCCCACCATGCCGGCTAGCTGGGTGCGAGTGATTTCCTTCTCCCAGGTGCCGAGGGGGTTGCCGGTTGCAGGGAGGGTGGACCATGGGTCGGGGACGCCGACCAGGTAGCTGGGGGTGAATGAGCCGCCGAAGGCGACTCCCGAATCTTCGGTGTGGCCGAAGGTGGAGGAGGAATAGAACGTCGGGACTGCCACCGGCTGGCCGGGCCGCGGATGGAACGACGGAGCCGTCACGGCCGGGTGATAGAGGACGATTCCGGCGGTTGCGTCGACGGCGTCCAGCCAGGCCGGCACGCCGCGACCCCAGCCTCCGTACACCTGATCGACAGTCGAGTCGTACAACTCGCACCAGCACAGCTCCTGGCGGATGGTCTTCTCCTCGGGGGAGCCTCGCAGTGCTTGCTTGTTGGCGGCGTAGGAGCGTCCGGCCACTGCCTGAGCCGCCAGGGCTTGGGGGTGCCAGCTGTACGGGACCTCTAACAGCCCGTAGAGGTAGTCCTCCATGTCGACGTTCACCACCAGGTGGAACCCGCTCGGGGTGTCTCCAACGGCAACATTGGGGCGGATCTTCATGCTGCCCCGCGAGTAGCAGCGTTCGCCGGACCGATCGCACTCGGGGTCGAAGTCGGTGAGGGTCGTGTCGAGGGCGACTGTGGGGGATTCGGCCCAGCCGTCCCACTCCATGTCGAAGTGGCAGGCGCCGGCCGGCCAGCTGACGCCCGCCACGCTGAAGGTGCAGCCGGAGGGCGTGAAGTCGAACGTGAGGATGTTGTCGGGACCGGGGAGGACGGCGATGCTCTCGGCGCCGCGGGTCACGGTTACCGCGGTGGGGTTTTCGGCGATCGGCCAGATGCGGATTTCCTGGTGGGTGAGGTCCTGTCCGAGTCCCACCCACAACGGGCCCTCATCTCCGATCTGACCGGGGGCCGGGCTGGTGCGAAGCAGGGCGAAGTCCACCCCCGTGAAGTAGGTGCTGAGGATGGTTTGCCAACTGCGTCCTTCCAGTGCCTGACCCTGGGCGCCGTACTGGCTCATGCCGGTGCCGTGGCCGTACCCGCCACCTGTGAAGGTGAACGTGGGCTCGGTTGGCTCGCTCGGGTCGGCGGCCGATGCCGGAGCCGGGAGCAGCACCAACGACAGAGCAAGCCCGATGCCGAGCCAGCGCCCAGCGCGCGCGGCTAGGTGAGTTCTCATAGGAACAATTTCGGCATGTACTCCGCTTCCTTGATGCCCACGCCGATTGTAAGAGGGTTGGCGAAACACTGCTCACCAGTTGGCAGATTTCGGTCGAGAGGTGACGGTTGGATCCCGGACGCTTGGCGGTGTGGGAGAGCTGGTTCCCACTCAATATGTGCCGATCTGTGTGGGTTGTGAGTCGTTCACTATCTCACTTTTTGTGGCTTCTGACCCTCACAGATTGTGGCTTCTGGCCCTTATCCGGCCTCCGGCGTTCCGCTTACTTTTCGTGGAAAGCAGCCCTCGGCTGCGTCCTAGGACGTGGGCGGGCCCTTGGCCGTTGGTGTAGCGCGGTTCCGGGAAGGAGGGTCTTATATGGCGAACAAAGTGGAGAGGTTAGGCGGTGCAAATGACTGGTGGCGTTCAGTAACGCGGCCCCGCGTGCTGATCCTGCTCGTCATTGGTAGCGTTTTCGTGGTTGTTGGGTTGGCAGGTTTGCGCTCCGCCCAGAGTTTTCTAATCGCGATCTTGGCCTATGTGGCCGCCTTCAAAAGCTGGCGGATCTACGCAGAGGACCGTGAGAGGTCTGTGCAACGGCTGGGAATCCGACGACAGCTAGAACTGGTACTGAGCAAGAAGGCAAGGCACGAGGAGTGGGAGAAAGCAGGTCAAAGACTTGGACTGACATCCAAGGCTAAGCCGTTCGGCCTCGAAGGCCGCGTTAACGGCATCGAGGTCCAGATCGCGCTTGTCAACGACAACACCGTGTATCGGGTCGGCACTTTCGATCACAACGAGGCCGACCTGCTTTCTGAGAGCGAAAAGAACGCCCTGCGGATGCGCCTTCACGCCTCGCCAACTGTCAAGGATGCGTTCGAGGCTTATCCCAGAGCCGAGGTAGGAACCTCAGGTATCCAATATTGGACACTCAACATGGAACGCTCACCTGACACCATGGTGGACACAGTTAACGACCTGGTCGGATTCCTCAATGCGCTCAAGGCGGAGTTCTGACTTCCCTCAGGGGAAAACGGCGCTGAAACCACTCAATATGTGCCGTTCCAGTGCACTCTTCGAACTGAGCGTTATGGCGCGAGATCAGGGTGATCTAGTGCGGATTCGACCCAGTCGCTGACTTGACGCCATGCGTGAACGTCGCGGGTCACGACGATGGTGAGGTCACCCTCGGCAAGCACCGAGACACGTTGGTACTGGTCAAGTTGCCCCCAGAACCGGGTTTGCTCATCAGCCTGGAACGAAGTGGCGTCGGCTGTGGGAAGTTCAAGAGTGAAACCTCCATAGTTGACGAACACCCCCGGGCGAAGCATTGGAGTTGGCTCCTCGTATATCCACCACTCGGACCACTCAGCAAACGGCAACTCTGTGGTCGGACAGCGGCGCGGCAGCTAGGCCAATCCTCCGACAACGCGGGACCTATGGCGTGACTATCACGCTGCCCGTCATCGAAGGGTGGATCTGACAGATGTAGTTGAAGGTGCCGGCAGAGTTGAACGTCTCGACGTCCGATCCGCCGTTGTCAAGGTCCCCAGTCCATGCGCCGCCCCCGGAGGGGCCGACCCGATGTGGTGCACCGTCCGTGTTGCTCCACCGCACCGTGTCACCGACCGAGATAGACACGTTCTGTGGAGAAAAGGCGAAGTTCGCAATCGTCACTGAAGTGGTCGAGCCACCCGACAGGGTCGTTGTGGTCGTGGTAGTCGGTGGGGCGGTGGTTGTCGTAGTCGTGGTGCTCGCCGGTGTCGTGGTGGTGGTCGCCGATGATGTGGACGTCGAAGAGGTCGTGGGAGCGACTGACGTCGTCGTGCCCCCCGTAGAAGTCGTCACCGAGCCACCTTCGGAAGTGGTGCTCGTCGGCGGATCCTCTTCGGCATCGTCCAGTCCGTAGGCCTCGGTGGTGAACGTAGTCTGAGCGGTAGTCGTCGTTTGAGCGGTTGTAACAACCGGGCCCGGTGCCGTGTCAGCCCTTGTTTCGGTGGCCGTGCTGTCCTCGCCGCCACCGCAAGAAGCAGCTATCAGGGCAACAACCACTGCCATGGCTAGTCGTCTCATGGGTGCACGCTACGCGAGCGAGAGAAATACATCGATCGCCGAGCTACCCGGGGATGCAGTACTCGTCGTATTCGATGATGCGAGGTGGGGAGCCCTCATCCGAGCAGGCCGGGCACCCGGGGTCACGGCGGAAGGTCAGGCGGCGGAATTCGCCCTCGAGGGCATCGAAGGCGAGGAGCGTTCCGATGAGTGGGTCACCGATGCCGAGGATCAATTTGATGGCCTCCAGTGCCTGTATCGAACCAATGATGCCCGGCACCACACCGAGCACTCCGGCCTCGGCGCACGATGGAGCGAGGTCGGCCGGGGGAGGGCTCGGTGAGAGGCAGCGGTAACACGGTCCGGCGTATGGCTGGAAGACGGTCGCCTGACCCTCAAAGCGGAAGACCGAGCCATGCACGACGGGACGGCGGGCGTGCAAGGAAGCGTCGTTGAGTAGGTAGCGTGTGGGGAAGTTGTCGGCACCATCCACCACCACATCATGGGCGGCGACCAGGTCGACCGCATTGTCGGCCGAGAGCCGCTCCTTGAAGGGCACCACGTCGACGTCGGGGTTGATGTTGCGAAGCGTTTCCCGGGCCGATTCCACTTTGGGGCTGCCGATGCGGTCGGTTCCGTGCAGAATCTGGCGCTGCAGGTTGGAAACGTCGACCACATCGTGATCGACGATGCCAAGGGTCCCGATACCGGCCGCTGCCAGGTAGAGGGCGGCAGGCGATCCCAACCCTCCGGCTCCCACCAGGAGCACCCGGGCGTCGAGCAAGGCAGCCTGTCCGGCCTCGCCCACCTCGGGCAGGAGCAGGTGGCGGCTGTAGCGGCTGCGCTGGTCTCCTCGCAACGTGAGGGGCGTGTCCCACCGTCGCCCTTCCCGCTTCCAGCGTTCAACGCCTCCCGCCAGCGACGCGACGTTGGTGTAGCCGAGGCCCTCAAGCGTCTCGGCGGCCAGTGCCGAGCGCTCGCCGACGGCGCAATAGAGGATGATCTCGGCGGATGTGTCGGGGGCTCTCAAACCGATGCTGCTCTCGAGCACCCCCCGGGCAATGTGGACCGCGCCGGCGAGGGCGCCGGTTTCGTATTCGTTGCTCTCCCGCACATCGATGAAGAGCGCTCGCCCCAGGGCTTGTTCAGCCTCCTCGGGCGTGACTTCGGTGATCCTGGCCCGGGCCGCCGCCACGAGTTCCTTGAAGGTTGGCATCGGCAGAGTCTATTTCAGTTCGCCGACAGCCGACAGCCGACAGCCGACCGCGTACTGCCTATGATTCTTTTCGCGTTTTAAACCACGAATATTGACGTAATATCGTTCTAAATGGTATTGATGAGGCCATGCGGTCCGCAGTGCCACGTCGAAATGCTCGTCCTCCCATTCCGGTGCCCGGCACTGCGGACCGCAGCCCCCTCACCCGGCCGACCGTTCACCGGCGAACCACCATCCGACCCTTGATATGGAGCGCACCGGGCGGCTATCCGGTCAACCATCACTACGTGCGTCGCTACTGGACGGCGGCGATCGGCGCGGGGGCAGTTGCCGATCTGCTCAGGGTCATGCAGGCGGCCAAGCGGCGAAAGGCCATCAAATGTCCCATCAATCTGGCCGCCCTGGCCCGAGTGGGTCTGGTGGTTGAGAAGGGCTCGCGAATCTTCGTGCGGTCAACCGTGCCGCCGATCCCGGCGGAGTTGATGGGCCGGCTCACTCCGCGGCTCAAGCGAGAGCTCACGGCGATCAGTCGCCGGTCCTAGCCATCCCGGCGGAGCGGTTAACCGGGCGGACGCCCAATGAACAGGGTCACGATGTCGTCGGCGCCGACCTCCGTCCCCGGCGGCGGGTTGGTGGTGACGACCTTGCCCCATGCCTCTTCATCTGAGACCACGAATTCGGGGACAAGCGCCACCAGGATCTCGGTCTCGGCCGCCAGATTGGCCATCACCAGGTTGGCCTCGGTCCGGGTCAGGTTCCGGAGGTCGGGCAGCGGGAAGGTGGGTGGAACGCCGGTTGACACCTCCATGAAGACCTCTCCGTTGTGGCTCAATTTGGCTCCCGGTTCTGGGGTCTGGCTGAGGATGGTGCCCATCGGCTCCAGAGACGGCACCTCCTCAAACACCGGGCGCAGGTGGGCGAAATACACGAGTTGACCGGCTGCTTCCTGGGTGATGAGCGGGTCGGCCAGGACGTCGGGCACCTCGGTCGAAGGCAGGGTGTAGAACTTGCCGGAGCCGGCCGGGATGGGCGGGAAGTCCTCCACCGGCACATCGGCGAGGAACTCCGTCATGTACTCCTTCCAGATGGGCACCGGCACGCTCGAACCAAACACCCGGCTGAAGAACTCGCCGTTGATCGTGATGTTGGTCATCGGTATCTGAGCATCGGCGTATCCCACCCACACCGCCGTCGAGTACTGCGGGACATACCCGACGAACCAGGCATCCCGGAACGACTGATTCGTGCCGGTCTTGCCGGCCTGCGGCCGCCCGATGTTGGCTTTGTTGCCGGTAGCGCCCGGCACGGACACCACCTTCTTCATCGTGTTGACGACCACCGCCGCCAGGGTCTCGTCGAGTACCTGCTCTCCCTCGGGTACCGCCTCGAACAAAACGTTCCCGTCCTCGTCCTCAATCCGTTGGATGAGGTACGGGTCGTGCTGGGTGCCGTAGTTGGCAATGGTGGAGTAGGCGGCCGCCATGTCGAGCGGGCTCACCTCGCCGGCTCCCAGGGACAAGGAGTACACGAGGGGGAGCTGGGCGGAGACCCCGAGCCGGTTGGCCACCTCGGCCATCGCCTCGGGCCCCACCTCCACCGCCACCTGGGCGAAGGTCGGATTGGTGGAGAAGTAGGTGGACGCTTCCAGGCTGCGCAGGCCGCCCGCGGAGCGGCCACCACGGACGGTCCACTCGAACCCCCCATCATCACCGCACGGAACGTCGCACTCGATGACCAGAGGAGATGAGATGTTCCAGTAGGAGTTGAGGCTGCCGCCCTGCTCGAGGTAGGCAATGAGGGCGAAGGGCTTGGCCGAGGAGCCGGGCTGACGCTGGCCCTCAGTTGCCAGGTTGTAGTCACGCTGACCGGCTTCGATATCGTCGCCGAAGTCGAGGCCTCCGGCCATCACCTTGATGGCTCCCGTGCCGTTCTCGACCGTGGTGATCGCCCCGGTGGGGGCCGCGTCACCGGTGGGGGACACGGGCAGCCAGCTGCGCAGAATCTCGTTGGCGCGGGTCTGGAAGTGGAAATCGACGGTGGTCGTGATGACCAGGCCGCCTTTGAGCCGAGGCTCCAACTCGCACTCGATGTCGTCGGCCGGGCACCCGAAGATGGCGACCAGGCGGTCCTCCGGGGTCGTGCCGAGGACGGGATCGAACTTCGGGTCATTGAGCAGCGATCCAACGGCAGAAATCCGGACCAGCTCGGCAGGCTCGGGGAAGTTCTGGTGAGGTATGACCGATGCGGCCAGGGGTATCTGGGCTGCGGCCTCGGCCTCGCCCGGGGTGATCAATTCGGCTTCTACCATCTCGTCGAGGACGTTTATTCGGCGTTGCTCGACCAACTCCTGTCCGATGACACCGCTCTCGTTTGGCGTGGTGTCGCGCGGGTCGTAGAGCGACGGGTTGCGGATGACGGTGGCCAGGGCGGCCGCCTCACCCACCGACAACTCAGCCAATTCCTTGCCGAAGTACTCAAGGCCGGCTGCCCGGATGCCATAGGCGTTCCACCCGAAGAACACCGAGTTGAGATAGAACTCGAGGATGGCGTCTTTGGAGTACTTGCGCTCCATCTCCGCCGCCCAGGCGATCTCGGCGATCTTGCGCTGAACTGTCTTCTCCTTGCCGACGATGCCGAGGTTGCGCACCACCTGCTGGGTGATGGTCGAACCACCCTGAATCGATGTGCCGCGCACGGTGGCGACGGCTGCCCGCAGGGTTGACTCGAAGTCGGCGCCCCGGTGGTTGTAGAAGTCGCCGTCCTCGGCCGCCAGGATCGCCCCCTTCACCTGCTCCGGTATCTCTTCGACCGGCACCGGGAGGCTGCCCCGAAGTGAGAGCTCGGCCAGCTGCACACCATCGGCGGAGAACAGGGTCGAGAGTCTGCTCAGATTGGGGAACTCGGGGATACCGGCGGCGTTGGTCTCCGGGATCAGCGTGTCGTCGACCCAATCGAACGCCTTGGCGGAGGGGTTCGTCGACAAGAAGGTGAACAGGCCAACCCAGGCGCCCATGAGTACCCCGGCCACCAGCAGGATGGACAGGGCAGGCACAAGCCGCGTGCGGCGCTCGCGCCACTCGACCTGGTGAATCGTTGGGTCCGGGTTGGGAAAACTCATGTGGATGTTGGAGGGCGCCGGGCACCGGATCGGTTCCAGGTACCATTTGCCCTCGGCCAGCATAAACCCGACTCATGCATAACCCCGCGAATCCCATCCCAAGCCGTGACATTCCGCTCGACGTGGTCCATGGGCCTCCAACGTCCGAGCCGGATCTGGGCGCCCCCGGCGAGTACCCGTTCACCCGCGGGCCGTATCCCACCATGTACACCGGCCGGCCGTGGACCATGCGTCAGTACGCCGGCTTCGGCAGCGCCACGGCCACCAACCAGCGGTTCCGGGCACTCCTGGCGGGCGGGCAAACCGGTCTCTCGGTGGCGTTCGACCTTCCCACCCAGATGGGCCTCGACAGCGATGACCCTCGAGCGGAGGGAGAAGTCGGCAAGGTCGGTGTCGCCATCGACACCCTGGCCGACATGCGGGTGCTGTTCGCCGACATCCCCCTCGGCGAGGTCACCACCTCGATGACCATCAATGCCACGGCCGCCATCCTGTTGCTCCTTTATCAACTGGTGGCTGAGGAGCAGGGTGTGACACCGGCCGGGCTCGGTGGCACCGTGCAGAACGACATTCTCAAGGAATACGTGGCCCGGGGTACCTACATCTATCCGCCTGCCCCATCGATGCGACTCGTGACGGACCTCTTCGCCTATTGCGCGGCCGAGCTCCCGGACTGGAACACCATCTCCATCTCCGGTTATCACATCCGCGAAGCCGGCTCGACGGCCGCCGAGGAGATCGGGTTCACAATCGCCAATGGGCTGGCCTACGTCGAGGCCGCCCAGGCCGCCGGGTTGGCGGTCGACGACTTCGCTCCCCGCCTCTCGTTCTTCTGGAATGCCCACAGCAACTTCCTCGAAGAGGTCGCCAAATACCGGGCGGCCAGGCGGCTGTGGGCGCGACTCATGCGCGATCGAGTCGGAGCACGCCAACCGGCCTCATGGCGAATGCGGTTCCACACGCAGACGGCCGGCAGTTCGCTCACCGCCCAGCAACCGCTCACCAATGTGGTCCGGACCACGCTCGAAGCGCTCAGCGCCGTGTTGGGCGGCACGCAGTCGCTGCACACCAACTCATTTGATGAGGCGCTCGGGTTGCCGACTGAAGAAGCGGCCATGCTGGCGTTGCGGACCCAGCAGGTCATTGCCCACGAAAGCGGAGTGACCGACACCGTCGACCCGCTGGCCGGGTCCTACGTCATCGAACACCTCACCGACCAGCTCGAGGCCAAGGCGCTGGCGATCGTCGACCGGGTGGCCGCCGCCGGCGGGGCGGTGGCGGCGATAGAGACCGGAATGGTCCAAGCAGCGATCGAAGAGTCGGCGTACCGGACTGCCCGGGCGGTTGACTCGGCCGAGCAGGTCATCGTGGGATTGAATGCCTACGTCGAAGACGGAGCCACCGGAGTTCCGCCATTGGAGCTCGACCCTGATCTCGAGGCTGATCAGATCGCCAGTCTCAAGCTGTTCAAAGAGGGTCGAGAAGATGTCGACGGAGCCTTGGAAGCCATCGGCATCGCGGCCGCCGGGTCAGACAACGTCTTGTTCCCAATGAAGGCGGCGCTGGCGGCCGGGGCAACAGTGGGTGAGGTGTCGGATGTGTTGCGCGAGGTCTTTGGCGAGTACCGGCCCTAGCGGCTCAACCGCGCACGACGAGTAGGACGTCTCCGGCTGCCACGCTGTCGCCGGCCTGGACCCGGAGGTCGACCACGTCACCGTCGGCCGGCGCCTTGATCTCGTTCTCCATCTTCATGGCTTCGAGAATGCACAGTGTGTCGCCCGCTCTGACCTGACCTCCGGCCTTGACGGACACCTTGACGATGGTTCCCTGCATGGGGGCGGTGATCATGCCGCCGTCGTCGCCGGGCACGGCACCGCGCTCCAGGCGCGGGGGACGCCGGCGCGGCCCGGTTCCGGACAATTCCCCCTCGGGGAACCACATCTTGACGTCGTAGCGACGGCCGCCGACTTCGACCGTGGCCTGGCGCATTGTGGTTGCCTCGTCTTCGGGGAGCGCCGGCCCTTCGTCGCTGCCAACCCCGGTGAAGTCGAGGAGGTCTTCGACGAACTTGGTGTAGTGCCGGCCGCTCTGGAATAGCTCGTGCCTGAGGAGCAACGGGTGGGCGGCGAGTGTGGTCGGAATGCCACCGATCTTGAAGTCGGCCACTGCCCGCAGCGCCTTTTCGATCGCCAGATGGCGGCTAGGCGCCCACACCACCAGCTTGGCCGCCAAGTTGTCGTAGTAGGGGCTAACTGTCGAGCCGGCCTCGACCCCGCTGTCGACTCTCACGCCGAAGCCTCCCGGCTCCCGATACTCGGTGATGCGGCCCGGGGACGGCTGGAAGTCCCGTCCCGGGTCCTCTGCGTTCACCCGCATTTCGATGGCGTGCCCTGAGCTCGGCACATCCCACAAGTCGAGCTCGTCGCCCATTGCCACTTCCAGCTGGAGGCGAACCAGGTCGAGTCCGGTCACCATCTCGGTCACCGGGTGCTCCACCTGCAGGCGGGTGTTCATCTCGAGGAAGTAGAACTGTCCATCAGGCTCAAGGAGGAATTCGACGGTGCCCGCTCCGACATAGGCGCAGGCTTCGCCGACGGCCAGGGCGGCCTCGCCGATCGCCCCGCGCAGATCTTCACTCACCCCGGCGGCTGGAGACTCTTCGATCAGCTTCTGATTGCGGCGTTGGCTGCTGCAATCTCGCTCTCCGAGAAAGAATCCGTTGCCGTGGGTGTCGAAGATGACCTGGGCTTCGATGTGGCGGGGACGCTCCAGGTAGCGCTCGATATACACCTCGGGCCGCCCAAAATAGGCCTGAGCCTCTCGGGCGGCGGCTTCCAGCGCGGGAGCAACCTCGTCATCGGCCTGAACGATCCGCATGCCTTTGCCCCCACCTCCGTGTGAGGCCTTGAGCGCCAGCGGGTAGCCGTGTTCGGCGGCAAAGGCGATCGCCTCGGCCGGATCGGTGAGCGGCTCAGAGGTTCCCGGTACGCCCGCCACCCCGGCGGCCGTGGCGGCCATGCGAGATGCGATTTTGTCTCCCATGGTTTCGATGGCCTCAGGCGGGGGACCCACCCATGCCAGCCCGGCGTCGCCGATTGCCCGGGCGAAGTCGGCGTTCTCGGACAGGAATCCATAGCCGGGGTGAACGGCCGCAGCCTTGGCCTCCCGGGCAACCTCGAGAACCCGTTCGGTGTTGAGGTACGACTCGGCGGCCGTCGAGCCGCCGATGTTCCACGACTCGTCGGCCAGCGAGGTGTGAAGTGCGCCGCGATCGATCTCGGAATACACGGCGATCGTGCGGATGCCCATCTCGCGGGCCGTGCGAATGATCCGGACTGCTATTTCGCCCCGGTTGGCAACAAGGAGCGACTCCATCAAAGAGGGATGTTTCCGTGCTTCTTGGGCGGAGGCTGTTCGCGTTTGGTCCTGAGCATGTCAAGCGCCCGGATCAGCCGCGGCCGGGTCTCCCGGGGGAGAATGACTTCGTCAACCAGGCCCGCTTCGGCAGCCAGGTAGGGATTGTTGAACGTTGTCTCGTACTCATCGATCAGCCGGGCTCGCTCGGTTTCGGGTTCTTCGGTCGTTGCCAGCTCGCGGCGGTGAATGATGTTGACTGCGCCGGCTGCTCCCATGACGGCGATCTCAGCCGAAGGCCAGGCGTATACGAGGTCGGCTCGGAGGCTCCGTGAGTTCATGACGACGTAGGCGCCGCCGTACGCCTTGCGGGTTATCACGGTGATCTTGGGGACCGTGGCCTCGGCATAGGCGTAGAGCAGCTTGGCGCCGTGGCGGATGATGCCGCCGTGCTCCTGGTCGACCCCTGGCAGGAACCCGGGCACGTCAACAAAGGTGATGATCGGGATGTTGAAGGCATCGCAGAACCGAACAAATCTGGCGGCCTTGACCGAGGCATTGATGTCGAGTGTGCCGGCCAGCGAGGCGGGCTGATTACCGACGATGCCAACCGAATGACCGTCGAGGCGGGCGAGGCCGACCACGATGTTCTGGGCGTAGTGCTCGTGGACCTCGTAGAACTCGGCATCGTCAACCACCAGCTCGATCAGATGGTGCATGTTGTAGGGCTGGTTCGACGAATCAGGAATGATGCTCGTCAGCTCCTCATCCATGCGGTCCGGCTTGTCGTTCGGGGTGAAGTAGGGGGCGGCCTCGAGGTTGTTGGCCGGCAGGAAGCTCAGGATGTAGCGGATCTCCTCCATGGCCGACCGATCGTCGGCGGCAACGAAGTGGGTGACACCCGACACCGACGAATGCGAATGGGCCCCGCCGAGCTCTTCGAACGTGACGTCCTCACCGGTAACCGTTTTGATTACATCGGGTCCGGTGATGAAAAGGTGGCTGGTTTCGTTCACTTGATAGATGAAGTCGGTGAGGGCCGGTGAGTAGACGGCTCCTCCTGCGCAGGGTCCCATGATCACTGAGATCTGGGGGATGACACCCGACGCCCGCACGTTGCGCTCAAAGATCCTGCCGTAACCGTCAAGCGAGCCAACCCCCTCCTGGATACGGGCCCCGCCCGAATCCTTGAGGCCGACCAGCGGAGCCCCGACTTCCAGCGCCAGGTCCATGACTTTGGTGATCTTGTCGGCGACCACCTCACCCAGGCTGCCTCCGAACACGGTGAAGTCCTCGGCAAACAGGAACACCTTCCGTCCATCGATCGTGCCCCACCCGGTGATAACCGCGTCGCCAAGCGGCCGGTGCTCTTCGATGCCGAAGCCGACGGCCGAATGTCGGACGAGCGTGTCGATCTCTTGGAATGAGCCCTTGTCGACGAGCATTTCGACGCGTTCGCGAGCGGTGTGCTTGCCGCGCTCATGTTGACGATCGACAGCCCGTTCGTGGGCGGCTGAATTCTCCGCGCGGAGGGCTTCTAGTCGGCTGATGCGGTCGTCGGTGCTCATATGCTGTCGTCCTTAGACCCTGGGAGGTCTGATTTGGCTACAGAATACGCTGTCCACCACCTCGAACGTGTGGCATCCACTCAAGACGAAGCGAGATCCCGGTTTGACGGACGTCCGTGCCTCGTGACTGCGACAGCCCAGGAGGCCGGCCGGGGCCGGGGCGGGACCGGATGGGTTAGCGCTCCGCGGGCGCTGGCGACATCCGTGGCCTTCGAGACATGGTGGCCCGTCGACCAGGTTCCGCTCATCACACTCGTGGCCGGATTGTCGGCCAAACGTGTTCTGGGGCCGGCGGTGGCCTTGAAGTGGCCGAACGATGTGTTGACCGAGTCGGGTGAGAAAGTGGCGGGCTTGCTGGCCGAGAGGACCGGAGAGCTGGTGGTGATGGGCATGGGAGTCAACCTGCACTGGCCGGATGCGCCGCAAGGGATGGCCGGCCTCTTCCGAGACGATCCGGGGCCGGAGGCAGGTCGGAGGATCGCAACTCAATGGTGCGAGGATCTCTTCGCGGAGCTGGCGGCCGGGCCCGAGGGTTTCCTTCCCGCCGAGTATGAAGAAGTGAGTGCCACCATCGGATCGGTGATTGCCTGGGAGGGAGGCGGCCCGGCCACTGCCATCGGGATCGACGCCACCGGGGGCTTGGTGGTGGAGGGGGCTACCGGCCGCCAGGTCCTGCGATCTGGCCAAGTACACACCGTACGCCCGACTACGCTCACCGACTGATTAGGCGGAAGGCGTCGATGGCACTGTTGAAGGGCGAGGGCACTCACCAGATCCTCTATGGCGCCGCCGATATCTTCTCTGGCCTTCGACACAATCGCGGCTACCTCGCTCGGCCCGATCACACCGGTTCGTTCCCGACCATCCTGCTCGTCCACGGCCACGATGGAGTGACGGCTTCGGTCAAGGCCTTTGCTCGCCGGTTGGCCAGATACGGGTTGGCGGTGGCCTGTCCCGACCTGTATCGCGGCCGGACGAGCGACTGGCCGGCGGATCAGGCGGTGGCCTCGGTCCTAGCCGACGCCTCCCACTGGATCGCCAGTACGGATACACCGTGGGTGCAATCCGGGGCGGTTGGTCTGCTCGCTATGGACCGGGCGGCTCCTGCGGCCCTCGGCTTTGTCGCCACCTCAGACATGGTGGGAGGAGTTGTCCTGATCTCTCCGGTCGTGAGCGAAGGTCCGTCGGCTCCGCCCATCCCGCTCCTTGGCTTTTTTGGCAAAGAAGACGCCATCGTCGACGGGGCCGACCGGAACCGAACCCAGGCACAACTCAGCTCCGGAGAATGGGTTCTCTACGGGGGAGTGGGCCATGGGCTGATCGACGAGGCGGCCTCCGACTACCAGTGGGAGGTCGCCGAGGACGTCGCCGATCGAACGGTCGCTCACTTCACGCAGGTGTTGGCAAGCTGAACCTGCCGTAACTGAATCCGGGTCGGTAGTAACCTCGCCCAAATGCAGCGCTCTGCCGCACCGTCCGTGCCCTTTCCAATTGGCGTCGTGACGAAACGGGTCCTCATCGGCTTGCTTCTGTTCGCCAACGTCGTCGTGTTTGCCGTGCTCTTCTACCTCAACGGCATCAAAGATGCGATCGATCGATCGATCGAACAGATTCCTCAGGAGCAACTGCCCGCGCTCGTGGCGCCCGTTGATGAAGCAGATAAGGCTTTGTACCTCTTGCTGGTGGGGAGCGACACCTGCGAGAACCTGACCGGATCCCTGGAGTTCTTCGGCGAATTCGAAGGTGAGCGGGCAGATGTCATCATGCTGTTCCGGTTGGATCCGGCCAAGCAAACCGCACAGCTCGTGAGTCTCCCTCGCGACTTACTAGTCATCCGTGACGACGGATCCCGTGAGAAGCTCAACGCCACCTACGCCCGCGATCCGAACCAGTTGATCGAGGCGGCCTCGGCGGTGGCCGGCGTCTCGATCAACCACTACGTCGAGATTGACTTCGTGGGGTTCTCTTCGATAGTGGACCAGCTGAATGGCATCGATTTCTTCTTTGCCCTCCCCACCCGGGATCTCAAATCTGGCCTCAACGTGCCGGCCGGTGTTGTCCACATGGACGGACCAACCGCTCTTTCCTTTGCCAGGGCCCGGTCGCTCGAGGAGCTAGTCGATGGCCAGTGGCAGGGGGTGCCCGGCGACGATCTCGACCGGACCAAGCGCCAGCAAGAACTGGTGTTCACCATCCTCAACGAAGCCAAGCGGCCGACCAATCTCCTCGACATGGGGGAGCTGGTGGGTGCAATCGGCGAGCAGCTGAAGACCGACGCCGGCCTCGACTACGACACGCTTCGCGACCTGGCCTGGGACATGCGGTCCTTCGACACAGCCGCTCTCGAAGCGGTCACACTCCCCGTGTACTTTCAGAACATCGAAGGGGTCTCGTATGTTCGGCCCGATCCGGAAAAAGCGCCGGCGTTGTTGGAAGATTTCCGGGCGGGAAACTCGCTGACGGGAGATGCGGCGTTCTCTTTGCGGATAGAGGTACGGAATGGAAACGGCCGCAACGGGGCCGCTCTGGAATTCAAGAACCTTGTCGAGTCGCTTGGCCATGTCGTGGCTGTGGTCGGGAATGCCGACCGGATGTATGACGAGACCGTGGTGATAACCCGCCCCGGCGAGATCGCCGCAGCCGATGCATTCGTTGCCCAAATCGGGATCGGCTTGGTGCAGGATGGCAATCCAACCACCGGCGGCGTCGACATCATTGTGTTCCTCGGTGCCGACGCCGACTTCGGGGAGTGAGCGAGTCGCTCGACCTACTGCGCCGGTGGCCATCACCCGCTACCTTATGGTGGAAGGCGGTCAAGTCGAGGCCCGCGCACGCCGACTTAATTCGTACACCTATCTGAGGCTTATTACACATGCAAGTTGCCGTCATCGGCGCCGGATACGTTGGGCTGGTCACCGGTGCCGGTCTCGCCTACCTCGGCCACACAGTCCGTCTCGGGGAGCGAGATTCCGAGAAGCTCAAGACACTGGAGGCCGGCCAGGTCCCTTTTTTTGAGGCCGGCCTCGAACAGCTCCTGTCTGAGGGCATCGCCAACAAGCTGATGTCCTTTCACGCCGACAACAAGGAGGCGGTGGCGGGTGCCCGCGTAGTGTTCATCGCCCTTCCCACCCCGCCGGCCGAAGACGGTTCGGCCGACACCACTTACATCGAAGGTGCGCTCGACGACATCGGCCCGGTGTTGCAGCAAAACGCGGTTTTGGTGCTGAAGTCGACCGTGCCGGTTGGCTCGGTTGCCCGGTTCCAGGACCACGTCGACACGTTCCGGCGGGGGGCAACCGTCATTTCCAATCCGGAGTTCCTGCGCGAGGGGAGCGCGGTTGGCGACTTCCTCCACCCGGACCGAATCGTCATCGGGACTCGCAGCCAGGAAGCAGCCGAGGTGATGCTCGAGCTGTACCAAGCCCTGCAAGCACCGGTGGTGGTCACCGATCCGCCCTCCTCGGAGATGATCAAGTACGCCTCAAACGCCTACTTGGCCACCCGTATCACCTTCGCCAATGCCATAGCCAACCTCTGCGAGTCAGTCGGCGCCGACGTCAAGGATGTGCTGTTGGGCATGGGCTATGACCGGCGTGTGGGCTTTCACTTCCTCAACCCCGGTCCCGGCTACGGCGGGTCGTGCTTCCCCAAGGACACTCGTGCCCTGGTCTCGATCGCCGACGATGCCGGGTACGACTTCTCACTGCTGCGAGGCGTCATTGAAGTCAATGAGCTCCAGCGCCACCGGGTGGTCGACAAAGTACGAGCGGCCGTCGACCTCGACGGAGCCACGGTCGGGATGTGGGGTCTGGCTTTCAAGGCCGGCACCGACGACATCCGCGAGTCGCCTGCGGTCTTCCTGGCCGATGCGCTGATGGCGGCCGGGGCCACCGTCCAGGCCTATGACCCTGAGGCAGCCCACGTCAACGGGGTCATCCGGGTTGACGACGCTATTCAGGCGGTCAAGGACGCCGATGTTTTGCTCATAGCGACGGAGTGGCCAGAGTTTCAATCCGTCGACTTGAGAGCAGTACGGGAGGCAATGAAGACTGCGATCGTCATCGATGCCCGCAACATGCTCGACCCCGATGCCGTCCGCCACCTCGGGATGCGGTACGAAGGCATCGGTCGATGAGTCGAGCCCTCGTAACGGGTGGGGCGGGATTCCTCGGGCGGAATTTGTCTCTTCGGCTCCTCGACGAGGGTTGGGAAGTCGTCGTGCTCGACAACCTGTCGAGCCCCAGCCCACTCGGCCCGGCCGACGGCGCGACGTTTGTTGAGGGCTCCGTCGTGGACCCTCCGGAGCTTCCGGGTTCTTTCGATCGGATCTACCACCTGGCCTCGCCGGCGTCGCCGCCTCGTTACTTGTTGGACCCGATCGGAACGCTCCGCACCGGTGGGGAAGGCACCCGGGCCATGCTCGACCTGGCGGCTGCTCAAGGTGCCCGATTCCTGCTCGCTTCGACCAGCGAGGTGTACGGCGATCCGACCCAGCATCCCCAGCGCGAGGACTACACCGGCTCGGTCCAAGTCACCTCGACTCGTGCTTGCTATGACGAGGCCAAGCGGTACGCCGAAGCCTTGACTTATGCGTATCAGCGGCAAGGCCTGGTTCCGGAGTCTCGGATCATTCGCATCTTCAACACCTACGGGCCGGGAATGGCGCCAGACGACGGTCGGGTGGTCTCCAACTTCATCAACCAGGCGCTGGCCGGTGAGCGGCTCACGATCTACGGCGACGGAACCCAGACGCGATCCTTTTGCTACGTCGACGACCTCATTGAGGGGATGTGGCGGCTCTCCAACAGCGACGTCACCGACCCGGTCAACATCGGCAACCCCGAAGAGCTCTCGATGAAGGAGCTCGCCACCACAATCGCGCAGTCCATAGCCGAGACGGGAATTGACTATCTCCCGCTCCCTGAATCCGACCCCGCCCGCCGTCAGCCGGACATCGGCCGAGCCCGTCATCACCTGGGGTGGGAGCCGACCGTCGGTTTGGCGGAAGGACTGCCCCCCACCGTCGACTATTTCCGTTCCTTGATCGATGGCTGACTACCAGCTGCTTTCCATCATTGTTCCCGTGTTCAACGAACGGAACACGGTGGGTGAGGCGATTCGGCGATTGCGGGAGGCCCCGCTCGGCATCGAGCGCGAGATCATCATCATCGACGACGGCTCTCAAGACGGCACCGCCGACATCATCAAACGACTGGCCGACTCGACGGTGCGGATGGTGTCCTATCCGGACAATCGGGGCAAGGGAGCGGCGGTGCGCCGGGGCATCGAGGAAGCTCGGGGAGACCTCATCGTCGTGCAGGACGCTGATCTTGAATACGATCCGCGCGATCTCGCTCGAATGCTCCGTCCGCTCCAGGAGGGCCAGGCTCGGGTGGTGTACGGATCGCGGTTCACCGGCGAGCGTCGCAACATGTTCTTCTGGCACTGGGTGGGCAACCGCTTCCTCAGCCTCATGACCAATGTCTTGTTCAACACCACCCTGTCGGATATGGAGACCTGTTACAAGATGTTCGACGGCGACCTCCTGCGATCTTTGAATCTGTCGGCCAACCGATTCGACTTCGAACCGGAGGTGACGGCCAAGGCTTTGCGCTTGGGGGTGCGCATCTGGGAGGTTCCCATTACCTACGCCGGCCGCGAGGTCCACGAGGGGAAGAAGATCTCGTGGCGTGACGGCTTCCCGGCGCTCCTGATGCTGTTGCGGGTCCGCCTGTCGGCCAAGTCGGCGATTCTCAAATGATTCGCCAGGCCGTGCTACTCGTCGGCGGCCGAGGCACGCGGGTATGGCCCCTCACAGAATCGATGCCCAAGGGCTTGCTTCCCGTGGCTGGTGTGCCGTTCATTGAGCTCCAGTTCCGCCTCCTCGCCGAGGTAGGGGTGGAAGAGGTGATTCTGGCTGTCGGAACCGATCACGAGAGCGAGTGGCGCGAATACGCCGAGTCGGTCGCAACGCCCCACGTGGTGGTGTCGGTCGAACGGACACGGCTCGACACCGCCGGGCCGGTAGCGGCCGCCCTCGATCGACTCGACGAGCGATTTCTCGTATTGAACGGTGATGTGGTTCTGGAGGGCCAGCTCACAGAGTTCGTCGCGAATGCGCCCGACCTGCCGGCGGTCCTGGCACTGGTGCGAGTGGAGGACACAAGTGCCTACGGCGTCGTTGTGACATCGCCCGAGGGCGTGGTTGAGCGGTTCATCGAAAAGCCGCCGGCCGGGACGGCTCCCACCGATACGGTGAATGCCGGCATGTACCTCATGAAGCGGGAGGTCTTGGAGGGCTATCCGCAGGGCCGGCTCTCCTTCGAGCGGGCGGTGTTCCCGGAGCTGGTCGAAGCCGGGCACTTGGGCGGCGTCGTGATCGAGGGCGTGTGGCTCGATATCGGGACCAACGAGTTGTACCTGGACACCCATGACGCGGTTGCCGCCGGCCGGTCGCGACTCGTTCAGTTTCCTCAGAAGACAGAGCCGTGGGTGTGGGTCGACCCGACCGCCACGATCGGGGATGGGGCTGAGGTCTCCGAGGCGGTCGTGCTCGCCGGTGCCACCGTTGAGGCCGGCGCCACCGTCCGCCGAGCGGTTATCGGCCCGGGGGCCCGCATCGAATCGGGAGCGATCGTTGGCGGCGCAACTCTCGTCGGCGAGGGAGCCGTCGTTTCCTCTGGCTGCGAGCTCGACAATGGTGCCCGTGTGGCCCCTGGATCGGTGCTTCCTGCCGGATCGATCACCTTCGCGCCACCCGAATGACCGCCGATAGGATCTGCCGGGCGAGGCACGAAGAAGGGACCCCATGAGCGGCAAAGCATTGGTGACGGGAGGAGCCGGTTTCATCGGATCCCACTTGGTTGATCGCCTCGTCGATGATGATTGGGAAGTGCTGGCCGTCGACGACCTCTCCACGGGTCACCTCGACCGATTGGCGGACGCCCGCCGCCTTGGCTCGGTCCACTTCCACCAGCTCGACATCCGGACCGACGAGTTCCGCCAGGCAGTGCGCCGATTTGAGCCTGACGTCATCCATCACCTGGCCGCTCAGTCAGGGGTGCGTCCATCGGTCGAAGACCCGATGTTCGATGCTGAGGTGAACGTGCTGGGCACGCTCAACGTCCAGCTGGCGGCGACCGAAGCGGGCACGCAGAGAATCGTGTTTGCCTCCTCGGGGGGAGCGATGTTCGGGGAAGTGCCGCGCAAGCCGGCCGCCGAGGACTATCCGGCTCTTCCCGATTCGCCGTACGGCATATCAAAGAAGATCGTCGAGGATTATTTTCGATACTTCGAACAGCACTCAGGGATCGACTACGTCATCCTCGCCCTCGGCAATGTGTACGGACCGCGTCAGGACCCCCATGGCGAGGCGGGAGTGGTGGCGATTTTCTCCCGGCTCATGCTGGATGGCAGGCGCCCGGTGATTAACGGTGACGGTGAGCAAGCTCGTGATTACGTGTTCGTTGAAGACATTGTTGATGCCTTTGCCCGGGCCGGGGAGATCGGCGGGCCTATTCGCCTCAACATCGGCACCGGCATCCCCACCACGGTCAACGAGCTGTACGGTCATATCGCCCGGGCCGCCGGATACGACGGTTCACCCGAACACGGCCCAGCCAAGGATGGAGACCTCAACCGTTCAGTCATTAACGCCGCCGCCGCCAAAAAGCACCTCGGCTGGGAGCCCTGGACCGACCTGGAGACCGGCATCGCCAAGACGGTGGACTCGTTTAGGGAATGAGTTCACAGTTGGCAGTTCATAGTCAGAAAGCGTCAAGCGCGGGTTGCCTGTTGCCTGTTGACTGTTAACTGTCAACTCAGAGAAACAGATCTTCCTGGGGGTCACGGACCAGATCGTCTCCCCGGCCTTCGCCCAGGAGGTTGGCTCCTCGCACTATGGCGACGGGGACAGCGGTCGCCTTGCCCATTACCAGGTCGGCTGCTCCCGCCAGCTCATCGGCGACGGCCACCTCGGTTGCCATGAGCTCGCGACCTTCCGTGTCGGTGGTACCCCGAAGGTCGAGGACCGCGATCACTCCCGACATCCCGATGGCGACGTCGGTTTGGCCCCGACGCCATGCCCGGCCGAACGTGTCGGTTATCAGCACGCCCAGCTTGGCTCCCGTAGCCCGTTCCAGAGCTAGCCGGAGGTTGTGCGCCGAACCATCCGGGTCGACCGGCAGCAGGACGGCTACTCCCTCGGGTGTGTTTGACCGGTCAACCGCAGCATTTGCGCACACAAAGCCATGGCGCGTACGGGTTATCACAAGGTCTCCGCGGCGTCGGATGATGTCGACCGCCTCCTCGGCGATGACCGCCCGATAGTCGGCGTCGGTCAATACCCGGACGGTTCGCCCTTCGGCCTTTGAGACGATCTTGTGCGTGACCACGACGATGTCACCGTCGGTGAGGTGGAGGGCGGCCCGCTCGCACCCGGCCATGATCTCGGCGGCCAGGTCGGCCCCGCTTTCGATCTCGGGGATGCCGGGAAGGGGGTGAAGTTCGATCACGGCAGCTCAACGATGGCGCGAGCGAACCGGGCGGCCCGCTCCGGATTAGCGATGCGGGTATCGAGAGCATGAATAGTGGCGTCGGCGGCAACCTTCTCGTCCGCATCCTCTGCATCCACGACGAGGTCGGTAAGGAGACCGGCGTAGGCATCGGCCACCCCCTGATTGCCGGGTGCCAGGCCCAGGGTGGCCATTACCCGGTCGGCCGGGCCCTTGAGAGCCTTGCCGGCAAAGAGGGGGCTAATCGCCACGACCCGATCGGCAGCTGCCACCGCCTCTCGAACCCCGGGAATTGCCAGTACG
>Ga0224508_10000468_pt1 | contig 40273 bp, 38 predicted proteins | sample SF_Jan12_sed_USG_4_FD_170157 | JGI IMG/M metagenome (GOLD analysis project Ga0224508, IMG submission 170157) | Sediment microbial communities from San Francisco Bay, California, United States - SF_Jan12_sed_USGS_21 | ecosystem: Environmental > Aquatic > Marine > Sediment | place: USA... | reverse complement strand
CCGGGATAGGAAATCTCCGGGGCTTTATCCCGACAATCCTACCTCTGTCTCTGGCGTATGGTGAAAGGTCGAGGAATCCGCATCCCGTTCCGTGCCGCCGCTTGCTAGCACGAACTCGGGCACCGGACGCGTGGAGCGCATCCAGCCCATTAAACCCTTCAGACATCTTAAGCGGCAGGGCCTGTTGAGATGGTGTGTGCCTCGACCCAGGCATCCAGGTCAGCGACGCGATAGCGAACCGACCGGCCAAGCGCGACCCAAGGAGGCCCGGCCCGTTTCATGCGCAGCTTGGCAAGAGTGGACGCGGATAATCCAATGCGATCTGCAGCGGCGTCAGGCTTAATCAACTTATATTTCTCGTCCATTTATTACTCCTAAATGGATGAGACATCGCCCATGTCATCCGAGCACGCGGATTGACAATTTCCAGCACGCAGTCCAACTTCGCAGACATGCGCGGGGCGAGCCTCGCCTATCTAAAGCAGGACGGGAAAGAGGTGGCCAAACGCTACTTTCCCGTTCTGCGCTCACCCCCAAGAAGCTAGATCGCTCCCTGAAGGACCAAACAATTCTAGCCGAGTCCATTAGAGCGGAGGAACTACAAAATGCGCCGAGCTCGCCAAAAAAGGTGCCGACATTCAGTCGTCCTTCACTGAATCAATTTGTTTTTCTTCGCATGCCCTTTATCTCGACAATATCGGCATCTTTCGTGCCCGCCAATTTCGCCGCCATGCTCGCACCCATCCGTTCCCGCAATTCGGTGAGTGGCGCGCCCGCACGTCGGGCATAGCGATCTGCCATAGCCGTCGTCTTGTGACCAACCATATCGCGCAAGAGATGTGCGCCGACGCCCCAATGCGGGCGCCATAATCGCAAAATGTTACCCCTTGGGCTTCAATTCAGAGATGACCGCGCTGTTCGCGACGTTCAAAGCCGCTGCAACTTGACCACCGATTGCCTCCGACGCCGCTCGTAGCGGGTCATCCGCCAGATGGGCGTAACGCTGCGTTGTGCGAGTTTCCTTGTGGCCGAGTAGCGCTCCAATAACCGGTAGCCCCATGCCGCCCGCAGCGCCCAGCGAGGCGAAGCTGTGGCGAAGGTCGTGCAGCCGAACATTCGCAAGCCCGGCGCGTTCCCGAACCAGTTTCCACGGTCGTTTAAGGTCTACGAGGTGCCCGCCGGCCGCCTCACCCGGAAACACATATGGATTGTGCGCCATTCGAGGGATGTCGGCCAGCAGCGCCAGCGCAGCCGCGTTCAGCGTGATGACCTTCTTACCGGTCTTGCTCTCAGGTAGGTTCAGGCGCCCGCCCTCGAAATCGACCCAATCCCAGCGCAGCGACAGCGCCTCGGATCGACGCGCGCCAGTCAGGGCCAGAAACCGGATGGCCGTTGCGGCGATGGGCGATCCGCCCTCGGCCTCATAGGCCCGCAGCGCCTCGCCCATCGCGCGCAACTCAGCCGGCGACAGGAAGCGCTCAGCGCCCTCGCTTTCCTTGAACGGCTTTATATTGCGAACGGGATTTGATCCGTCCGGGCGCCAGCCCCATACCTCGGCAAGGTTCATCGCCTTCGAAAGCAGCGCTCGCGCCCGGTTCGCCGCACCGGGGGTTGCTTTCTTGGATTTGTGCCAGCGGTCGATTTCGTCGCGGGTCATCTCCGAAACCTTACGCCGGGCGAAGGCAGGGGCGAGGTGCAGGCGGATCAGCCGCAAATCTTCCTCGATGCTGCGGGGCTTCTTGTGCGGGCGGGCGTGATCGGAAATGTAGCGCTCGAACAGGTCCGCCATGGTCGGGGCAGTTCGCTTGGCCTGTTGCTGTCCGAAGGGGTCACCACCCTTCGCGACTTCCAGCAGGTATTCCCGTGCCATGGCGCGCGCGTCGGAGAGGGAAAGAACGGAACATTTGCCAAGCGCAGACCGGCGCTGCGAGGCATCACGCCCCCGGCCGATACGGTAGCGCAGGACATAGGTCTTGCTTGTCGGCCTGATCCGGACACCCAGGCCGGGCACGTCATCATCCCAAAGGAAGGTTTCCGCCTGATCCGGCTTGGCATCCCTGATCCGCTTATTCGTGAGGCGCATTTCCGTGGTTCCATCCGCTGTCGTGGAACCATCATGGAACCACGAAAACAGAATATAGGGGAATTGCGAGGAACCAGCAAGAAACACAACATTATGAAATAGAATATTTTTTTGCGGCAACGTGAGCATATAGGAATTGTCAGGAACCAATTGCCCGCAGACTACGAATCTGGGGGTCGGGAGTTCGAATCTTCCCCGGTGCGCCACAAATTCTCGTTAAGCGGTTGCTAAATATATAAATTTTTTTCCATGAATTTATCCTCCCCCAAAAATTCCCCCAATCATTCTGTGAGAGTCACAAGGCCGCTAGAATGGTCGAAATCGAAAAATCCTCTTCGGGCAAAGCTAGGATAGCCACGTGCTCGCGGTCCTCTGGCCCTCAATGCACGGGCGTTAAACGAATGCATCAAGTCGGATAAAGCGGCCAGGAACAGGACTCGCTCACAAGGCCTGTGCCAATCTTTGCCTGATCGGCGGTGTGCCGCCGGTCTTCGTCTCGAGCCAACCGGTAGAGGGTTCGGAATTCCTGCTGATCGCTGGGCCGGATGGCGGGCCGCTTCCGAAAAAAGTCTATGATCAGGTCGGGCTCTTCATCTCGGTCGAGGGCGTGATCGAGCGCCGCGGCGACCTCTTGGTCTTCCGCATCGATCCGGACAGCATCGCGGCGCTGTGATGGGTAGGCGAATTTTCTGGCTTGTCTTCACAATGGCCGTCGGGATCGTTCTTGTCTACATCTCGCGCTTTTGGGAGTTCGATCTCTGGAGCCGCGAAGGCCTGTTCGGCGTCGCTACACTGCCGCCAGGCGGCGACCTTTTGGCCCGCTGGTTGCGCGGCATCCGGTTTTGGGGCTTGATTCCAGTCAAACGGCCAATCCCTGAAATCGCGAGGATGCACCTGCAGAGCAATATTCGGTTTCAAAATGACCCAGAGCAGCCCGGGCGCGGAGTGGAACGCTTACAATTCAACGCGTATGTCGATCCTTGTCGAAGAAAGTCGCTTCGCGAAGCAGGAATTGGCGGCCACCGGGTCGCTGATGCCGGCCGTGTTGGCGGGGGCGCCGATTTGCGGGAATACGGGCCGCGGGACGCCCGGGTCCCTGCCTGACGGCTGAGATCGTGGAGCACCCTGGGCCTGCCACGCCGCTGCGGCTCGATCGCCTGGCGCTCTTTGTCGGGCCTCTGATCCTCGTTGCAGCGCTTGTCCTGCCGCCACCGGCCGACATGACGGACGAGGCCTGGCGGGCCAGCGGACTGGCAGCGCTTATGGCCCTTTGGTGGTTGACCGAGGCGATTCCGCTCGCGGCGACGGCGCTTTTGCCGATCGCTCTTTGGCCGCTCGTGCGGGGGGATTCCGATCCGCTGCCCACGGCGACATATGCGCATCCGTTGATCTTTCTCTTCCTGGGTGGATTTCTGTTGGCCAGGGCGATCGAATCCGCGGGTCTCCACCGACGGCTCGCGCGTGCGACGCTCTCGCTCGCGGGGCAGGGCTCTCGCCAATTACTCGCGGCGGTCATGCTGCTGACCGGATTTCTGAGCCTTTGGGTCAGCAACACCGCCTCCGCGATGGTTATGATGCCGATCGCGGCGGCGGTCGCGGGCGAGGGCCGATCCAACGACCGGTTCGCGGCCGCGCTGATGCTGGGTGTTGCGTTCGCGGCCACGATCGGCGGCATGGGATCGCTGATCGGCACACCGCCGAACGCGCTCTTCGCCGCCTACGCCGCCGAAATACTCGGTGTGGAGATCGGCTTCGCGGAATGGGCACTGGTTGGTATCCCTGTATCGGCGATCTTGATGGCCGTTGCTTGGGCCGTCCTGTCAGTCTTCCTGCGACGGGCGAGCGGCGGCATCGACGCGGACCACCTTTTCGGCGGCCTTACGCCGATGTCGTCAGCCGAGGTCAGGGTTGCGGTTGTCGCCGCGCTCACGGCCCTGGCCTGGATCACGCGTCCGCTGCTGCAAAGCCGGATCGGCGAGGACGCGATCACGGACGCTGGGATCGCCATCGCGGCCGCGGTTGCGTTGTTCATTCTTCCAGCCGGCAATGGGCGGAGACTGCTCGAGTGGGAGATTGCTGTCGGGCTGCGCTGGGACGTGCTGATTCTTTTCGGGGGCGGATTGGCGTTGGCGCAGATCATGAGCGATAGCGGGCTGGCCGAATGGATCGGCGGGCGGATGCTGGGCTTGGGCCAGTTGCCGGCGCCGGCGCTGATCTTGCTTTTCGTCGCGGTGGTCGTGCTTCTGGGCGAACTTGCCAGCAACACGGCGATGGCGGCGATTTTCCTTCCGGTGGCGGGCGCCGCTGCGGTGGCGCTTGACTGGGATCCGGTGAGATTCACGCTGCCGATCGCGCTGGCCGCGTCCGTCGGTTTCATGCTTCCGGTCGCGACCCCACCGAATGCGATTGTCTTCAGCCATCCCGCGGTCACGCGGCGCCGGATGCTGATTGCAGGCGCGCCCTTGGATGTCGTCGGTATGCTTGTCGCGGCGGGTCTAGGTTATGCGATGAGCGGCATCGTTCTTTGACCCACAGCGCCAGGATGACCGAATTCGCCGGCCAGCTACGTGCGCTGCGTGAGTTCGCATCGCCAATGCGTCCCGATCTTCGGAATCTGATGCAGGTCAAAGCAAGCCGTCCGGCTCGTGCCTATCCTGCCGGTCAATGAACGAATGAGGCGATCGGAATGGAAAAGCGGCACCGCTTTGACGCGGTCTTCATCCTGCTGGCCATCCTGGCCGTGCTTTTCATCCAGGATATCGTGCAGCGCGCGCGCTTGGTCGAGGTCATTCCCTACAGCACGTTCCTGGACCTCGTCGAGGCCGGGCAGGTCGGCGATGTCGAGATCGGCACGAACGAGATCAGAGGCAATTACACGACACCTCATAACGGCAGGACGAGTTTTATCACCCGTCCAGTGGAGCCCGGCATTGCCGAAACCCTGCAAGACTCTGGCGTGACCTATACGGGTTCGGCCGATTCAACCTGGTTCGGCGCCCTTGCCTCGTGGCTTCTGCCAATGCTGATCTTTTTCGGCATCTGGCTTTTTATAATTCGGCGCATGGCCGAGCGCCAGGGCCTGGGCGGGATGATGTCGATTGGCGAGACCAAGGCGAAGATTTACGTGGAGACCGACACCAAGGTGACCTTCGACGATGTGGCGGGCGTCGATGAAGCCAAGGAGGAGCTGCGCGAATTGATCGACTTCCTGCGCGACCCGCAGGAGCATGGAGTGCTGGGCGCAAGGGCGCCGAAAGGCGTGCTGTTGCTGGGTCCGCCGGGGACGGGCAAGACCCTGCTGGCACGCGCGGTCGCCGGCGAGGCGGGGGTGCCGTTCTTCTCGATCTCCGGATCGGAGTTCGTCGAAATGTTCGTGGGCGTCGGTGCTGCCCGGGTGCGTGATCTCTTCGAGCGCGCGCGGGAGAAGGCGCCGGCCATCATCTTCATCGACGAGCTTGATGCGCTTGGCCGTGCCCGGGGCATCTCGACTCAATTCGGAGGGCACGACGAGCGCGAGCAAACCCTGAACCAGCTTCTGTCCGAGTTGGACGGCTTCGATGCTTCCGTGGGCGTGGTCCTGTTGGCGGCCACCAACCGGCCCGAGATCCTCGATCCCGCGCTGTTGCGCGCCGGGCGGTTCGACCGTCAAATCCTGATCGACCGGCCGGACAAGGCGGGCCGCGAAGCGATCCTGAAGGTCCATTTGAAGAACGCCCGGATCGCCCCCGCGGTGGATCCGGCCGACGTGGCTGGTCTAACGACCGGCTTCACCGGAGCCGATCTTGCGAACTTGGTCAACGAGGCGGCGCTGTTGGCCACGCGCCGCCGTGCGGATGCGGTCGAGATGGACGATTTCACGCGCGCGATCGAACGGATCGTGGCGGGGCTCGAAAAGCGCAAGCGGTTAATGAACCCGCGCGAGCGCGAGATCGTCGCTGTACACGAGACGGGTCACGCGCTGACCGCGCTGGCGCTGCCGGGTACGGACAAGGTACACAAGATATCGATCATACCCCGCGGTGTCGGTGCCCTGGGCTATACGATTCAGCGACCGACCGAGGACCGCTATCTGATGACCCGCGAGGAATTGGAGCGGAAGATCACCGTGCTGTTGGGCGGACGGGCGGCGGAGCATCTGGTCTTCGGGCATTTCTCCACCGGCGCGGCGGACGATCTGGCCAAGGCGACCGACATCGCGCGCTCGATGGCGATGCGCTATGGGATGGACGAGGATCTTGGCCATGTCGCATACGACACCGAGCCGCCGAACCTGCTTGGCCTTCCTGACGAGCGCCGCGCCTTTGGGCCACGACCCAGTGAACGAACCGCCGAGCGGATCGACGAGTGCGTGACCGAAATCCTGGACCAAGCATTCGGGCAAGCGACCGCGATCCTGACCGCGAACCGCGCGGTTCTGGACGATGCATCGGCGGAACTCCTAAGGAGCGAGACGCTCGACGAGGCAGCGATTGCCGGCTTCGCGGAGAACCTGGCGCCACCAGGCAACGATTTGCCCGAGGCCTCGGAACCTCGACAAGCCCAATCGCAAGGTTGATGCGCATCAATGCGCCGTTGCGTGGGTATGCAATTGTGAAATAGTAAGAAAAGGCCGCCGGGCGTGGCGGGGACTGGTAACGGAGGCACGGATGACCTACCGCACTTTTCTGACCTATCTGGACGGCGACGAGGCATCGGAGGCCCGTGCCGCGGCCGCGACCGGACTTGCCCGGCAGTTCGACGCGCATCTGACCTTTCTGGCCATCGGATACGAGCCCAACATCCCGCCTTATGCCTATGGCGAGGCGGCGGGCGCCGTCTTGGCCGAGATGGCTGCGGTCGCCGAGTCGGAGGCGCAGGAGCGGTCGAAGAAAGCGGGCGAGATGATTGATCGTTCGGGTATTCGCGGCGATGTGATCCCGGTCACCTGCCGGTTCGGCGCATTCGCGCAGACGATCGGCGACCATGCGCAATTCACCGATCTGACGGTGCTGACCCAGCCTTATGGCGAGACCATTCCCCGAAGCGCCGCGGATGCTTTCGAAGGGGCGATGTTCGATGGCGACGGCGCGGTGCTGATTTGCCCCGCCGGTCTAGAGAGGCTGGACGCGAAGACTGTAATGATCGCCTGGAACGGATCGCGTGAGGCCTTGCGCGCGACGCGGCGCGCGATGCCGGTTCTGAAGCAAGCCGAGCGGGTCGAATTACTGATGATCGAGCCGCCGGAATATCGGAGTGAGCCCGGCCACCAGATGGCGACAATGCTCTCGCGCCACGGCGTGCCGGTAGAGGTTGCTGCAGAGCCGGGCACGGTCGACCCGATCAGCACGACCCTGCGGCGGCGTGCCCGCGAGATGGGGGCGGGATTGATCGTCATGGGCGGCTATGGTCATTCGCGGTTCAGGGAATACATGATCGGCGGGGCGACACGCGATATTGTGTCCGAGACTGACGTGCCGATCCTCATGGCGCACTGACGCTCCTGCGCTGGAGCCATTGCGGCGGGCGGGACGGAGCCGGTTGGCCGTCCGTTCCGTCTGAAGCGCCGCAAGGGGATCCAGCGTGATCATCAGCATTCGAGACTGGCTGGACCGGACGCTCGGCGATCTGATGCGGCAGCTTCGCTGGTCGTTCCTGCCCCCCTTGATGGTCTATTTCGCGGCCGGGGTCTCGGGCCTGACCTCGGTGGTCGGAACCTTTTTCGTCAAGGACCAGCTTGGATTGTCCGCTGCTTTTCTAGCGGGATTGACCTTTTGGGCCGGGCTCCCATGGGTGCTCAAGATGCCGCTCGGCCATTTGGTCGATCTGTTCTGGCGGCATAAGGCGGTACTGGTCTGGTGTGGCGCCTCGCTGATCGCGACCTCGCTGGCGATCATGTATGGCCTCGTCGCGCATGCGGATGCGATGCGCGCGGTCATGCCGGTCGAGAGCTGGTACGTGCTCGCCGCCTTGCTGGCACCCTCGGGCTATGTGGTTCAGGACGTGGTCGCGGACGCCATGACCGTCGAGGCGATCCCCGTCGCGGACGAGACCGGCGCACCGTTCACCAAGGATCTAAGCCGGGCGATGCACACGACGATGCAGACGCTGGGCCGGTTCTCGATCATCAGTGGCTTCGCCGTCGTCGCCGCCGTGAATATTTACATCTTCTCGGATGTCGAGGCGCTTGATCCGGCGCTCAAGACCAATCTCTATGCGCGGGTCTATCTGATCGCGTTGGTCATTCCGGCACTGTCGGTCAGTGGCGTCCTGCTGCACGGTGCGATCCAGCGGCGGATGGCCTCGCCGGGCGCCGCCCCGGAGGTGCCGGGGCAGGAAACGGCCACCGAGCCCAATTGGCAGATTCTGGGTGGCGGCCTGGCTTTCGTCATCATGACCGTAGCAATCGGCCTGTCGGATATCGCATACGCTCAGGAGATCGTCTTCGCCGGCTCGATGTTGATCGTCTGTTTCCTGATCTCTCGGCTGATCAGGGTGCTCAGCGTCGACCAGGCGCGGATGCTGATCGGCACCGCCGTCATCATCTTCGTCTTCCGCGCGGTGCCTTTGCCGGGTCCGGGTCTCAGTTGGTTCGAGATCGATGAATTGGGTTTCGACGAGCGATTCCTGTCGATCCTGTCGTTGATCACCTCGGTCCTGACCCTGGTCGGGCTCGTGGTGCTGCGCCCGCTTATGACCCGGCGCTCGATCGCCTATATCGTCGTCCTGCTGACGATCGCCGCCGGCGTCCTGTCTCTGCCGAATATCGGCCTCTATCAGGGCGTCCACGAATGGACGGCGGCGCGGACCGGTGGCGTGGTGGACGCGCGCTTCATCGCGATCCTGGATACGGCGATCGAGTCGCCGCTGGGTCAGGTCGCCATGGTTCCGATGCTGGCCTGGATCGCCCGCAACGCACCTGCCGAGCTCAAGGCCACCTTCTTCGCGGTGATGGCCTCCTTCACCAATCTCGCGCTGTCGGCAAGCAGTCTGGCGACGAAGTATCTGAACGAGGTCTTCACGGTGACCCGCCAGGTCGTGGACCGGGATACGGGCCAGGTGACGGTCGCCGCCGACTATTCGGAATTGGGTATTCTGCTGATCCTGGTCGCGCTTCTTGTTGTCGCGCTCCCGCTCATGGCAGTCGCCCTCGTCCAGATGTCGCGTTTCCAGACGAGTGAGTAGGGGTCACTTTTCCGCGGCGGTGTCGAGCAATTCGCGCAATCGCGTGACCGGAATGCCCAGGTTCGAGCCCCCGAATTCCGGCAGGATGGCGGAGTTTATGGCGATCACCCGTCCGTCGCTGTCCAGAACCGGGCCGCCGCTGCCGCCATGCGTCGTCTCGGCGTCGTAGACCACCGCCTCGGGCGCGACCTGACCGACGATGCCGCGACTGGCCAGCGGCGCGATCATGCCGACCTCGGCCAGCCGTTCGGCGACGCGCCAAAAGTCGACCTCTCCCGCATCTTCGAGCTCCTCCAGGAAGGCCACACCCGACTGTGCCAGCAGCGAGCGCAATCCGGTTGGATAGCCCATGACGATCACCTCGTCGCCGGCGGTCGCTCCTTGATCGGCAAGCGTCAGACCGGCGAGCTGAACGGAGGGTGCGTCCACCTCCAGGAGCGCCAAGTCCGAGCTGTCGCTGGCGTGGACGATGCGCAAGTCCACCGGCTCCGCACGCCCAGGGAAATACGCGATGAACCGCAGCACCGCGGGTTCCATCATGTCGCCTTCCAGCTGCTGGGGAGTCCCGGCACTCTCCCAGGGCATCGCGACATGGCGATTGGTCACCAGCCGGCCAGTCTCACCCACCAGGAAGGCGGTGCCGGTGAACTGAACCTCGGCGACCGGGCCATCCCCGGTCAGCGACAGCAACGGCTGACCCCAGGGGGTGATCACTGGGACACCCTCATCGCTCATCACATGGCGCAGCATCTGACCGGTCTCGCGGTGGCGCAGCCCATAGGAACCCTGCAGGAAGGCGATGGCCGGAACCGATTGGGCGATCACGCGCGCGGTCGCGCCGAAGCGCTGTTCCAGCGCCTCGAGTCGGGCGACGCTCGATGTCATGCGCTGACCGAGTTCCTCGCGCAGTGCTGCCAGGTCGCCAGGTCGGAGCGCCTCGGCGCGTGACTTGGCAAGCGCGGACGAGACCCGCTCCAGCTGGGCGGACCCGCGCTCGATCTGCGCACCCATCTGCTGGGTGATTTGATACTGGTTGTAGAGCAGCCATCCCAGCACAGCGAACGTGATGATCACGCCGATCCGGAAGAAGATCGTCGTCTCGTGGATCAGGCGGTGGCCCAGATCGCCCGCCGCGTGGGTCACACGCGGGGCCAGCGGCCGGCGGCTTGACCGCAGATAGGCAATTGAGTCACCGACGATCTCGTCGATCGTCCAATGTGGCGAGTGATGATCATTAAATAGGCGGAAGCGCGAAATCGGGCCGGTCTCGCCAAATTCGATCACATCACCATGGAGCAGGCGCTGCCGTGTCACAGGCTTGCCGTTGATCCAGAGCTTGCAGCCCTCGGCGCAGGCCAGCAGGAAATCCTGCCCCTCGGCCTCGATCGACGCGACGACGGTGCCTTCGGGCGCCGGCTGGTCCAGGGGACGAAGCCTCAGGAGACGGTCCTTCCCCAGGATGACGTCGAGCCGCGGCGCCGAGAGCCAGCCGATCCGGCCCCGCGAGGGCCCGGTCAGGTGCTCAAGCGCTGCGGTGACCGGCGCCTGGCTGCTGCTTTTCTCGTCGTCCGTGTTTTTCATGGTCCCAACCGCACGATGGCATGAAACCGCGGGCAATCATCCGCCGCCACCCGTGGAAAGATGCATCCACATCAATCTACCAACGTAATCGATCGCCGGAAAAGGGCCAGGCTGCCCGCTAACAGCGCTAGGCCCAGCACGGTGACAGCAAGGAATTCATCCCAGACATTTTCAATCCCTGCACCCTTATAGATGATCGCTTGGCTGAACGAGATAAAATGGCGTGATGGCAGAATCAGGGTCAGCGGCTGCAACCAATCTGGCTGTCCCTCGACCGGGGTGTCTCCGCCCGACAGCATTTGCATTGGCATGATCGTGAGGATGATGAGAAGCGCGAACTGGGCCATGGAGCGTGCGATGGTCGCCAAGAAGGTGCCGAGGGCGGTCGCAGAGAACATGTAGAGCGCCGCGCCCGTTAGAAATAGCAAGCGCGAGCCCTCGATCCGAACCTGCAGAACCCCTTCGACAATCATCAGCAACGATAGTGTCGATACGACCAGCACGATTGCGCCATTCGCCCAAATCTTCGCAATCGCGATATCAAACGGCGTCACCGGCAGGGCGAGCAGATGCTCGATCGTTCCATGCTCGCGCTCGCGGATCAGCGCGGCGCCCGTCAGAATTATGGTCAGCATCGTGATGTGCGAGATCAGTGAGACGATGCTTTGAAATTTCACGGTGTCGCGGTTCGGATTGAAGGCGCTGTGCAATACCAGGTTCACACGCGGAGAACGCGCCCCCACCGGGCTCGCTGAAAACCGCAAGATCTCGGCCGCCAGGATGTTTTGGATGTAGCCGGCACCGATTCCGGCCTGCTCCATGGCCGTAGCATCTACCTGCACTTGGATCTCGGGGCTGCGCCCGGCCAGGATGTCCGCCTCGAAGCTGGGGGGCACCGCGACGATAAAAAGATAGCGATCGCGGTCCATGGCCCGGTTCGCCTCGGCGGCGGCGATGTACTCGACCGGTTGAAACTCAGGTGCCATGAACGCTGCAGCAAGTGCGCGCGAGAGCGGCGAACCGTCCTCGTCGACAAAGGCGATTGAGGCATTGTTCACCGAGGTCGATGTGCCCGTCGCCTCCATGATCAGCCCAAATGTGAACGAATAGGCGAGAAGGCCCAACATCACCCAGTCGCGGCTGAGGCTGATCATCTCCTTCAGGCCAAGCCACAAGATTCGTCGCAGCCGCGCCATTTCACCGCTCCTGCCCGCGCATGGCGCAGGCGGCGATGACGGTGAAAGCTGGCCCGAAGACCGCTAGTGCCGCGATGTCGGGCAGCAACCCTTCCCAGCCGAGTCCCTTGGTGAAGGCGCCGACATTGAGGTGCAGGAAGTAGGAAGCCGGCCAGAGCGAACCGATGATCCGGGCGCCGCCTTCCAGTGTCGAGACCGGTTGCAGCAGGCCCGAGAACTGGATCGTCGGTATGATCGATGCCAGCGCGGTGGCGAAGACCGCCGCCACCTGGCTCGAGGTCAGCGTCGAGACCACCAGTCCGAACGCGGTGCTGGCCCAGACGAAGAGGAACGCACCGACGATCACCGGCGTGAGCGCTCCTTTCAAGGGCACGCCGAAAGCCCAATCGGCCATGGCGGCCATCAGCAGGAAATTCACGAATGCAATCGCCATATAGGGCAGCTGCTTGCCGACCAGGAATTCCACCCGGTTGGTCGGGGTGACGTAGAAGTTTACGATCGAACCCAATTCGCGTTCGCGGGCGATGCTGGTGGCCGCGAGGATCGCCGGCAGCATGATCAGCAGGATCGCCGGCATGGCGGGCGCTATTGCGGCGATGCTCTCGAAGCTTTGATTGTAGCGGAAGCGCGTCTCGATCCGCGCCGGCCGGGCTTCGTCGAGGCCGCGTTCCAGCCGTTGCTCGGCGAGATAGGATTCGTGGAGGCCCGCCACATAACCCTCGACGGTTTCGCCTTTGAAGGGGATTGCCCCGTCGACGGTCGCCATGACGTCGACCGGCGAGCCGGTTAGATGTTTGCGCCCGAAGCCCGGGGGTATTTCGACAACCAGGGAAACCTTGCCGTCAATCAAGCGCTGGCGGCCCTCTTCGGGGCTTGTGAGCGGCGCCGTCGGATTGAAATAGCGCGAACCCTCGATCGCGGACACGTATGCTCGGCTTTCCGGACTTTGAGAGAGATCGAAAACGGCAAAATCCAGGTCCTCGATATCGAGCGAAATACCGAAACAGAAGACGATCATGAGCAGCGCGGGACCGAAGACCGCGAAGGCGAGGCGTACGGGGTCTCGCAGGACCTCAATTGTCTCACGCCGTGTAAATGCGGTCAGCCGCTCGAGACTGAATAAAGCGTGTCCGGCTTGCTCGGTTGACGCTTCCGGCATGCCGATCGGGGCGCTCGTGCCAGCCGGCTCTCCTTCCTTCAGCTTGGCGATGAAGGCTTCCTCCAGCGTGTCGGCGCTGGCCTCTGCGATGAGCCGTGCAGGAGTGTCGCAAGCAAGCACGCGGCCGTCATGCATCAGCGAGACACGGTCACAACGCTCGGCCTCGGCCATGAAATGGGTCGACAGAAAAATGGTCACGCCGTCGCGACGGGACAGTTCGATCAGCAAGCGCCAAAAATCGTCGCGCGCCTCGGGATCAACCCCGGAGGTTGGTTCGTCCAATATCAGAACGCTTGGCTCGTGAATGACTGCGACGCCCAACGACAGCCGCTGCCGCAGCCCCAGGGGCAGCGCATCAGCCCGTATGGCGGCACAATCCGTCAATCCGAACCGGTCGATCAGTTCGTTGACGCGCCGCCTGCGCTCCGCTGGCGGAATCTCAAAGATCCGCGCGTGCAGGTTCAGGTTCTGGCGAACGCTCAGCTCTCCGTAGAGAGAGAATGCCTGGCTCATATAGCCGACATGGCGGCGCGCCTCGAGATCATGGGCATCGACAGGCCGGCCCAGCATGAAGGCTTCTCCGGCACTTGCGGGCAGCAGACCAGTAAGGATCTTCATGGTTGTCGACTTGCCGCATCCGTTCGACCCCAGAAACCCGAAGATCTCTCCACGCGAGATGCTGAAGCTGACATCGTCGACCGCGACGAAATCACCGAATTTCCGTGTGAGTCCGTACGCCGAGATGATCTCTTCGTCTTCGCCGTCATCTTGTGGCGGAACGATAAGGGGCTCGGCCGGCCGTGAATTTACCTGCAGCCGCCGGTATGCGTCCTCCAAACTGTCGGTCGCGGTCCGCGCGGTGATCTGAGCCGGTGTGCCGCTGCACAGAATCTGGCCGTCGGCGATGGCAACGAGGCTATCGAAATGTGCCGCTTCATCCATCTGAGCGGTGGCCACGACCATGGTGATGTGCGGCCGCGATCGGCGGATCGACGCGATCAATTCCCAAAATTGCTGACGGGAAAGGGGATCGATCCCGGTTGTGGGTTCATCGAGGACAAGCAGGTCCGGATCGTGGATCAGGGCGCAGCAAAGCCCCAGTTTTTGCTTCATGCCGCCCGAGAGGTTAGCAGCCGGTCGGTTCGGGAACGGAGCGAGGCCGGTGGCTGTGAGGAGATGTCTGATCCGGGCATCCCGGTGCGCGTCGTCGTGAACAAAGAGACGGCCGAAGAAATCCAGGTTCTCGTGCACGCTCAATTCCGGATAAAGGTTCTTGCCCAATCCCTGAGGCATGAACGCGATCCGATGTGCGATCCTGCGGCGATGAGAGAACCGCCCGATATCGCCGCCGAAGACGTCAATTCGCCCGGATTGGAGCTGCTTTGCCCCAGTTAGCAAACCCAGCAGCGTCGATTTTCCGACCCCGTCCGGACCGATGAGACCGGTCAAGCTTGCGGGCGCGATTTCCAGTGAAACGTCGCGCAGGGCGGTGATACGGCCATATTGATGGCTCACGCCGTCGACGCGGAGCGGCGCTCCGGTCATTCGAAGAGCTCGGGCGGGATGCGCCGGTTCAGGCGCTCGGGCCAGACGACCGATGGGCTAAGGCGCACATAAGCCATGCCCCGGAGGCCGGTCTTCACATGTTCGATACGCTCGGCGACCAAGTCGGGCGGGATCTTGACCTTGACACGGAAGACCAGCTTCTCCCGTTCTGCAAGGGTTTCGACCTGTTTCGGCGTGAACTGCGCCTCGGGTGAAACGAAACTGACCTCGGCCGGAACCGCGTAATCGGGCAGGGCATCGACCACGATGCGGGCCTCGGCGCCAATCCTGAGTAGCCCGGCATCGGTGGCCGGCAGGAAGATCTCCATGTAGACTTCTTCAAGCGACAGAAGTGACAGGACCGGCCCGCCCGCCGCCACCACCTCGCCTGGCTCGGCCAATCGGTAGAGCACGCGCCCATTCGCCGCCGCGATCAGCGTGCTGTCGGTGATCTGCGCGGCAATCCGGCGTGCCTCGGCCTCGGTGGCGCTGATCTGGCTCTCCGACGTTGCGACATGGGCCCGCGCTGCCCCCAGAACCGCCTCCGCGACCTTGAGCGCGGTCTGCCTGTGCTCGAAGATCGCCTGCGAGATATGTCCCTTTTCGAGAAGGCTTTGAGCCCGCGCGAGCTCGTTCTCGGCCAATTGCAACTCGCTTTGGCGCTGGAGGACCAGTGCCTCGGCCTCGGCCTTTTGTTGCCTGGCGAGCGCGATCTGCGCGCGGGCGCGCTCGAGCGTGGCGGTCAGCTCGGCGATGTCCATCTGGACCAGGGTATCGCCCGCGGAAACCATCTCGCCCTCGCGGACGAATATCTGTTCGACCCGGCCCGGCGTCTTCGCCGAGACGTCGATCTGCTCGGCTTCAAGTCGGCCATTCCCGAAGATGATCCCCGCGGGCAGGGTCGCGCGGCGGGCGTCCAACCATGAATAGCCACCGAAGCCGGCGAGGACCGCGAGCGTCGCGATGATTGCAATCCAGTTCTTGGCGCTCACAGGGCGGCCTCCGTGGATGGTCCGGCGGTCTCGTCGCTTGTCATATCCTGGGCCGTGGTGCCGACAACTCTGCCCCGGGGTCGACAGCCGTCAGCGGTTTGCGGGCTTCAAGCCGGGCGGGTCAGCGGCTGACGAGGACTGAGCATGCCGCGTGGCGTACGACCCTGGCTGCCGTCGAACCCAGGAAATAGTCCTCGATGCCGGGGCGGTGCGACGCCAGGACGATCAGGTCGGCGCCCATGTCGGATGCATAGTCAAGGATCGTCGTCGATGCGTGGCCGATACGGACCTCATGCTCCGCGCCGATATCGGCGGCCATGGCCGAAAGGGTCTCTTGCGCATCCGCGACATTCCGCGCGACCAGCCCTTCCGGAAGCTCGGCCGCGATGAAGCCGGGTATCTCTTCAATGACGTTGAGCGCCATCACCCGGCAATCGGGGCCGCCGGTCTTCCGGGCGAGCGAAAGAATTTTCCGCGCGGCATCCGGGTGTGAGAGATCTACCGGGACGAGGATCGATTGATACACCATTGCCTCCATATTCTTGCAATCATTAAATTGTTGCAGGGCACGACCGTAACGCATTGATGCAGATCATGCGATCTGATTGAGTAGGCCGGAATCGACGTCTCGTAGCGCCCGCCCGTGACACGGAAATGCGATCGTTTATACTCCTGCGTCACCATGAACGCTGGCTGTTCGGCTTAATGACCAAAACCGCTGACGCAACTCCTTTTGAACGCGATCGCTCGCTGCTTGATTCGATCATCAAGAGCGCGCCGGATGCCATTCTGACGGTCGATTCGAAGGGCAGGATTCTCAGCTTCAGCAACGCCGCCGAGCGCATGTTCGGATATACCCAGGAAGAGATCATCGGCCAAAACGTGAACGTGCTGATGCCCGAACCCTATCGCTCGGAGCATGACGGCTATATCGCGCGCTATCTAAAGACCGGCGAGAAGCGGATCATCGGCATCGGACGCGAGGTCAGGGTGTGCCGGAAGAATGGCGAGATGTTCTTCGCCGAGCTCGCGGTCGGGGAATTGTCGTCAAAGTCCGAAAAGATATTCACCGGATTTATCCGCGACATCACCGACCGGATCGAGGCGCAAAGGAAGGCCGCGCGGCTGCAGCGTTCACTGGATCAGCTAGGGCGCACGCAGATGCTTGGCGAGATGGCGACCGCGCTCGCCCACGAGATCAACCAGCCTTTGCTCGCGGTATCGAACTTCGCGCGGGCTGCCGCCCGAACGCTGGAGGCCGGTGACGGCGATGTGCAAAAGGTATCCGGCTTCATGGACCGGATTGCCGAGCAGGCGCAACGTGCGGGCGCCATCGTTCGCCGCATGCGCCGCCTGGTCGAACGCGGACAATCCGATATGTTGCCCGAGGACATCAACGAAGTCGTCCGCGAGGCGGTGAATCAGTTCAGGATGGTTGTCGACAGCCGGCACGACATTACGCTCGAACTCGCAGACGAGCTGCCGAAGGTTCAGGCGGATCGGATTCAGATCCAGCAGGTGATCCTGAACCTGCTCAAGAACGCGCACGAAGCGATGCCGGCCGGCGGCGACGACGAGCTCCACGTAACGACGGAGAATGCCGGTGCGATTCAATTCCGCGCCCGGCGGTCGGGCGAGGTTGAAATCATGGTCACGGTCAGTGACGAAGGCCACGGATTGCCGGACGAAATCGCGGAGAATTTGTTCGATCCATTCGTTAGTGCAAAGAAGGAGGGGTTGGGTGTAGGACTGGCTGTCTGCCGTTCAATTATCGACGCGCATGGTGGACGCATCTGGGCCGAGAATGGGGAAGATGGGGGCGCGGAGTTCCACTTCACGCTGCCCGTGGCCGAGGCCAAATGACGCAGGCGGCGCACAGCCTGGCCCTTGTCGAGGATGACGAGCCGGTCCGCACTTCGCTTTGCGCGGTGCTGGAGAGCTGGGGTTTCTCGGTCGAGGCTTTCGAGGATGGGGAGAGCTTCCTGGCCAGCGATTGGGACCGGCGTGCGGATTGCATTCTGCTGGATGTCCGCCTGCCAGGAATAGACGGGATCTCGGTTCTCTCGAAACTGACGGACCGTGGCGTCGCCGCGCCGGTGGTGATCCTGACCGGGCACGGGGACATTTCCATGGCGGTCGAAGCCCTGCGCATCGGCGCAAAAGATTTCATCGAAAAACCCTTTGATGATGACGATTTGGTGCAAAGAGTTAATGAAGTCATCGAAACGAGCGAGCGCGCGGACCGCGATGCAACCGAACACCGCGGCCGGATCGCGACCTTGACCCCGCGCGAGGCCGACGTGTTCCGTGAGGTGGTCGCCGGATGCGCCAACAAGGTCATCGCGCACCGTCTGGGACTGAGCCCGAAGACGGTGGAGATTCACCGTGCGCGGGTCATGGAAAAAACCGGTGCGACAAACCTGTCTCAGTTGGTCCGAATGGCCCTCAAGGCCGGCATCGACCCCGACACCTAATGGGCGACCGCCGCATAGGGGATTTCCCTTATAAGGGAAACTCCTAACTAACGCTGGATGCGAATCTTGTCCCTGCTGTCTCCGTGGCCACTGAAATGGCCACCAAAATGACAGGAGGACGTTATGCATTGCCACGCCACGGCTTCGAAAGCTCAGAACGCGCCCGCAATCTTTGGGATCTCTTCCGGCGAAACCAATGCCGAGGCGCGCATCGCGGAGCTATTCAGTTCGCGGCTGCCTGTGAGCCACGTTCTTCCTGACCGCGCAATCCTCCTCCACGGCGAGCCTGCGGATACCCTTTACCAAATCGTCAGCGGCACGGTGCGCTGCTGTACCTTCTCCGAGGACGGGGTTCGGCAGATCTTCCGGTTTGCCAGTGCAGGCGACTATCTGGGCTTTTCCGATTTCGAGACATGGCACTTTACCGCCGAGGCGGTCGACCATGTGATCCTTCGCGCCATCCCGCGGCGGCGCGCCGAGGGTGCAATCGCGCGGGATCCGTCATTGCAGCTTGGCTTGCGCGAAATGATGTGCCGAGAGCTCGCGGCGCGCGAGCGGCACATGTTCATGCTCGCCTATATGCCGGCCGAGGATCGTCTGCGACGGTTCTTGTGCGGGTTTGCCGCGCGGCGCGGCGCGGCCGGGTTCACGGTTCTGCCGATGCCGCGGCGCGACATCGCGGACCATATCGGACTGACGGTCGAGACGGTTAGCCGGGCTTTCAGTTCACTCAAACGCAAGGGCGAGATCGAGATGCGCGGATGTGACCGCTTCCGCGTCGTGACCGAACAAACGCTGCTCGCCGCCTGAGAGACTGCCGGACGCGCGCCGCCGCGAAGGTGGCGCGCTTCAATCTCTACGACCTCAATCCTCGTTAGTCGGCCACCGGGCGCGCCAGACGGGCGACCATTCCGCCGCGCGCCGATACTCCTGACCGCATTCAGGGCACCGCACGGTGACATCCTCTGGCAGATCGAGTGCCAGTGGCTCATGGGGCCTCGAGTCGGAGCCGTCGCAGGTCACGTTGGGCGCCATGATAATCCGGAATTTGTCGTCATCTTTCATTGTGGATTGACCTTGCATTCGACAACAAGGTCGCCAATCCACCGACCCGCTGCTCCGTTACCAGGCGAAGACCTGTGCGCCAGTACCATTGTGGTCGGTCCGCAGCGATCTTCGTCTTGTTTTGCGTCGTAGTGCGCATCCCTGTCTCCGCGTCCCCTCCTGTCCAGAGGCCCTGTTGCGAGATCGAGCCTCCGTCGGTGAGTGCTGGACGATCATGTACCGGCGCGTTCTGGCCATGTTGATCCTGATCAAAAGCGGTCGTCGCGGCCGGACCGGCAGGCGGTGCCTTGACGGATATCAATCCCACAATCCCGCATCGGACTATTGTCGTCGCGCGGAGACGCATTCCCTAGAACGTGATTCCAATGGAGGCAGCGATGGACACGGACAACCTCCCCATCACCAAGGACCGCTCGCAAGAGGGGCCTTTCTCGGCCCTGCATCGTGAGATTGATCGGGTGTTCAACGATTTCTCGCGTGGCTTTCCCGTCTTTGGCAGGTATGCGGCGGGTGCACAAACCCCAAAAATGGATGTTAAGGACGCGAACGGCGAAATCGAAGTCACGGTCGAACTGCCGGGCATGTCCGAGAAGGATTTCGAGGTCTCGGTCGAGGGCGACCGGCTGACCGTCTCGGGCGAGAAGAAGTCCGAAACCAAGCGCGAAGAGGACGATTACCGGATCATGGAGCGCAGTTACGGAAAGTTCGCGCGGTCCGTGACGCTGCAGTTTGAGCCGGATCCGGACAAGGTGAAGGCCAGATTCGAGAAGGGTGTTCTCACCCTGGTCCTGCCGAAGCCGCCGGAGCAGGCAGCCAAGGCGAAAAAGATCGCGGTGAAATCCAAGTAGATCCGGACGGACGAAGAGCGGCGGGTTGGCCCGCCGCTCTGCATCCCCACGACAACGACGGCTCGAGGGAGGCTCCAGATGCCTGAGCAAGACACAACACAAGCGGCCTCGTCGGCCGATATCAAGAGGCTCCTCGGGCATATCGATGCCCATACGGTTGCCGAGATCCGGGCGTCTAATGCCACAATCGACGAGATCGCGGCCGCGGCGATGTATCTGGACCGATCCGAGAACCGCGCGGTCAGGCAGGCGGACCCGATGACCGGCCGGGTCCGCGAGATCTACGAACTGGTCCGCGCCGACGAAGCGCGGTTCGAGGAGAACCGCTAGGTCGTTCGCGGCGAAGGACTGCGTAGAGCGGCGAGGCCCTGGCTCGCGGCGCGTTGAGTTAGATCAATGCCGCCGCTCCGTTGTGCGGCCATGATCATCGGCAGGTTTATACCGGGCGGCGAGCAGAAGAGCGGCATGTTGGGCGATCATGGACACAGCCTTGACGAGGTGCGTGCCAGGATCGGCGACGCTTCCGGCAATGGTAATCTGCGAGACGCGGTCTATGGCGGGATCGACGGTGCTGTCACGACCTTCGCGATCGTTGCCGGCGTGGCCGGAGCCGGGCTGCCGAGCTTTGTGATCGTCACACTCGGAATTGCGAACGTCCTGGCGGACGGGTTCTCGATGGCCGCGGGCAACTACTCGGGCACCAAGTCCGATCTCGACAACCTGAAACGCCTGCGTCGGATCGAGGCGAAGCACATAGATCTCTATCCGGAAGGCGAACTTCTCGAACTGCGGGAAATTCTGCGGCGCAAGGGTTTAACTGGTGCTGTCTTGGAACAGGCGACGGCGGAGATCTCTCGAAACCGGCAAGCCTGGATCGATCTGATGCTGGTCGACGAATACGGCGTCTCGCCGGTCGATCCAGCGCCCTTGCGTGCGGCCACGGTTACGTTCTTCGCATTTCTGCTCACCGGTTTGGTGCCGCTGCTGCCGTTCATTCTTGGATGGTCCAGTGCGTTCTCGATTTCGATCGGCGCGACACTGGCGACATTCTTTGCAATCGGCGCGGCGAAAAGTGTCTGGTCGCCCACCGCTTGGTGGCGGTCAGGCTTGGAGACCTTGTTCATCGGAGGTGTGGCCGCCTGGATCGCTTATGCGGTTGGGTCGCTTTTTGACAGCGGCGCATGAAAGCGGAGCAAGTCGGCGGCACCAGAGCAGCCGCAGGTCAAGCGGCGCCGGGCGCCCGTGTGCCAATCTAGCCGCCTGGTGACGCTGGGGCGGCGAGATCGGTGGCACCGCTAGGAGATTGGTCAGGGCCAAGGGCGGCGATGGCCGGTGTATCCAGCCGGGATCTGAGCTGCTCACGCACATCGCGCCAGCGGAAGCGGATCGAGTTCCGAACGATCTCGGAATCGAGCGCCTTGAATTCGTCGACGACGGGGGCAAAACGGATCAGGTCGTCGAGGCTCGCCGCGAACGCCCGCTCTCCATTCGATGCGCCGCGCCAAAGCATCTTCTCGATCCGTGACTCGAAGTCGGATTTTGCTTGAGCCGGGATCAACCTTTGCTCTTCAGCCGGAACGCCGGCTTCCACGGCGGCGCCGAAAACCGCCCGTGCGAGCCTGCGCGCTTGTTCGTCATCTATGTCTTCGCGGTCCACGACCAGACCCACGCCAAAAACCGTGAGATCGCCGACGCAAGACGCAAACAGCTTGGTCGCAGATTCATGAATGACGCGCGAAAACTCGTCATTTTCGAAAAAATCGCGGAAGCGCGTGCCCATCCGTGTCTTCAAATACCCATAGAGTGACGTTTGCGCCACATATGCCGAGCGCGTTGAAACGAACTCGACAAGTTCTTCAAAAGTCTCAACTTTTCTGGATCCAAAGCGATGCCGGAGGGCCATCTGAACGATGCCGGTCAGCAATTGCAGTACGGATTTCATGTCATGACCCGGGGCTCATTCGCCGTTTGGCCAACACGATTTTTGTCTTGATGACAAGAGCCAATCATATTTGCTAAAGTTTTTGCGCAAAAACATGACAAAAACAACAAAGTGCGCCGCTCAAGCGGCGCCGTGAAAGGGGGAAGTCAGTGACTGAAGACAAACATGAGAAGCGCAGAATTCACTGGGAGAAGACCCGAACAACGACCTTCATTGTGTTGGTGATCTGGTTTGTCTTCGCCTTTATCTTGCCGTGGTTTGCTAAGGATCTCAATGCGATGAGCTTCCTTGGGTTCGAGCTGGGCTACTACTTCGTCGTCCAAGGGTCGCTGATCGTCTTTGTTCTGCTGATTCTATTCCAGAACCTGAGACAGGATGCGATCGACGACGAATACGGGTCCGGAAATTAAGGGGGGCGCACAAATGTCAGTCGAAGAATCAGATCGCAGTAGGAGCTTTCTAGACAATCTCGGCAAGGTCTACGGCGTCTACACGCTGGGTTTCCTGGGATTCTTCATCCTCATGGCGATCTTGGAGCAATTGGGTGCGGGCGCCAGAACTATCGGCATCCTGTTCCTTCTCTTCACGATCGTGATCTATGCCGGCATCGGGTGGCTCTCTCGGACGAGCCAGGTCGATGCATATTACGTGGCGGGCCGTCAGGTTCCCGCGCTCTATAACGGCATGGCGACCGCCGCGGACTGGATGTCCGGTGCGTCGTTCGTCGCGCTGGCGGGCGGGATCTATTTTGGCGGCTATCCGTATCTGGGCTTTGTCATCGGTTGGACCGGCGGCTATGTGCTGGTCAATTCGCTGATGGCGCCGTATCTTAGAAAGTTCGGCTGCTACACGGTTCCGGACTTCATCGGCACCCGGTATGGTGGAAACTTGGCCCGTTTCCTGGCGGTCCTGGTCCTGGTGGTCGCGTCGTTCACCTATGTGACGGCGCAGATCAACGCCACCGGCACGATCGCCTCGCGCGCGCTGGGCATTCCGTTCGGCGTCGGTGTGTGGTTCGGCCTGCTGGGCATTCTGCTCTGCTCGATGCTGGGCGGTATGCGCGGCGTGACCTGGACGCAGGTGGCCCAATATATCGTGCTGATCATCGCCTATCTGGTGCCGGTGATCTGGATGTCGAACGTCCAGGGCTTCGGCGTCATCCCGCATTTCAGCTATGGGGACGCCGCGCAGCGGATCGCCGAGCTGGAAGCGCAGATCGGTCTCCAGCCCGCGGCCGAGGCCGTGGCCGGCGTCAGGGTGCTGACGACGCCGCACTTCGATCCGCAGGGCGGGCTCGACTCGTGGAAGTTCGTGACCCTGGCGTTCGCCATGATGACCGGAACGGCATCCTTGCCGCACATTCTGATGCGCTATTTCACCACGCCATCGGTGCGCGCGGCGCGAAAGTCGGTCGGCTTCTCGCTGTTCTTCATCTTCCTGCTCTACTTCACCGCGCCGGCGCTGGCGACGCTGACCAAGCTGCAGCTGCTGGATCCGACGCTGCCGACGGCGGTGGTCGGACAGGCCTTCGACACTGTTGCCAACCTCGAATGGGTGAAGAACTGGAGCGCGGTCGGAATGCTTGCCGTTCAAGACCAGAACGGGGATGGGATCGTTCAGTTGAACGAATTCTTCATGCGACCGGACATCGTCGTGCTGGCAACGCCCGAGATTGCCGGATTGCCCTATGTGATCTCTGGCCTGGTGGCCGCGGGTGGCATGGCGGCGGCGATGTCGACCGCTGACGGCCTGCTTCTGGCGATCGCCAATGCGTTGAGCCATGATCTCTACTACAAGATCATCGACCCGAAAGCGGATACTCGGATCCGGCTGATCGTCGCCCGCGTCCTGCTGATCGTGATCGGAGCGGCGGGCGCCTTGGTGGCCAGCATGAAGCTGACCGGTATCCTGGGTGCTGTCGCTTGGGCGTTCTGTTTCGCTGGGTCCGGGCTCTTCTTCCCGCTCGTGCTGGGCATCTGGTGGAAGAGGGCGAACAGGGCCGGTGCGATTGCCGGCATGATCTTCGGCTTCGGCTCAGGCTCGTGGTATCTCTACATGGTCTATAATGGCTTGATGGAGCCCTGGCTCGGGGTCGACCATCTGCGCTTCAGCGTGATCGGCATGCCGGTCAGTCTGATCGCGATGGTGGTGGTCAGCCTGATGACCGCCGAGCCCGATGAGGAGATGCAGGCGATGGTCGACGAGGTGCGGGATCCGACCGGTCCCACGATCCTCGGCCAAGAGCACTGATCCTGGTCACACCGACGATCGAGGGCGGGAGCTTCTCCCGCCCTCGACTCTGTTAGGGCCCCCAGCAGGACCTTCCCGATGAGCGCCTTCCCGATTTGGCTGATCGCCCTGGACTACATCATGGGCGCGATCATGTGGACCCTGATCGGCCGCGCGGCGATGAACGTGTTCCTGCCGATCGATTCAGGCTTCTTCTTCATGCGGATGTTCGTGAAGGTGACCGAGCCGTTCATGAAGCTTTTCAAGCCAGTGACGCCCAGCTTTCTGCTCGATCCCATGATCCCCCTCTACGTCGCATGGTTCTTTTATATGTTCAGATTTTACCTGATGCCTTGGCTGCTGGGGTATTCGGTGATGGGGATGCTGTCGTTCCCTCTCGAAAGCGATATCGCCAGGGGTCTCTATGCGATCTTCGGCTGAGCGCCGGGCCCCTCACAGGATGCCTTCGCGGACGATTTGCACGGCGTCCAATGCCCGTCGGACCGCATCTTTCAACTCATTCAAGGCCGGTTTGTCGAAACGGCGCGGGTCTACCTTTGGGCCCGGACTGCGGCCACGCTCAACATCGGCGATCTGCTGATCTAGGATTGCCGCAAGGATAATTTGATGGGCGTGTTCCAGCGCTTCGGCCTGAGCGTCCGAGATCTTACCCGCCGCCGCGGCCGCCCGGAACCGCGCCGCGGTGCTGCGTGCCGGTGAATTGGCCTTGATCGACAGGATGCGGGCCACCGAGACCAGTGGGAACAACCCCCGCAGCTTCAGATCCACCCGCCCATCATCCCCGGTCTGAAACCCGCCGAAAAGACCCAGTGGCGGGCGCCAATCCGCCATCGTCCCCTCCAGCGCCCGCAAAAAACTCGGCGCCCTGCTGCCCACCTCGTAGGCATGTTCCCAGACCTCTTGCCCCAGGGCCTCTTGCCCGTGAACTGTCAGGGCATCGAAGAAGATATCGACATTCAGCAGATCGGCGGGGTTCTGACGGTTGACCCAATGCGTGATCTCGTCTCGCCAACCACCGGTGCTGCGGCGCCAGGCGGCGTTCTTGCCCATGACGCCGCCCTTGCAATAGACCACGCCGACACCGTCCAGGATATCTGCAATCCCCTCGCCGAGGGCCGTGAACCAGGCATCCGCCTCGGGCGAGACCTCTTCGGCGCCGATTACGATGGCGTTGTCCTGGTCCGCGGCGATCAGGCTTTCACCCCGGCCCGCCGAACCCAGGACCAGCACCGCGTAGAGGTGGGGCGCTGCGCCCTTGCCCTCTGATTGCAGCCGCTCTTCGGTCAGGATTGCCGCTTTGCGCGTCAGCGCGCATATCTCGGCGCTTATGACACCCGCGATAGCGCCCGCCCGAAGGTCCTGGTCGAGCAGCGACCGTGCGACGGTCGAGACCTTGGACCAAGGCGCGCCAAGATCGGCAGCGTCCTCGGCCGCTTCTATCTCGTCGCCCAGCGCCATCGCGGCGCTCGCCCTGTGACGCAACAGGTTGCGGGTCGTGACCGCACCGACCAGAGCGCCGGTGCGATCCACGACGCCCAGGTGCCGGATGTTCATCCGTTCGATCCGCCCGATGGCGCGATACAGGGGGTCGTCCACATCCACGCTTTGCAGCGGCGCGCTCATGATCTCGGCGAGGTTCAGCGCAAAGCCGCCCGCGTTGTCCGCGGCCAACGCCCGCAGCATGTTGCGCTCGGTCGCGATCCCAATCCGGTCGCCGTCCTCGACGAAGACCGAGCTGATCCCCTTTTCGAGCAAGACTGACAGAGCTTCACGGACTGTGAAAGCACCGGGAACGACGGCCGGAGGCGCGGACATGACATCCGAGATGCGATGCGCGAAGGCATAACTGTCGAGCATCAATCTCGGCGCCGCCTTCCCGGTCGCGGAACCCGCCGCCAGCCCCTGCGGCGTCGCCTCACGGGCCAAAACGGCCTGACATGCCGCCTCGGCCTCGGCGAGGGTGCGGATATTCCTCTCGCGCAGCTTCGGGATCAGTTGGATGAAGACCTCTGATGTGGCGACCGCATCGCCCATCGCGGTATGCCGCCCTTCGATATCGATCTCCAGCCAGGCGCAGAGGGCATCGAGGCTGTAATCGGCGAGCGAAGGCGCGATCGCGAGCGCCAGCGGGCGGATATCCAAAGCGCGTGGCACCGGCCAGGAAAACTCGGCCCGCGAGGCCTCACGGGCCAGAATCTCCAAATCAAAGGCGATCGAGTGGCCGATCACGACGCGCGACCCGACGAAGGCGGCAAGATCGGTGACCGCCTGTGCGGGCGCGGGTGCCCCGGCGAGGTCCGCATCGTGGATGCCATGGATCGATGACGCGATGGGCGGGATTGCCACGCCCGGATTCACGAGCGTCTCGAACCGGTCGTCGGATTGAATCTCGCTCCCTCGCAGCCCGACCGCCCCGATCTGGACGACCCGGTCCTTGGTCGCATCCAGGCCTGTCGTCTCTGTATCCAGCGAAACGGCGTTCAGCGCGGTGAGCGGCGTCGCATTTGGGATCCCTGACATTCCTTCACCGTGGCAGCGGTATGGGCCGGGAACCATCGCACCGGTTTTGGCGTATGTTTCCCATCGTCGATGATGGGGAATTCGATCGATCGAGGCAATGGACGAGAAACCGCCTTCCCGGGGCAATGAGAAAGCCGCGGCGCCCGGCTAAGGGGTTCGGCCTTTCCAGGTGCATTCACTGACCAAATGACCGAAAAACGGTTGCAAATATCCAACTTATAAAGCATAATAAATAGGAATCGTATACCATTATAAAGACTCAAAAACTGATAATTGGCAGGCTGGCATCAGTTAATAGTAAGTGCGAAGACCAACGTTACTTAACTATTACGTAGAACCGCTCAACAAGAATACAACTTGGAATTGTCCCTTGCGTGAAAGCGGGGGTCGGGAGGGTTTGGTATGAACGGTCTCCGGTCAGCAGATGCGGGCTTGCGCGGCTTCTCCTCGGCAATTGCCGTGGGGCGGGCGCAGCACGCGGCCTGGGACAGCCCTCAGCCAAGCAAAAAGACGGAAAGCCGGACAAGGCGGGCATCAGATCCGCTTGGGCGCGTGGCGGCCATTCCGAATCCCCACCGATCGCTCCGGGCGCGGATTCCTGCCGCCGGAGGCGATCGCAAGCAAGGATACCCCCATGTCCTTCCGATCTTTTCTCTGCGCCGACCAGAGGGGTGGGATCACCCCCCTGATGCTCGTTCTTTTCATCGGGCTGATCCTGACGACCGGGATCGCTCTCGACCTTGCGCGCTACGAGTCCGAGCGGTCGGATCTTCAGAACGCCCTTGATCGTGGCGCACTTGCCGCCGCCTCGCTCTCGCAGACACTGGATGTCGAGACGACGGTGAACGAGTACCTCGACACAAGGATGCTGTCGCGCGAACCGCTTTCGGTCTCTGTCATTTCGCAGGACGCGATCGATGCCCGCCGCGTCGATGCCAGCGCGATCTACGACATGGACACCACCTTCCTGCGCATGGCGGGAATGAGCGATATGAGCGTGCCGGCGGTCTCGGCCGCGGCTCAGCAGACCGAGCATCTTGAGGTTTCGCTCGTGGTCGATATCTCGGGCTCAATGGCGCGCGAGTTCACCGGTGGCACTGCATTCAAACGGCTTGATGTGCTTCGCAGCTCGGCCCGGAATTTCGTCGATGCGGTGCTGACACCCTCGGCGATCCCGACCACGACCATGTCGCTGGTGCCCTATTCGGGGCAGGTCAATGCGGGCGTGATGTTCGACTATTTCAACAACGGCCGGGTACACACCTACTCCTCCTGCACCGAATTCGTTTCGGAGGATTTCGATACGACCGCATTGCCGGCCGCGAATGCGCGTGCCCAGGTGCCACATTTCCAGTGGTTCACCTTCGAAGGCGGCCGCGGGCATGCGGCGGATTGGGGCTGGTGCCCCAGCGACGACCAGTCGATCGTGCCGCTGTCGAATGATCCGGACGCCCTAAAAGCCCAGATCACCGGGCTGATCGGCCATGACGGCACCGGCACCCCGAACGGCATGAAATGGGGGCTGGGCTTGCTCGATCCCACGACACAGACCCTGACCCAGAATCTGGTCACGGCCGGGGCCGTGAATACGGACTTTGCCGACCGGCCGGTCGCTTACAACACGCCCGATACGCTGAAAGTCCTGGTCGTCATGACCGATGGCAATATCCGTTATCAGCAACGGCCCGGCCCGCAATATTACAATTCGCAGAGCGACCGCGTCTATCTGGCCAACAACAGGCTCAGCAGCAGCCGCGCGACGCTCCAAAACAGCAGTCAGCGCAACGCGGACGAGGCGCTGCAGTCAAACCGTTTTCTTGCTCTCTGCTCGCTTGCCAAGCAGAGCGGCGTGATCGTCTTCACCATCGGGTTCGATATCAGCATCGGCTCGGATGCCTATAGCGAGATGCGGGCCTGCGCCAGTTCGCCGAGCCATTTCTACGATGTGGACGGGCTGGACCTGGACGCGGCGTTCCAGCAGATCGCGACCAACATCACCAAGCTGAAACTGGTGCTGTGATGATCGCGCGCGCTGCCATATGGCCCCGCCTCAGCGCCTTTTGCCGCGACGACGGAGGCAATGCGACCATCGAGTTCGTCGTCCTAATGCCCTTCCTGCTGACCATGATCTTCTCGATGGCCGAGGCGGGTGTGCTGATGACGCGCACAGTGATGCTGGATCGGGGCATGGATATCGCGATCCGCGATATTCGCCTAGGCCTGACCCCCGGCATCAGCCATGACGAGTTCCGGCAGAAGATCTGCGAGGCCGCCTTCCTGCTGACCACGTGCAACGAGGCGGTCCTGCTGGAGCTGACCCCGGTGGCCGATGCGGCTAGCTTCCCAAGCGGAGAGGTCAACTGCGTTGACCGGACCGAGGAGATCGAGCCGACGGTTACGTTCGTTCCGGGCGCGCGCTCCGAGATCATGTTCGTGCGCGCCTGTCTGATCGTCGATCCGATCTTTCCGGGATCGGGTTTGGGCGCCGTCCTGCCGGTCGATGCAAGCGGAGGATACGCCATCGTTGTCCAGACCGCGTTCATGAACGAGCCGGAATAGGGAGGTTTCGATGCAGCCACATCAGACTGCCCTCCGGCGCTGGGCCGGTGATGAGTACGGATCGATCACGGTTGAATTCGTGATCTGGATGCCGCTTCTCGCCTTCTGGTTCGTCGTCAGCGTCGCCTTCTTCGATGCCTATAAAAGCCGCAGCGACGCCTCGAAAACCGCGCATACCATCACCGATCTGATTTCGAGGCAGGTCGATGTGGATGAGGCCTTTCTCGACGAGCTTTTCGCGCTCAAGGGCAAGCTGCTGCCAAGGGTTCCAGCGAATGCACTAATGCGGATCTCGAGCATTCAATACGACATCAATAACGATGAGTATCAGGTGGTCTGGTCCTCGGTCCGGGGCAGCGCGCTGCCGCTCACCGATATCGAAGTCCCGATTGCCCTGCTGCCGCAGATGGCGCACCTGGACAGCGTAATTCTGACCGAACTCTCGGTGCCCTACCAGCCGTTCACCAGCTGGGCAGGCATTGATGTCACCGATTGGGATTTCGCAATCGTCAGCCGCCCGCGCTTCGTAACAGCGATCGTCAAGACTGACTAAGCCGCCAAATATAAACGACAGTTGGGTTGGCTGGGGCGGCAGGATTCGAACCTGCGCATGGCGGTACCAAAAACCGCTGCCTTACCACTTGGCTACGCCCCATCGCGGGCGAAATCTAGTCGCGGCGCCGCCACGCGGCAAGCCCTGACGTCGCACAGATCACCTGGCATCGACAAACGTGCATATTGCAGCCAATCTGGGCGCCCGGAGGCGCCGCCCAGGCGGCGTGAGACGCGGCGGAATGCGGGGTGGCAGGTGGCTCAGGCTACATTGTCGATCGAGAAAGGGACCGAGGGCGCCGTCCTGCAGGTCTCGGGCGCTCTGGTGGTCGCCGCGCTCGGTCGGATTGAGCGCGCGATGCCCAGCCTGCCGGAGTCTGGTGCGCTTAAACTCGATCTCTCGCGGCTCGAAGCGCTTGATACCGCCGGTGCGTGGTTTCTGACACAGCTCATCCGGCGGCTGGAGCGCGAGGGGGCGACGGTCTCGATCGAGGGTGCGACCGGGGCGCAGCACGCGCTTTTGGCGACAGTCGCCGAAAATCTGGACGTCGGCGACCGCGAGGACGAGCGCGCGCGCGGGCTTTTGGCATGGCTGGCCCGGCTGGGAGAGTCAACAGCCGGGGCCTATCAGGTTTTTGTCGAGCTTATGGGCTTCCTTGGGCTGATCATCGCGCGTCTGGTCCGCACCCTGGTGCAGCCACGTCGATTGCGCCTGACGTCTCTGGTTCATCATATGCAGGAGGCGGGTCTGAACGCCGTGCCGATCGTCGCGCTGATGGCGTTTCTGATCGGCGTCGTGCTGGCCTTCCAGGGGGCCGCTCAGCTTCGACAATTCGGCGCCGAGGTCTTCGTCGTCGACCTGATCGCGATCTCGGTGCTGCGCGAGTTGGGGATCCTGCTGACCGCGATCATCGTGGCGGGCCGCTCGGGTTCAGCCTATACCGCCGCGATCGGCTCGATGAAGCTGCGCGAGGAGATCGATGCCATGCGCACGCTGGGTCTCGATCCAGCCGAGGTTCTGGTCGTGCCTCGCGTGCTGGCACTGCTGTTCATGCTGCCGATCCTGGGCATGATCGCGAATTTCGCCGGGCTGCTCGGTGGTATCCTAATGTCCTGGATCGAGCTTGGGGTCTCGCCCGGAATGTTCGTGACCCGGCTGCACCAGAACACCGATATCTGGCATCTGGCAATCGGGATGATCAAAGCGCCGTTCTTTGCCGTCATCATCGGCGTGATCGGCTGTTTCGAGGGGATGCGGGTCTCGGGCAGCGCCGAGTCGGTCGGCAGGTTGACCACCACCTCGGTGGTGCTGGCCATTTTCACGGTGATCGTGGCCGACGCCATCTTTTCGGTCTTCTTCGCGGAGCTGGGGGTGTGAGCGCCGAGACGGTCATCGAGGTGCGCGGGCTGGTGAACCAGTTTGACACGCAAGTCGTGCATGACCGGCTTGATCTCGACGTCTACCGGGGCGAGGTTTTGGGCGTCGTCGGCGGCTCGGGTTCCGGCAAATCCGTGCTGCTTCGCTCGATCGTCGGCCTGATCAAGCCGAAGGCCGGTCATATCAGCGTCTTCGGCACCGACGTGTTAACCGCGCCCGAAGCCGAGCGGCGCGAGTTGGAGAAGCGTTGGGGCGTGCTGTTCCAGGACGGGGCCCTCTTTTCGTCACTGACGGTGCTGCAGAACGTGACGGCACCGATGCGCGAACATTTGGACCTCAGCCCACAGACGCGCGATGCACTGGGCGCCCTCAAGATCTCGATGGTCGGGCTTCCGGCGAACGCCTGCGGCAAGTTTCCGTCCGAGCTTTCGGGCGGCATGCGCAAGCGCGCGGGGCTGGCGCGCGCCCTGGCCCTCGACCCGGAAATTGTGTTCCTGGACGAGCCCACGGCGGGGCTCGACCCGATCGGCGCGTCCGCCTTCGACGAGTTGATCGGCCAGCTTCAGCAATCCTTGGGACTGACCGTTTTCATGGTCACCCACGATCTGGACAGCCTGCATGCGATCTGCAACCGGATCGCGGTCCTCGCGGACAGGAAAGTCTTGGTCACCGGGACCATGGAAGACATGATGAAGGTGGACCATCCATGGGTTCGCGAATATTTCCATGGTCCAAGAGCGCGTGCCGCGCTTGCGACGGCATAGGGGAGCGGGATGGAGACACGGGCCAACTACGTGCTGATCGGCGCCTTCACGCTGGTGGGCATCCTGGCCGCGCTGGGCTTCTTCCTGTGGCTCGCCAAGGTCGAGGTTGACCGGCAATACGCCTATTACGACATCCTTTTCGACAGTGTCTCGGGCCTCGGCGAGGCAGGGGACGTGCGCTATAACGGCTTGCCCGTGGGCCAGGTGACGCGCCTCTCGTTGGATCAGGATGATCCCAGCAAGGTGCGCGTCCGGATTGAAATTGGCGCCGAGGTTCCGGTCAAGGAAGATACAATCGGAACGCTTGAATTACAGGGCGTTACAGGCGTTTCTTATGTTTCCCTCTCAGGTGGCACGCCTGGATCCCGCCTGCTGCGCGAGGCCTCGGACCAGCGCATTCCAGTGATCGCCTCCCAGCCCTCGGCGGTTCAGACCCTCTTCGAGGGCATCCCGGCGGTGATGAACGAGGCGGTGGCCTTGATCAAGCACCTGAACGAAGTGGCGGGCCCCGAGAACCGCGATGCGGTCAACCGGATGCTGGGCAATCTGGAGCGCGCCTCGGGCAATCTCGACCAAGCGTTGAAGGATTTCTCGGCCCTGTCTGCCGATCTCTCGGCGGCCTCGGCCACCATCGCTGGCTTTACTGGCCGGCTCGATGGGGTCGCGGATGCTGCGGTCACGACCCTGAACACGACCGACGACACTCTCAAGACTGCCCGCGCCGCGCTCGAGAAGGCCCAGCCGATGATCGAGAACGCGACCGACGCGCTGGCCAGCGCCCGCGAGGGGATCGACAGCGCGGACGCATTGATGAACAGCGATCTGCCTAAACTGATCGTCCAGCTCGAGGCGACGGCAACGGCGGTCCAGACCGTGGTCAATGAACTCGGCGGCAAGACCGATGGCGTGATCGCCAAGATAAATACCGTCGGCGACCGGGCGATCGCGCGCCTTGACCAGGCCGAGGCGACGCTCGCCAAGCTCGATACCGCGCTCGACACCGCCACGGCCACCATGGCCGCGATCGGCGATACGGCGCGTAGCGTCGATGAACTCGCCAAGGGCGATGCAGCGGCGCTGGTGGCCGAGGCGCGCCAGGCGGTGACTGGCATCAATACGGCGGTAACTGCCGCCAACAAGGTGATGAGCGATGACCTGCCGGTCATCATCGCCGACATCAAATCGACCGTCAGCCGCGTCGACCAGGCGGTCGCGACGACCGCCGCCGATATCTCGGGCGCGTCCGGGCGCCTGGAGGGGATCGTCGCCAACGCCGACGGGGCGATTGTGGCCGCGACTGAAACGTTCCGAAACGCCAACACCACGCTTTCTGCCGTTACCCGCACGCTCGACAATGCCGAGGGAACATTGGGCGCCGCCGAAAAGACCTTCACCGGCATCAACCGGATCCTGGATGAGGAGGCCGAGGCGATCATCGCCGATATCCGCACCAGCGTGACCAGCCTTAGCGGCGCGGTTGACCGGGTTTCGGCGGACCTGCCCCAGGTCACGTCCGATCTGCGCAGCACCCTCGCACGGACCTCACAATTCGTCGCCAACCTCGACAGTTTGGTCGTCGACAATTCCGACCAGATCGAGGCATTCATGCAGGCAGGTTTGCCGCAATTCGTCCGCTTCGTGCAGGAGGGCAGCCGCTTGATCCAAAACCTGCAGCGTCTGACCACCAAGATCGAGAGCAACCCGGCCCGGTTCCTGCTGGGGACCCAGGCCCCGGAATTCAGGAACTGATCCATGCCGCGTCTCTCGCCTCTTCGCCTTGTCCTGGCCGCTGGCGCCGTCTCGGCGCTGATGGGCTGCGAGGGGCTGACCACGCTCAAGACCGTGACCCAGCCGACCGACCTCTATGACCTGACGCCAAAAAGCACGTTCGATCCGAGCCTGCCGACCATATCGGCGCAGGTGGTGGTAGAAGAGCCAACCGCGGCAAGCTCGGTCAACACCGATCGGATCGCGGTCAAGCCGAACCCCTATCAGGTGCAGTATTTCCCGGATGCCAGTTGGGTCGACCGGGCGCCGCTCTTGGTCCAGACCATGCTGCTCGAGTCGTTCGAGAACACCGGCAAGGTGGGCGCTGTGGGCCGCCAGGCAATCGGGTTGAACGCGGATTACACGCTTGTCACTGATCTGCGCGAGTTCCAGGCGCGTAGTGATACCGATGGCAGTGCTGCCTTGGAGATCGTGGTTCAACTCAACATGAAGATCGTGCAAGAACCCCGTGGCCTGATCGTCGCCTCGCGGTCCTTCGCCTACGAGGCGCCGTCGCCGACCACCCAGATGACGGATGTGGTCGAGGCCTTCGACGTCGCCTTGGGCAAGACCATGGGCCGCGCGGTCGATTGGGCGGTGCGCCAGATCGCCCGGATCGAAAGCGACCGGTGAGCGAGGACGACCCGGCGCCACACGAGATTGTCGAGGCTCCAGTTCAGGTCCGGCGTATTGTGAGAGTTAATCCTCGACCGGGCCGTCCCTGGTCCAGTCATAGAGCCCCTGATCGCGCTCGCGCACCGCCTGCTTCCAGCCCACCTCCTCGGCACGTCGCTTGAACGTCAGCCCTTCGGGGGAGTGACGGGTGATGCCGTCAAAGATGGTCGCCAGACGCTGGGTTTGCATCAGGCCGGTTGCCTCGATCGCCTGGTTGATCACCATCTTCTGCATGGCAAGCTGGTTGATGGGTACCGTCGCCATCCGGGCGGCCAGCGCCTCGACTTCGTCGTCGAGCAAGTCCTCGGGCACGGCTTTGAGCACCAGCCCCATCTCGGCCGCCTCGCGGCCCGTGATCCGGTCGCCCGTGAACAGCATCCGCTTAGCCTTCTCGGCCCCCAGCCGGTAGACCCACATCGCGGTTGTCGGGCAGCCCCATACCCGGGCCGGCATGTAGCCGATCTCGGCCGCCTCGCCCATGATCGTCAGGTCCGCGCAGAGCGCGATGTCCGATCCGCCAGCGACTGCAAAGCCATGCACCTTGCAGATCACCGGCTTCATCGCGCGCCAGATCGACATGAAATGCTGCGTATTCGCCCACATAAACCGGTAGTCCTTGACCGGATCCCAGGGCATCGCTTGGGTCACTTGATTGGCGACATCGCCCTCGGCGTAGTGCGCCAGATCGTAGCCCGCGCAGAATGCGCGTCCGGCCCCGGCGAGGACAATCACATGAACGTATGGGTGCGCATCCGCCTCGGCCACCGCGGCGGCGAGCTCGGCAGGTAGGTCATCGTCGATCGCGTTCAGGACTTCTGGGCGATTCAGCGTGATCCGCCCGATCCGCCCGTCACGCTCGAACAGGACCTTCGGCATGGAAAACCGCGCCGGCGCGGATTACTGGGATTCCGCCGGGGGCAGGGTCTCGGCCGGGGGCAGGATGTCGCCGCTATCCGGATCGGTGGTCAGCTCCGGCAGCGGGATCGCTCCGGCGCCTTCCTGCTGGAACTGGTCGAGGATCGAGCCTGTCCCGGCGCCACCGGCCAGCATGGTCAGGATCATCGAGGTGCAAAGGAATCCGATCGCCAGCACCCAGGTGATCTTGCTCAGCGCCGTCGCCGCGCCCCGTTGCGAGACCAGGCCACCGCCGCCTCCGCCGATGCCAAGCGCGCCGCCTTCCGAGCGCTGCAACAGAACGACGCCGATCAAGCAGACCGCGATGATCAGGTGGACAATCAGGACGACATTCTGCATCTGCATTCGCTCCGGTGCATTTCGCTGCGGGTTCTATCCAGTTGGGGGCGGGATGTCGATTGGAAAAGGGAGGAATGTTGGCGGCGCGTGAATGCACAAAAATAAATCCGGCGGCGCTGGAGACGCCGCCGGATCACTACACTTTACCTCGTGCCGAGGGGTTTGCAGCCCGGGACGGTGCAGGTGACGCCTGCCGTCGTGTTGGGGTTCTTGGGCTGCACCTCCGAAACCGGAGGAACAAGAAACGTCGGTTACTCTACAGCGTTGTTAAACAACAGCGTCACCTTCCCACCCTGGTCTGTTCTTGGGCCGCCGGCAGGACAATACAACTCTAGAATCATAAGCCCCACATGAGCTAACCCGTAGGTTGAAGATCGGCCATCTAAGAAAATTTGTCAAGAATGCGGCAGGCTCACGGATGCGCGGACAAGGGGCGTTTGGCTGTGTTCGGCGTAAAAAAATGGCCCGCTTCTAGGAAGCGGGCCATGATGCCGGTGGAGGCATCAGTGGTGCGGCTCTCTTGGGGGGAAGAAGAGCCGCACCGGGTTCAGTCGGCCGGTGGGGTGTCGGCCAGGACTTTCGCTGGTATGCATTTGACGATTTCCAAAATTGGATCCGTCTTTAGGGTGAATTGACCGGCGGTATTCTTGCCGCCAGGCGCACCCTGGTTCACAACCCTCCCAACGCTACTCATTGGCACATCCATTTACTCAACATTCTATCTGACTTTTACTCGTTTCACGTTACGCCAACTTCAGGCAATCACACAGATACTCGACGACACACATCACACTTACACTTCACGCGCATCAGCCGTTTGGGACAGGGCGGAGATCAACGTGATCTCCCTGGCTAATGCATCATTAGAAAAACTGAAAAGGCGATTTGCCGCAAGGGGAATCTGCCCCGGTTGTCCATTTTTTGCCCCAATTCGGCGGGGCTGTCGTGCTGTGGTGGTGAACGGCTTTCCAGTCTCAACCAGGAGGCGATTAGTGTGTCTGGCGAGCGCCACTTTCAGGCGATTCTGACCCGCCCACGCTCCCTTGGAAGCAAAATAGCCGCCCTGCCGGGCGGCTACTTGATTCGGATCAATTCGTGGTTTGGCAGAAATGCGGGGGAGGACTAGCCACCCATGGTCTTCGCGACCTCGGCCGCGAAATCCTCGGTTTCTTTCTCTACCCCCTCGCCAACCGCGAGGCGCACGAAACCCGAGACCGCGATCGGCGCACCGGCGCTTCCCTCGGCCTCGTTGACCGCCTTTTCGACGCTCAAGTCCGGGTTCACCACGAAGGGCTGCTTCATCAAGCAGACCTCCTGGAAGAATTTGTTCATCCGGCCCACGATCATCTTTTCGATGACATTGTCGGGCTTCCCGGATTCGCGCGCCTGCTCAGTCAGGACTTGTTTCTCGCGCTCGACGAGCGTCGGGTCCAGGTCGTCCACATCAAGCGAGGCCGGGTTCGACGCCGCCACATGCATGGCGATCTGCTTGCCGACCCCAGCAACCGCGGCCTCGTCGCCATCCGAGTTCAGCCCGACCAGGACCCCGATCTTGCCCATCCCTGGGGCGGCGGCGTTGTGGACATAGCTCGAGACCACGCCCGCTTCGATTCGCGAGAAGCGGCGCAGCGTCAGATTCTCTCCGATCGTCGCAACGGCATCGGTAATTGTCTCGGCAACGGTCTTGCCGCCCATATCGGCGGCCTTCAAGGCTTCGACGTCGCCGGTGACACCCAAAGCCATCTTGGCGATGGCGCCGACCATCGATTGGAATTCCGGGTTGCGGGCCACGAAGTCGGTTTCGGAGTTCACCTCGACGGCGACACCGACGCCGCCTTCGACGGCGACGGCGACCAGGCCTTCGGCGGCTGTGCGCCCGGCCTTCTTGTCAGCCTTGGCCAGACCCTTGACCCGCAGCAGGTCGATCGCGGCCTCCATGTCGCCGCCGGTCTCGGTCAGCGCCTTCTTGGCGTCCATCATGCCCGCGCCGGTCTTGTCGCGGAGCTCCTTCACCATGCTCGCGGTAATCGTCATTTTAGTCTCTCCATATCTCGGCCGCGCCAGTTACCCGGCCGCGGCCCCATGTCTCTAACGGATCAGGGTGACGGCGCAGCAAAACGCCGCGCCGCGAATGGCACGATCAGCCTGCGGCTTCTTTCTTGGAGTCGCCGTCGGGACTTTCCTCGGCAGCGCTCTCGTCCGCCGGGGCTTTCTCGACAGGCGTTGTTTCGTCAGGCGTCTCTTCAGCCGTGGTCTCCTCAGCCGCTGCCTCCTCGGCGGCGGGCGCCTCTTCGACCGCGGCTTCCTCGGCGGCAGGCGCCTCCTCAACCGCAGGCGCCTCGGCGGCGGCAGCGTCGTCGGTTGCCGTCTCAGCAGGGGCCTCCGCTTCCGCTGCGGGCGCCTCGGCAGGCGCCGTCTCAGCGACCTCTTCGACCGGCGCATCCTCCAGTTCGCCTAGGTCAAAGCCCGCAGCGCCCAGCTGGCTCGCCATACCGTCGATCACCGCGCGGGCCGCCAGGTCGGTATAAAGCGCGATCGCCCGGCTGGCGTCGTCATTGCCGGGGATCGGATAGTCGACCCCGTCCGGGTCCGAGTTCGTGTCCAGGATCGCGACCACGGGAATGCCCAGCTTCCGCGCCTCGGCGATCGCCAGATCCTCCTTGTTGGTATCGATCACAAACAGCATGTCGGGAACACCGCCCATCTCGCGGATGCCGCCCAAGCTCGCTTGAAGCTTTGAACGCTCGCGCTCGAGGTTCAGCCGTTCCTTCTTGGTAAAGCCCTCGGCCCCGCCGTCGAGCTGCTCGTCCAGCGATTTCAGCCGGTTGATCGAGTTCGACACGGTCTTCCAGTTGGTCAGCGTGCCGCCCAGCCAGCGGTGGTTCATGAAATACTGGGCCGAACGCTCGGCCGCCTCGGCAAGCGGCTGGGCCGCCTGGCGCTTGGTGCCGACGAACAATATCCGCCCGCCCTTGGCGACGCAGTCGCGCATCGCCTGCAAGGCCGCGTCCATCAGCGGCACGGTCTGAGTCAGATCGACGATGTGGATCCCGTTCCGGTCGCCATAGATATAGCGGCCCATCTTGGGGTTCCAGCGATGCGTTTGGTGTCCGAAGTGAACGCCAGCCTCTAAGAGCTGACGCAAAGAAAAGTCAGGCAGAGCCATCCCATAGTTCCTTTCCGGTTTCGCCTCGGCAGGGGTGAAAGCGTTTACCCAACCGGCGGACCGTCCGGGGATGTCTCTCCCGAAGGCCCAAACCCTGCCTGCGGATTTAGGTGGAGCGGCGTATAGCGGGGATAGCGCGGCGGCGCAAGAGGGGCAGCCGCGACTAGTTGCCCTTCTTGGATTTGGTGTGCGGCACCGGCGACCACTGGCCCCGGGCGGCATTGACGCCGGTCGCGCCATTCATAATCTCGCTTGAGATTTGCCGTGCGATGGGCATCGCTTCCGAGGCCGGCATGCCCGGCGCCAGGCGCGGGTCGAAGAGCATACGCAACAGCCGCTCGTCATGCTCGGTCAGCAACGCGAACTCGTCATCGTCGTTGAAGATCGAGGGACGCACCAGCGGGTGGTCGTTGTGGAGGCCTAGCGCCTGGATGATTTCCTCGTGATAGCAAGCCTCGCGGTTCAAGCCGCGCGTTTCGGAGCCGATCACCACCAATGCGCGGTTGATCGAGCCGGTGAACTTGCGCCGGGTCGTGGTGCGCGCGACGCAGAACATTTGCGGCGAGCGGCGCCAGATGCTGAAGATTCCGGCCAGCACCGGCTCCTCGCGATGCAGTTCGCGCTCGAACGTGTCGCGCTCACCGGGAACGGTGACAGCGATCAGAAAGTTCCCGCCCTTTGGCACTTCGCGGACGGTGAGACCGGTCAGGTGCGCGACCCGTGCCATCAGCGCGCGGATCCGCGCCCGATCCCAATCCGTGATGGCAGTGCCCAGGAGCTGATAGTTGAGCGGTCCTTCCCAGCGGCTCAGCCGGTTCGGCGTCCAATTGTCCTCGCCCGCGACCCGGCTGATATCGGTCTCGTGATGCAGAGCGACGCGGAAGAAATTTTGCGCCAGGTCCTCGGAAGTATAAGAGGCATCGACGGGCGCAACGTCGGTGCGCAGGTGTCCCGCAGCCCGCATCTCGGCTTCGTAGGCCGCGTAGTAGATCGCTGACGGCCGCTCGGCCGCACAGGCGCCGAGCAACAGAACCCCGCATGCTGCGGCGATCCACGATCTAGCCGCGCTGGACAAAAACGATAACAAAGATACCCCCGTCTACAGCCTGGACGAAGCAACAAACTAACTCGGAAAGCGTATTTTTTAAACCCTGCGATTTAGATAGGCTGGTTTTCTGAACAATCTTGCGAGCTGGATTGTCTTGCGCCCCTTGTCGTGTTCGATCTTTTAAAGTGCAATTTGCTCAATGCTCTGCTAGACTTTTTTAAGAGGCCAGAGCACGAAGACGGCGGAAATGACGGGGAATTCCAGCGCAGCGGCGGCGGCGGAACCGGGCTCGGA